>NPIE01003360.1_pt1 | contig 51936 bp, 34 predicted proteins | sample 8637661 | NCBI WGS metagenome assembly NPIE01 (sample SAMN07420842, study PRJNA396082) | bioreactor metagenome | isolation source: sample BA12 brine-fed electro-methanogenic bioreactor BA | place: Japan: Kochi | collected 2016-12-09 | reverse complement strand
TCCACGTACAAAACAAACAGTTTAGTCGCCATTGGAAGAAGATCTTAAAGGAGGAAGCTGGTTTTTATTGAAGAGGTAAATATGAATAGAGTAAAAATGTGTTTGTTTGTGTTTATTATTTTTCTGATCCTTGTTACAGAAAAAACCTTCGGGATGGGTATTAAGATGAATGGTCATTATTATCCATTACCTGAAGATCTTATTAAACGTAAAGTTAATGAAATGTGGCATGAAATCTAAGATTCGGCAGAAATTGCATTACGCGATACTTTGAATGATATTAGTATAGTTCATGAGTTGGGAAATACGATTATGCCGGATTCAGTTCAGATTACATATAGTACTTATAACAATGGTGATGTAAGGTTAAATATATTTATTACTGATTATATTCAAGATTTAATTGTAAAAGTTGGTGATTATACATGTGATGGACATTTTGATATTGACACAGTAGGTGCACATTTTAAGGTCTCAATAAGAGAGGATACATTAGGAAAATATTTAAAGATTTCACCTGAAAGTTTTTATATACCAACTGTAGATGTGTCTTTATAAAATTCAGTGTGGTATAAGTTTGTTGGATATTTTGCTTGTGAAATATCAGAAATAATTCTTAATACTTTATTAAATGTATGCTCATATGCTTACTTTAGTTATTTACCAATTTATACAAATGAACTAGAAATAGATTTTACTATATATCCTACAAGCTCAATAATATCCGGAATGTCTGGAGTTTCAGATAGCGTTACAATTATAAATGCAATTAATAGTTTCCCTCTTAACATATCTTTCAGTGTAGCACCAGATATTAATGGAATTAACGAACTAATCACACATTTAGACTTTATGGAAGGTGCGGTCCCCCGCAATAATGATGTGATCCAATAGCGCCACTTCCATAAGCTTTAAGAGATCCTTGAGAGTGCGGGAAAGTTCAATGTCCTCCCGAGACAGTTCCGGGTTACCGCTGGGATGGTTGTGGCTGATGATAATGGCAGCCGCATTCAGATCCAAGACTTTCCTCAAAAGCTCCCGGGCATAGATGTGGGCTTTGCTGATGGTCCCTTCAGATATCACTTCCGTTTTGATCACCTTGTTGCAACTGGACAGATACATCACCACAAAGCGTTCTCTCTCATTTGTTTCGAAGAAAGATGCCAAGTGATACTGTGCTTGAAGCGGGTTGGTGATCTGCTTTCCCGGTTTGATGTAGAACCGTGTTTTGTATTCCTGAATGAGCATCTCATCCGGAATAGTTCTAAGTTGTGTCATAACAACCTCCATTTTTTTTAGGGTTAAAGGTGTCCCTCGCCGCGGTTGTGGGGATTAGGCTCTTGAACTAAATATGTTGATGTATTTAAGTGACATGACTATTAAAATGTTGGCATGTGGTCTTGAATTCACAGGCAGATCATTGGATTTCGGCATGAAAGTATGCCAAAACACACCTCTTTTTGACTCCCCCATCCTCGATACGTGCGACTATATCTGGCTTTTTGGCACATTTTAGTAGGACGTATGTAGGACAGTTTTTGTCGAAACAGGTCGTATTCCATCGTATTTCAACGAAATCGGGGTAAAATCGGGAAATTGAAAAGAAAGGTCCAGATACACGAAAGCCCCTGATTATCTGAGGCTTAGCGTGATTGTTCTGTAGCGGAGGGAGGACTCGAACCTCCGTCCGCCCATGTTGGGGCGGATATGAGCCCGGTGTCCTACTTAAAATAGGTACTAATTATTTCCCTCATCTTTAATCTGCCTCTATATGTCTTTAGTGTCTTTTCACGTTTCATAGCGGTTGTTTTACTCTGGTGAACTTCAGTATATATCACAACCCATGGGCGATATTTTACGGTCCATCCTTTATGGCTCATTGTGTTATGAGAATAAAATCTCTGTATCAGATTTTGTGTAAACCCAATGTATATTTTATCATGCTTTTGAGAATATAAACAGTATACAGTATACATGATTTTTAGCAATGATGTTTTGTCCAAATGAAGCGTAAATTCTAACCAAACCTTCAGATCAACGTATTACACCCTTTATTCGTTTTTTCATATATCTTCATACAAAATCAAAAGGGGCAATCTCTTGCCCCTTTTACTGTAGCGGAGGGAGGACTCGAACCTCCGGCCTTTGGGTTATGAGCCCAACGAGCTACCAACTGCTCCACTCCGCGATGTCATTCTCAAAAAGCTATGAAATTTAAGGAGATATACTTGTATCCGCAAGCGCTATCTCTAGTGCGGATATATATTTTCACACGCAGTCTAACATTTCCGGATTTTCAATGTACTTCGCCATAGATCCAGCCAGCCTTCCCCCCTGTGAACCGTCAACGATCCTGTGATCAAAAGTTCCGGCTACCGGCATGATTTTACGTATAACAATTTCACCGTTTCTCACGACCGGTTTATCCTCATATTTCCCCATTATAACAACAATAGGAATATTGGATGCAGGGAAAAGTGCTGCAAAACCGAACTGGAGTCCGTGCGTTCCGATATTTGTAACCATGGCACTGCCAAAACTGTTGGGTTCAAGTTTCATGGCTTTAATAGGAATTCCCATGTCCATGGTTATCCATTTGATAATTCGGAATAACCAGTTTCTAAAAGGCCATGGGATTTTTGCAAGGACATTTTTGTTGCTGGTTGCTTTATCATCTCCGTGTTTACGGGTTCGCTCCACTTTTTTATGCATTTCTTCTGAAATTTCGGTAACTGTTTTGTCGCCGGCTTTACGAACAAGAAAACCGTCCATATCCTTAGTTTCTTTCATATAAACAGAGACAAAAACCATTTCATCAGGACGGGCTATAAATTTCCCCCGTCGCATATAACAGTTCAAATCAGGAACATCATTCTTAAGAGATCTTCCCAATGCTGCCGCAAACATCTGTGTCAATGTAATCCGGACGCCCTCTTGTTTTCTTTTATCAATAAAAGCTAATGTGTCGGTCACATCAATCTCATACGTTCCGTATGTTCTTCCATCAACAGGTGCTCTGTAAATTGCCGATGCTGTAATTCGCCATGGTGTGTTCAGATCTTTCATCATTGCCGTATTTCCCTCCGGTGTTTCTTTGAATTTAGTACGATCTGTGTATGAATAAAATCTTTTTTAATTACAAATCATCGCGGATAAAAACGTATCCGGAGGCTCCGTAACATCAAGAATTCCACTGCCTGACAACTGCCGACTGTCGACTGACCACTACATTAGAGATTGTTTTAGGTGTTCCTGTACATGTATTTCTGCACTGTTCAAAAAAGTGTTACCCGAGTGATGATTGTTCTTTTCACCCCACAGCAGTGCAACAGAGGTTACCGGATTATTCTCAAACCGGTTGTCTCTGATGTCTACATTGATGATACCGCGTGTTGATATCAGGAGTCCGTCTGATGCTTTGCGCCCGGAGTTGCTAATAATCGAATTTGCCAGGATCAAATTACCGCCAATTGTACTTTCGTCATAACCACCCCGGTAATAATCAAGAACGCGGCCGGAAATTTCATGAAAGCGACTGTGATGAATTATGATCCATTCGGCATTGTAATCTCCCTTGTCATCAATCTCAGCATTTAACGCCAGAACCGATCCGCAATTTTGAAAGTTACTGTTACTGATGAATATGCTGTCGGCAAAAGACCCTTTGGTTGCGTTCAGCACAGTTTTAAAATTGTTGACGTAAATTTCTGACATGACAATGTTATAGTTCGCAGACATGTTGACATCAAGGGGAGATATTGCGGTGTGAACCGGAGCCATGCCATGACGGCCGGCGTCAAGTGTCAGATTTTTTAAAGTAAGTTTGGCCCGGGGATGAATCCGGAATAGGGGAGAATTAACGGAACCTTCATAGCGGATGCGACATGCACCGGCAGATTCCCCCATGAATGTAATATTGCCGGTAATATCTAAACTTTGCGGTATGGTATAAACACCCGATGCCAGACTTAATGTATCGCCGTCACTTGCTGCGGCGAGGATTTCCGACAAGGTTTTTGCCTTGTCTTCCGATGCTGCTGAAACATAAATCTGTCGCGGATTTGACTGCCCTGGCGATTGTCGGAACCATGTTGCGCCATAACCGGAAGGATCTGTCGGATCAGATAAAATTGGTTTTCCGGGGACTATTGCACCGACCCAATTTTCAGACATGCGTGAATTCCCAAAAAGATCTGTGGAAATGCGTTCAAATTCAAATCCCGGATAACAATTATTCTTAAGTAATTCCATGTCGGGATCCGGGAACAGAAGGGGCGGAGTGCCGGATAGATGTACACGAGTATGGTTTAAACCCCGAACGTCAGCAGGAGAATTCTCGGCACAATTATCAATAAAATTCGATTCAAACCGGATACCGTCAACTTTATCATAGGCGCGGAGCGGTTCAGGATCCGAAACGGAGTTAACAATGAGATTATTGGCAATCAGAGTTCGGACGGGTCTTTCACTGCGGATTTCACTGGGAGGCAAAACACCGGCACGGTCCAGATTTGCACCTACCGATATGTGCCATGGCGTTCTGCAGTCAATCCATGTATTATGAGCAATAACAACGTCTGTAACCTGATTATATCGATTAAGCGGGGATTTTGGAATACCATTCATTATGGCAAGAGGCGCTCTGAATTCATCAGCCTGCAGTTTATAGAAATAATTATTTGTAACCCAATGCCCCGTATTCACCAGACGGACACCTCCGATATAAGGATTGTCGTCACTGCCAATAAAAATATTCCCATCAATAATGGCGTAATTCCCATGGCGGGTTACAAGTGAACCTTCAGAAAGATAAAAAATATTGTTTCTGAACTCATTAAAATTTGATTTACTGGAGATAACTTCAACTTCTCCGTTACACCGATCAAAAAAATTATCGGCTACGAGTGTATAAGAGGGGGTCATGGATGTCCCGGAGTCACCAATCTGCATTGTCTCAGCCTGGGGACCTCCCATGCGGGGCCGATGTCCAAAGTAGTTACCGGTAATTCGATGATAATTGTATATATTTTCATTGCCTTTCAGGAAGACACGAATGGTAGGACCTCGATTGGATTTACCAATGAGAGTTGAGTGTTCCAGACTGTTTTGCCGTCCATAAAATTCAACCCAATGATCGCGATCATGCCGGTTTGGCTGAGTGAAATGATCAATGGCAATGTTGGTCAAACGACAGTGATTGCCAACCTGACCGTTTTTGTCCCTGAACTGAATAATCGCATCACCGGGAGTAAATCCGTTTCGAAAATGGAGTCCATCGATGTGTATATTCTCTCCGCTGATATAAAAACAGCTTTTGCCTTCAATATAAACTTTACCGGGGTTTTTGGCCGACATTCTTATAGGTTTATTCTTTGTTCCCTTTGCATCCAGAGTAAGAACCAGGTCGGTCCATATTCCGTCAGCAAGGAGAATCTTATCACCGGGCTGTGCTTGTTCCAAAGCCTGCAACAATGCAGTTACATCACCGGCATCAATCTGCAGGGTTTCACCGGTTGTGCACGAACCGGCCAGCAGTGAAAGTATGATGCTTAAAGCTAAAAGGAATTTCATAGAACCTCTCTTTTTATCGTTTTTGTAATCAGGGTTTTGAGCATTAATCAATTATTTGATTTGTAACAAATTTAGAATTTGGTGTGTATTACTTCAAGTATAATTTGTATGACATGTTATATATTGCAGAAAAAAACGAATAATGTTAGGTATTTCTTTCAACCAGATATTAAACCACTTCGACAGTAATGATATGTTAGGTTAATTACTTAATAACATGTATAAGATTTTCATTGTCCTGATCAGCAATGGAGAGGTGGTTACGCATGGTTTCCCGGGCACCTTCACTATCGTGGTTGACTATCTTTTCAAAAAGGAGTTCATGATATTGAACTGCTTTTTCTTTGGCTCCGGGAACCTTCTCATAAATCAGAGATCTGATTTTGGGCATCAGCGAATAGACCGGCTCGAGAATCATGGGAGCAAGAGGATTGCCGGAAGCTTTGGCTAAGGCCATATGAAAGCTGGCATCAATTGTCGCTTCTTTTTCTGCATCCTTCTCTGAACATGCTTTCAGATTGCTGATAGTTTTAATCATTTCTGACAAGTCTTCTTCTTTTCTGTTCATGGCTGCAAGCGCCGCAATTGACGGTTCCACTATTTTTCTGAGTTCCATCACATCCCGAATCAATTTTTCATTCAGATTCAACTCCAGAAAAAGACTCATAGGCTTTATAGCTCTTTCCCTTGTAAAACTGGCGACATAAATACCGCTTCCCTTACGGATATTTATGAGTCCGCGGGCACTCAGCATCTGCAACGCTTCCCTGAGTGCTGTACGGCTCACCTGGAACATTTCACACAGCTCTTTTTCCGTTGGCAGTTTATCACCCGGCAACAATTTTCTGTCTCGGATAGCCTGCTCAATTTTAATCTGCACTTCCTGACTTAAGGTTTTTGAGTTGCCAACTTTCGGGAACAAATTATTCATTTTTTATTTCCTTGAGCTATTTTGAAATGTAATGTTTGTATTTTCCTTTACCAACAATATTTGTCATACATAGGATAAAATTTACACGTTTACTCCATTGTAATCCTTATTTCAAATAGGTTATTCGCTGCAGATCGGATTGCCCTTCATGAATTAATATCACGTAATAAAGCCCAGACGCCAAATTACCGGGTTCCCACTGAAACTGATAAACCCCTTCATGCAAGGGACCTTTAAATATTTCACAGACGATTCGTCCGCTGATATCCCGAATCAACAGGTTATATTCACCGCTTTTTCCTGCATGAATTGAAAGCATGGAACGGGGATTGAACGGGTTGGGATAAGCCGGTAACAATGAAAATGTTTCACGGATCATGCCATGTGATTCTTTGATGGAAGTATATTCAATAAATGTCACGCTTTGATCAAACCATGTATCGGCGATGCTGTTGTTTTCAATTGTATTTTCACCCAGCATAATATTTGTGCCGCTCCGGATATACAGTCCATACGAATTGTGGTAAATGTAATTTTCATGAATAATGACACTGTCAGGTGCTCCGTAATAGTTACCCAATGTTCCATTGTCATATTCCAGCAAAATGCCGTATATGCCGTTTCTAAGTTCATTTGATTTGACAACTGTTTTCGGAGCATTTAAAAGATAAATACCGCGGGTGCAGTTATCTGATATATTGGAAATTATCCGGGTTTCGGGGGATTCAAGATAGACTTTCACACCTTCCCTGCATCGGACAAACGTATTGCCGTGAATATAATTCTTTCTTCCTGATGCATCATGTGTTGCTCCTGTATTACCCACACCTACACTGGCTCCGGTACTAACATCCTCCACCACATTTCCTGTTACCTCATTGAGATATTCATCTTCTCCGTGAAGATCAATAGCATCATATCCGGATTTATAGAAATATGAGTTTCTGACAGTATTGTTATGAGCCACATACTGGATCAGAACACCGTGCCGTATATATGGACCAATAAATGAACAACTGTCCACAAGATTAAAGCGAGTATCACCGGGATATCCTTCGTTAAAAATTTCCGGTCCTTCTCCCTGGATCGAAACACCATAACCAAATCCACCGCCGCCAACATCCGTGGCATCTGAGAATTCACAATGTTTTACGACAATATCATGGCTTGTAGAAACCCGGACCATCTGGCTCTGAATCAGACTGAACCGGCAATTTCTGATGGTGATATTGTAGCAGGGACGCCATATCCCGTCCATTTCAAGAGAAATTCCATATTTCGGTGCAGCTTTGTAGGGATTATTTACAGTAACATCTGACGAAAGAGTTCCGTCATAGGATGACGTAAAAGTAATATTCTCTATCACAATATTATTTACACCCTTTCCGAAAAATATCCGGGTGCTTTCCGTTTGGTTCAGCTGCAGAGGAAAGTTTGATATCAGCCATACTGAATCGACGGATGCTCCCCGGACATTTACTTCGGATTTCATTTTTAAATGGGCAGTGTTTTTATAAATACTGGCAGAATTAAGATTATAATATCCGGGCGGAAAGAAAATCTCATCACCGGCAGAAGCCGCTGCAATCGCAAGATCCAAAGCAGGTCTGTCATCATTTTCATTATTATAGGGATCTGCTCCATAATCCAGGATGTTGATAATCTTACCGGTTGTTCTATGAGGTAAGTGAACGGGATGCTCCCTTCCGTCGCTTTCACAAAGTCCGGGATATTCCTGGGCCGTCAGCATTAGGGGTAATAGTGACAAAATTATAATTACTTTTCGGATCATTCCTGTACCTGATTTAATTGTTGACCGGGCTCTAATTCAGTATCGCCGACATAAATTATGTACGGACTTATGTTGGTTATTGTATAGTTTCTGAAACCATTTTTTTTAAGCATGAGATTGGCCGGTTTAATGTTTTTAATATCATGTTTACCGACCTGAACTGTTTTTGCTCCAAAAAGTATGATAGTATTATCAACAGAAAGAACAATACTCGTCTTATCAGAGATTTTGATACCGGATAAAAATGGCAGTTTATTCCATGAAACTGTGTTCTTTTTCGCTTCATGGTTAATCCCGGGTAAAAGATGGGTTACAAACTGAAACGTATCTGCGACTGCACTGACCATCCAACTCTTTTTCTCCCGTAACTGAGTTACGGCAGTATGATATTCCCCGGGGTTTTTCTGAAGGATAGAAAAGGTCAATCCGTTTTCAAATACACGATAAAGATTTCCATCCTGATCCGCTTTATCCGATTCCTGCCAGATTTGCTGATAATGATGAGATTCCGGTGCCATAAACAAATCACAGACAATCCATTCTTTCAAAGGTTTAAAAAACAGGATTGTACGGAATGTTTCAACGTTCAGGTCTTTATATCCGTCATGCGTTCCCACATACATATCCAGATTATCATCGGTTTTCCACAGTATCGTTTTTGGATTGGGGAGTTTCAGAAATTTTCCGAATCCCGATCCTCCCGTATTCCCTTTCCAGTTCATGCCGTGCGGAACTGAATCTACAACAGCTACATTTTTCACCCAGCTATTTTTAAAAACAGGGTAATCCGGGACATTGTATTTTATCTGATAGGTTGGTAAAACCTGATTCTCGCCAATATAAGCTGTTAACCCCAACATATCCCCGTGCTGATGATCCGGTTTTACGTCGCTGAGTCCGGCTGAAATACTCATATGGGCATCTTCCGGGTTCCAGCCGCTTCGCATGATATAATATCCGGTGCTTTCCAATGCCAGACTTCCATAATGCGGCTTTTTCATCTCTGGGACCTCATTATTCAGCATTCGCGCCAAAAGCCAGAACCATTCAGGATCGGGATGGGCCGCGGCAAAATATTCCAAAACCGGATCCTGCAACAAAAGACTGCCTGCCTTAAAAATTCCTCCCAGGTCATTCACTTCTTTCAAAAAATGATCTGTATCATCCTGAAGAACCGGAAGATTTTTATCCGGTTGGGCAATTTTTACAAGCACGTCAAACATCTCATTAAATTTTTTCTCAAAGAGTTCGGGAATATGTATACCATTTAACTTTGCCAGTTGATAAACCCTGAGATAATTTTCAATATCTCCAAAATGGTAATGTACTGATCGTTCAAACTGAAACCCATCATCATTGATTTCCCGGCGCATATGTTCAGTAAGCCATTTCAGGGACTGTTCAATCCAAATATCGGAAAAAGTAAAATCCTGAAGAAAGACAGCCAATTCAAAAAGAGCAACCAGTCCTTTTGTATGATGATTCCCTGAATTGTATTTCCTTGTTCGTTCCGTTAAATCAAATCCATGATAAATAAATGTTTTGATCAGCAGTTCCTGATTTCCCCAGGAATAATCCGGACTGTTATAATAGGCATGATGATTAAAAAGCCAGTTATGAACCCGCCGTCCCGCACGATAATACTCAAAAATTCCGTTGCCTTTATCATCATATTCTCCGGATGTATACGCCTGCATTAAATCCATCACCTGCCGGGTCCAGTAGTCCAGGTATTCCTTTTTATTCTCATGAAAGTAGATCAGTGTCATGTCTGCAGATTTCTGCTGGCGCGCAAGATGTCTTAATTCATAAGCCGTAACGTCTTCACCAAGCAGGTTCTTAAATGGAAGCTGCCAGGACGTTTCCGGCGCATATCGGGAAAAATGGTATTGAGCCAAAGACCGGTGTTGGCGTTCAAATATACCCGGATACGCAAAATCATATTCACTCAAAAGGGACAGGAAGTTTGTCCAATCAAAATAATAACGGCTTTTTGACCTTTCTTTTAACGAATCTGTCAGTGCTTCCCATGCTTGTTCAATTTCTCCCTTTCTATACAATTCATAAACACTGTCAAGACCTGCATTTTTTTTCAGGGATTCAAATATAAATGCATCATCAGGAATGGTCCCCTTTTTTGCGGCTTGCAATGAAAGTATCATCAGAAAAAAGATAACCGCAATCTTAATAACAGATTTCATAATCCTACCTTATTTGACATACAATATTTTCAAAACTTTCTGGTTTCCGGCGGATTTTGCCCGAATTAGATAAACACCGGAACCGATATTTTCAGGAACCCAGTTTATACGAAATATTCCGGCAGGATGAACCGCATCATTCAGAGTTATCACCTTCCGTCCATCCAAACTGAAAACATCAATGGTTATGTGTTCTTTGGTTAACAATCGAATACTCAGTGAAACAGATCCGTTAAAAGGATTTGGATAAGCAGAAAGGGAAAATATGTCCGGCACAACCGGTGTTTGATCTGAACTCCTTTCTTCTTTGACCGATACAGGGATATTTTCAGCATAGGGTCCCACAGCATTTTCAGTAAGGGGGATATTGAATATATTGCCGGTTCCGTCATGTTCAACAGCACCGCAATCACCGGGCAATGAACGGGTTAGTCCCATCAAATCCGTCGTCCAGGGCAAAGAGTCCAAATAAGCCAGTGCAGGACTGGCGGCTGACGGCTGAAACAAACCGTCTGATTCTTGCAGCAGAGGATTTACAACCCATACTTCATTATCTTCGGCATCTATTCCCAAATAGGTTTCATCAGGATCATACGCAATATTTTTTTGCCAGACAATGTTCTGAGGTGTACTGAGATATGTTATTGCCGGGTTATCGCCGTTGAAAATCAGATTTCCGTAAAAAAGGAGATTAACGGGGACTTTTTTCCATGTATTGTCTGCCCGGGGATAACCGATTTCGATTGTTGATTTATTATTTACAAATGTATTCATGAGTATTTTTGCATTCTGAATTTGCCAATGGGCATTTTCTGCCCCGGAAGACACATCTCCATTGGTCAGCGTAACCGCAGCATCCCATGTATAGCCGGTAAGGTTTTCAAAATAGTTATTCACAATTGTATGATCCCGGCCATAGACACGCACACCGCCGGTACCGGTTTTCCCGTGTCCAAAAAAGAAATTCCCATCTACGACACTGCCGTTTCCCTGACGGAGGCAAACCGTTCCCTGTGATTCAATAAACGTATTGTACCTTACAGTATCCTTGCAGGATTTTATGGATATGATTTCCGGGTCACCGTCACAAGATTCAAATAAATTACGTTCGATCAGCGTAAATCCGTCCGTCAGCGACATCCCGCTGACACCGACACGAATAGTTTCCATCTCATTTTCGCGCCGCGGTCCAATATTTCTGAAATGGTTGTATGCAATCACATCATATTGTGACACAACATCACCACCATCAATCGTTATAAAATTTCCCGGCTTATGCTTATTCTCAAACAAATTATAGTCAATGCGATTGTGATGGCTGGTTTTAGATGCATCATTCCAAATTCCGCCAATAAGGATCCATTTCCCGCCAAAATCTTCAGACTCGGTCAGGTGAAACGTATTTCGTGTAATCCTGACATTGTTGCAGGCTTCCAGCTTTATCACTGTATAAACATCGCTTGTAAACTCAAAACCTTCAATAGTAACAAATTCTGATTCTCGCAGACTGAAATAACTGTCCCCGTTCAAAACAGTCTGGCCGCGGTTTTGTGCACGGATAATGATGGGTTTGTTTTCAGTTCCACGGGCTTTTATCGTAATTCCTCCCGTGTTGTAATTCCCGTCAGATAATTCAATGACATCTCCCGGATGTAAACCGGTTGACTGACACAGGGTTTTAAATTCTGAAGCAGAAGATACAGTATAGATCGTGCCGGGTATCGTATCGTTTACAACCAAAGCTCCGATCGTCATATTTTGAAGAATCTGCCATGTGATTTCTTCATCATTACCGGTTAAATCGCCTGTCCAACCGGCAAAAATGTACCCTGCAGGGATGTTTATCCGTGCAGTTACCCGGGAGTATGCATAATAAAGATCCTGTGCAGGTTCGAGATTTATGTAGCCAGTTTCAGGCTGAATCAGCATGATTGTGTATGTGTCGGGAGGATTATCAGTGTCAATGCCGATTTCAGCACCGATGGTCATATTTCCTGTAACAAGAAAGGTCATCGTTGTATCAGTTCCGCTCAGATCACCTGTCCAACCCTGATTTAAATATCCTTTCGGAAGATGAAGGGTTGCAGTAACCCAAGTGCTGTCGGGATAGTTTTCCATCGCCGGATTAAGGTAAATTGAACCCACAACCGGTTCATCCACATTAACAGTCCAAAAATAGTCAGGCTGTTCAAAAACAATATCCGGAATGGGATCGCTGCCGATATATAGATCGTCAACAAACGCATCCGCTGAACCTGTTGCTGCATCATAACCTAGGTTAAAGCGAATCTGATGAAATTGTTTTTCGCCATCAGGGCGAACAGGACTGACCGGAGGTGAATAACTTTCTCTGAATGAAGCAGTGACATAATCCCCGCCATTAAAGATTACCTGATAACTTTCATTATTGAAATCAATTCTGGCAGAAATTCTGTTCCATTCATTTGTTGTCCAGTTCCCTGTATTCTTTTTGGAAGAACCGTCACAAATATTAAATATTCCGGACAACCCGGATGGTGTATTGAACTCAAAGACAAAGGTTCTTTTTTCGCTGCCGCCGTAAAGATCATAACCGGAAACAGCAAAATATTTTTCCTCAAGCCGGTCAATACGGATAAACATATCAATATAGATTACACCTCCGGGTCCTTGAGATTGAGACGTAAAGGGTGTATAATTTACTTTCAAACTACTACCCGATACTGAAAAAAGAAGGGATTGTTCACCGGAATACGCTGAATTACCGGCCAAAGAAACGGTTGCTCCACCGGCAAGAACTGACCATGCATTCTGTCCGCTGACTGAACCGGGAATAAATTCCGGCTGTTCGAATGATGTTCTGCAAAAATCATCACCGAAGATACAAACCGGAATAAGAACTGCCAGCACCATGAAAAATCGGAGTTTCATTATCATTTTTTCCTTAAAAAATAAAAGGGTTCCATATTCTGGCGACCGAACATGGAACCCGAAGGAGAGAGGCAAGAAGAAAGTCAACGTTGAACGCGACCGGACAGATTACCGTTAACAATTTCCATCACCTCATTTTCTGAAACATGGTTCATATCGCCGTATATTGTTTGTTTCAGAGCTGAAGCAGCAACGGCAAATTCAAGGGATTCCTTCAGATTTTTACCATTAACCAAACAGTGGATCAGACCTGCACCGAAGGAATCGCCACCTCCTACTCTGTCTACCAGATGAATGGCATATTTGCGGGAGGTATAAAATTTGGATCCGTCATAAAGCATAGCAGACCAGTTGTTATCAGAGGCACTCAAACTTTCACGAAGCGTTATTGCAACCAACTTCGATCCGGATATCTCCATCATTTGTGAGGCTACGGATTTATAGTGCTCTTCATCTAAACATCCGTTTTTGACATCGTTTTTTTCAGCTTCAATACCAAAAATATCGGAGCAGTCTTCTTCATTGGCGATGATCAGGTCAGTATGTTTAACAATTTCCGTCATAACAGAGCGGGCTTTTTCTTTTGGCCATAGTTTATTCCGGTAATTCAAGTCGCAACTGACCGTTAAACCCATTTTTTTTGCTATTTGAACTGCATCCAAAGAAATCCGGGCACAACTTTCTGAGACAGCAGGAGTGATCCCGGTGATATGAAACCATTGTTTATCTTTGAAAATGGACTCCCAATCAAATAATCCGGGATCCGCCAAGGCGATTGCACTGTCAGATCTGTCATAAATCACCTTTGATGATCGAAGCGAAGCGCCTTGTTCCAAAAAATAGATCCCCAGGCGATGACCGGTAAATTGAATAAATTCCGTATGAACACCAAAGGCTCTCACTTGATTTCTGGCAGCCAATCCTAAAGAATTATCAGGCAGTGCCGTCACAAACCACGCATCGTTACCAAATTGAGCCAAAGAAACCGCTACATTCGCTTCACCGCCGCCGTATGTTGCCTGAAAGTGATTAGACTGGGTGAATCTCTCATAATGAAACGGCATGAGCCGAAGCATTATTTCTCCAAATGTAACAATCGATGATTTTATTTTTCTTTGCAACATTGTTCGCGCCCAATCTTTACCTGTTCACAAAATGCTTTGGCATTTTTTTCTATGCCCTTCCAGTCTTTGTTCAAAATCATTTGTTTGTCCAATAAAGCTGATCCTACTCCGATGCATTCAGCTCCGGCCCGAATAAATTCGGCCGTATTGTCAAGATTCACGCCGCCGGTTGGTGTAAGGCGGATCTGTGGCATGGGTCCTTTGATATCCCGAAAGAATTTCGGTCCCAAAGCTGTGGCGGGAAAAACCTTTACAATATCAGCTCCCTCCCGCCATGCTTTCAATATCTCTGTCGGGGTCATAGCACCGGAAATCACAACTTTATCGTATTGATGGGAAAGATGGATCACCTCAACATCCAAGACGGGACTGACAACAAACTGAGCACCGGCGAGGATGGCTTCACGGGCTGTTACAGAATCCAGGACAGATCCCACACCGATCAGGATCTCTTTATGATTCCGGTGTACAGCGTCGCTGATTAATTCCAGAGCACGCGGTGTAGTCATGGTGATTTCCAGACATTTCACGCCTCCTGCAACAAGCGCATCGCTCAAAGGATCCAGAACACCGGGATCTGACAGCCGGATAACCGCAACGACACCAGACTCTGTCATATTTTGAAGCAATTCCAATCGTGTCATCATTTCCTCACTTACATAAGAATCATTTATTCTGCTCCAAGAATCAGGAAGAGCATCAGTTGATTATTTTTTTACAAAATCTTCACGCATAGGTGAAAATGTATCAATCAACACTCCATCTTCAAGGCATACTGCACCATGAGGCGCATTGGAGGGCACAACAAATGCATCTCCTTCAACCAGAACATCAGTTTTTTCGTTGATTGTAACCTCAAATTTACCTTTTTCAACATAGGTTACCTGCTGATGGGGATGGGCATGAGTAGCTCCAACACCGCCTTTTTTAAAAAGGACTCTCACAAGCATGAGATCTGTATCATATCCCATAATTTTGCGAGATAACTTATCATCCAGTTTTTCCAAAGGAACATCTGCATTTTTAATGTGAGTTTTCATTTCTTCACCTCTTCATATTTAACTTCTACTGGTTTAATGACTCCTGCGAGAATATAGACTGCCAAAACCCCAAGAGGGACAAATACGGCAATCATAATAAAAATCGGGATATAGGAAATCCTTGAAATAATCGGAACAAGAAAATTCATAATAATCACTGAAAACACGCCGACACTGCCACCAAAACCTGCGAGTGTGCCAACTGATTTTCCGCTGAACAAGTCGCTTGGGATGGTTTGAATATTGCCGATAGTGAATTGAAATCCAAACAAAACAAATGCAACAATAATGACGAATTTGAGTGGCGTATTGGCAAACAGAATCGTGCATAACAGTCCGGCAAACATGATAATGCCGCCAATTGTTATTGCTTTTTTCCGAGCATAATTCAATGTATTACCCTTATGCATTAAACGACCGGCATAGATTCCGCCCAGAATGCTGCCAATCGCGGCACCTACATAGGGAACCCATGCAAAAAAACCGATTTGCTTAACATTAAAACCATAAACATCTGCTAAATAAATTGGCATCCAGCCAACAAACAGCCACCATATCGGTTCAAGAAAGAAACGTGAAACCAAAACAGACCAGGATTCTTTAAATTTCAACAGCTGCCCGAGTTTTAAACCCTTTTGTTTAGATGTATCAACTTTTCCGTCCGGTTGTCCTGACAGAATATATTCCCGTTCTTCTTCAGTAATCCATGGGTGTTCTTTTGGTCCTTTTTTATTGATAATGAGCCAGGGAATTACCCATATCAGACCGAAACATCCGACAATCATAAATGTAATTTTCCATCCGAATGCGGCCCAGAGAGTAGCAATTAACGGGGGAGCAATCACAGACCCCATCGAAGCACCGGAATTAAAGATTCCCTGGGCAATAGCACGTTCTTTAACAGGAAACCATTCAGCATTGCTTTTTACTGCACCAGGCCAGTTCCCCGCTTCTGCTAGTCCTAATGTTGTTCTAAAAAAGCTGAAAGACAGGATCCCTCTTGCAACAGAGTGAAAAAATGATGAGAGTCCCCAAACCACAATAGAAATGACGTAACCAACCCGAGTTCCCACAATATCGAAGAGTTTACCTGAAAATGTCTGTCCAAACGCATAGGCAATCATAAAAACGTTCAAAATGATTGCATAATCTGATTTTGTCATACCCAGATCACTGGAAATACTGGGCCACATAACTGCAAGCGTACTACGATCAATGTAGTTGATAATCGTAGCCAATCCAATTAATGCGATTATCCACCATCTGAGGCCTTTTAATTTCATAGCCAGTCTCCTGTTTTTATTAATATTTTTTCAGCGAATAATTCCCTATCCACTGAATTTTCTGATTTCTTACATAAACTTCATGTTCTGCTTCCGGATCCGGTTTATCACCATTGTATACCGTAACAATCCATTCAAGATTATTCTGTCCTTTAATTTGAACAACTGTACCTGTGTCATTATGTGACAGGACTTTTACATAACGAATAATGCTGTCTGCCTGGCGGCTGACTTCTTCAGCTTCACTGAAATACCCATGCGGTTCAATAACAGATGCATAAACATGATCTTTTCCGCTCTGTCGAAGAATATACAGGGGATGAACGATCAGATTGAAGTTCGGGTCATTGGCACCCAGTCTGCCAAAGAAAAATTTTGAATCACCGGTACCGCTGAAAATCCATGTATAGTACCGATAACCATCCAGCCATGTAACCCAGCCGGATGTCTCAGGTTCGGCTTCAGCTTCATTCCAGATGTGTTCATATCCGAAATCAGCCCCGAGAGGTTTCAATTGATCTCTATGATTCCTTAATTCAAAGGATGAGGCCATGTACTGGCCCCTGTAATGGAGCGGAAGATCATATGTATGAATTTTATCTGATTTAATCCGAAAAATATCAACGACCACAGGGTATTCCAACGCTTGATCTTCTACCAGAAAGAGGGTCCTTTGCATCTTAACACCGGGATAATAATCATCCGCACGGGCACTCATAACCTGCAGAGCCGGATTGTCTGCATGAAAAAAGAACCGGTCAGCATGCATTTTATCCGCCGCTTTACGATTCCCGTTATTTTGGGATTTCCCATCCACAACTACTGTATTATGAGCAACTGTTTGTTTTGCCCACGTTTCATTTTCCGGTAAATATCGGCCGCCGAATTTCGGTTCAATATTAACCCAGCGGCTAAATCCGTAATCATGGATAATTTCCCGTCGCTGATTCCAGAACACGAAATGCAGTTTATCAAAATGGCCGTGTCCCAGCCCGTGAACCCCATATTTCATTCCGAGAACAGTCTGATCATCACCTTCTCCGGTTCGCAGCAAACCAAAACCGCCTTGTTTGCCGTCGGCGCCATCAGTAAACTCCACTGACGTCCATGTTGGTCGCTTAACAGGTTTGCTTTCATAATCTTCCGCCAATTTTACGCCCGCGGCATTGAGATAAACGCTGTTTTGAATATCTGCAATTCCCAAAAGATTATCATCCGGACCATATCGGTAATACAATAAACTTGTTCCGTACAGCATTCCCGGCGCCTTTATATCCATAGAGCGGGAAGCATCATTAACGGGAATGAAAGCTCCATTCGGATAGGTCATTTGCAATGCTGAATAAAATACTTTCCTGATCAACCGGTCTCTAAATTCATAAATCTTCAGTTCAGGCTGATTTTTTTCGATGGCTTCGGCAAAAAAGAGAAAGGGCTTCATGGCATAACGAACATAATATGCCCCTTCCATATAATAACCGTCGGGAGAAAAAAGTTCATTAATCTGAGCAAGAAACCCGCCGGTTCCGTCCTTTTTTGAACCGTAGAGAGCCATGTCAACCCAATCCTGATTACCCACAACATAGCCAATCATACCCACGGAAGCAGCTGTCCACATTCCGTGATTGTGGATTCTGTCTATTTCATGAGGATTTTCCACGGTAAACCAGTGAACCATAAGGTTAAAAATATTCTCTTCAAATTTTTGACGGTCTTCCGGAGTAAGCCAATCGTATATGCTGTCATAAGCCTGTGCCGTATTCAGCAGCCAGACCGTTTCATTCAACATTTGATGAAAAAGTTTGCCGGGCCTCTGGTTATAGGACAGAGGATGAGGCCCCAGTTCAGGATACATATCTGCATACGCATCCAACATACTTTTGATAAACCGGGCATACTTTTCATCTCCGGTCAGCCTGAACATGATACCGGCATTTTTCATATCCCGGTAGTTTTGTTTGTGTTTTTCATGTTCATAACCGCCAGATTCACCCGGCGGCGGAACATCAATTCCGTGTGACAGCGCCTTGTCTGTTTCGTCCTTCAGAATATTATATGACCGGGTAATCAAATCATTCTTTCCGATAAGAGCATTAATATCCCGAACCTCATCATCCGTAAGAGCCACTTTATGCGGTCTGTCTGAAGCGGTTTTATCTCCGGTGCAGGATATCAGTCCAAAAGAAAGGACTGCAAAGATTATTATCGTTAAGAATTTCTTCATTCAATATCCTCAGTGAACATTGTCGAGGTTTCTTACGGCATGTACAGTCCGCCGTTGACCTGAATACTTTGCCCGTTCACATAGCCACCCAGATCAGAAGCAAGAAAAAGAATCACATTGGCAATATCTTCCGGTGCGCCCAGTCGTTTCAAAGGAATCATTCCTTTAACCTTTTCATGGACTTCCATTGAGGTGAACGTATTATGAAAATCTGTCCCGGCAATAAATCCGGGAGAAACGGCATTTACGGTAACGCCTGATGATGAGACCTCTTTGATCACACCTTTTGTAAATGTCCAGATACCGCCTTTGGCAGCAGCGTACGCTGCTGCACCGGGACCGCCGCCGTCATGAGCAGCCTGACTGGACAGATTAATAATCCTCCCCCAGCCGTTTTTTGTAATATGGGGAATTACCGCTGACGTAACCATAAAAGCACTTTTCAGATTTACATCAAATACCGTCTGAAAATGTTCTTCATTAAACTCAGCAACGGGAACCCTTTTTATAAGACCGCCGGCATTATTGACCAGAATATCAATAGACCCGCCCCATTCCAGGGCAGTGTCAACCAATTTTTTAATTTCTTCTTTGTTTGTACAATCTGCAACGACAGCTTTACATCTGCCACCGGCTTTACGGATTTCTTCAGCCCGCTCTTCCAGCGTTTCCGGATCCCTGTGATTATTGATCACAACGTTTGCTCCCGCTTCAGCAAGTGTTTTTGCCGTCAAAAAACCGATACCCTGAATTGAGCCGGTTACAATGGCTGTTTTTCCCTTTAATGAAATCTGTTTCATATGACCTCCCTAACTATTTAGGATTTTTTCTAAGTTCAATATATAACATGTCATACAAATTTACAAATAATATTTTCACGCTGAATATATTTATTTGACGCATTTTAATCACGGTTTAGCCCTTCCCAGATTCCGGCAATATACATAGCGCCAAGCGATCTGTCATACAACCCGTAACCCGGTTTTCCGGTTTCATTCCATATCATTCGGCCGTGATCCGGTCGTATAACACCGGTGAAGTTATGTTTATGATACATTTTTAAAACTCCGAGTATGTTGACATCTCCGCAGGCAGTCGGGTGGGCTGTTTCATGAAAGCTGAAGGGGCCGGTGCGTTTAATATTGCGTATATGAGCAAATACAATCCGGTTTTTGCCGGCATATTTATCAGTCATACGGACCATATCATTCTGTTCGTCCGGTCCCAGTGAACCGGTACACAGTGTCAGACTGTTTGACGGACTGTTCACTATATTCAAAAACCGGTCCAGATCCGCTTCGCGGCAGATTATACGGGGAAGTCCAAAGATTGACCAGGGCGGATCATCGGGATGTATTCCCATCCGGACACCTGATTCCTCTGCAACCGGTATTACGCGTTTTAGAAAGTAACCGAGATTTTGCCATAAATCCTCTTCAGTCAGTTCGCTGTAAGCATCCAAAAGGCGGATCAAAGCATCCTTTTCATAAGCAGTTGCCCATCCCGGAAGTGAAAACGTCCCCTTTTTAATATCAACGCGACTGATCATATCATGATCGTAGGCCAGGCACGTTGATTCATCCGGAAGTTTCATATCAAGCGTGCTCCGGGTCCAGTCGAACACCGGCATAAAATTGTAGCACAAAACCGGAATACCGGCTTTTCCCATGTTTCTTATACTGTCACAGTATTTGTCAATCCAGAGATCTCTTCGGGCATTTCCCAGTTTGATATCTTCATGGACCGGGATGCTTTCAATGGCAGTCCACTCAAATCCGGTTTCTTCGATACGGGCTTTCAGAGCCAGAATATCTTTCAATGGCCAGGTTTCACCCACAGGAATGTGATACAGGGCAGAAACAATCCCACGGATAACCGGAACCTGCCGAATATGAAGCAGAGAGACAGTATCCTCCGGACCATACCATCTGAAGCTTAATTTCATATCTAAACTCCTTTTATACACCGCTGTAAGCTGAAAATCCGCCATCGACCGGAACCACAATGCCTGTAACAAAACGGGATGCATCAGATATGAGCCATTGAACCGTTCCTGCCAGATCGTCCGGATTCCCGAACCGGTTCATAGGCGTGTGTTCCAGAATTTTCCGCCCCCTGTCCGTTAAACGACCTGTTTTTTCATCAGTCAGGAGGAATCGATTCTGAGCCGTGAGAAAAAATCCCGGTGCAATGGCATTAACACGAATTTCGGGAGAATAATTCTGAGCCATATGAACTGCCAGCCATTGCGTAAAATTACTCACGGCTGCTTTTGCGGCAGAGTAAGCCGGAATCCGGGTTAAGGGCCGGAAAGCATTCATAGATGATATGTTCAGGATTATACCCTTCCTTTTTTCAGCAAACATTTTTCCGGCAACCTGCGAAGGAATAATTGTCCCCAGCAGATTCAATTCATTTACAAAGCGAAGCGAATCCGGGGGAAGTTCGAAAAAAGTCAGCGTGTCCGTTGTTGTCGCTTTCGGATGATTCCCCCCTGCTCCGTTAATAAGGATATCGGGATCTCCCAAATGATTCTGAACAAACTGCCAAGCTTCATAAACAGACGTTTTATCCAGAACGTCCGCCTTCACGCCTATGGATCCGTTTCCAATCTCTTCAGCGGCCTGGCGTGCTTTCGTCTCATCCAGATCAAGAACAGCTATTTTTGCGCCGGACCGGGCCAGATATTCTGCCAATGACCTGCCTAAGACACCGGCACCTCCCGTTATAACAATTTTTTTCCCTTGAATATCAAACAGGGTAGTCATGTTATCCTCCTTTAATACCCGAAAACACGGGGTAAAATCATACTGATCCACGGGAAATAGGTTACCAGCAGCAAAGCAATTATCATAGCCATAAAGAGGGGAATCAGCGGTTTAATAACGTTTTCAATAGAGACATTCCCGATACCGCAACCCACAAAAAGAACACTACCAACCGGCGGCGTGCAGAGACCAACACTCAGGTTAAGAACCATCATAATACCGAAATGAATGGGATTCATCCCCGTATTCATGACGACCGGCAGAAAAATCGGAGTAAAAATCAGCACTGCAGGTGTCATATCCATAAATGTTCCGATGAACAGCAGGATTATATTAATGATCATGAGAATTAAAAATCGGTTTTGCGTCAGATTTAAAAGGAAAGCGCTTACTGACTGGGGAATATTTTCATAACTCATGATCCAGCTCATAGCCATTGATGTGCCGATCAATAACATCACAATAGATGTTGTCATGGCACTTTTCAGGAGGATATCCGGGATATGCTTCCATGAGACTTCGCGATAAACCATTACGGAAAGAATAAACGTATATAATACAGCAATAGCAGACGCTTCCGTTGCGGTAAAAAAGCCTGCAACAATACCTCCAATTACAATTACGATAAGCATCAGGCTGGGAATAGCATCAAAAAATTTCAGAATACCCTCTTTCGCAGAGATTCCCGGAACCGTTGGATACCCATTTTTCCAGGCGATGATTCCGCTCACCAGCATGAGCATGAGTCCTACAAGAATGCCCGGCAAGTATCCGGCAATAAAAAGAGCTGCAATGGAAACGCCGCCTGAAGCCAGTGAATAGACAATGAGGATATTGCTGGGAGGAATGATCATCCCTGTGGTTGAGGAAGTGATATTTACTGCAGTGCTAAACGCTTTGTCGTATCCTTCCTTTTCCATATTGGGTACCATAAAACCGCCAATCGCAGCAGTAGCAGCGACAGCCGAGCCGGAAATCGCCCCAAAAAGCATAGCCGCCAGAATATTTACAAAAGCCAGTCCACCCGGAAGCCAGCCAACCAATACCTTGGCAAACTCAATCAAACGCCGGGCAATCCCTCCTCTGTTCATGAACTGGCCGCTAAGAATGAAAAACGGTATTGCCAACAGGGCAAAACTGTCCAACCCGGTTGCCATACGTTGTGCAACCGTGGTAACAGACGGCAAAAAATCAATGGACAGAAGCATGGTGCACAGGGTTGATATTCCGATACTTACAGAAATGGGAGTTCCCAAAACCAGCAGAACCAGAAAAACAGCCACCAGAACAAGAACGCTTAATGCTCCCAATCAGACCTCCTTCCCGTTTTTGACCAGTCCTGCAATATTCAAAAGGCTGTATAGAACCATGATCACGCCACTGAGAGGAACGGCCAGATATACATATCCCAATTTCAACTGAAGAGCGGCAGAAATCTGATGAAGGTCAAACGTCAGGTTTACGAGGTAAATCCCCCCGATGATCATCACCAAGACCGCAAACAGGAGTATAAAACCGTTTATGAGTATTTCAATCCTCAGTCGCTTCCGTTCCGGCAATTTCTGTTTCAGAACGTCTATGGCCAGGTGAATTTTCTTTCCAATCCCGTAAGCTGCGCCCAGCAGTCCGATCCAGATTAACAAAAACCGGGCTATCTCTTCCGTATACGAACTGGGATTTTTCAATAGAAAGCGGGTTATAACCTGCCAGAGGACATTCAGAACACTGATTCCCATGAGCAGGACAAGGACATATTCCAAAACGGTATCAATTGTCTGCTTAAAATGTTTCATGATCACTCCAAAGCTCTGATTTCACGGATCATATCCCCTAATATCGGATCCTGCTCGTATTTCTGATAGAGGATTTCCACTTGTTTTTGAAAGCGTGTTTTATCCGGGTGATAGATCGTCACGCCGTATGCTTTCAATTCCCGAAGAGCATCTTCGGTTGCCTCCTGCCAGAGGATTTTCTGATAATCGGCAGAATCATCTGCAGCCCGCTTTACCCATTGCTTTTGTTCATCGGAAAGTGCGTTCCATACTGCTGTGCTCATCACCAGCACATCAGGAACAGATGTATGTTCATCCAGGGAGTAATATTTGCACACTTCATAATGACGGGATGTATAAAAGCTGGGGGGATTATTTTCTGCGCCATCCACGATCCCCTGCTGAAGAGCTGTGTACAATTCACCCCAGGAAATTGGCGTGGCAGATCCACCCATCGTATTCACCATTTCTATCGCTGTGGGACTGCCCATGACACGGATTTTTAGTCCCTTCAAATCTTCAGGGCCGTTAATCGGTGTTTTTTTTGTATAAAATGACCTGCTGCCTGCATCATAGTAACAAAGCCCCATAAAACGGCCGGAAACGCCTTTCAAAAGGAGGTCTTTACCCAGATCGCTGTCCAAAACGCGAAAACGGTGATCATCTCCGGTAAAAATATATGGAAGGTTAAAGATTCGAAATTCAGGAACAAAGCCTTCCAGTGTATTGGCACTGACCTTGGTCATTGCCAAACTGCCGATTTGCAGAAGTTCCAGAGATTCCCGTTCGTTGCCCAGCTGGTTCCCGGGATAAATCTGTATCTTCAGTGAACCGCCGGAATATTCATTCAGACGTTCCCCCATATAAACCATTGCTTTATGAACGGGGTGAGTGATATCCAGACCGTGCGACAGCCGCAGAATCTGTCCTGACTGTTTTTGTGAACAGCCAATGATCAGCAAGCACAAAAAAATCATAATTCCGGGTTTAAGGAGTATCCCATTTCGATATTTCATAATCTAAAACCCTTTTTGGTAAGGCCATAGGCAAGTTCAGGCATCAGGGTTTCAGCGTCACGACGGGTCAGAATTCCGCGAACTGTCAGCTCAGCCAGAAAATCAGCATCTATCCGGCGGGAAAAATCATGTCGGACAGGAATGGACGGCAGGGCACGGGTATCATCAACAAATCCGATGCAATTATAGAAACCGGCAGTTTCAACAACGGATTCCCGGAATCGCTTCATTCCCTGAAAGCTGTCGTTAAACCACCAGGGCGGCCCGAGCAGCATGGCCGGATAATAACCGGCAAGGGGCGCCAGTTCACGGGTATACGCAGTTTCATCCAGTGTGTACACAACAAGTTTGAAATCCGGATGAGAACCAAATGTATTCAACAGTTCTTTAAGGTTCTGAGTAAATTCGCAACGAACAGGGATATCAGCACCTTTTTCTCCCCCATAGCCTTCAAACATATTTTGATCATGATTTCTGTATACACCGGGATGGATTTGCATCACGAGTCCGTCTTCTGTGCTCATTTCGGCCATTACCATGAGCATATGAGCGATAAAAGCACGGCGGTCTTCATCAGTTGCTCTGCCGGATATTGCCCGTTTATACACAGCTTCAACCGCTGGCGCCGAGAGGGTAAATGTCCTGGGGGATTCAACGCCGTGATCGGTAGAATTACAACCCAGATTGATAAAATCCTGCCGGCGTTTCCGCAAGGCTTTAAGAAAACCCGGGTAGCATTCAGTGTCCTCGCCTGTATGCTCGCTCAGCTTCCGTAGATTCTCATGCCAGTCAGGCCGTCCCGGATCCGTCACGTCGTCCGGTCGAAAACAGGGAATTATAGTGCCTTGCCAACCTGAATGTGCAAGTTTTTTATGCCAAATAAGATCATCGGAAGCCCCGTTCGTCGTGGACAGAAGTTCCAGATTAAAACGCTCATAAAGATTTCGCGGATAAAATCGAGGATCTTTCAGGCATGCATCGATATGATCATATAGGAGGTCGGCATTGGTTTCATCCAGGGGAATATCCGTTTCAAAAACCGATCTCAATTCCTCCCTAAGCCATAGCCCTGTAGGTGTTCCTGCAAACACGAAAAAATGTTTGGCAAAAAGCCGCCATACAACCCTGGGATCTCCGTCTGCCCGGGATCCGTCACGCCGGGGGATACGCAGGTCATCCAGGGAAATTCCCTGTGAAACCAACATACGAAAGATGTAATGATCCGGTGTTATTAACAAATCCGTGGGATTTTCAAAAGGTTTATTTTCGGCAAACCAGCGCGCTTCCGTGTGGCCGTGGGGACTCAGTATCGGCATGTCTTTTATGCTTATGTAAAGCTCTTCGGCAATTTTTCTGACATCCGGATTTGGGGAAAAGAAAAGATCATTCATTTCAGAACCACCTCCGGGGCATGCATGATAGACAGAAGTTCATCTTGCACTGTCTCTCGAAAGAGATCCCACGTATGGATGTCCGGATACCGTCCTTCCCAAAGTGTAAAAATAAAAAAATCTGCAGCCGGTCCCGATGTGCCCAGGTAATACGTATCAGATATTTTGGAATGAAATTTTACTGCTTTATATTCAGGACTTTCAACATCATAGATGTCTGAAGCTTTGGGTGTTATTCCCGTAGTGAATCCTTCCGCTTTCCGTGTAAACACAGCCATACCCAGGAAATGCTCATCCACATCATTAAGTCCGGAGAGACCTATCCCGGGCCAATCCTGAACTTTAATGGATTGCGGTTCTCCGTCAATGCCAATCATCGACAAACCGGAAATAAGCGTATCAGGTACGTTTTTCCCTGTCACTTCAAATGTGTTTGAATAACCGTTCCGTCCTGCTGAAATGGTTATGGTTTCATTCGCGCTCAGTGTATCACCGTCAATTATCCAGCCCTCAAAGCCAAGCCTAAAAATTGACCGGACAGGACCTTCGGCAATAATCTTAAAATCGTGGTACCGGGTATCAGCCAATCTGAATATTTTACCATTTTTAACAGCACCGACAGCACCTATTCCCAACGAATTTCCTACCTTCAGAATATCCATCCCCCAAGATTGGCGTTCATGATAATTATCTGTTTTACCGATATCATCCAGTATCATGTCAGGAATAGTCTTACCAAAAATATCCTTTCCATTCCTCCTGTCACAGTATGTTCGAAATGCAATACGATCATTTTCCCAACCGACACCTTCAAATTGATACTGATAGGGTGTTCTGCATTCATAATCCGGAGGGAAAACCTCCTCCCGGACTTCAGTAAAGTGTCCGTCTCTCATCCGGCTTATACCCAGATAAACATTGGTAAGGGCTGTAAATTCGGGATAATCTTCACGGTGAACCCATTTGATTCTGCCGGAAAAGGTCTCCCCCGTCTGAAGCGAAACAAGCAGTGCCAGTTCATCCCATATCCCGTCACTGTCCAGATCATCAACCTGAGACAAAAGTATTGACTGATTTTCAGTATTTATAACAACCGGATATAGTGTATTATCAGTCTGTTGAAAAGCAGACCTTTGGATCACAACACAGGCATCTTTCAATGGGCGGTCATGGGGATTTTTAATATCTATAAACTGAAAAGGCATACGAGTACATGCAATAATAAAAAACAGACACATCAACAACGGTATACGTCGTCTTAAGTTCATAATGCCTCCTATCTCGACATCCATCCGCCATCTACGGGCAGAACAATTCCTGTGATATAATAGGACGCTTCCGATGCCAAAAAGACAACCGCTCCGGCCAGATCTTCCGGATTCCCCCACCTTCCGACCGGAATTCTGTCCCGGATTGCCCGGTTTCGTTCCGTATCCATTCTTAACGCATACGTGTTGTCAGTAGCGATATAACCCGGAGCAATGGCATTAACCCGAATATTATAAGGTGCCCATTCGTTGGCAAATGCCTTAACGAGCTGCCCCACGGCTCCTTTGCTGGCAGCATATCCCGGAACCTTTATACCGCCCTGAAAAGTCAGAAGCGATGCTGTAAAAATAATTTTCCCATACTTTTGGCGAATCATTTTTTTTCCGATTTCCCGCGTTAGAATAAACGATGCGGTTGCATTCACCGACATGACGTAATCCCACTCTTCATCACTGTGCAGTTCTGCTTCCCGCCGGCGGATGGTCCCGGCATTATTCACAAGAATATCAATCACCGGATGGTTTTTGTTCACTTTGTCAAGAAAACCGTACACGGAATCTCTGTCACTGAAATCACAGGAATACGATGCAAAGGTTCGTCCCAGATCTCGAACTTCCTTGGCAACCTCCCCTCCATCAGCAGCCAGGTTGGCACTAACGCCAATTATATTGGCGCCGGCCTGGGCAAGAGCAACAGTCATGGCTTTCCCGATTCCCCTGCGGCAACCCGTGACCAGTGCTGTCCGCCCTTCCAGACGAAAATTATCCAGTATCATTTTTTTTGCCTTATCTTATATCACGAATATCAATAAAATCCATATCATCAAACTCCTGATTTTCCCCTCCCATACCCCAAACAAAGCTGTATCGGGACGTTCCCACACCTGCATGAATGGACCAGCTGGGGGATAAAACCGCTTCTTTATTTTTTATAACAATATGACGGGTTTCTGACGGTTGTCCCATAAAATGGAACACGCGGGAATCCTCTTTTAGATCAAAATAGAGATAAATCTCTGTCCTGCGGGCATGTGTATGAGGCGGCATTGTATTCCAGTTACTTCCTTCAGCCAGTATGGTTATACCCATAACAAGCTGACAGCTTTCACATACACCGGGACGAATATATTGAAAGATGGTCCTTTTGTTGCAGGCCTCATCACTTCCCAGGTCTATCCGGTTTGCATCGTTCTGCACAATTTTCTTTATTGGATAAACCTTATGCGCCGGGTAACTCAGAATATAAAATTCAGCCGGATTTTCCGGATTGACACTGGTCATTTGAATTGTTTTAACACCCCGGCCGATATAAAGACATTCCAGATTTTCCATCGTGTATGTCATATCATCAACCAGAATATTTCCTGTACCGCCCAAATTAAGGATTCCTGTTTCGCGTCTTTCATTAAAAAAACCGGAAGCCAATTCTTTGCTGCCTTCAAGGGCCAGTGTTTCATTTACAGGTACTGCTCCGCCGACGACAGCCCGTTCCGTATCCAAATACAGCAGGTTCAACTGCTCTATCTGAAACAGCTTGTCAGCAAGAAAAACCTGTCTCAGTTCATCTGTATTCATACGTTTGACCCGAACGTGATCGGCAAAGATTCGTGTTTCCATTCTATTCCCTTCCTAAAATTGAATCTTTAAATAATCCCCTTTGAAATCCTGATTACGGGCTTCAATCATACAGGAACCTCCCGGAGACGGTTTCAACATGACAGACGCCTGTCCGTTTGCCATTTCAATTATGGAACTGCCGGTTGGCGTTCCCCGATTGACCAGAAGCTTGCCATCTCCCGAATGGTAAAAATAGACTCTGTCATGATAGTCAAGACACCGTCTTCCCAGTTTATCCCGGGCAGTGGCCGTCACCAGCAGATTTCCGTCTGATTGTTCAGTAACGGTCAATTCGAACTGTTCCGGTTTGCCGTTTTTTTCATAACGGTACGTTACAGTCAGTGTATCTGCAGAAACGGCCTGGCCATCTCTGAAACCGGTAGCAATCAGTCTGTTATTACCTTCAACGAACATAAGATCCCAATTCAAGCCGGAAGCAGGAAATTGGGCAATATCCCAGTTTTTCTTTCCCTGAGATACACCATTCAAAACAAGTTCAACGGCATCACAATTGGAAAAAACACTAACATTCCTGCTCTGGTTTACAGGTCCCTGACGCTCGGTCCAGGTATGAGATTCAATATAAACAAACGCTTCATAGCTGTCATCACGGGTCCAGTAACTCTTAAAAACATAATACGCATCCTTTGGATTTCCGGCTCGATCAAAGAGCCCTTTCTGGTTCATATAGGGGATGGGGTTTTCAGGCCGCAAAGGTGTTCCAAAATCCTTAACAGCCCACTGGGCATTACCGGTAAACCATTCCAATTGTTCTGAAACACGCAGATGCCAGTCAAACAGATCTACGATATAGCTTTCGCTCCAGTCACCGCTTTGTGCAATATTTTTAATTCGGACCTGGTTCACGGATTCTTCCCAGCCGCCTTCCAGCTGCATCCCTTTTCCGTCTACAGGATTTTCGTCATGACGTCCCACATGACTTGAACCGCCGTATTCCATATGGAGAAACCGGGTATATTTCCACCGTGATTCTTCAAGTGCTTTTTCAAAATTTGTATAGACACCGCTGTACCATCCGGCCCAGATTGAGGGTGAAAAGACATCTACAACATCTGCATCGTCATAATATTTCCGCATAGCGGTAACTCGCGTCGGGTCCATTTTTTTAGCTTTCTCATTCAGCGTGAGTAAAAAGTCCCGGAGCCGGACATTGTTATCGCCATCGGGAAAATCGGGAAGCCAGTAGAGTTCATTTCCCAGAGACCAGATTATAATGGATGGATGATTCATGTTTTGATTGATCATCGCTTCCAGCATAGCCATTGTATTTTGCTGCCAGGTTTCTTCACCCATGCCGCCCCGGCACCACGGAAGTTCATCCCAAACAAGGAGCCCCAGTTCATCGCAGGCTTTGTAAACTTCAGGGTCCTGGGGATAGTGGGCCAGGCGCACAAAGTTCGCTCCCAGTTCCCGGATCATTTCCATATCCCGGCGGTGCATTGCATTACTCATGGCGGCACCGGTTCCTGCGTGTTCTTCATGCCGGTGCGTTCCCCGCAGCAGCAGTCGTTTTCCATTCAAATAAAAGGGCCCGTTTTCTTCAAAATGAAACCACCGGTATCCTATTCGGTCCGTGAGTCTGTCTTCCCGTTCCTTACCGGCATTAATTAAAACAGACACCGTATAAAGAACCGGTGTATCCGGAGACCAGAGGTCGGGGTTTTGTACAGAAGGAAAATCAAATGAATACATGGATTCACCCGGATCTGCCCGGAATTTTTCCTCCGTATCAACAATGATATCACCGGCGGCATTTCGAATTTCGGCACGGAGGGTTACTCTCTGCCGCTTACCGCTGTCATTCTGAACATGAACCCTGGCTTTGGTCGAAGCAAAATCATGTGAAACATCCGGTGTGAGAATATTCAGCTGTTTTAAGTATACATTCGGAACAACTTTCAGAAACACATCCCGTGTTATACCGCCATAAATAAAAAAATCAGATTTCTGTGAGGGGACTATATCCCTGTTAATGGCATTGGATGCATATACCAGAAGCGTATTCTCATCATTTTTAGAAAGATAGGGTGTAATATCCACATCAAAACCCAGATAACCGCCGGTATGCTCTCCTGCTTTCTTTCCGTTAACCCATACTTCCGCGAACGTGTTAACGCCTTCAAATGAAAGAAGAATACGGGAATCATGGGATAATTCGGGGACATAGACAGTTTTTTCATACCAGTTTCCGTCCCTTCTGTAACCCGGAACGGGATCCATCACATCCTCGTTATTCCACGTATGGGGAATATTTACCATTTTCCAGATTTTTGTCGCAGAGAAAAGCAGATCGGGTCTTGTGATATTTTCTTCCAGAAAAGCCCATTTATCATTGAGTGGATAAATTCTTCGTTCCGGAGAATCTTCAATAAAAAAGACCGTTTTTTCATAGTCGTGCAATCTTTTCAGCGCCTGAATCAGATAGTAATCTCCGGCAGGAAAGGATTCATCCACGCCCCATTTTTTATGATAGTGATAGATCGTATGAAGTAAAAGACCTTCCTCTCGCTCACGTGCACTTTTAGTAAAAAGGTAATTTTTCACCAATGAACGTGTTATCCTGATCGCCTGACTAAGGAAAAATTCATAATCTTCTTTGGATTCTGCCAGATCTGCCAGGTCAAAAAAACCGACAGCAGCAATGGCGGCAGCAGAGGCATCTTTTAATTCCGTTTTACCGGCCAGATCAAGATCCCAAACAGGCACGCCGTCTTCGGGAAGCCGTTCTGTGTAATACTTTGCCATCTGTTTCGCCACGGCATAGAATCGGGGATCATGTGTATACCGGTATGTTTGTGCAAACCCGGCAATTCCCCATGCCTGTCCCCGTGACCAGGTGCTTTCATCACTGAAGCCCTGATGGGTCCGGCGTTTTTCCAATGCTCCCGTTGCCGGATCAAATTCCGCCACATGCCAACTTCCGCCATCAGGTCTGATCATCGTATTCATAGCCGTTACAGCATGATTGTATGCCGTTTCGTAAAAGGCATTGTTTCCAGTTTCGTTACCCGCCCAAAAGAGAAGCTCCAGATTCATCATTGTATCAATAATCATCCAGCCGGAACGGGATTTTGTCCCCAGGGTTCCCCAGGCCCGGATAAATCGTCCATTTTCGTTATAACGCTTTACCAGCATTTCCGCAGCTTTTATCCCGGCCAAACGGAATTTATTGTCTCCGGTCAGCTCGTATGCCTTCACAACAGACGGCAGGAAGATAAAGCCCATATCATGGGTATAGTCAATCCCGGCATGGGGTATTAATGCTTCTGCATATTTTATGCCGGTATTTTTCAAATTGCTTTCGCCGGTCATTTCATAAAATGTCAAAAGTTCTCCTGCTGTCATTCCGCTGAACCAGTTCACCTGATCTCTGAAAATCCAACGGCCGTTCTCCGTATATTCAGGCAACTTTCCATCAATAACACGTTCTTTCAGGAGGAGTTGAGTTTCTATTGTTTGCAGCAAATCCGGTGTTACAATCGGTTGTTGATCGGCAAAAACCAGACCTGATACAAAAACCATGATTCCCAAAACTTTTAATCCAACTTTCATCAAAAGCCCTTTTTATCCCTTTATTTATAATACATCATACTAATTTACTTAATCAAAATTCATCTGTGCACAGTTCATCCATAAGAGGGGTTGTCTGAGCGGCATGTTTCGAACCATCTCCCGGTTGGTTGGGTCAGGATTGAGTTTATCCCAGATTCTCAGAGTATTTTTCTGATCCAGCCCAATCGCAGCAAAAAGCAGGAACTGATACCGAACCGGCAGCAAATCAAAATACATTATATCCGGTTCATGGGGCCATTCCGTTTTATTCTTCACATAGGGATAGAGAAAATTGACCACGGTTTTAAGGCTTGCCCCATTCTCAACGGAATATTCCCATAAGTTTTCATCCGGAGTGGAAAGTATGTGGGCGATAGTCCCGAGAATTTCCATGTTAAAAAGAGAATAACTATATGGTTTAGTCCTGGCCAGCTCTAAGGGAAAGGAGCCGTCTGCCGCCAGTTGATTGGGAAGAAGAATTGCTTTAAACCGTTCCCTTGCGTCATTGATCAGGGAGTCATTTTCAGTCAGTCCTGCAAAAACTGCCACCTGGAGAACCCAGCATGAACCGTGATTATTGGTCCGTTCCCGTTCATCTATACCGTATTCATGGGTCGTCATCCATTCAAGATAATCGGCAAACCATTGTTGAACTGCTTCATAATCTTCGGCGGGGATTGCTTTTTTCTCATGGAGAATTGACACAGAGCGGGCAACTTCGATAAGGTGGATGGTATCAATAATCCCGACACCGCGGCCTGTTACCCGACCGTGAATCGCCTGGGCATATTTCAGGTGAGGATTCATGCGTGTGGATTCGTTTATAAACCATGCGCGGATGTGTTCGAGAACTTTATCAGCATAGTTTTTATCACCTGTTAAAATAAAAGCAGATGTAAGCGCCGGGACGTGCAGACTCAGCCGTACAAGGGCTTTTCTGTGCCAGTCGAAATTATCAGGATTGCTTTGACCGTCTTTCCGGATATAGGGTCCTTCCGGATTGTCAGGATCCGGCCACCAATAATCACCTTCAGAAAAGAAATCGTGCATGCCGCCGGCAGATCGGGGACTGTGAAATGCTGTAATGGTAACAGGAAATTCTTTCATGTAGATTAATGATGCGTTCATTACCCGGTTTTTTTCTTTTAGTCTAATATAATCTTCCGTGTTGCGTGATGAACATCCTTTCAGCATAAAAACGATGATGATCAGGACGCATACTCTGTAATAAACCGGACGCATGGTACTCCTTAAAAAAATCCGTAGCGAAGGATTAAAATCTGTCTGTCTGTATCAGCCAGGGGAATCCGGGCTGCCTTTTCAGCGTAAGTGGAATCAGGGAAATAGCTGTTCAGCATCAGCAGAACTTCAGCAAGCATAAACCGTCCGTTGTCAAATGATCGTATCTGGTCATAAGGCCATGATTCGGGAGCGATTGCGTAGGGATACAAATAATTCAGAGCACGTTGGATCCCGGCAAAAATCTTGTCACTCTCCGAAACAGAAAGGGCTTGATTGCTCATGGCCATACAATAAATTCGTGTAATCGCATTTAAATTAAATCCTGAATAAAAGAATGCCCGGGTACGCTGCAGCTCTTCCGGTTGACGACCGTCGGGCAGAATATGTTTTTTAATTCTTGATCTGTACAGGTTTTTGGCCACATCGTTGATGATGTCATTTTGTTGAGTCAGTATTGCAAATCCCATCGCCTGCACATCAAACCAGGAACCGTGATTATTGACAGCCCTCCGTTCTTTTTTACCATGTTCGCTGGTCATCAGCCAGTGTAAAAAGTCTGCTGTCCATACCATGAGTTCTTCATAAGCCTCCGAAGACAGTTCATTTTTCGCGGATAATACCTGTGCACAATTCAGAACGGTTAGAAAAACACGGCTTTCGATAATCCCATAACTTCTTCCTTCATGTCTGCCCGGAACGAATTGTGCATAATTCATATTGGGATTCATTCGTGTAGAATCATCCAGAAACCATATACGAATTAAATCAGCGGCACGCTGCGCATAACGTGAATCTCCGGAGTACACATAAGCAAGAGTCAGTGTTTCAACCGCATTCTGCAAATCGGCAGATTGTGTTTTGTCGTATTCCAGGCGTTCAGGATTAATCAGACCATCCTTACGAATATAGGGCAATCCGTCCGGCTTATCGGGATCAGGCCACCAATACGGACTCATACTGCAATAATCGTGAGGATCCCCGCCGGCAGGATTGGTTTTTCCATATATCACGGAAAAGGGACCGGCAGTCATTTTATCATTTGCCTGTCTTATTAAATTATCGATGGCTTCTTTTATTTCCGCATTTCCTTTTTCAGCATATTGCTTATTTGACAAAATAACTGATTCCTCCGGAAAAAATGCTGCTGACAAGGCTGAATAAAAAATAAAACCGAAAAGAATTAAAGAAACAATAAAACCGAACCTGCCAAACCGATATCTCATTTGAGAACCACAATTTTTCGGGTAATACTCACATTGCCATTTGTAAGTCTGAACAGCCAAACACCGCTGTGAAGATCGTTCAAATCAACGGTTATTCGACCTTCTCCATTCCGCAGGTTCACCGATTTGCACAAAGATCCCTTAAGATTATAGATTGAGAGTTCTGCCGGTGTCCCGGGTTCCACCGAATAGAATACGATAACCGATGCATTGGCAGGATTTGGATACGTATCGAGTTGTATGGATAATGGTAGAACGGGAGAATCCGGAAGGGATGAAATATTTTGGGTCCATCTGGGGTCACCCAGTGCTCCTCCGTCATTAGCTGCAGTCAACAGTATATGCCCGGGTGCCAACGTAAAATTTCCGTTATCCGGATCTTCAAATTCCGGATTCACATACAAAATTCCTGTACTCATGTTGGCTCCCCGGTTTAATGAAGGGCTTCCGCTGTTATACATATTTGAATAATCCATATAACCCCAACCGTAAAGGGATATGGAAAAAGTATCGATTGAACAGTCAGCCAGAATGGAATTATGAACTGATGCAGCATCTGTTTCCCGAAGATCGAGTGTAATGCTGCCATCCGTTCCTTGTTTATAAAAAGTACAACGGTCCACAACAACCTGAGGACCCAGAGTAAACGGATTGTTATCTCCCCCATAGACCGATATTGCGCTGTTTGAATTTTCCCGGAATGTTGAATTTTTTACTGATAATAATGAAAATCTGAAATCACCGCTGTTCTCAGCGGCATCGTTAAGATTCAAAACAGGTGCCGTAAATCCGGTAAATTCACAATTGTTTACAACAAGACTGTCAGCCTTGACAAACCGGTTGATTTTTAAGGCAGACAAGGATTCAGGTTTAACGCCTGAACATAAAAACAAACATCCGTTCGCAACCATGCGAATTGATTGTGTTCCGGACGAATACACACCGGTGCCGATTAGGCTTTTTTTATTCCCGGATTGAGAAAAACCATCCAAAATCAAATTTTTCAAATTTAGCCTAGCCCGGTTTTTCAGTCTGAAAATCAGAGTGTCGCTGTCACAAAGGATAACCGGACGTTCATCACCTTCAAAAGCTGACAAAAGAGTGACGTTCATATCGATATCAACGGCATGGCTAAGCCGGTATATCCCGCCGGGAGAAATGAGTTTGAGAGTATCGCCGGGAGCAATGCGGACCAAAGCATCTGTCAGCGTATTTTCTCCTTCTTCTACTTCAGTAATATATTCAATTTCCACCGGCCAGTCTGGTCCCACATCTTCCCGTGTAACCGGTTTGTACAACGGAATTTCTTCTGAAAATTCATCCGCTCCAACATCAAAGGGAATACTGCGTGAATGTCCGTCCATATCGTCTTCCGGAATAAAATGACCCGAAACCGCAGCTCCGATCAGCGGACTTTCGGCAGACGGCCGGAACAACCCATCCGGTGAGAGTTCAAGTAACGGATCCGTCCATGTTATACCGCCCGGGTCATTGATGCCCAGTGTTTTTCCATAAAAAATATTTCCGTCCCATACAAAACGTTCCGGTGTTCCTTCACTGTCGCCGATACAAAGAACCGTATTGGAAGCACCTGCATCTATCGCATTGTTTATTATAACACAACTGTCCGGAGGCAAGGTTTGATCATCGGATGAACCATATCCCATTGTTATGGAATATTTGGCATTTACGATTGTATTGTTGGCTATGATTGCTCTTTTTACCTGAAAATACCGGTTCAAGGGGGAATTTTCCACACCTTTCACGATACAAATGGCAGATCGGAAACCCGAACCGTATATATCCTGCAGGTAATTATTTACGACTATGTGATCCTCACCAATAATCCTGATCCCTCCGGCATCATTCAGAAAATTTCCAAAAAAGAAATTTCCCTCAACTCTGCAGCGATTTCCATGACGCAATGTCAGACTGCCTTTGGACTCCAAAAATGTATTATGTCTGAAAATATTCCCGCAGGATTTATTGGAAATAATTTCAATTTCACCATCACATTTGTAAAAAAGATTATATTCTACCAGAGTATGTGAATTTGTCAGGGAGTAGTCAGATGTTCCGATGCGGATTGTTTCACCGCCGTTAAAACCCAGGTCCGGACGCGGACCGAAATAATTATGATCAATTTTATGATAATTCGGTTTATCCTGATCCGTGGGAATCCAGACCACAACCGTTGTTCCGCTATGGATCTTTCCCTCAAAGTGACAATGATCAACCCGATTGTTCTTCCCATAGATACTGACCCATTTATAATCAATATCCTTACTTGAGGGATTATAGTTGAGGATTGCACATTGAGTCAGACGAGAATTATTGGCCCTGATACCGCTTCTGCGAAATTCAATGACGGATTTTCCGCTTCTGGAATAACCGTTTACAAAAAAAAGCCCCTGAATTTCAATATACTCTCCACTAAAATCCAGAGTTGAGAGTCCGTTCAGAATAACTTTTCCCGGTTTTTCTGCCATTACAACAACCGGTTCGGATTCTGTTCCGTTTCCTGAGAAACTGAACGTTACATCGGAATAATACCCTGATTTTATCAGAACCGTATCCCCGGCAAAGAGAGTTTTTACATTTTCCAGTTCATTTTCGGTACTCACAGTAATAACTGCTGAGAGAAGCAGAACAGGCATCAGGAGAAGAAAAATTATTTTTAACGGATTTGGTTTCATATTTTAAATTTAAAAAAAAAAGGGTCGGGATTAACCGACCCCTTTATGTTTTGAGGATTATTTAATCAGCATCAACTTTTTAACGGCTGTATAGTTACCGGCAACAATACGATAGAAATAAACACCACTGGCCAGATGTGATCCATTCAGAGTCACATTATGATAGCCAGCAGGCATATCTCTGTTGACCAGAGTCATTACTTCATGCCCGCGTAAATTGTACAGGATTATCTTAGTATGACTTGCTTCAGGAAGTCCAAACCGGATTGTTGTCGTCGGATTAAACGGGTTCGGATAATTCTGATTCAATTCATACTGAAGAGGTATCAGTTCAGCTAATGCATTTGTAGGTACTTCGTCATTATACCAGAATGTCAATTCGGCATCTGCTTCGGCTGTATACGTTCGGGCAGGTCCGCCGTACGGAAATTCTGCTGTAGCATCGTTCCAGCTTCCGTTTATTCTGAATTTCCATTCCATATTCGGAATATTCTCATCGATCTTTACCCAAGCTGTATATATGGAATCTCCCTCGACATCTTCCATCCAGACAGGGTTTTCTCCCCAGCCGTTAAAATTACCGGCGACATCCACGCTGTCCGTACCGATAGTGAATTTGCCCTGATCAGCCCAGAATTTCATATTCACATTCAATGTGATTTCATAATAGGCTTTAACAAATTCAGCTGCGACGAATTTATCCGCATCCATCGTCAGTGATTCTACGGCATTTGTGCTTACAAGATCACCGCTCCAACTTCCGAACTTATATAAAGTATCCGCAACTGCCGTAAGAGTAACGGACGTTCCGGGTACATAGAATTTTGCCATTGGTTCGGGAGAAAGTTTCACTTTCCCATGATCGCCGACACTCAGATTCAATGTTGAATATGTAGCAACATTAGCACTGGTTGCCCAGCGAAGATCACCGATTGCTGCGGTTCCGTCATTCGCAAGATGATATGCCAGAGAAGCATCATCCAGTGTCAGATCTTCTGCATCAGAGCGAACGAACATCGGATCGTAGAAGTAAACATCCGGTCCGGCAACCGCTCCGTCCCTCAGGTCCAGTTTTTCAGGTGTGTTGTATAGCAGCGTATTAGCGATGAACGAATTCTCGCCGGCAACACGGATGGCATATGGCACGAAATCAGCACCGTCAAACGGAACATGTGCTATGATGGAATTAGTGATTTTCACATTGGTGGTGCTTTCGATACGGAATGATGCAAATTTTGCCCCTTCCGTACCATAACCAAAACCACAGCTGTCAATTGTTACATGATCAATAACAATTTCAGGATCCATATTGTTAAGACGTATGATTTCTCTGTTAACATGGCGGAATGTTGAATTGGATAATTCCACATACCCTGCTGTTCCCACGGCATTCAGGAAAATACCTTCTTTACCGATATGGTGGACATAAGTATCCTTAAGGATCATAGTATCAAGATGAACCATTGGATAATTTTTCCAAAAGGCTTCCACAGTCCCAAACATTTCACAATCTTCGGCAATCAGGGAAACGACGATTTCCTTCCCATCATCTGCTCTGAACGTATATTTTGTCATCTTGTCAGCCGTATAATAACCGTCAACCACAAGATTTTTCAGACGAAGATGTCCATTTTCACGAAGTCTGAACAGACCTTCAGAACCGCCTTCACCCCAGGCTTTGATCACAGGTTTATCAGCCAGTGATTCATCACCGACAATAGTAACCGGAAAATCAATCTGCAGGTATGGAAGTTTCCCGTCAATCCTGTCAACTTCCGAGGGCATATAAGGACCGACTTCTGTGAGGACGATCATTTCAACGTTGGAATTATTTTTTGCAAATGTCAACGCATCTCTCAGATCCCACGTACCGTCAACCAACAGTTTTCCATCGGGCACGGCCAGTTCATTAAATGTTGCCGTCAGGTTTTTATCTGAATCAAGCGTAAGGTCCAGAGAAGCTTCTGTTGATGTTACATCACCGCTCCAGCTGCTGAATTCCCATCCAAGATCTTCAACAGCAGACAGTGAAACCTGCTGTCCAAGATCATACGTATCAAAACCGGAGACAGGTTTGGGTGATACAATTACTTGACCGGATCCAACCACGTTCACATTGAGAGTTACCTGTTGAATTGTGCTGTTGAATACGGCTGTAAAATGTGCATCGGCATACACGGGATAAGTCAAAGGATTATCGGTGCTCACTACAATATCATTAGCATCTGTCCAATGAACAAATTCCCAGGTATTGGTATCGGGAACGGCCGTCAAAACCAGCGTATCCCCTTCCCAGTAACCGTCCACATCGAAATTAGTGATCAGTTCTTCTTCCACATGGCCTAAACCAACGGCATCATAAGTAACAGTATATTGCTGAATTGAAGGAACAAAAAAGGCAGTAACCTCCATACTTTCATTCAATGTGAGCACGGCGACAGGATTATTGGGAGGAAAAACCATAATATTCGGTGACCAGTGGTCAAATTTATACATTTCATCAGGAACTGCAGTTAATGTTACCTGTGTTCCTTCTGCATAAAGGCCTCCCGGAGGATTCAGTACAACCGATCCTTTACCTACGACATAAGCCTTTAACGTAACCATGCCTTCGAGGGAAACCCAACGGCTGTCTCCAACCGAACTTCCATCATCGGCAAATGTCAGCAGAGGTGAACCGACGGGCAGTGAAAAATCACCATTGGCCGGATCAGCAAATCCCGGATCCATATGAACTGTATCAGAAACGGTTGCTGCACCAACGGCGGTATTCAGCACACTCCACACAACATTGTTATGGAAAAGACTTGCATCAGACGCAAAATCAGCAAATTTTTCTGCCAAGTCCGTATTATCATTGGTGGAAAAAATACTGTTTTTTACAACGACATCCGTCATATCCCGAAAATAAACCATGGGTTTATTCTGGACAGAACCAACATTATAAATGGTACAACGATCCACGAGGACTTTCGTTGTCGGATTCGTCTGACCTTTTACGGCTTCCCGTTCAATATTGTAGAAAGTCGAGTTAGAAACTTCAGCATAACCAATCACGGATGCAGGATCACTTGATGTACCGGAATAAAGGACGATCCCTTCTGATTTCCCATTATAGAAAATCGAATTGGTTACAACCATAGAATCCATTCCGGCATTTCCGTATGGTTTTATAAATTTGTCGTTAAAATCATGAGCGACAATATCATTCACAAACAATTTTGCTTTCAATAGCGGATCGCCGTTTTCTATAGTGACTACATATTTGGCAGGTGCTGTTGCTCCGGAACCTGTTCCGTCACCGGCAAATTCCAGATTACTCAGTTCAAGGCGCGCATTTTCCATGAGTTTGAAAAATTTAGCACTGGTGCTGGTTCCGATATATTTTAAAACAGGTTTTGAAGGGAGTCCTTCCCTTCCGCGAACGGTAATGTTTTTACTGACTGTCAGTTGGACATCTGTCAAATACTCACCGGCATCAACCAACTCAATAATATCGCCGGGATTAGCCAAAGCATAGGCATCAGATATCCCGTTTGTTCCGGCAGAAACTTCATGAACAACCGGTTCCGGAACAACAACTTCAGGCACCCAGCGGGAATCACCCACGGCACCGCCGTCATCGGCAAACGTCAGCAGCGGTGAGCCTTCAGGCAACGTAAAATCACCATTGGCCGGATCAGCAAATTGAGGATTAGCTTGAAGTGTATCCGACACGGTACCGGCATTCACTTCAAAATTGAGAACATCCCAGACAACATTATGATGAAAGAGACTTGCATCACTGGCAAAGTCAACAAACTTTTCATTTAAATCCAAGTTGTTATTCGTTGAAAAAATGCTGTTTTTAACCACAACATCCGTCATGTCACGGAAATACAGCATTTGTTTTTTTCCGGCTTCACCAATATCATAAAATGTACAGCGATTAATTAGGACCTTAGTGGTAGGATTTGTCTGTCCTTTGATCGCTTCACGGCCTATATGGCTGAAAGTACAGTTTGAAATTTCTGCATATTCAATCACTACAGCAGGATCGCTTGATGTTCCGGAATAGAGAACGATTCCCTCAGTTGTTCCGTTCTTAAAAACAGAATTTGTGACGATCAGGGAATCCATACCCGAATTGCCGTACGGTTTGATGAATTTGTCATTAAAATTCTGTGCCACGCAATTATTAATGAAAACACCGGCTTTAAGCAGCGGATCACCATTTTCAATACGTACGACATATTTTGCCAAAGCAGCAGCTCCGTCGGATTTGCCATCTCCTTCAAATATGATGTTTTCAAGTTCAAGTCTTTGTTCTCCCGGAATACGGAAAAAATGGGCGCTGGTACTGCTTCCCACATACTTCATAACCGGCTGTTCCGGCAGATCGGCATTTCCCCTTACTGTAATGTTTTTATCCAGAAGCGGTTGCAAATCAAACAGATACGGACCCGTATCCGTCAATTCTATGATATCACCATCATTAGCAGCGGCAATGGCATCATGAACCGCATTCACAGTTCCTGAACTCACGGGAACAACAGCTCCTCCGGCCGCGGAAAATACGATGAATGACATCATACAAATCCAAAACAATGTTTTTTTGAGCATGATCATTCCTTTTCTCTCTTACTTATTATATGTTTAATTCATTATTTCAGGAGAACCATTTTTTTCATTTCAGCATGGCTTCCCTGACGAAGTTCATAAAAATAGACACCTGACGGCAAAAAGGACGCATCGAAGCGTACTTCATGCTGGCCGGCATTGACATAACCGTTTACGGGGGCAAAAACAACCTGACCCAGAATATTCATAATTTTCAGTGTAGCATATCCGTTTTCGGGTAGTGAGAATGAAAACGTGGTTTTCGGATTGAAGGGATTGGGATAATTCTGATTTAATGCAAAAACACCGGGGATATGCGGATTTCCTATGCTTGCAGGCTTGTTTGTTGCCCATCTCAGATCACCGATACAGGTTCCGTCAGATGAAAGATAATACAGAGGCGAAGATTCTAAAATGGTAAAATCACCATTTTCCACGTCTGCAAATTCAGGGTCATAACCATAAATAGTTGCCAGATCAACATTCCCGCCCTTGGTTGCTCCGATTCTTGGACTATAATCCAGAGTAAAGGCAGTAATAAATGTGTCAACATGGGCAACCGAAGAGCCTTTAAGCTGCACCTGAATATTGTAGTCGCCACGATCCGGACGAATGATGCTTGTTTCTCTTCCGTGAGAAATCAATACATCACGAATAACAGCTTTTTTGAAATTCTTTGCATAGATAAAACGCGGTGCACTTTTTACGACTGTAATATGGGATGCCAGCAGGTATCCCTCCGTATTACTCGTATCCAGATCGCCGTATATACGGATACATTCCGCATCAATATCTTCAAAGGTAGAATTTCTTACGATCAGAGTATCCACAGCAACAACACCATTGGGTCCGCCGTATTTTTCATTTTCGGAGATCCGGATTGCTTCATCGCCAATATCTTTGAAATAGCAATTCTCAAAAAAGACTTTTGTATTTCTCAAGTGATCCAATTTTGTATCATCGGGTCTCATGTAATAAAGAACATTACCAGCTTGTTCCTGGTCTTTCAGGCTGTGAAAACCGATAAAATCACAATTATTGAAAACAAAACGGGCGCCGGTTTTACCCCGGGAAATTGTTTCCGTAACCGGATCTGTCCAGTCGCCATATCGCAGTGCGTATTTACATCCGCCGGTTTCCTCCAGATCGCCCCGGAAGGCTACGCCATGGAATTCCACATCATTTAGAAGTCTGAATATTTCCATGGAAGAACTGGGTTCCCCGCTGGCAAAGCCTTTATTGGGATGCGTAAGAATTGGTTTTTCTTCCAATCCGTCAGCAGCCATAATAACGACTCTATCCTTAATAACCATCGGAATTGTATCCTTTGTTGTATACACAAATCCGCTGGTTGCCAAAACAATCGTATCTACGCCCTGAGGGACAAAGCTCAGAACATTTTTAAAATCGCTTTGGAAATAGGGTTCAAAATTCTCTGCCGTCACTTCGACTTTTGACGGAATTTGCCCAAGTGACAAACCCGCCATTAAAATCAGGCAAATAAAAACACGATACACAATTTTCATATCATTCCTCCTCACTCTTTATTCTATAATTGAATACGATACCCGATCATCAGGCGGGTTGACGTATCAGTTACATAATTCGTATTTGAAAAATACTGGTCATAATATTTCAATGTATTCAGCTCGCAGGCAATATCAACGCTGCCCCATTTCCCTGTTGACAAAGTACTGCCGAAGGACCAGATAATCCGATCCGGACCTTTCGTTACCAATGCGGCACCGTCCGGTACAAAAACCTGGGACGTTACGTTATAACCGCCGCGAAGTGTCATAAACGGGAGTACGTTGACTTCCGTTCCAAAGCGGATTGAAGACTGTTGAACCCACTTGCGTGGATTTGGATTCATCGCGGGATCATAATCCCAGTCTGCATTTTGGTACGGTGTTTGTGAATAATCGAGTGAAATCAGTATCTTTTCTGCCGGTTTTAAAGAAAATCCAATATCAAAACCGCAGGGAACTTTTACTTCATCCGTTCCATTAATTGCAGATTGTTGTGTGCTGAGAGTATCTGTAACAAAAATGTCATAATTGAAATCCCTTTTCAGGGTATACGGCATTCGAACATTAACTCCAAATGAGAGCCGTTCAAGATTCAGGAGAAAACCCACAGAGCTTTTCAGTGACGAAAACTCCGAAACACCGGTATACTCAGTTTTCATCGTATCATAGGAATACATGAATTGATTCTCATTATAAAGATCAAAATATCCCACTTTATCCATCACCTGATAATCATCGCTTTCTCCTGATGAAAATTCCATTCCGAGTCCGAGTGACAGCCAGGGAAAAAGTTCAACTCCCAGTCCGGTTGCAACAGACAGAAAGGACCCCTCCCGGACCCTTTCAAAATCATACCAGTCCATACGCAGTGTATCTGTACCGGATACTTTATCCGGCATATTATATTCGATATAGGAGATATGGGGATCAAGCCAGGTTGTATTCCTGTCATAGTCAAAAACAAATACACTCGGATTCACACTTCCGGCAATCGTCATTTTTTTTCCAAAAAGTTGAAACGGAACAGCGACAGATATGGTATTAAGACCGGACGCTTTTTTTTCTTCAATCCAGTCGGCAGCATCTTTGCTGTAGTTTTCCAGACCGGTATCGGGCAGACTGACGACGTATGACGTATCCAGCAACCCCTCAAAAAACACCTCATGATCCCATCGTCCATTATTGGCCGGATCAGGTATATAGAGTCTTTCGAGATAAAATGGCAGTGTAAAAAAGAGACGGTTAGGCCTGTAGATCTGGTTTTCCCACCAGCTTCTGGACTGATTTCCGGCACTGATCTGAATCTGAATGCGGTTCATGGAAGCAAGTCCGGCCGGATTGGAATACAAGGCATTAACATCTCCGCCGATAGCTGTAAAAGCATTACCCATACCGGCAGAACGGACAGACATGGACGGTTTTGAGTCCAGTCCCTGAAATGCCAAAGCATTACCGCGATTTTGGGCATAGATACATGACGTAAAAACAAAGAGCAGTGTGCAGACTTTCTTCATAACGGAAGTAATTGGATTTTTTGTATATGTGAATTTCATCAATGGTTCACTCCTCATTATTTTGACAGACCATAGCCCAAGGACAAACGATGGACAGATGGCAGATATTTTCCATAATCGCTATAGGCATAATCAAAATTTAAGCCCTTAAATTTTAAACCGGCTCCCAGAGTCAGTCCTTGTGAATCATAATTCAACTTATATCCGCTCCGAATAAAAATCAGTTCATTCAGTGCATATTCAAGTCCAACATGATATTGCTGATCGTAATCTCTTGGCTGAACAAGCTCAAAGGCCATTGTAACACGGTGAGATTGTGACAGGGATAGGAGAGCGTCTCTGCCCAAAACATTCCCGGATAATCCAATAACCATGGTTTGGGGAAGTGGATATGAGTATTCATAATATTCAACCTGGGGGCCAAAATGCTGCGTAACGGCAGACAAGCGTATGCTGCGGAACTTTGTATCGTACAGAAGTCCGACATCCCACATCAACACACTTTTTTTCTCAAAAATCATATCTTCAACAGCATATTTGGTCATAATGCCATAGGAAAACTTATCTGTGAGTCTTTGTGAGAAAGAAAACCCGAAAACCTGAGCACCGGGATTAAAAACATATCCTGTTAAACCCGGATTATACTCTCCGGAAGGAAGAAAACCCAGATCATTGACTGTCGTTTCCTTGATATCACCATAATCAATTTTCAGTGCCATTAAAGCAAAAGCCAGTCCGTTTTTGCTCCAGGAAAGGGCAAGACTCTGATGGCGTGTATCAAAAAAATAATCCACATAGGAAACATCTGCGCTTAAACCATTGGCATCTACCAGGTTGGCCGGATTGGAATAGATAGCATAAATACCCGTATTCATGGAAGATGTAGCATCGCCAAGCGAGGCAGATCGCGCATCAGGTGTTACCTTTAAGAATTGAAAGGATGTGACACCAACTTTTTCAAAAGCCAGGGCACCGGAAACCATCAGGAGCCAGACAAAGAGTATTTTTAGGATATTATTTGAATTTCGATACATAGTAAGGACCTCGCCTATAAACTCTATTTAAGAATAATAAATTTTCCATGACGTTTTTCCCCCTGTGGTGTTGTAACCACAAAGAAGTAAATGCCTGAGGCCATATCCTGCCCATTCCGCGTTACTTGCACTTTTTCTTCCGAGTATGTGGGAGAAATATGTTCAATTTTATCAATAAGCTGACCGGAGTACGAATAGATGCGAATTGTACATTCACTCGGCAATCCATAAAAGCCTATCCGTCTGTCTTCACCTTCACCGACAAAACCTGAACTTTTGATAAATGGATTGGGAACAACATAAACTTCACCAAGTTCGGGAACCGGAGCGATATTTTTTTGAAATCTGGTTATATTGGTTTTACCGCTTTGTTTACCGTTTATATCCACGGAAGTAACGGCATAATACCGGGTTTCACCCACTTTAAAGCTTTGATCCTCGTCAATAAATTCATACTCGTTATCGTCATTAAAAGATGTTCCGGGAGCAATGCTGTCAATAAGAGTCCATGGTCCCATTCCGGCTTCGGCACGCCAAACATAAAACTTATCGAGAGCCCCGGTCAGCCGGGGATGGGTAAATTCTTCAACAGACCGTTTCCATGTAATTTTTACTTCAGCCTGGCCGTAATTTTCAATCGTAATAACCGGTGCAGGAACGGGCACAGGGATTTTATAATTACCGGCAGAAGGATGGTTTTCCGGCCAGACCGGAATTTGAGGTTTAGTTCCCAGATAGGCTTCAAACGCTTTTCTTGCCACATCATGAACTGTTTTTATAGAATCAGAGTTCACATAATCCGGGTAACCGAAATCATCCAGATACTTTTCCGTTACGGTTTCACCGCCAACAACATATTTGGTATTCAGATCAGGAATCCTGTCCCATTGTTTAATTACCTGGCCGCCTTCCACCCTTTTATTGGGTTCAGCTCCATATCCCACAACTTCAGCATAGGCCATACGAATTTTATCGCCCGGCCTCATTGTATAAGGTCCAAACGTGTGGAGTTTCATTCCGGCATCGGCACTTTGCCGGAACGGATAAGCTGCCCGGCCAATCCAGGCATCATCATTATGGGGAAGTTCGGGCCATGTAGTGCTTGCGGGAGCATAAACACCGGACCAGCGTGTTGACGGGTTAAACGGCTCTTTTTCATACATCATTTTGGCGCTGTTGGTGTTTCCCGTACTCACTTTATTTACCCAGGGCTGACGGGCTCTGAAATGTTTATCCAATTCATAATACCATCGGTATGAGCCGCTTTCAAGTGGAACATAAACATCGATGTGCTCATAGTCATCAAGCGTTAATACGGTAGATGTCCTCAGAATATTTTGGGCTTCTGATTCATTCTTGTTCTCAGTATCAAGTTCGGACGGAATTATTTTTGCAAGGTGTGTAGTATCATAATACAAAACACAATAACCGGGTGCCTGTGGACTGTTTAAACCGCCGCCCCGTTTCCCCGATTGGGCAAATTCCAGAAAATAATCCTTATTCAGTTCCGGTTTTGCCAGTCCGCCTGGATCTGTAATATTATTCCTGAGATTCATGTTCCATGTAAGCCAGTAATCTGCATCCCAAAAGTTATTCTGATCGCCCCTGTAAATTCCTCCTTCATATTTCCATTCCATATAGGTACGTTGATAACCATACATAGAAGGAGCAAAGCCATAATTGAAGCAGATCATCACGTCTTTCAGAACATCATCCATTTCGATTGTGGCCGGATTTCCGTCAGTGTCACCGGTATACTCAAACTCATATTCATAAATAATCATATCGTCATAGTCAGGATAACTCCAGGTACGGGAAACCCGTGTTACCGTTATGCCGGTCGGTGTTGCCCATGCCGTACGAATAATTTCTTCAGCTTCATCCGGATCGTAATCCGGATTGAGTGTTCCATCTTCATTTAAAGGAAAATTTTCGATTTCTTCCATATACAGGGGAAAACTCCAACGGCCGATGGATACTTCGGGCGATGAAGCTCCCACACCGCCACAAAGGGCAAAAAGACGCTTATCTTTTCCCGGTTCACCGTCTTTATTGGCTCCAATATAAACTCCTGCGCCAAGAATATTGTGTTGGCCGTCATATTCGATACCATCCAGAACCGTTTTCGAATACGGAGGCCATTCAAAAACAGGAACACTGGTTCTATTCCCTGCTTCACCGGTTTGCCAGGCTCTGCCGATTTCTCCTGTATTAAATACAGTTTGGTGCAACATGCCCCGGTTATGAATCCGATATTCGCGGATTTGTCCAAATGCCGTTGAAACGAGAATGAAAACGGCTGAAATAACAATGAATTTCCTGAAATGTATTTTGGTCATAACTCCCTCAGAGATCAAAATTTGAAGATTGCGCCTAACCGCCAGCTTCTTGGTTCATTATCCAGCATATAGATTTCCTGACTGGTATAATAGGGTGGATATTCTTTGTATGTCAAAATTTCATCACGGTCTGTAAACCAGCGCGGCGTATTATAATCATGATTAAATGTCCGGCTGTAGGACCATTTGATTTCATTCAGAATATTGTAGCCTTCTGCATAAAGACTTATTTCAAGATCCTTGTTCCATGGAATTCGTTTCTCAATACGCAGTCTCAGGTCCTGCTCTTTTGGAGTCCTGACACTAAACAGCTTACCCTGACTCGGATCGGTAAACGGTCTGCCTGTATAAAACTTGTACGTTGAGCTTATAGAAACACCGCCTAACGGGTACCGATCCATAACGGAAAAACCAAACTTTTTCGGCGTAAGGAATCTGAGATTGAATACCAGTTTATGAGTTCTGTCATAATCCAGGAAAACGTCCTCAGGATCAGGAAGATTAACATAGCCGTAATTCGGATCCGGCATTTCAAAATACGTCACCGGTGCATTCAGATCATTGCTGCTTTTTCCTGTTGCACTTTCATAATTATAGCGGATGTACCCTCTGATCGTACCTCTGTTTTTTTCCAGACTGATATGAAACCCTTTAATATCTGCATAATCACGATTGATATACGTCTGATAAAGGGACTGTTGTTCATCATAATAATAGGCTGTCTGCACCAGATTTTTAACATCTTTGTAATAAGCACTAACATCCAGTGAAAGATTCAATACCGGGAATCCTTTTACAATACCAATATCATAAGCATTGGTTTCTTCCGGTTTAAGGCGGGGATTGCCCAGGACTTCAATCTGATTATTGATAGTAACCTGATTATAAAAAAGCTGGTTAAAGTTCGGCCTTTGCGTGAATGTTCCATAATTCAGGTGAAAAACCATTGTCTCAGAAACAGGGAAAGAAATCCCGATACGGGGTTGTAAATGGAAATATGGTTTGGACCGGGTTTTATCCGCGAGTTCCTGTGAATAGTACGGACCTCTTTCAAGGTAGGGTTTTGTGGGATCGTAGTTCGGATTTCTCAACGGAGAATAAAGATCAGAAAAATATTCCATATTCAAATGATAAAAGTCACCCCGGAGTCCGACATTGGCAATCATACCTTCAAACTCCATCTTATCCTGAATATAGACTGCTCCTTCATACGGATTAACTTTAAAATTCAGTTCACTGACATCGGCCGGGCCGTAGCGTCCCAACAGATTATTGACATTCACATCATAATATGCAAACTGTATACCGCTTTTGACCAAGTTGTAATTATCAATCTGACTGCTAAGACTGTAATTAAGCTGATAGGTTTTTGTTTTCTCGTTACGGGTATGGTTATAAATCGCTCCGACACGCTGGTTTGAAGGCGACGTATAATCAACCCAGTTGGACTGGTTTCTGTAATAGGAAGAATATTCTCCCTCTCGAATTAAGTCCATATCTTCTGTATACTTGAGTTGCAGAAGATTAAGTTTAAGATCCATAAATGTTGATGGAGAAAGAACATGTGTCCAGATAGCGCCGTATTGGACATTAAAATAATTTCTTCTGCTTCCCGAAAGGGTTGGATCAAAGAGCCAGTCTCTCCAACTGCTGCTGAAATAATTCTCGGATGTTTGATCAATTGTCAGGGATAGTTTGAATTTATTATCATTTGACGGAGCATAAACAAGGCTGCTCATAACCTGCCGGTTCATATCGGGTTGTGTCATAGGAATGACCGTTTGTTCCGATTCCTGCCGCAGTGCTATAAAAAACCGCATATTTTCAGCAACAGGTCCGCCAGAACTGAAATCAATGCGATAGTCCGGTTTATCGTTGTATTCCAGCCCAACCGGTCTGACAAGCTGATACCATTGTGCACGACCCAAATGCGCGATTTGGATTGAATCTTTATATGCCAGAGGGTTTGGAGGCCAACTGACCCGCAAAGGAAGATAACGCGGTCCGAAACCATAGCCCGGATCGTAGAGTGCTCTTCCCGGTTGAGTGGGATTTTCTTTCAGCCACTCATCCGGATTCCTCAATATACGGTAATAATCCAAAGCTTCGATATCGTACGGACTCCCGGCTTCATAGGAATAATTTCCGTCTTCATCCCTCGTTTCAAGCCATGTTTTATACGTGGGAATCGTGGATGAAAATTCCAGTCTGCTGTCCCATGTGCTTTGCCCCTCTTTGGCTACCATATTAATCACGCCTGACTGGGCATTCCCGTATTCGGCACCAAAACCGCTTGTATAGACTTCAACCTGTTCAAGTCCCGTCACCATGGGTTTAAAAGCACGGTTGTTATTCAGAGGATTAATAATTGCACCGCCGCCCAGAAGATATTGAGATTCGCCGAGCCGTCCCCCTCTGAAATGATCATCTACAACATCAGCCTGCATATTCAGAATATCCGATATATCCGATACACCGGCCATGCTGGATATTTCATTAATATTGTAAACCTGTTTGGTTGCTGTGAGGTCAACCTGTACTGTATTTTCCCTAAAAGCAACAACCGTAACACTTTCACCCTGCAGAGTCTGAGGTGTTAATGCAATATCCAAAAAGACTGTTTTGTCAACATAGACATAAATCCGGGTTTTACGGTAAGAGCTGTAACCGATATAGCTGACAGAAACGCTGTATTCTCCCGGCGGAACATTTAGAATATAGTATCGTCCTTCCCCGTCTGTTGCAGCGCCAAGGGGTTCCTGAATGGCAATCTCTTCATCACCGCTCCAGCGGTGAGTGATCATAACATTCGCACCTGCCAACGGATTCTTGTTCACATCGTCAATAATGGTTCCGGCAATCTTGCCGCTGTTCCCTGCAAACAAAATTCCGCTTAAACATATTATAATAATAAAAAGGTGCACGATTTTTCTCATGAACACTCCTCCGTACGATCTGAACTCTGTTCTGTATTTGTATGACAAATCATGAATTAAACAATAAGCAAGTCTCAAACGACTCAGGTTTGAAGATATCAATGCTTTATTTTTTCTATGCATTTTTAATTTCACCCAGCCACGATAATTAGTAACATGTATGACAACTTCAGTTTATAACAACAAAAAAATAATTGCAAGTGTTTTTTAATATTTTTTAAACAATGTTCTGCGTTGTAATGATGAATTCAATAATAATTAAAAATTCTTGTCCTGCGAATATGCAGTTTTTTTAAGACTCGCTGTGCATGAGCACAAAGGTTCATGGGTTCATGGGCTCATG
>NPIE01004205.1_pt2 | contig 51944 bp, 35 predicted proteins | sample 8637661 | NCBI WGS metagenome assembly NPIE01 (sample SAMN07420842, study PRJNA396082) | bioreactor metagenome | isolation source: sample BA12 brine-fed electro-methanogenic bioreactor BA | place: Japan: Kochi | collected 2016-12-09 | reverse complement strand
GGTGCTGGGCTGGACGGCGGGGGAGTTTGCGGCGACGCATGATGTGTATTTCGGGATGGGCTTCGACGACGTCAACACCGCGTCCCGTTCGAATCCGATGGACGTGCTCGTCAGCCAGGGGCAGGCGGCCACCAGCTACGCGACGACGGCTCGGTTGGATTATGAGACGACCTACTACTGGCGCGTCGATGAGGTCAATGCAGCGCCGGACAATACGATCTTCAAGGGCGACGTCTGGAGCTTTACGACCGAACCGTATGCCTACCCGATCGAGAATGTGGTCGCCACGAGCAACGCGACGTCGGAGCCGGATGCGGGGCCGGAGAATGCGGTCAATGGCTCGGGCCTCAACGCCGCCGGGCAGCACTCGGTGGGCAGCAGCGACATGTGGGCGGGCACCACCGGCGGGGCCGAGTCGGTCTGGATTCAGTTCGCGTTCGACCAGGTCTACAAGCTGCACGCGATGCAGGTGTGGAACTACAACGTGATCTTCGAGATGATGCTGGGCTTTGGGTTCAAGGACGTCACGGTCGAGTACTCCGAGAACGGAACCGACTGGACGGCGCTCAAGGACGTGACGTTTGCCCAGGGCAGCGGCAAGGGCACCTACGCCGCCAACACGATGGTCGATCTCGAGGGCGTGGCGGCCAAATACGTTCGTCTGACCGCCAACAGCGGTTACGGCATGACCGGTACGTTCGGGCTCAGCGAGGTGCGCTTCCTGTTCGTTCCGGTTCAGGCGCGGCAGCCCAAGCCCATCGACGGCGCGGTTGACGTGGCGGTCGACGCGGTGCTCGACTGGCGCAGCGGTCGCGAGGCGGCCTCGCACCAGGTGTACCTGAGCACCGACGAGGCGGCGGTGATCGACGGCACGGCGCTGGCCGATACCGTTGTCCAGAGCCAGTACGATCCGGGCAGCCTCGATCTGGACGCGACGTACTACTGGCGGATCGACGAGGTCAACGAGGCGGAGGCGATGGCGACCTGGGAAGGCCCGATCTGGAGCTTTGCGACGCAGGAGTTCATCGTCGTCGACGATTTTGAGAGCTACACCGACGACGTCGACGCCGGCGAGACCATCTTCGACACCTGGCTCGACGGCTGGGTCAACGACACCGGCGCGACGGTCGGTTACTTCGACGCTCCGTTTGCCGAGCGGACGAACGTCTACAGCGGTCGTCAGGCGATGCCGCTGTTCTACGAGGGCGACAGTCGGGCCGATTTCAGCATCGACGGCTCGCAGGACTGGACCGCCGGCGGGGCGACCACGCTGGTATTGTACTTCCGCGGCGCCGCCGACAACGGCGCGGGTCAGCTCTATGCGACGGTCAACGGCAAGACGGTGACCTATCCGGGCGCTCTGACCAGTCAGGTCTGGAAGCAGTGGAACATCGACTTTGCGTCGCTGGGCACGAACCTGGCGAACGTCACGGAGTTCAGCCTGGGCGTCGACGGCAGCGGTTCGGGCGTGCTCTTCGTCGATGACATCCGCCTGTATCGGGTCGCTCCCGAGGTGATCCTGCCGGTCGATCCGGGTACGGCGGGGCTGGTCGCTTCGTACACGTTCGAGAATGGCGTGCAGGACGTCTCCGGCAACGGCTACGACGGCACCGCGTTCAACGACCCGGCGTACGTCGCCTCGCGCGCCGGCCAGGGCCAGGCGATCAACTTCGACGGTTTCGCCGACTACGTCGAACTGCCCATCGGTCCGGCCATCTCCACGATGACCGATGCGACGGTGGCGACATGGGTGAACTTCCTGGACACCAGCGGTTCGTGGACGCGGATCTTCGACTTCGGCAACAGCAACACGGCCGGCTACATGTTCCTTTCGCCTCGCGGCGGCACGAGTGGTCCGATGCGGTTTGCGATCACCCCGGCCGCCGGCGCTGGTGAATCGCTTGTCGAGACCGCTGGTCCGTTGCCGACCGACGGCTGGCACCACGTCGCGGTGGTGATCGACGGCGCTGCGATGACGGCGCAGATCTATGTCGACGGTATTATGGCGGCCAGCGGGGCGACCGAGACGCTTCCCGCCGATCTGGGCAACACCGCCCAGAACTGGCTGGCACGGTCGCAGTATGCCGCCGACGCCTATTTTGCAGGCTCCCTGGACAACTTCCAGATCTACGACCGGGCTCTTTCTCCCGGCGAAGTGCGCTACCTGGCCGGCGACCGCTAGCCCCTGCTCCGTAGGAGACTCTGACCAATCCACCGGGCCCGTGCTGCAAGAACACGGGCCTGGTCTCATTATGCGCTTGCTCCGTTTCCCGGTGTTGTGGTCCGAGTCAGTGTGTAAAACCTGTGAAGAGGCCTGCTTGTGACCAGAAGTCCCCAAATTGCCGCTTTTTCTTGACTTTACCGGACTGTATGGATACACTGAACAATGGCAACAAGGGTGCCGGGCTGTTCACGTCCGCTTTGCGGACAGCTCGATGCATCGGTGCTGATTCCACACGGGGGTGGATGATATACCAGCCGGAGGCTTGAGAGAAATCCTGAGAGGTTCGGACGCGGACCGTTCTCGTAAGACCCGAGGCTATCCTGGCTTCGGACGATATGTTGGACGGGGCGATCGCGGAGAGGTTGGGTGATCCATGCGGACCATTGCGATGGTCAATCAGAAGGGCGGTTGCGGGAAGACCACGACCGCCATCAATACCGCCGCGGCGTTTGCGGCTCAGAGACAACGCGTGCTGCTGATCGATTTGGACCCTCAGGCCCACGCGACCATTGGATTGGGCTATGATCCCGATTCCTTCGAATGTACCGTCTACGACCTGCTGAGGGGTTCGGTGCAGACTCTGCATGGCGTGGTCGTGCATACGGAGACGGAGGGGCTCGATCTGGTGCCCTGCAATGTGCTCCTGGCCAGTGCGGAGCTCGAACTCGGGTCGGTGGCCGGTAAGGAACTGCTGCTGGCGCGGGGAATCGAAAGCGCAGGGCGGGACTACGACTTCTGTGTGATCGATTGCCCACCGTCGCTGGGGGTTCTCACGCTGAATGCGCTGGTAGCCAGTACCGACATCATCGTACCGGTTCAGGTGCACTATTACGCTCTGGAAGGGCTCAAGCGGCTTCTGGAGACCATTCGCATCATCCGGGAGCGTTTCCACCCCTGTTCGATGGAAAATATCAGCTTGCTTCTGACGTTTGTCGAGGAACGGCGGACGTTCAGCCGGCAGATTCAGCAGCAGATGCGAGATATTTTCGGCGATCTGGTGTTCGACGCAGTGATTCACCGCGACGTCCGGCTGGCCGAATCACCCAGCGCAGGCGAGTCCATTCTGACCTATGGCCCGACCAGTCGTGGAGCCGTGGACTACAGTGCCCTGGCCAGAGAACTGACCCACGCCGCAGCACCCACGGACAGGCCATCCGCCGGCACAACGATCCGCCGTGGCATACAAAAGCACCTCGTCAACCTCTTCGACGGCGTCTGGGTCCCCAAAGAGAACCGAGCCTACTACCCGGGCATCATCGAATCGACCTGAACCGTATCCGCGAACACCGAGGCTGTCGGCGTGTCGAGGCGCGCAATCCCCTCCCGAACAAAGCCTTGCGACCAGGGGTATTACTATTAGCGATTCGGGCGCCCCCGCAGGGTGCGCCCGGCCGCACTCAGCAGATAGTGTCCTCGAAACGCCCATGGGGGGGCAATCGGCGTCACTTTCCGAGTAACGCGGTAGGACAAGGATCTGTACCCACAGAATGTCTCGCCGAGGTTAGGTGAAACGGGCAGTTGCCGTGCGAAGTCGGCAACGTTGAATTTCCTGCATCTTTGACGCGACCCTGTCCGGGGCGGGCCGAACGCCCGCGTCCCGGGCACGGGCACGGTGACTGCCAGGTTTCACTCCAGTCCCTGGCTGGTCCCGCGACGGCCTCGCGGTGCCCGTCCATTCCATCCTCTGAATCGGCCCTGCCTCGGAGGAGACCTGCCTGCTATAGATCGTGAGGATTGACTTGCGCGTAAATTGCCGATAGAAGGGGTGGCAAACCGTGGGCTGGGGGACGCCGGGCCGATAGACGCACACAACGCAGGAGTAGTGGCTGAGCTATGGGGGACGCAAGCACACCGCGGCAGCGACGTCTGGGGCTGTTCGATGCGACCGGAATCGGCGTAGGTGCGATTGTGGGAGGCGGCATTCTCGCCTTGGCCGGAACAGCCCTGCTGACCACGGGGCCCGGAGCATGGCTTGCGTTCGCTCTCAACGGATTCATCGCCATCATTACCGCGCTGAGCTTCGCAGAGCTTTCTACGGCCTTCCCCCAATCGGGCGGGACCTACCTGTTTGCGAAACGCGTGCTGTCGGTCGGCGCTGCCTTCAGCGTCGGGTGGGTAGTGTGGTTTGCATCGATTGTGGCCGGGGCCCTTTATGCGGTCGGTTTTGCGGCGTTTGTGCTGGATGGCTTTGCAGCTCTGTGGGCAGGTGCACCGGTGTGGTTATTCGGGAGCCTGGCAACCACGGTTCTGGCGATCGTCAGCACGCTAGGTTGCGCCTGGCTGCTATGCCGCTCTTCCGGCGCCGGCAGCAACTGGATCAATGTCCTCAAGGTGCTCGTTTTCGCGACGCTCATTCTCGGGGGACTATGGGCGTGGCGGCGCGATGAACCGCACGCGGTCGAACGTCTGACGCCCATGCTGTCCCACGGATTGCGAGGGCTGGTTCAGGCGATGGGCTACACGTTCATCGCCCTGCAGGGGTTCGATCTGATTGCGGCTGCCGCGGGAGAAGTTCGTGAACCACGTCGCGTGATCCCGAAGGCGATGCTCCTGTCGCTGGGCATTTCACTCGTGTTGTACCTGCCCCTGATGGTACTGATCTGCGTGGTGGGCGTGCCAGAGGGGGGGGCGATCGGTTCGTGGGTGTCGGAGAATCCCGAGACGGTGGTGGCCCGCGCGGCCAGCGTCTTTCTTGGTCGGCTGGGATTCTGGCTGGTGATCGTGGTTGGCGTGCTCTCGATGCTTTCGGCTCTGGTGGCCAACCTCTTCGCGGCCTCGCGTATCGCCCAGGCGATGGCCCAGGACCGCACCCTTCCGCCGATGCTGGAGCGCGTCAGTTCGCATCGCGGCACGCCACGGGCGGCGGTCTGGTCTACCGGTGCATTGGTCTGTCTGGTCCTGCTTCTGGTGGGCGATGTCGGGCGAGCAGGTGCCGCTGCTTCGCTGATCTTCCTGGTGACTTTCGCGCTGGCAAACATGATCTGCATTCTGGCCCGCCGACGCAAGCCGACGCATCAGGGGTTTCGGATTCCGGCCTGGCCGATCCTGCCGGGATTGGGACTGCTTGCCTGTGGTGCCCTGGCGGTGTTCCAGGGGATCGTCGTTCCGGCCGCCGGATTGATTACCGGTGCGTGGCTGGTGGCGGGGTTCTTCTGCTACCTCTGGCTTTTCGGCCGGCGGGCCCGCGTGTACGATGCCGCCAGCGAGTCGAGCGATCCCGATCTGCTGGAACTGCGAGGACGCAGCCCGCTGGTGCTGGTGCCGATTGCCAATCCGGCCAATGCCGCGACCATGGCACTGCTGGCCGCCTGTATCACGCCGCCCCGTGTGGGGCGCGTTCTGCTGTTGAACGTCACGCGTCTGCCCTCCAGTCTTGAAGAGGACGACGATCTGGTGACGACGGCGCACGTGCTCCAGCAGTCGATGCGGGCCGCGATCCGCGAGCGAATCCGCGTCGAAGGGCTGGCCACGGTTTCGGCCGACCCATGGACGGAGATCAACCGCGTCGCGCGGACCCACCGCTGTGCCAGCGTGCTGCTGGGCATGGCGAGCCTGGCTGACGACAGGGTGCGAGGGCAGTTGGAGGACCTGGCGAGTCGGCTCCCCGGCAACGTGATCATCTTCCGCGCTCCTTCCGACTGGAGGCCCCGTGCGGTGCGCCACGTGCTGGTACCCATCGGCGGACGGGTGGTGCACAATGCCTTGCGGGCCCGTCTTCTCAACGGGCTCCAGCGGCGCGTGGATGCAGAGCTGATCGTGCAGTACCTGCTCGTTCTATCGCCCTCGACGACCGAAGAGGCCCGTCTTCGTGCCGAGCGGCTGTGGACCAGGCTGGTCACGGACGAAACATCGGCGCGGTCTGAGGTGCATGTGGTGCTCCATGACGACGTCGCATCGGCGATTCTCGAGGTGGCCCGGGAAAAGGACCTGGTCGTACTGGGGCTGAACAAGCCCGATCCGAAGCGCCGCGTCTTCGGGAGGTTGACCACTCGCCTGGTCCAGGAGATGACCGGGGCGGTCGTGGTGATCGGACAGCGGGGCTGACACGACGGCTCGTGGCCTGACTTATGGTTGCTTCTCGATCTCCGGGACGTTGGTCTTGGGCAGCCACTGGGCGAACTGTCGCCTGGTCTCGGCGTGCTTCGGATTGTTCGCCAGGTTGGTCCACTCGAGCGGGTCGCTATCGTGGTCGTACAACTCCTCCGACCCATCGGCGTAGCGGATGTATCGCCAACGCTCGGTGCGAAGCGAGTGGTTGTCCCGGCCGTGCGTGGTCAGAGCAGGACGATCCCACGCGGTGCCAGGGTCCTTCAACAGCGGCAGCAGGCTGCGACCCTCCAACTCGGGTTTGGCCTGGAGGCCGCAGAGTTCAATCAACGTGGGATAGAGGTCCAGTAAAGTCACCGGACGGGAGCATCGTTGCCTGGGCTGGGTCACGCCCGGCGCGGTGATCATCATGACGTTGTGCGTGGCTTCCTCCCACAGCGCGAATTTCCGCCAGTGCAGCTTCTCGCCCAAGTGCCAGCCGTGGTCGCTCCAGAGCAAGACGATGGTATCGTCCCGGTACTCGCTTGCGTCCAGGGCGTCGATGACGCGTCCCACGCAGGTGTCGACGAACGTGATGGACGCGAGGTATCCCTGCACCGCCTTTCGCCACTGGTCGTGTTCGGTGACCTTGCGATGATCGCCCTGCGGCCTGGCCATTCTCCGGCCCGCCTCGGGGACGTCGTCCAGATCATCTTCCTTGACGTTGGGCAGCGTGATCTTGTCGAGCGGGTACAGGTCGAAGTACTTCTGCGGGACGTACCAGGGCAGATGAGGGCGATAGAAGCCGCAACCGAGGAAGAAGGGCTTGTCATGCTTCCTTCGCAGTTCGCCGATGGCCCAGTTCGCGACCTGCGAATCGCCCATCTGCTCGTCGCGCGCCTGGACGGGACCCCAGTCGAAATGGGCGGTTCTGGGGATACCGTTGAGCGGGCGGTTTGTCGGCAGGGGGTCGTCCGGCTTGTTCTTATTCTGTGAGGGGAAGTACTCCTGCCAGGAGGCGGGATCGGGGAAGGCCCCGTGGAAGATCTTGCCTCCGCCGACGACGCGATAGCCATGGGCCATGAAGTGTTGCGGTATGGTCACGGCATTCCGCAGGACGGGCGATTGCCGCCACGGATTGGGGTTGTGATAAACGCCCGAGGTCGAAGGCAGGATGCCCGTCATCAGGCTGGCCCGCGAGGGATTGCAGGCGGGAGCGGAACAGTGGGCGTTGGGGAACAGCACGCCTCGGGCCGCCAGGCGGTCGAGATGAGGCGTCTTGACGTCGGGATGGCCTCCGAGACAGCCGACCCAGTCGTTCAGATCGTCGATGCACATGAACAGCACGTTGGGTTTGCTCTGCTCTCCGGCCAGGGCGCTCAAAGCGGGGATCAGGCCGGCCGCGGTGCCGGCCGCGAGCCCCAGGAACTGGCGACGATAAATTTCGTTTGCCCTACGGGTCATTTCTTGGACTCCGTTTTCCAGGCCAATAGGAAGAAAATGGCGGCTGCCGTGACGCAGAAGACGATGATGAGGTTGTAGCTGGTTGGGTCCAGCGAGCCAAACCCGAGGAATTCGTAGCGGGTGGGCGAGGTACGCCATGGGCGGCGTCCCAGGGTCAGGACGATGGCGAGAAAGGCCCACACGTTGCCGGCGACGAAGTATCTCAGCATGTCTGTTTCTCCACTCGAAGACGATTCGCACGAACCTGTCACCCTCCATTATCCCTGGCGGCCGCCGTGCTGTCAAACGTCCGTACTAAGGTCTTGGATGCACCGGGTGGATCGGGTATGCTGTTGGCTACGAACTCTGACAAACACCTGATATGACGAGAGGGATGGGTCCCATGCCAAGACATCGGTTCTGGTTCGCTGCCCTGATGGGAGCCGGATTTCTGCTGAACAGTGCCACCACAGTAGCCAGGGCCGACGACACCGCGACGTTGCGGGCTCACCTGGTTGCCTGGTACACGCGGAACGCTCCCGAGGCCGGGACCATTGAGCGTTACGTTCACGCGCAGCGAGCCGATGGTTCGTGGCCGGACGTGGACTACGCCAACACCGACCGGGGGGGTTGGCGGACCTTCGAGCATCTGGGGCGGACCCTGGAGATGGCGCGGGCCTATCGCGCCGCTGGACATCCGATGGAGGGACAATCTGCGCTCGGGATGGCGATCGTGGCGGCGCTGGAGCACTGGGTGGAGAAGGACTACGTCAACAGCAACTGGTGGTATCCGCAGATCGGCGTTCCCGATGCACTGGCGCCGACGTTGGTATTGATGGGCGAGGCCGTACCCAGGGATTTGCGGGACAAGGCGATCGAGCAGGTTTTGGGCCGAAGCAAAATGGGCATGACGGGCCAAAACAAGGTCTGGCTGGCGGGCATTGCCCTGATGAAAGGGCTGCTTGCGGAGGACGCGGATCTGCTGGCTGAGGCCCGGCGTCAGATCTTCGAAGAGCTTCGGCTCACGACCGAGGAGGGCATCCAGCCGGACTTCTCGTTCCATCAGCACGGTCCGCAGTTGCAGTGGGGCAACTACGGCGCCGCTTTTGCGGGAAGCATGCTCAAGTGGGCGGGTATCTTCCACGGCACCGACTATGCGTTGACGCCCGAGCAAGTCGATCTGCTCAGCCGATATCTCCTGGAAGGCACCGCCACGATTCTCTGGAACGGCCGGATGGACGTCAGCGGGTGCGGCCGGCAGATCTTCCGCGGTTCTCAGGCGGGCAAGGGACGTTCGGCCCTGCGACAACTGGAGATGATGGCGGCGATCGACCCCGCCCGAGCCAACCTCTATCGAGAGGCTATCGCCTGCAATCAGCCGGGCCGGGACAACACCTTCATCGGGCACAAGCATTTCTGGCGATCCGATATCAGCGTCCATCGCAGGCCCGACTGGTATGCGTCGGTCAAGATGTGCAGCACGCGCGTCATCGGCGCCGAGACCTGCAATAGTGAGAACATGCTCGGACTGCACCTGGCCGATGGCGTCACCTACTTCCTGCGGACGGGGCGGGAATACGAGGACCTGTTTCCCGTCTGGGACTGGAGACGGCTTCCCGGGACGACCTGCCGGCAGAGCCAGACGCCGCTGGTGCCCAGCACGAACCAGTGCCGGGGGCGTAGCGATTTTGCCGGAGGCGTGGCAGTTGGTAAGTACGGCCTGGCGGCCATGGAGTACCTGCGCGACGACCTGACGGCGCGCAAGGCATGGTTTTTCCTGGAGGATGCCGTGGTTTGCCTGGGATCCGGAATTCAGTGTGACGGCGGCGAATCGGTGCTGACATCGGTAAACCAGTGCGCCGCCAACGGTCCCGTTACGGTCACGGTCGATGGAAAGACATCGCAACTATCGAAGCGGGACCAGGCCGGCGGCGCGATCGAATGGGTCCACCACGACGAGATAGGCTATCTCTTCCTGGCACCGGCCCAGGTTGCGGCCAATGTCCAGACGCAGCAGGGAACCTGGTACCAGGTGCACCATCGAGAGTCGAAGCGTTCTGTGGAGCGGGATGTCTTCAATCTGTGGATCGGCCACGGGACCGCGCCCGATGAGGCGCAGTATGCCTACGCGGTCTTTCCGAACGTTTCCGTTGAGACGATGCCGACACTTTCCCAAACGTTGTCTCTGGTTATTGTGGAGCAGTCGAAAGACGTGCTGGCGGTCCAGAGTGGCGATGGAAAGCGGTTGCTGGCCGCCTTCTTCGAGCCCGGTCAGATCACGTGGAGCGGAGGTCGGACTCTGTCGGTTGACCAGGCCTGCCTGATTGTGGTGGATGAAACCATGCCTTTTCCTTCTCTGTACGTGTGCGATCCGACGCAGAAACAGAAGGTGCTTCACGTTCGGCTCTCCGGACGCTTCCGGGGCCAGGGCACGACGTACGACGCGAATGCCGGGCAGACCGAAGTTCGCATCCCTTTGCCCGAAGGGGGGGCGTCGGGCCAGACCGTAGTCGTGAACCCGCTATAAGATGGGAGTTAACCGCCGGAGCGCCGCTGCGTCCTGGCGAAGCGCGGTCAGGATTCCAGCGATTACTGTCCGGCGTCCAGGCGTCAGGCGGCTTCCAGCATGGAGCGCCAGCGCTGAACGTGGCCGTCCTCGTCGGCCTGGTCCTTCTCGATGATTCTGCGAGTCGCTTCGTCCCACTCGATCGTATCGAGAAGCTCGGCGTAGTGGTGGACCGCCTTCGACTCGACCCAGATCCCGGTCTTGCAGATGGCCTTCATGCCCAGCAGGCGGGAGCCAAAGCCGAACGTGAAACCGACCATCCAGTAGGCTGCCCGGAACAGGCTGGGCTTGAAGCCATACTCGTAGAGCTTCACCTGGAAGTCCTGGTAGTGGCCCATCTCGTTGCACATCGCTGCCACCAGTTGCCGGTTCAGTTCGCTGTGTTCGCTGGTGATCTGGAAACGGTAGATGGTCTGGGCCATCAATTCGAGCGTATGCAGCGTCCGCAGGCCCTTCTTGATGGCGGCCAGCCGTTCCGGTGCGAATCCTTCGCCCCGCATCTGGAAGTCGTCGCTGCGCATCTGCGGGCGAATAATGGAGATATCGTACTTCGTCTTCACTGCGGACTCCTGCTGGTCAGCCATTGATTGCTCCCCTTAATCCAGTGCCACAATACAGTTAACAGCCTGTCAGTGACGTTCTATACGCCGTCCGGGTCACTTGGTTCTGTCGCCGACCGGTGGAATTGTCTTCTCTCCTGCCCGCGGTGTCAAACCCGAAACGGAACGCTGCGGAGACGCGAACGCGACGGGGATGGTCTGATCCGAAGCCTTCCAGACGAATTTCCGTGGGCCGGCCCGGTTTCTGGAGCGTAACAAGACCCGTCCAGATACAGGCAGTGCCGACCGGCAAGAAGTCGGGTGAAGTGGCTTGGGCAGGATGCTGAGTGGTGCGTTCCATGGGCAGCAAGAGCGGAAGCGACCGTCGCAACGAATCGCAGAAGTCGAAACACGTGTCGGTGATCTATCTCGACGAGTTCGACGGCGGCATCCATCGAAAGCGGTGGGGGCGTGGGTTCCGCTATATCCACCATTCGGGCGAGAAGGTCACCGACGAAACGGTGCAGGAGCGAATTGCAGCGCTCGCGATCCCGCCGGCCTGGGAGGAGGTCTGGATCTCTGAGGATGAGCGGACCCATATCCAGGCCCATGGGCGGGACGCTCGCGGCCGCAAACAGTACCGGTATCACGCGCAGTGGACGCAGCGGCGCCAGAGCACGAAGTTTGACCGGATGGTGGAATTCGGGGAGCACCTGCCGCGCATCCGCAGGCTCGTCAACACCGATCTCGACAGCGCAGGGTTGCATCGGCGGAAGGTGCTGGCCTGTATCGTTCGGCTGCTCGACGACACGGGGGCCAGAGTGGGCACCCGTCAGTACTCCCTCGAGAACAAGACCTTCGGCATCTCCTCCATGCTGAACCGGCATGTGGAGGTCGAAGGGAATCGGGTCACACTTCATTATCGGGGCAAGGGTGGCAAGCCCGTGGAGATCGTCGAGGAGGATCGTATGCTGGCCCGAATCGTGAGGCGTTGCCAGGATCTGGCGGGGCAGAGGCTTTTCGAATACGTGGATTCGGAAGGCGAAGTGCAGGCGGTTACGTCGGCGGACGTGAACCAATATCTCGCGGACCTCACCAGGGAGGACTTCACGAGCAAGGACTTTCGGACGTGGAAGGGTTCTGTCCTGGGCCTGTCCGTGTTGCGGGAAATGGGCCCGGCCAGGTCGAAAACGCAGGCCCACAGGAACGTCGTACAGGCGATGAGGGAGGTGGCGGCTGAACTGGGCAACCGCCCGGCAACGGCCCGTAAGTACTATGTCCACCCCGCGGTGATCGAGGCCTACGAGGCCGGCCGACTGGAACCGCTTCGCCCCGAGCCCGACGAACGCAAAGAAGAGGCTCTCGGCGATCTCTCAGGCGAAGAAGAGCATCTGATGGCTCTGCTCCGGAGCGTCTGAGCAGGACACGCCGTCTCACACCCGGCCGATCAGCAGAAGGATCAGCAGAATCAACAGGATCGCAAAGCCGATCCCGCCTATTGCCACATTCTCGAGGAACGCCGCGACCAACAGGGCGATGAGTACCAGTGTGATCAGTCCGATGAACATGAATCCTCCTCCTTTCTCAGACCCGCTGGACCTGTGTGGTTTCGACGCTGACGTAGAGCCGCTTGACGGTCCGTGCGCCGAGCCAGCCGCCGAGGATGGCCAGGATCAGACTGATCGCGCCGCTGAGAAAGCTGGTCCAGAGCACCGCCTGCGAGTAGTCTGCGGCGGCTTGAGCAGTGTCGCTCAACTGCTCTTTCGCCTGGGTTACCATCGCAGACACCTCCTGTCGGATGCCTTCGACGATGCTGTCGATCTCCGCCTGCGTCAGTTCCGTATTAGAGGCGAGCGCTTCCTTGGCCCCTTGCGTGTCGCCCTGAATCAGGCGGGTGGCGATCGTCTGGAGGATCTGCGGATCGAGCTGCTGTAATGCCTGCCGCACCTCTTCGGCTTGGACCTCTTCGCCCCCCAGCTCGCTGGCGGTCTCGGCGATTCGATTGGCCGCGGTTCGCAGCATCCGCTCGATCTTGTCGCCCGGGATGGCTTCCTGGATCGCGGATCTCAGGCCCTGGACGATTTCATCGACTTGGGTCTCCGAGAGGTTGGTGTTCTGCGCCAACGCGTCCTTCGCCTGTTCGGGCTGACCGGCCAGAAGGTCTGACGCGACTTGACGGATGGTGGCTCGGTCGATGTCATTGATCGCTTTGCGGATCTCCTCGGCGCTCACCTCCGGTCCGCCCTCAGGCTGGGCCGCAGCGACCACCTCGGCCGCCTGTTGCTTGATCTGGTCCAGCATCTCGTCGGTCAGCAGGGCATCACCTGCCGCCTGGACTCCGCTGCCCACCGCCTGCATTCCCTGTGCGGTGACCTGCCCGATGCCGCTGATGGCGGACGTCGTGGCGCTAACGGTGGTCTTGGCCACCGTCGTACCGGTCTGGATGAGACCGCTGACGCCCCATGCGGTCAGCCAGATCATAACCACGGTCGCCGCTGCCCAGACGATCAGGCCGTGGAGGATTCCGTCGGTGGATTCCGGCTGACCCGACAGACGCCCGGCGGCCAGACCTCCGAGGAAATAGGCGACGATGCCGGTCACGAGCATCCAGAGGATCGCCGCGATGCCAAAGCCCTCACTGATCACATTGACATCGTTGATGTCTCCGATACTGACGCCGATGGCCGTGCCGAGCAGAAGCATCAGCCAGGTGATGCTCACCGTCAGCACCAGTCCGGCGAAGATCGCGCCCCAACTGATGATCGGTCGTCTTCCTCGCGGCTCGGTGGTCTCTTCCAGTCTGACTTCTCTATCCATCCTTTGGGTCTCCTTCACTCTGGCGGGCCCGGGTTCCGACGACATCGGCTCAGCCGGAGCCTCGTGCGGTGGGTTCTGTGGACCATTTTCCAGCGGCGTCATTTGGATTCTCCTGATTGGGCCTTTTGGCGGATCGTGGATTCGGTTCTTCCTGACGAAGTTACCCGAGACCGCGATGGCGGGGCGCAAGCGAAATGCTGGATTGGTCGGGGGCAAAAAGCCTACGAGCATCCGGTGCAGCGGACCGGGCCGACAGGGGTGAGCATAAACGATACATGGATCAAGGATTATCCCAACAGATTGACACTTGGCTCAGTGCCCTAGAATGAGAGGCTGTCAAGAACGATTGAAATGGACTCGAGGACTCAAGGAGATCGAAGATGAAAGCGGTGGTATTTCATGACGTGGGTGATATCCGGCTGGAGGATGTCGAGGAACCGGAGATTCAGAATCAGAACAACGCCATCGTCCGGCTGACGGCCGCGGCGATCTGCGGCACCGATCTGCATTTCGTCCGCGGGACCGTGCCGGGCCTGCGGGAAGGGACGATTCTGGGACACGAAGGGATCGGGATCGTCGAGGAGGTCGGGTCCCAAGTCCGCAACTTCCGGCAGGGCGACCGGGTGGTCGTGTTGTCCACGATTGCGTGCGGCTACTGCCCGTTCTGCCGGCAGGGCTACTTCTCGCAGTGCGACAACGCCAACCCGAACGGCCCCAACGCCGGCACCGCCTTTTACGGCGGGCCCGCTTCGACCGGGCCCTTCGATGGGATGCAGGCGGAACTGGTCCGTGTGCCGTTCGCGAACGTCGGGATGGTCAAAATTCCGGACAACGTGACGGATGACCAGGCGATCATGCTCTCGGACATCTTTCCGACGGGCTATTTCGGCGCCGATCTGGCGGACGTCGAGGAGGGCAATACCGTGGCGGTGTTCGGCTGCGGACCCGTGGGTCAGTTCGCGATCATCAGTTGTCTGCTGCGCGGCGCCGACCGGATCATTGCCGTCGATGAGATCGATTCGCGCCTCGAACACGCGCGGGACCTCGGCGCCGAAATCGTCAACTTCGCCAACGAAGATCCGCTCGAAGCGATCGCCGCACTGACCGGCGGCGTGGGTACCGACAAGGCCATCGATGCCGTCGGCGTCGACGCGACCTCGCCCGAAGGCGAGGCGCCCTCGCAGGCCTTGCAGTGGAGCATCCAGGGGGTAGCCAAGGCCGGGACGGTTTCCATTATCGGTGTGTATCCTCCGAGTATGACATATTTCCCGTTCGGCACCGCCTTCGGCAAGGATCTGACCATCCGCGCCGGCAACTGCAACCATCGCAGATACGTCTCGATGCTGATGAACGTCGTCGCCGGCGGCGCCGTCGATCCCACGGTGGTGCTGACCGAAAAGGAGCCCCTCACCGACGTGATCGACGCCTACCGCATGTTCGAGGAAAAGAAGCCCGGGTGGATGAAGGTGGAAGTCGAAGTGTAGGTCCGGCGTGCGAACGGCAGCGTCCGAGGAAGGGGAGACTACGGAGGCACACTATGGAATACAGCGAGTTCATCAACCGAGTGGCGGAACACGCCGGCTTTGACAACGTGCAGGACGCCGCAAGCGTCAGCCGGGCGGTGCTCGGCACTCTCGGAGAGTTGTTGGCGAGTACGGAACGTCACCATTTCGAGGCGCAGTTGCCGCGAGAACTCAAGGAGTATGTTCGTGCGTGGGCGCATACGGAGCAGGCCCGCAAGACCCTGGCGGGTCTTCCCCCGGACCAATTCGTCACCCGGGTGCAGGCTCGATCGACGTTGAACCACAGGGACACCGTAAAAGCAATTGCCGCCGTGATGAGAGTGCTGCGGGAGGCGGTCTCTCATGGGGAACTCAAAGACCTTGCCGAGCAGTTGGATTCCGGATTCGGCGAGCGACTCGGTGTCAGCCGCGAAGGCGGATAACACTGCCGGCCTTGGATCGTGAGGCGCATCATCCATACGCGATAGGCTTGGGAGAAACGAGTTTGTTGTGAAGGCCAAAGTGGACACGAATCTCTGCGCCGGGGTCGGTGCCTGCGAAAGCACGTGCCCCGAGGTATTCGAAGTCAAAGGCGGGGTCTCCACCGTCAAGGTCAGCCCCGTGCCGTCCGACGTCGAAGACCGCTGCCGCCAGGCGGCCGAGGGTTGTCCGATGAGCGCCATCCCCATCGAGGAGTAGCGCTCGGCCCTATTCGGCATACATATACCCGGGAAGCGTTCCTGAGACGCCGTTGTAGATGCTGTAAGGGCCGTTGCTCAGAGGCCTCCCGGGGACGTAGAGCGTGCCGCCGGAGGGCCAGTACATTTCCCGGATGCGACAACGCAAGCCATCAGGTTTCTTTCCCCTGTGCCTCCTGACATCGGTTGCCCATGCGGGCCCGCGCGGGTATCCTGGACGTCGCCAGGTGCAGGGTCAGAGATGGATCGAGAGTTCTGGAGGTCAGCATGCTTTGTCGGATTGTGGTGTTGTTGATGCTGTGTGTCTGTGCAACTGTTGCTCGGGGGGAGCCGCGGGCGCCTGGGTTTACCACGACCGAGCGTGGGCTGTTGCGCGAGGGCAAGCCGTTCTTCTGGCTGGGTGACACGGGGTGGTTGCTCATGCGGTTGAGCCCCGACGACGTGGAATACTATCTCGACGACCGCTCCGCCAAGCACTTCACCGTCATCCAGATGATGGCGATCCGGACCGATCACCGGCAGGATGAGCCCACGCAGGGCGATCTGGTTGCCAATTACGCCGGGAAGACCCCGTTCACGAACCTCGATCCCGTTACCTTGAACGAGGCGTACTGGCGGCATGTCGATTTCATTCTCGACGCGGCGGAGAAGAGGGGGCTGACCGTGGTGATGGCCACCCTGTGGGGCCGGGATGCCGATTCCTTGTTTCCCGATCCACTCAAGAACAACGAGCGGTATGGGAAGCTGCTGGGCACGCGTTATCGCGAGCGGGACAACCTCATCTGGCTGGTCACCGGCGAATACGAGAAGATCCGCGACGATTGGCGCCGGGACAGCCCGATCACCGACGAGCAGCGTGCGCTCCTCCGCGCGATCGCCCATGGGCTCGAAGCAGGGCACGGAGGCCGACACCTGATGACGATCCATTCGATCTTCACCTCCAGCCGCGACTTCCATAACGATTCGTGGCTGGACTTTAACATGCAGCAGACCTGGGGACATGCCAACGCCGATGTGACCCGCATCGAGTCGGACTATGCGAAATCGCCCGTCAAGCCCGTTCTCAATGGCGAGCCGGGCTATGAGAACCGCTCCGAGGCGCCGACCTCGTCCGCCTGGAAGTGCCGCTACGAAGGTTACTGGTCGGTCTTCTCGGGCGCCTTCGGCTTCACCTACGGAGCCGACCGCGTCTGGCAGTTCCATCTCGAGTGGCGAGATGCCCTCCAGTACGAAGGCGCCGGCGACATGCAGCATCTGCGATTTCTCATGGCATTGCGGCCTCCGGAGCGGGTCCCCGATCCGTCCCTGATTGTTGCCGGTCGCGGCGATCTCCGCGAGGGACCGACCTGCTGTGCGGCCACACGGGCCGCCGACGGCAGCTATGCCCTGATCTACTCCACGATGGGCCAACCATTCACCGTCGATCTGTCGGCACTCTCGGGTTCGCGCCTCCATGGCCGCTGGTACAGTCCCCGCGATGGTCGTTGCTACGATGCTGCACTGCGTCCGACCAATTCCCCCTTCGAGGTCGACAAAACCCAAATCCGCCACCAATTCACCCCGCCCGCCTCGGGCCTGAACCAGGACTGGGTCCTCGTCCTCGACGACGCCGATCGGCAGTTCCCGGTACCGGGAGTGCAGTAGCCGACGTTCCCGGTTGTCACGTTCTGCGTGCGGAATTGTCAGGTGGTCTCGCCGACAGGGGACAAGTCCGCAGGCACATGGTCCACACGTTGCAGACATGGGTTTCACATTCGAGCGGAGGCTGGTATGATACGTCCTTGGGGTGCGGCAGGGCGGGAAGCGCCGAATCCGTGATAGGAGAAGCAGCGATGCATAGACGGCGACGACTGACGTCCGGCGGCCGCAGACGATTCTGGGGTATTATTCTACTGGCCGTAGTGGCGAGCACCCCTGCGTGGGCCCAGAACTGGCCCCGCTTTCGGGGGCCCAACGGACAGGGTCTCAGCGATGCGACCGGAATCCCGACGAAATGGTCGCCGCAGGACTACGACTGGGAGATCGAGCTGCCCGGCGCCGGTCATTCCTCTCCGGTGGCATGGGATGACAAGGTCTTCGTGACCTGCGCGGACCAGCGAACAGGGCGGGGCATGCTGCTGTGTGTCCGTGCCGCCGACGGGAGGGAACGCTGGCGACGCGAACAGGACCTGTCGAAATACCCGCTCAACAGCCTCAACAGCTTCGCCAGTCCCACGCCTGCGCTCGATGCCGATCACGTCTACGTCCTCTGGCCCGGCAGCGAGACGACCGTATTGGCTGCATTGACCCACGAAGGGGACGAAGTCTGGACCCTGCCGCTGGCGGGTGTCCATGCCCGGCATGGGCAGGGCAGTTCACCGATCGTCTGCGGGCCGGACGTGATCGTGGCCCACGAGCAGGAGAAGAACAACGACGGTATCACCAGCCAATGGCTGGCGGTCGACCGTCGTACGGGGGAGGTCCATTGGCGGGTGGAAGAGCCCGGCGTCGCCAATGCGTCCTACTCGACCCCCTGCACCTATCCGGATGGGGCCGGCGGGATGCACCTGGTCTTTGCGAGCAATGCCCATGGCCTGACCGGCCTCGATCCCCAGACCGGTAAGGTGCTCTGGCAGGTCCGCTCCGTGATGCCCGATCGCGTCGTCAGTTCGCCCGTGATTGCAGGGGATCTGGTGATCAACACGTGTGGCGAAGGGGGGCGCGGTAAACGACTCGCCGCGATCCGACCCACACGGGAGGGTTCAGTCTACCAGGCCAAGCAAGTCTATGTCCTGACCAGTTCGGTCGTGCCGTACGTGCCGACCTCGGTGGCATACCGTGACATGCTGTTCACTTTCCATGACAGTGGGCTGGTATCGTGTCTCGCCAGCGAGACAGGCGAAGTGCTCTGGAGCGAGAAGCCTGCCGGCAGGTACTATGGCTCGCCCATATGCGCCGATGGCAGGCTTTACGCCATGACCGTTGACGGCGACGTCGTGGTCCTCGCGGCCGAGCGAGAGTACCGATTGCTGGCGGTCAACGCCCTGGGTGAGAAGAGCCACGCGACGCCGGCGGTCGCCAGCGGCCGGCTGCTGCTGCGAACGCTGTCCCACCTCATCTCGGTTGGCGGAGAGGTGGACTGACAGGGGCAGGTCGAGGGTGTTAAAGGACGTCAGCGGAACGAACGCAAAAATGAACATGTGGTAAGGAAGGCGATGATGAGCGATGGGACTGGTGGATGGACACGGCGGCATTTCATGGAGACGGCATCGATTGGACTGGGGTTGGGCCTAGTGGGCGGACGCGTCCAGGCGGGGCCGGGGCCCATGGGAGGAGTACCTCGATCGCAGCGGCTGCCGCGGGAGGTCTGGATCGCGAGCATCTCACAGAACAAGCTCGAGGCCGACAGCGTCGAAGAGATGATGCGAAAGGTGCTGTCGCGGATGGAGGAAGTGGCGCCGTTCCAGCCCGATATCATCTGTCTGCCCGAGGTGTTCCCATTCGTGAATCTCTCCGGCGGGCGGCCCCCGCTGGCCGAGGCGTCGGAAGAGCCGATCGGGTCCTATTCCCGCCCTTTCGCGCAGTTCGCGGAGAAGCACAAGTGCCACGTGGTCTGTCCCATTTACACCGTCCAGGGCGGGCGGCACTACAACTCGACCGTCTTCATCGATCGCCACGGCCAGTACCTTGGCGAGTATCACAAGATGCACCCCACCGTGGGCGAGATGGACAACGGCATCGCCCCGGGCGAGGTCGATCCGCCCGTGTTCAAGACAGACATCGGCGTGCTGGGGGCGCAGATCTGCTTCGACATCGAATGGTATGACGGATGGCGCAAGCTGCGGCAGGCGGGCGCCGAACTGGTCTTCTGGCCCTCCGCCTTTGCCGGCGGCTCCATGGTCAACACCCACGCCTGGCAGAACAAGTACTGCGTCGTTTCCAGCACGCGCAAAGGCACCACGAAGATATGCGACATCGACGGTCAGGCGGTCGCTTCCACGGGCCAATATGCGCATTGGGTCTGTGCGCCGGTGAACCTCGAGAAGGCGTTTCTGCACTCGTGGCCGTTCTGCCGGCGTTTTGCGGAGATTCACGCCAGGTATGGGCGCAAGGTCTCGATCCGTACGCACCATGAAGAGGAATGGACGATCATCGAGAGTCTCTCGCCGGACGTGCGCGTGGCGGACATCCTCAAGGAGTACGAATTGGATACCCACGAAGAGCACATTCGCGAGGCGGACGTCGCGCAGCGCCGATGGAGGCAGCAGGCCAGGCAGGGCGCGTAATGCCGGCGCCGGATCGCGGTGGTCGGCGGATCAGACCACTTCGTAATAGACGTAGGTGCTGGTCCGCGACGGTCCGAGACTGATCACGTCTCCATGTTCGAGCACGATGCCGTTGCCGCCGGGGTCCACCCGAGTATCGTTGACGAACGTTCCGCAGGTGCTGTTGAGATCGTGCAGGACATGCCGACGGCCGGCGTCGGTCATGCGCACCGTCATCCGCGCGTGGTTCCGCGAGACCTCGCGCGGAACGAAGTAGAGCGTGTCGGTAGCCCAGTGGTCGGGCGCCGAGGCCGAAGGTGGTTCGAGGACGGTCGGCGGGCGTCCGAGCACGACCTCCTGGCTGTCCAGGGCGATGATGCCGACCGTGGAGGGCCCCGTACCGACGAGGTACTGTCCGGGCTCCAGGCGCCGCAGGGCCGTGCGGATCTCGTAGACGCGATCGGTCTGATCGCTGCTCATGATGAACTCGAGTTCCTTGAGCCGCGAGAGTCGGATGAGTTTGTCGATCCTGACGAACAACGGGTCAACATCTTCCATGACGTAACCGTCTCCAATGATTACGGGATTCATCCACTGGCTATCCGCTGCAGCCGCGTCCGATCATTCAGCCTGCCGCAGCCCGCGACCACCACCATAATGAGCTTTCCTGGCGGGGTCAAGACGCCAGATCAAAAGTGTGGAATCGCCATCGTCGGCTTGACAAGAGGACACGTGCTGAGTGTATATGGGCCTCAGTCGAAATATGTGCCGGGCTTTCGACACGCAAGCGATATGCAGACGGTTGGCTATCGAGATGAATGACAAACAGCAGGTATACGAACGGGTTCTCCGGGATTTGCGTGAGTTGATCGCGGAGGAGACCGATCGGATTGCGGTTATGGCGACCGTGGTCTGTGAACTGCATCGCCGATTCGACCACTTCGACTGGACGGGCTTCTACCGCGTCGTTGCGCCGGGGTTGCTCAAGGTGGGACCCTACCAGGGCCCCCATGGCTGTTTGCAGATTCCGTTCGACCGCGGGGTGTGCGGCGCCGCCGCCCGCCTGGGCCGGACCCAGATCGTGCCGGATGTTCGCGCATTCCCGGGGTACATCGCCTGCTCGGGGGCGACCCGATCCGAGATCGTGGTCCCTGTGTTCGATCAGCAGGAGCAACTTCTGGCGGTGCTCGATATCGATTCCGATCAACTCGACGCCTTCGACGAAATCGACCGGGTTCATCTCGAGAAAGCGTGCCAGATGGTCGGTTCCGCCGGCTGACCGAATTCACCGACCCCTCTGCCCCATGCCGGCTATCGTGGCCTCCACCGCGAGCTTTAACTCTTCCGGACTGAGCATCGCGATCTGCCCGCCCAGAAAGAGCACGCTGCATTGACCCTCGTGGACGGGGGCCGGTTCGTAAAGCAGGACGTTCGTAGGCGGCATGTTCATGTTCTGGTCGGCAATGTAGACGTACTCGGGGGCATTGGGTTCGTCGCAATGGAAGAGTCGCGAGCCATACCCGCAGTACTCCTTCAGAGACTCCTGGCTCGACGGCAGTTCGTCGTTGCTGAGGGCGTATATCTGGATGCTCTGATAGATCGTACGCAGGCTGTTTTGGCACTTGATTGCGGACGCCTTGTGACTGGTCTGGATCATCGCATCTGAGTACTCCTGACCGGCCCGGCCGGCGATCTTCAGGATCCAGAGGACGCCCAGAGCGATCAGGCCGAAGAAGATCACCGCGGTCAGGAGGTTGATAATCGTGCCACCCCATGCTTGACGTGGTATGAAATTGCTGTCCTTGCGCATAGGCATAGTCCGACCTTTCAGGAAGTCTCCCAAACTGCCACGCCTCATCCTATGGCGGCCTTGCTGTCTCGTCAACCGCCTGGATCGCGCCGGCGTGGTGCAGTGGCGTTGTCACGCAGAGGAATTGAAGGTTGACAGCAGGGTGGTGGCTGCACGATAGTAATGCGTCCGCTCGGCGTCGGACCCAGAGGTCATGGGAATTGTCCTCCCTGTGGCTACGAGTCGTCGTGCAGAATGATTGAGGCGTCGCCTGGTTGTTTTTCTGGAGGTTTCCTATGAGAGTATGGCTGGTGACTTTGGCATGGATCGTCATGGCGACCGTCGCAGGCGCCCAGGATGGCGTGTTGACGCTGGCACAGATCGAGCGGATTCGCAGCGATTTCAAGATGGATGCCTCGACGCGGGCCATGCGCAACGCGCTGACCAGCACGAGCATTCGCGAGATCGCGGAGAATCGCGATATCCTCACGGCACACAACGAGCAGTTCAGCCATAAGATCAAGACCAAGGGCATCAGCAACCAGAAGAGCAGCGGGCGATGCTGGATGTTCGCGGGGTTTAACACGATCAAGCCGGTGATCCTGAACCGACTGGATCTGGACAGCTTCGAGTTTTCACACATCTACCTTCAGTTCTGGGACAAGATGGAGAAGGCGAACAGCTTTCTCGAATACATGATCGAGTACCGCGACCGAGACCCGCAGGACCGTGAGGTGGTTTTCCTTTTGAAGTCTCCGGCTCCCGACGGCGGATACTGGGAGAACTTCGCAGACCTGGTGACCAAGTACGGCGTGATACCGAAGGGCGCGATGGCGGAGACCGCCAGTTCCGAGAACACCGGCATGATGAATCAAGCGCTGGCTCGTATCCTGCGCAAGGGCGCCGTCGAGTTGCGCGAGATCTACCAGGAGACGGGCTCGGTCCGCAAGATGCGCGACGCCAAGCCGGCGATGCTGGCGGAGGTCTATCGCGTACTGGTACTGAACCTGGGCGAGCCACCGCAGGAGTTTTCCTGGCGATACAAGGTCAAGGATGGCGGAAGTGATGAGGAGGAAGAGGCCATGGAGGAGGACGGCGAGGCCGACGAGGCGGAGCAGGACGAAGCCGAGGCGGAAGACGAACCGCAGGACGACTACGATGTGGAACAGGACTGGAGCCAGGCGCGCACCTTCACGCCCAGGAAGTTCTATGAGGAGTTCGTCGGTCTCGATTTGAGCCAGTACGTCAACATCACGGACGATCCGATTCGTCCCAAGGGCGGGCACTACGAGATCGGCATGACGAAGAACCTCTACGACGGGCGAAACGCCAACTACGCCAACGTCGACATCGAGACGCTGCGCGAGCTGGTCGTCAAGGTGTTGCTGGACAACAAGCCGGTCTACTTCGCGGCCGACGTCTCGCCCGACCAGGACAGTTCCGCCGGGATCATGGCGCGCAACCTCTACGACTATGAGTCTGTCTACGGACTCGACATGGGTCTGAACAAGACCGAGCGGATTCTCTTCCGCGACAGCACGATCAATCACGGCATGGCCTTCATTGGCGTCGATCTGGCGGAGGGCGAGCCGGTCAAGTGGCTGGTGGAGAACAGTTGGGGCAGCAGCCGGGGCAGCGGCGGGCTCTGGACCATGTACGACGACTGGTTTGTCGACAACGTCTACAACATCATCGTGCACCGCGATTACGTGCCGGAAGAGGTCTTGGAGATCCTTGAGAAACCCGCCGAGAAGCTGCCCGTCTGGGACCCGATGTGGTAAAGGCGATGCCGACCGCGAGCACGCCTGTCACGGGATCGGCATCACTTGTGTGAAGGTGCCTTTGAGCCGCTCGGTATTGGTGAAGATGTTGATGGTGACGTCCATTAGGACGGTACCCGGTTCGCCTCCGCGCAGGCGGGCGTCCAGCGAGCCAAGCTGGGTATCGAACATGCGTGTCTTGCGGTACTGGGCCTGGGCGCTGAGCAGTTGCCCGACGGCGGTCACTTTGCCGCTCATGATGGCGGGGTTCTCCTGCGCCTGGAGATCGACTCCGTTGCCGCAGAAGGCCAGTGTGCCGTCGTCGGAGACGGACCAGCGGGCGCCCTCGAAGACCGAGCGCAATTTTGCGGCCGCTTGGTCGGTAGGTTGAACCTCCCAGCCCATCCCGATGCCGATCAGGGGGTCGTTCGAATGGGCGGGCTTGCACTCCCACGAAACGCTTTCGATGGCCGTGATCTTGCCGGCGGTGTGCGTGCCTGCGAGGTCGGCGATCTGTACTGACTTTGTAGCGGTGGGTTGGACGGGCGTTCCAGCGCCACGCAGGACAGCGACCCCAACGGGCTGGATCTGATAGCCAAACGGCCAGCGGGGTTCGCGCGAGCCGTCCAGCTTGAGCAGCAGCAGCCCGCCCGTGCCGTTGATGCCCTCGACGTACATGCCCGGATCGGCGACGATATAGGTGTCATCGGACCACTGGGCTGCGCCGGCGGGGCGACGCATGGGCCCTGAACTCTCCTCGGGGTTCTTGAACGTGAGGTTTTCGAACCGGCCGTCCGGATGCCGGACGAAGACGCCTCCGTTGATGGTCGAGGTCATCACACGCTGGGGACGGTACCGGGTGGTCGGTCTGCCGCCGATATAGACTTCTTCCTTCGTGGTCTGACTGGTGCCGGCGTCGACGAGTATGATTCTGCCCGCCGCGTCGACGAACAGGCTGCTCGGGGCCCGCCAGTGGGTCTCATGCTCGGCGCCGCCCGGGATGTGATTTTCCACCAGACACGCAGCGGCAGGCGCGTTTGTTTGCGGATTGATCTGGAAGAGCCCGCCCTGATTCTTGTCGATCTGGATCATCTCGGCACCGCCCTGCGAGACCTCATAGAGGTAGCTGGTGGCTACCAACCAGCCATGGCCCAAGCCGGTCACCGCGGTCATGCGGACCAGCGGCTTGTCCTCGCTCTTGAGCAGATGCTGCAACTGTCCATCGGGATTCAGTCGCCAGAGGCCCGAATCGCGATCCGCGACGAGTGGTCGGCCCTGGCGGTCGAGGCCCAGGCTGACGACCAGCCCGAAAGGACCGCCGCCTCGGGCGGTGTCGGTCTGGAGTATGACTTGAGCGGAGCCGTCGCCAGCGATGCGCCATAGCTTGATCTTCTCCGTCAACAGCCTCGGGTAGTCGAGCACGTACAAGCACTTTCGTCCGGGATCGGCGACCATGGTCTTGGGATTGACGAACTTGGCGGCGCCGTAGGGCACCGGCTGCGATCCGACGAGACGATAAAGATCGGCTTTCTCCCGGGCAATAAAGACCACCAGATCACGTGGCTGCGTGGGCGGGGCGACCGCCGCCTGGATCGGCAGTGCTCCAGACGAACAGACCATCGCAGTCATCAGCAGAATCAGTCTCTCCATTCGACCACTCATCGGGTCCTCCTGCTTGCTGGCGACCCGCCGCACGCGGGCCTCTCCATGCCTCGATGTACAGTCCAAACAACGTCTCGTGAAGCAACGATGCTGCCCGATAATCGGAGCGATCTCAAGAAAAAAACGTGCGTACCCAGCTCCGAGTGCAGAATCCGGAGCGGTTGACAGGGCAGACGGCGCGGAGTATAGTGCGCCGTCGGTCGATACGGACGATCGAGCCGACGGGATATCTGACGGTCCACCGGAAGGGAATCAAATGCCGCATCCACATCGATCCAACGTCGTGCAACGGCCCTCCTCCAGTCGATTATTCCCGTTCTGGGCCATTCTCATGGCCGGTTTTGTGGTGGCTGTCTCCCCGACGCCATCGGCCCACGGCCAGGACCGATCCACGGTCGCCGTGGACGCCGACTATCCCGGCGGCAACATTGTCGTGGAGCGGATCGATGGAGACACAGTGCACCTGCGACCCGACCTGCGCGACACCCAGGGCTGGTGGTTCTACTGGAACTTCCGGGTCCGCGACGCCCAGGGACGGACGCTGAGATTCCAGTTCAGCGGGAACAACCCCATCGGGGTGCGCGGGCCGGCGGTCAGCACCGATCGGGGTCGGTCCTGGACCTGGCTGGGCGCCCACGCGGTTACGGATACCTCCTTCAAATACGCGTTGCCGCCAGATGCCGACGAGGTGCGCTTTGCCTTTGCGATCCCGTATCTGGAAGCGGACCTGAAGGACTTCCTGGCGTCGCATGCCCGGCGCTCCGATCTTCGCGTCGACGAACTCTGCAAGTCGCGCCAGGGTCGTTCGGTGGAGCGGATTCACGCTGGGCGTCTCGATGGCGATCCGCGCTTTCGCATTCTGCTGACCGCTCGACACCATGCGTGCGAATCGACGGCCAATTTCGTGATGGAGGGCATTCTCGATACGGTCCTCTCGGACAGCGATGACGGCTACTGGTTCCGGCGCAACGTGGAGATCGTGGCGGTTCCCTTCATGGACAAGGACGGCGTCGAAGCGGGCGACCAGGGCAAGAACCGCAAGCCCCGGGATCATAATCGCGACTACATCGGCCCGAGTCTCTATCCGTCGGTGGCGGCATTGCGGACCTTCGTGCCCAACTGGTCCAACGGCAAGCTGCGTGCCGCTTTCGATCTGCATTGCCCCTACATTCGGGGCGAATATAACGAGGTGATCTACATCCCCGGGCACTCCGACGAGCGCATGTGGCAGGAGCAGCGCCGCTTCGGGCGGCTGCTGGAAGAAGTGCAGCGAGGGCCCCTGGTCTATCGTGTCTCGGACAATCTACCGTTCGGCAAGGCCTGGAACACGAACAGCAATTTCAGTGCGGGCAAAAGTTGCAGTCGGTGGGCGGCAGGTCTCGAGGGGCTCCAGTTGTCGGCACCATTCGAGATTCCCTACGCGAATGCGGCGGGCCAGCCGGTCACCGCCGAGAGCGCCCGCGAATTCGGCCGAAGCCTCGCCAGGGCGATGAAGGCCTATCTGGAGCGAGTCGATGACGATGCCGCCGAGCAGCGGGCGACCCCGCCGGTGCAGGTGGATGGAGTCTTTCCCCAGATGACGGTGATGGCCCACGGGCTCGGCAGCAACTCCGAAGCCGGCATTGGCGCCCTGATTCCCTGGGCCGACAAGCTCTGGGCGGTTGGCTACGTCGCCCATATTCGGGGTCAGGGGATCGGCCTCTACGAGATCGACGAAGACATGACCATGCGGCGCCACCCGGCATCCGTGAATTTGACCGGCACGTTCGCCAATCGTTTCCCGCATTGGCCCAGCGGGCAGGCCTTCATCGGACCCTACGCGATCGATATCGACGGCAACGTCCGCACGATCGAGGGTCTGAAGAACTACCGCCTGTGCGCGACATGCGACCATTTGTCGGATCCCGCCAATAAGGTCTACGTCCTGGGCATGGAAGGGGGCTTCTGGGAGGTGGACGTCCACAGCCTGGAAGCGAAGCGGCTCTTCGATCTGCGGAAAGAGTTGGAGATCACCGGCGCCAAGGAGCATTTCAAGAGCGCCTTCACCGCACAGAGCCGCGTGGTGGTCGCCAATAACACGTACGACGAGCAGGAACACCTTGGGCGTCGCGATGCGGGCCGGCTCGCCCAGTGGGATGGGCAGAAGTGGACGATCGTCGAACGCAATCCCTTTGTCGAAGTTCATGCCAGTGCAGGCAGCGGCTCCTACGGCGGCAACACGCTCTACGCGACCGGGTGGACGCGGTCGAGCGTAGTCCTGCGCGTGCTGGTCAATGGCGCCTGGCAGCGCTATCTGCTGCCGAAGGCGAGCCATAGCTGGGACCATGCCTGGAATACGGAATGGATGCGGATTCGCCACGCCGTCACCGAGCGGCTGCTGATGGATGTGCACGGAACGTTCTACGAACTGCCGGCGCTGGCGTATGGGGGGCAGATCTGGGGGATTCGTCCGATCTGCTCGCATCTGCGCGTGGTGCCCGACTTCTGCCACTGGCGCGGGTTGTTCGTGATGGCGTCGGACCAGATCGATCACGACCAGGGCCAGCCTCAATCGGGGCTCTGGTTTGGAGACCTCGACGATCTATGGCAGATGGGCAAACCCACCGGCTGGGGCGGTCCCTGGTGGAATACGCCTGTACAGGCGGGCGAGGTCTCCGATCCGTTCCTGATGACCGGCTTCGACAAGAAAGTGGTGCATATCGCGCATGACAGCGATGAGAACGTCAATTTCTCCCTCGAAGTGGACTTCCTGGGCGACGGCACCTGGCATCCCTACCAGACGTTCCGCTTCCGCAAGGGCTACCAGCACCACGAGTTCCCCGATGGATTCTCGGCACATTGGGTGCGCGTGCGGGTCAGCGAACCCTGCCGCGCGACGGTACACTTCATGTACAACTAAGCACCTGGAAGGCTGCGCAAACGTACGACCGACCTGAAGACAAGATCTCTGCGTATAAACGTAATTTGAGGAGAAGTGAGATGGGACGAGCAGAAAGAAGGCGCGGTCGAGCAGCGGGATCGAGGATCGCGTTGGCATTCGCGCTTCTGTTGTGGGTCGGGGCGCCGGCCGGTGCGCAGGAGCTGGCGGAATTCGAAGCAAGGGTGACCGAATTCTCGCTGGAAAACGGGCTCCAGTTCATCGTGCTGGAGCGACACGAGGCGCCCGTGGTAACGTGCTATACGCACGCGGATGTCGGCGCGGTCGACGAGGTGACCGGCATCACGGGCCTGGCGCACATCTTCGAGCACATGGCCTTCAAGGGAACCAAGACGATTGGCACGCGGGATTACGACGCGGAGGCCAAGGTGTTGGCGCGGATCGACAACATATTCGACCAGATTCGCAAAGAGCGGGATCGACCTGGCCCGGTCAACGAGGAGCGGATGGTCGAGCTGCGCCGCCAGTTCCAGGAGGCCCAACAGGAGGCGCAGAAATACCTCGTGCACGACGAATTCGAGGAGGTGCTCAAACGTGTCGGCGGCGTCGGGCTCAATGCCGGGACCAGCTCCGACTACACCGTCTATTTTGTGAATCTGCCCTCCAACAAGCTCGAACTGTGGATGCTGCTGGAATCGGAGCGGTTTCTCAACCCGGTGTTGCGCGAGTTCTACAAGGAGAAGAATGTGGTGATGGAGGAGCGCCGGATGCGTACGGAAACGCAGCCGGTGGGCAAACTTCTGGAGGAGTTCCTGGCCGCTGCCTACAAGGCCCATCCGTATGGGCAACCGGTGATCGGGCACATGAGCGATATCGAGACGATCACTCGCGACGAGGCGGAGGAGTTTTTCAAGACGCACTACGCCCCGAGCAATCTGACCATCGCCATCGTGGGCGATGTCGATCCCGCTCGGGTCAAGACGCTGGCCCAGGAATACTTCGGGCGGATTCCGTATCGTCCGGCGCCGGAGCCGGTCGAAACGGTCGAGCCGCCCCAAACGGGACCGCGTCGCGTCATCGTTGAAGATCCGGCCCAGCCGTTCGTGCTGATCGGATACCACAAGCCCGGCATCAACCACGAGGATAATGCCGTCTTCGACGCCATCACCGATATCATGGGAACGGGACGCACCTCCCGACTCTATCGCAACCTCGTCAAGGAGAAACGTATCGCCATGGCTGCTTCCGGCTTCCAGGGCATGCCCGGCCAGAAATACCCCGGGCTGTTTCTGTTCTATGCCGTACCGGCCAGGGGCCACACATACCAGGATTGCGAACAGGCGATCTACGATGAGATAGAGCGACTCAAGAACCAGCCGGTCACCGAGGAGGAACTCGAGAAGGCCAAGACGCGAGCCCGCGCCGACCTGATCCGGCAACTCGACTCGAATTCGGGCCTGGCCCGCCAGTTGACCTTCTACGAGGTGCTCACGGGTGATTGGCGCAACATGTTCCGCCAGCTCGAACGGATCGATCGCGTCACCGCCGAGGATATCCAGCGGGTCGCCCGGACGTATTTTGTGACGAAGAACAAGACGGTCGGCGTGATCGAGACCACCACCGACGAGAATCCTGAGACGGGAGCGGGAATATGAAAAGTAAACGAATCAGCCATCGAACGTCGGTCGCAGACCTGATGGTGGCCCTATGCCTGACCGCTTCGGCGTTGGCAGCCCAGGAGACACCCGACTACAGAGAACTGAAGTATCCGGACCTGCCGGAGATCGTCGTCCCCGAGGTGCAGCGTGTCACCCTGCCCAACGGCATGCAGTTGTTTGTGCTGGAAGACCACGAGCTGCCGCTGATCTACCTCTCCGGGCGAATTCGTGTCGGCTCCATCTACGAACCCGCCGACAAGGTGGGCCTGGCGGACATCACGGGCGAAGTGATGCGCGCCGGCGGGACCATCAGCAAGACGGGCGATGAACTCGACGAGGAACTCGAGCGCATCGCCGCCTCCGTCGAGACCGGGATCGGGCAGGAGTCGGGCTATGCCTCGGTGTCGGTGCTCAAGGACGATATCGACAAGGGCCTGGAGATCCTGGCCGACGTGCTGATGAATCCCGCATTTCGCCAGGACAAGATCGAACTGGCCAAGATGCAGCGTCGAAGCGCGATCGCCCGGCGCAACGATTCCCCCAGTCAGATTGCCGAGCGCGAATTCGACAAGGTCATCTACGGCCCCGAGAGCGTGTATGCCAGGCACACGGAATATGCCACCATCGAGAACACCACCCGCGACGATCTGGTAGCGTTTCACAAGCGGTTCTTCGGACCCAACAACATGATGCTGGCGGTCTGGGGCGATTTCGACTCCAGGCGGATGGTTGCCCGGATCGAGAAGGCGTTCGAAGGATGGGAGCAGATCGACCTGGACCTGCCGCCCAAACCCGACGTCGATTACGCGTGGCCCTCAACGGTGAATCTTGTCGTCCGACCCGATCTGAATCAGTCGAACATCTACCTGGGCCACATCGGCGGACTTCGCAGCGACCCGGCCCATCCCGCCATCACGCTGATGAACCATATCCTCGGAGGCGGATTCACCGGGCGGCTGTTCAAAAACGTGCGTTCGCGTCAGGGCTTGGCCTACTCGGTGTTCGGCAGCTACTCGTCGCAGTACGATCATCGGGGCGTCTTCTATATGGGCTGCCAGACAAAATCGGAGTCGACGGTCCAGGCGATCCAGGCGATCATCGAGGAGGCCCGCAAGATCACGGAGGAACCGGTCACGGATGAAGAGCTCGAAGTCGCGAAAGAAAGCTATCTCAACTCGTTCGTGTTCAACTTCGACAGTATGCGCGAGATTATCAGCCGGTTGATGGTCTACGAGTACTATGGCTACCCGCCCGACTTCCTTCAGAAGACCCGAGAGCAGGTCGAAAAGGTCACGAAGGCCGATATCCTGGAAGCCGCCCGAACCCATCTGCGCCCCGAAGCCCTCCAGATCCTGGTCGTGGGCAATCCCGAGCATTTCGACCCGCCGCTCTCGAGCCTGGGGGACGTGAATCGGATCGACGTAACCATCCCGACACCGGGCAAGTGACCGGGATGCACCACTGCCAGCATGGAACCAATGTGACGGAGTATGGCGAATGATCGAACGAGACCAACGGACATGGACCCGACGGAACTTCCTCCAGATGACCGGATTGGCTGCTGCTTCGGTGCTGATCCCGAGTGGCTGCCAGACGAAGAAACCAAAACGCCTGGTCGGACCCGGGCAGCCCAACATCATCTTCATCCTGGCCGACGATCTCGGATATGGCGATTTGGGCTGCTATGGCCAGCAGGTGATCCAGACCCCCAACATCGATCGCATGGCTGCTGAAGGTATGCTCTTCACCGATGCCTACGCCGGCGGCACCGTTTGCGCGCCGTCCCGGTGCTCGCTGATGACGGGCCTGCACACCGGTCACACCTACGTGCGCGGCAACAAAGAGGCCAAGCCGATGGGACAGTTGCCCCTGCCCGAAGGTACCGTCACCGTGCCGAAGCTGCTCAAAGAGCGGGGCTATCGAACGGCCCTGATCGGCAAATGGGGTCTCGGCGGACCCGGCAGCAGCGGCACTCCCAACAACCAGGGCTTCGACTACTTCTTCGGGTACCTCTGTCAGCGACACGCCCACAACTACTATCCCGAGTTTCTGTTCCGTAACGATCAGCGCGTGCCCCTGTCCAACGTAGTGGCGGGCGATCGGGACGACGGCGCCGGTATCGCGACCGAGAAGGTGCAGTACTCGCACGATCTGTTCGCCCAGGAGGCGCTGCAATTCATCCAAGAGAATCAGGAGGTGCCGTTCTTCCTCTATCTGGCGATCACGATTCCGCATGCCAACAACGAGGCGGGCCGGCAGGGCATGGAGGTCCCATCGTACGGACAGTATGCCGACGAGGACTGGCCGGATGCGCAGAAGGGCCATGCCGCCATGATTACGCGTATGGATGGCGACGTCGGCCGCCTCTTCGACAAACTCAAGGAACTCGACCTCGATAAAGACACCCTCGTGTTCTTCTCCAGCGACAACGGACCGCACAAGGAGGGCGGTGCCGATCCGAATTTCTTCGACAGCAACGGTCCGTTGCGGGGCACCAAGCGGGATTTGTACGAGGGAGGTATTCGCGTTCCGTTGATTGCCCGCTGGCCGGGCCGGATTGAAGCCGGATCGGGGACCGATCATGTCTGCGCGTTCTGGGATTTCCTGCCGACCTGCTGCGACGTGGCCGGGGCGGTGCCGCCGGATGATACGGATGGCTTCTCGATCCTGCCCACGCTGCTGGCAAGAACCGATCAGCAGCGAGAGCATCGCTATCTCTATTGGGAGTTCCATGAGCAGGGCAAGAAGCAGGCGGTTCGGATGGGCCGCTGGAAGGGGGTGCGCCTCAATGTGGCCAAGGCCCCGGACGGGCCGATTGAGTTGTACGATCTGGAGACCGACCTGGGCGAAACCACGAATGTAGCCGACCAGCACCCCGAGATCGTGCAGCAGATCGCCTCGCTGATGGCCAGGGCGCACCGGCCCTCGGAGCTCTGGCCCTTTCCCTGAGATCCAATCTGACGGACCCGAACCACTATTTCTATAGGACGCGAGTATGCATCGTCGAGATTTCCTGAAGTGCGCCGGCTTCGCCACTCTGTCAGCCACATGGCGCGTGCCGATTTCCGCGGCGGAACGTGCATCGAAGGACCGGCCGAACTTCGTCTTCATCCTGATCGATGACCTGGGCTGGAAAGACCTGGGTTTCATGGGCAGCGGCTACTATCAGACGCCTCGGATCGATGCCCTGGCCCGCGAGGGCGTGGTCTTCACGAACGCCTACGCCAACGCGCCGAACTGTGCCCCGACGCGGGCGTGCCTGATGTCCGGTCAATATACCCCGCGTCACGGGATGTACACGGTCGGCACCCCCGAGCGCGGACCCGCTGCCAGACGCAAGCTGGTTCCGACGCCGAACCGGACTGAACTCGGTACTCGCCACGTCACCGTGGCGGAGGCACTGAAGCCTGCCGGCTACACCTGTGCCTGCATCGGCAAGTGGCACCTCGGGAACCAGGCGCCCTATCGTCCGCAGGATCGTGGGTTCGATGTGGTCTACGACCGTGATCGGCGCACGCATTTCACTGCCGACGGCGCCTATCTGACCGACTGGATGACCGAGAGGGCGGTGGAGTTCGTTGAGGCGCAGAAGGACAAGCCCTTCTTTCTATACCTGTCTCACCACGCGGTCCATACGCCGATCCAGGCCAAGCCTGAACTCGTGGACAAGTACAAAGACAGGATTCCTGACGGCGGGCACGACAACCCGACCTATGCGGCGATGATCGAGAGTCTGGACCAGAGCGTTGGTTGCGTTCTGGAAACGCTGGATCGCCTCGATCTGTCGGGAAAGACCGTGGTGGTCTTCTTTTCCGACAATGGGGGATACGCCAACGCCACCTCGATGGACCCCCTGCGCGGTTCCAAGGGCATGTTGTATGAGGGGGGCATTCGGGTGCCTGCGATCGTGCGCTGGCCGGGCGTGACGCAGGCGGGCCGGAAATGCGATGTGCCCATCATCGGCATCGATTTCTATCCGACGTTCCTGGAGATTGCCGGTGTTCCCAGACCGTCCGGATACGTGCTTGATGGCGAGAGTCTGGTCCCGCTCCTCCGAGGCGGCTCCTCGCTGGCACGCGAAGCGATCTTCTGGCACTTCCCTGCCTACCTGGAGCCCTACAACGAACGCCAGTGGCCCTGGCGAATCACCCCGGCCGGAGCGGTCCGGAAGGGCGACTGGAAGCTGATCGAGTTCTTCGAAGAGGGGCGGACCGAATTGTACCACCTCGCCGACGATCCTGGCGAAACTCATGATCTGGCCGCCGAGCGCCCCGAGACAGCACGCGATCTTCGGGAACTACTGCGGCAGTGGCGGCAACGTCTTGACGCACCGGTGCCCACCGAGCCAAATCCCGAGTTCGACCCGCAATCGCTGCGGAAGTGACCGTGAGGCGTTTGGCGACACCGAATTCCAGCGCCGTTTCGTCCACATGAGTTTTGCTCGGCGGCCGGGCGGTCGGAACCATGGGTTGTGCGCTCGTTTCCGAGCGAAAGCAGAATCCGGAGGGCAAAATCCACTTTTTCTCCGTTGACAGCGCCTCCCGACTGGGATACACTGACCGCCTTTATCTGCCCGGCAGGAAATCACTTGTCGTGGTGACGGTCGAATAGGCGGAGCGAATCCGGAACTCCGGTCCCGATAACCGTCGGGGCTCTGGAACTGAAGACACGAACGAAAAGGAGAAAGGTAGCATGGCTGAGAAACGGGTGTATTTCTTCGGCAACGGAAAAGCTGAAGGCAATGCCAAGATGAAAGAGCTCTTGGGGGGCAAAGGGGCGAATTTGGCCGAGATGACCAATCTGGGCGTTCCGGTACCGCCGGGGTTCACGATTGCGACGAAGGTGTGCGGCGAGTACTACAAATCCAAGGGCAAGTGGCCGAAGGGACTGGCGGAAGAGGTCAAAGCGAACGTGGTCAAGCTGGAAAAGGCCATGAACGCGAAGATGAGCGATCCGAACCGGCCGCTGCTGGTCAGCGTGCGAAGCGGTGCGGCCGCATCCATGCCCGGTATGATGGACACCGTCCTGAACCTGGGTCTCAACGACGACGTGATCGAGGGGATCATCGCCAGGACCGGTAACGCTCGTTTCGCGTACGACATCTATCGCCGGTTCATCGACATGTTTGGTGACGTGGTGATGGGATGTCATCACGAGAAGTTCGAGGAAAAGATCGACGCGGCCAAGAAGAAGGCCGGCGTCGAGCTCGACAGCGACCTGACCGCCGAGCAGCTCAAGGGCGTGGTCGAAGAGTACAAGAAGGTCTATCGCAGTGAAGTCGGGAAGATGTTTCCGCAGGACGGCATGGAGCAGCTCGAACATGCGATCAACGCCGTGTTCGGTTCCTGGAACAGCCCTCGCGCCATCCGCTATCGCGAACTGAACAACATCAAGGGCCTGCTGGGCACCGCCGTCAACGTTCAGGCGATGGTCTTCGGCAACATGGGCGACGACTGCGGTACGGGCGTCTGCTTCACGCGGAACCCCAGCACCGGCGACAAGGAATTCTACGGTGAGTTCCTGATGAACGCCCAGGGCGAGGACGTCGTGGCGGGCATTCGCACGCCGATCGAGCTGAGCAAGCTCAACAAGGTGATGCCCAAGGCCTACAAAGAGCTGACCCGCCTGATGACGCGTATGGAGAAGCACTACAAGGACATGCAGGATATGGAGTTCACCATCCAGGAACGGAAGCTCTATATCCTTCAGACCCGCACCGGCAAGCGCACCGCGCCGGCGGCCGTCAAGATCGCGGTGGACATGGTCAACGAGCGGCTGATCCCGAAGAAAGAAGCCGTGCTGCGCGTGACCCCCGAGCAGTTGGACCAGTTGTTGCACCCGCATTTCGACTCCAAGGCGCCTCGTGACGTCATCGCCAGCGGTCTTCCCGCCTCGCCCGGTGCGGCGGTCGGCCAGGTCGTGTTCACCGCCGAAGTGGCCGAGCAGTGGAGAGACAATGGTAAGAAGGTCATCCTGGTCCGCAAAGAAACCAGCCCCGAGGATATCGGCGGAATGGATGCGGCCCAGGGCATCCTGACTGCTTTCGGCGGCATGACCAGCCACGCCGCGGTGGTCGCTCGCGGCATGGGCAAATGCTGCGTGGCCGGCGTGGCCGGGCTGAACATCGACTATACCACGAAGAAGTTCACCGTCGGCAAGGCCACGATCAAGGAAGGCGACTGGATCAGCCTCGACGGCTCCAAGGGCGAGGTCATCAAGGGCCAGGTCCCGACGGTCGAGCCGACCCTCAGCGGTGACTTCGGAAAATTCATGAAGATCTGCGATCAGGTTCGCACCCTGGGTGTGCGCACCAATGCGGATACGCCCGCCGATTCCAAGCGTGCCCGCGATTTCGGCGCCGAGGGCATCGGCCTCACGCGTACCGAGCACATGTTCTTCGAAGGCGATCGCATCTGGCCGGTTCGGCAGATGATCCTGGCTGCGGACGATTACGCCGCGATGCTTACCGAGTTGTCCATTGCCGACAGCGATAAAGAAAAGAAGGCGATCGAAAAGAACCACAGCGAGGCCAAGAAGCAGTTCGAAGGCGCGCTGAAGGCGCTGCTGCCCCTGCAACGCGGCGACTTCGAAGGCATCTTCACGGCTATGGCCGGGCTGCCCGTGACGGTTCGTCTGCTGGATCCGCCGCTGCATGAGTTCCTGCCGCAGGACACCGCCAGCCAGGCGGAGATGGCCCGACGCCTGGGCGTCAAGCCGAAGGTCGTCAAAGACAAGGTGGCGGCCCTGCACGAGTTTAACCCGATGCTGGGACATCGCGGCTGCCGGCTTTCGATCACCTACCCGGCGATCGCCCGCATGCAGGCCCGCGCGATCATCGAAGCGGCCCTCAACGTCAAGAAGAAAGGCAAGAAGGTCCTGCCCGAGATCATGGTCCCGCTGGTCGGCACCGTGGCCGAATTGAAGATCGTCAAGGACGAGATCGTCGACGAGATCAATGCGGTCTTCAAGGAGCGCAAGGCGAAGGTCGCCTACATGGTCGGCACGATGATCGAGGTGCCGCGTGCGGCGCTGACGGCCGACGAGGTGGCCGAAGAGGCGCAGTTCTTCAGCTTCGGCACGAACGACCTGACCCAGATGACGATGGGCTTCTCACGCGACGATGCCGGCAAGTTCCTCGGCGACTACGTCCGCAAGGGCATCTACGACGATGATCCGTTCCAGAAATTGGATCAGACCGGCGTGGGCAAGCTCGTCGAGATGGGCACCAAGCTCGGTCGCAAGGCCCGCAAGAACCTGAAGGTCGGGATCTGCGGCGAGCATGGCGGCGAGCCCAGCAGTATTGATTTCTGCCACCGCGTGGGCATGAACTATGTTTCGTGCTCGCCGTTCCGCGTGCCGATCGCCCGCTTGGCGGCCGCCCAGGCAGCAGTCAGGAACAAGTAGTACTCCGGATTGCCCGGGTGTAAAGTAGCCTTTGTGGGCGCGTCGGGTCTTCCCGGCGCGCCCTTTTTTGTTCCTCGGTGGTTACGTCCCCGTTGACTCGGCCTTCTCCTTATGGCAGAATAGGGAAAATGCTTATCCTGCTCTAAGGAAATACCTGCTGGTGAGAGTTGAGCGATGGATCTTGATCGCTCTGCTGATTGTCTCAGGGGGTGGGTCTCTCCCGTGCTCCGGGGGCCCGATCGACGCAGCTTGGGCCCTGGACGGCGCCCTATCACGATCCACTCTCGACGACATGCAGAGCCTGGGCAAAGTGTTGGGCACCCCGCTGCATGCGGTGACCAGCCGGCATTTCGTCGTGTTCCATGAGGAAAACGAGCGAGACGCACGGGAAGTGTGCCACGTACTGGAGCGGGCCCGCGAGCGTTTCCTTGCCGTATTTTCGCCGTTGGGCATGGGGACCCAAGGCTCAGACCAGCCACTCATCTGGATGTGCTTCGAAGGTCGGGAGGCTTTTGATCGCTACGCCGCGAAGGCGGACCGGCTGCAACGGACCTGGCTGGCCAGCTACTACTCCAGCCGAACGAACCGTGTTGCGCTGATTCGATCGGACTTCCGCAGCTACCCGGATTGGCATGCGGAGCCGACTGGACCGGGCGACGCCGAGGCGCTGCGGGTCGCAGACGCGCAGGATGAGATGGGCATCCTGCCCATGCCGAGAACGTCCGAGCGATTTGCGTTCCCACGGCTTACCCACGAACTGGCTCATCAACTCGCGTTCAACAGCGGTCTTCAAGTGCGCGGTATCATGTATCCCTTCTGGATTTCCGAGGGCTTGGCGACGAATTTTGAGTTTGAAGGCCCCGAGGCCTTGGATTCCCGCGTATGCAGCACGGTGCGGTTGCGAGCGGTACTGGACGCGCATGCGGCAGGAGATCTGGTGCCGCTACGACGATTTCTCGTCGAAGTCCATGGCCCGCTCGACGTCGAACGAAGCCGCCGGTATTATGCGCAAGCCTGGGCGCTCTTCCAGTTCGTCCTCAGCGAACGAGGTGACGACCTGGTGCACTACCTGCGGACACTGGCCGCGCTACGACCGGGGCGGCGAACCCCGGCCGCTTTGTTCACAGAGTTCGTGACTTCCTTCGGCTCGCTGGAGGGGTTCGAGCGGGCCTGGAATGCCTACCTCGACCGTCAGATGGAGCAACGAGCAGAGAAGCGAACCCTTACGCATGCGATCGGTCTCCAACCCACGCACAACATCCCGTAGCAGATCACGCCCTTTTTTCGTTCGTCGACATCCCCCTCTTTCGATCGGTTGGATCCAGAAGAACTCGCCTTCGCGGGATTACCCCTCGCCCAATACTGGGGATTGGCAACTTGCTTGATGTCTGCCCCACTCATGAGTATTCCGCTCTCGGCGAATCAGTCTTCTCCTCATAGCGGGGACTGTCAAAGAGGCGTACACATGGTTCGTAGGCAGAACCGAAGGGTTCGAGTGGAGAACCGACCGCCTCGTGGGCGTGGGCTCGAACCGGCAATGGAGAGCGAATCGATTGTAAGGAGACAAAGACATGTGTAACGCAAGAATGTGGACAAGGTGGGCCTTGGGCGTCAGCCTGATCGGGATGGTGATCGGATCGGCGGGCTGGGCACAGTATCCCATGGGCCAGTACGAGTACGAGACAGACGATCAGGAGGAGCAGCAGACGTCGCAGGAGCGAATGCAGAGCCAGCAGAGTCAGCAAGGTCAGCAGACGCTGATGGTCAAGAGGACGAGCAAGCTGATTGGCCAGGAGGCCAAAGGCACCGACGGTGAAACGCTGGGCACGATTCATGATCTGGTGCTGACGCCGGACTTCGAGCGGGTCTCGTACATCGCTCTGTCCTCGGGGGGGGTCTGGGGAATCGGTGATACATTGCACGCAATCCCGTGGTCTGCTCTGAAGTATACCGCGGACGATTCGTGTGTCTTGAACCTCACCAAAGCCCAGCTGGAAGGCAAGGAGGGGTTCAACCAGGATCGTTGGCCGAGCGAACCGGATTCGCAATGGTCTTCCCTGAGCGGCAGTCAAACGCAGAGCCGGACGTGGCAACGACAGCAGGACACCACGGAGCATCAGCAGCAGTCACAGACGGAACGCCAGCGCCAGCAGATGGAAAACGACATGCAGGAACGGACTTCGCAACGGCGGCAGAGTATTGCACGCCGGGACGAGGAAACTGGAACATCCCGGCAGATCGCAACAGCCCATCGAAACATCCAGCGCCGCAGGGTCACGAAGCTCACCGGAATGGACGTGCAGAACTATGAAGGTGAGAATATCGGCAATGTCGAGGGATTCGTGGTTGCCATCGAAGGAAGCAGCGGCGCCATGCCGCAGAGCCAGCGGGAAGGCACGCAGAGCGCCCGCCAGCAGACGAGTGCCTCGGATCAGCGGTTGACCCGGCAGATCGAGCAGAAGCTGCAACAGCAGCTCCCGCAGGCCAACATCTCCGTATCCATCCATCAGGAGACCGCAACGCTGCATGGTTCGGTCCCGCAGGAGAGCCACAAGCAGCAGGCCGAGCAGATCGCCAAGTCCGTTCAGGGTATCCAGAATATCGAGAACCAGATCAACGTTAGTGGTCGTCAGCAGATGGCGCAGCGGCAACAGCAACAGGAATATGGCTGGAGCCACGCCACCGCCGGTTCCATGCAGGGCGGCCATCTGGTCTACACCGTGATCTCGCTGGGCGGCTTCTGGGGCTTCGGCGAGGAATACGCACTGGTGCCCTCGAACGCGATGAACCTCCAGTCGCAGCGCGATTATGCCCGCCTCGATGCGGATAAGGAGACGCTGGAGGCGATCGCGTTCAATCCGGGCGAATGGCCGAACCTCTCCAGTCGTTCCTATGCCCAGCAGGTATACACCCGCTTCGATGAGCAGCCGTACTGGGTTGTTCTCGGGTACACCGGTCCCGACGACTATGAAACGATGTCGCAGGAGGCCTGGGACGCCGAAGGCGAGTACAGCAAGAAGTTCGATGCCCAGAACGTCAAGACGATCGAAGGAACGATCGAAAGCGTTGGTACCTTCCAGCCCGCCACCGGCGTGCGCGAAGGACTGCGCCTGCGGGTGAGGACCAACGAGGACAAGATCGTGACGGTCTACGCCGGACCGCAATGGTATGCCCAGCAGAAGGACTTCTGGCTCAGAGCGGGCGATGAGATCGAGGTGACCGGATGTCCGACGACGATTCGCGAGCGCTCCGTGATCATGGCCTCCAAGCTGCAGAGCGGTGACAAGACACTTGAACTGCGAGGCGAGGACGGCATGCCGAAGTGGAAGAAAGAAGGCTCTGGGTCGATGCAACATCAGAACCAAAACCAGAACCAGGAGCGTAATCGTAGTCGAAATCCGGGTCAGAACATGAACATGTAACGTCAGGCAGGGAGGAATGGCGGCGGCCGACCGGGCCGATTGAGCCGGTTCAACCGTCGGGTTTCTCTGCGGTTCCGGCTGGGATCGCAAAGAAAGAAATCGTGTGGCAACAGGGTCTTGACACCCGGGAGCTACACGCTAAAATACCGAATGCGTCGGGCAAGTTTCGACGCATTCGGTGTTTTTTTGGGCTGTTCCCTGCCAGGATGGGGCAGTCGTTCGTGGTGAGAGTAGCTCAGTCGGCTAGAGCACCAGATTGTGGTTCTGGGGGTCGCGGGTTCGAGTCCCGTCTTTCACCCTTCTGCAGATCTCCCAATTGCCACCGGCTCGAACGGGCGGTGGTCTGCGCTCTGCGATATCCGCAGGGCAGGCCGCATTTGGCTTCTTGCCAAAAACATGTAACCGGTGGGATGTTTCGGCACACCTTCTATTCGGATTGACGTTCGAAACGAGCCGCTCTTGCCCAGTTTCCCAGTCAATGTGACACTGCGGCGTGGAATACGAGGTTTTCTGCAATATCGTGGGGCTTGGAAGCGTCGATTAGCGTGAAAACTGCTTTGTGGCGGCGCCTGCTCCCCATACAATGGGCATGATGGGCCTGTGCGGACTGGGAGATCGGGCTGGCCGGCGGAGTTGCTCGGATCGTGGCTTATTCTTTACGATGGAGAGTTTACGAGGTGGAGACGATTCTGTGAGGATTGAATCTCGGAACCATGTTGCAGTTCGCTTCGCCCGACCTCGCGTATGGCTTCTCTGGGCCCTGTGTGGGGCCCTGGCGCTGGGCTTGGTCGTCGGGTGCAGTCGCGACTACTATAAGGAGCAGGCGGACGAGGAGGTCTACGAGATCCTGGAGGATAAATGGCAGGACGACTTCGGTCAGATGGCCAATTACCAGGTGGAGGATGAGGCGCCGAACAACGTAGCAGTGCTGGAGGTGGTCCCGCCGGACGGCACGCTGAATCTGGCCGAGGCGGTCCAGATCGCCACGCTGTACAGCCGGGAATACCAGTCGCAAAAGGAGTCTTTGTACCTCTCGGCCCTCGATTTGACCCTCACCCGGCATCGATATGCTCCGCAGTGGTTCGGGACGTTCGACGCGTTCTACGCCAGCAGCGCCGCCGGGGAGGACATCACCGTCAGCGCCGATGCCGGAGTGGACCAGACGTTTCTCTTCGCCAATGGCCTCCAGGCGACCACCGGGTTGGCCCTGGATTGGACCCGCCTGCTGACCGGAGACCCGGGAACCACCCTCGGTTCGGTCCTCACCTCGACGCTGGCGTTCCCCATCCTGGGCGCCGGAGCGGGGTTGGTCGCGTGGGAGAATCTGACCCAGGCGGAACGAAACGTCCTGTATCGCATTCGATCGTTCAATCGCTATCGGAAGACCTTCGTGGTCTCGATCATCAGCGATTACTATCGTGTCTTGCAGCAACGCGAGCAGGTGGCCATTCAGGAGGCGAGCTACCAGCGTCTGGTCGACTCGACGAACCAGTTGCGCATGGAAGTGGAAGTGGGCCAGCGACCGGCTTACGATCTGGGCGAAGCCGAGCAAAGGCTCCTGACCGCGGAACAGAACCTCGTTTCCGCCCGCCAGCGATACGAACAGACGATCGACCGCTTCAAGGTCCGCCTGGCGCTGCCCACCGATGCCGACGTGCTCCTGGACCCGAACGAGCTGATGGCGCTGACGGAGATCGGGATCAGTGAGCCGCAGTACACGGAGGCGGAGGCGACGGAACTGGCTTTGACGCGGCGTCTGGATCTGGCCAACACCTGGGACGAGATCCACGATGCCGAGCGGAAACTCGAACTGGCCGCCAAAGGGCTGGGCATTCAGTTGAACCTGGTCGGCAGTGCCGGCGTCGAATCCGAGCCGGAGACGAGATTCGCGTCGCTGCAATTCGACGAGGGAAATTATCGCCTGGGGATCGAAACCGACTTTCCTCTGGATCGCAAGGCCGAGCGAAACGCGTATCGCGAGGCGTTGATCACGCTGCAACAGCGCCAACGAGGCTACGAAGAGCAGGTGGATGAAATCAAGCTGGCCGTCCGTCAGGCGTACCGCGATCTGATCGAAACTGCCGAGAGCTATCGGATACAGCAGATCGGCGTGGACCTGGCCCAGAAGCGGGTCGAGGTGGAGAAACTATCGCTTCAGTATGGAAGAGGCACCGTGCGACTCTTGCTCGAGTCCGAGGATGCCCTGGTGCAGGCGCAGAACGATGCCCTGGGCGCTCTGGTCGATCACATGATCGCACGACTTAGTTTCTTCCGCGACATTGGTGTGCTGGAAGTCCGACCGGACGGCATGTGGGAGCATACAACCGAATGAAAGATACGACCAACAAATCCAAACAGGGACCATCGACGAGTCACCATCCATCGACCAAGCCGGGCAGGCCCCGCCGGAAACGGCGCTGGGTCGTGGCGCTTGTTCTCATTCTCGTTGTGGTGGGCGTCTCGGTGCTCGTCGCGTCGATCAAGCGAGAGGCCGGCGCGGTCAGTTCTTCGGGAGGGACGTTTGCCGCGCGCAAGGCCAACCTGACGATTACCGTCAGCGAGGGGGGCAGCATCCGTGCCCACAAGTCCATCGAATACCGTTGCGAGGTCGAGTCGCGCGGAGCGCAGATCACGATCCTCGACATCGTCCCCCCAGGGACCTACGTCAGTCAGAAGGATGTCGATGAGGGGATGGTCCTCGTGAAGCTCGATTCGTCCTCTCTGGAAGAGCAGCTCATTCAGGAGAAGATGGAACTGGCGGGCGATCAGGAAAACGTCACCTCCGCCAAGGAAGCTTACGACATCCAGGTGATTCAGAACGAGAGTGACATGGCAGACGGTCGGCTCCAGGTGCGCTTCGCGCTGTTGGATCTTCAGAAGTACCTGGGCAATCGTCTGGCCGAGCAATTGACAAAGGATGTCAATGACGTGGTCGATTTGACCGAACACGTGGCGCCGGTCATCTCGGCGGTCCGAGAGGATCCGAATCTGCTCGACGGTTCCGCCGCCGGTCAGGAATTGAAACGACTCAATGATGAGATCACGCTGGCGACCGGCAACCTGTCGACCGCGCGGGCCAGACTGGTGGGCACGGAGAAGCTCCATGATGCCAACTACGTCTCGGACCTCGACTTGGAAGGAGATCGTCTCACCGTCATCAATCGCGAATTCTCCGAGCAGAATGCCAGCGTGAGTCTGGACCTCTTTTTCCGTTATGATTTCCCAAAAGATGCTGAACAGTTCGTTAGTGATTACATCGAGGCCGGTCGCCGGTTGGACCGGACGCGCGCCGAATGCCGTTCTCGACTGGCCCAAGCCCAGGCCAGGCTGGCCAACGCTCAAGAGCGCTTTCGATCCCAGCAGACCCGCGTCAACGAGCTGGAGACCCAGATTGCCAACTGCACGATCCGTGCCAAGGCGCCGGGATTGGTGATCTATGGGACCGGCGGCAGCGGGGATGCGTTCCGCGCCATGCGGGGCCGGGGCGGCGGCAGCGGGATCATCGCCGAGGGCGAAACCGTCTACGAAGGCCAGACGATCATCTCGATGCCTGATACCGCGACCATGGTGGCGGAGATCAGCGTCCACGAAACCGAGGTGGACAAGGTTCGCCCAGGCCAGCCGGCGACGATCGTGATGGACGCGTTTCCCGATCGGATCCTGTATGGCGAGGTGCTGGAAGTGGCGCCCTTGCCCGACCAGCAGCGAGGCTGGATGAACCCCGACCTGAAGGTCTACACCACGCTCGTAGAGATCGACGGGACCCATGAGTTTCTCCGCACGCGCATGTCGTGTCGCGTCGAGGTTCTGGTGCGCGATTTGCAGGACGTCATCATCGTGCCGATCCAGGTCGTCGCGAATCGTCAAGGGCGGAAGGTCTGTTACGTTATGACGCCGGCAGGCAGGGAAGAACGCGAGGTGCAGACCGGCGCCTTCAACGATACATTCGTGCAGATCGTCAGCGGCCTGGAAGAGGGCGAAGAAGTCCTCCTGAATCCTCCGCTGTTCACCGAATCGGCGACGGCATCCTCCTTCCAGGGGCGCGCCGAGAGGCCCGGTTTCCGGAGAACCGACGCGAACGAGCCGGCGGAGGCGGAGCCCGGCGCCGAGCAGACGGAGTCGGCACCAGGCGGTCCGGGGATGCCGGGCGGCATCGAGATGACCGACGAGATGAGACAGCAGATGCGTCAGTCGCGGCGTCCGCGAGGCGAAGGCGCCGGCGGGCCTGGCGGTGGTCCTGGGATGCCCGGCGGAGAGATGACCCCCGAACAACGTCAGCAGATGCGCGAACGCTTCCAGCGCGAGGGCGGCGGGCCCGGCGGTATGCCTGGCGGAGGCCCGGGGATGCCGGGTGGCGAGATGACGCCCGAGCAGCGGCAGCAGATGATGGAACGCTTCCGTCGGGAAGCGGGTGAGATGACTCCCGAGCAGCGTCAGCAGATGATGGAGCGTTTCCAGCGGATGGGCGGCGCTCGTCGCGGCCAGCGAGGTGGCGGACAACCCGGTCAAGACAGCCCAGCGGGCGGCGGTTCCGGAGACACGGAAACAACACCCCCTCCGGCGCAACCGGCAGACAGCCCGGCGAATTAGACCCCGACCCCACGAGAGGCGAAGGAATCGATCCAACATGATAGACTACCGCCAGGAACCCCAGTTCGATTTCGACACCGACGGTCCGATCCTCCGGATGGACGCTCTGTGTAAGAGCTACCAACTCGGCAGCATGGAACTGCGGGTATTGAGAGAGATCAATCTGGCCATCGGCAGCGGCGAATATGTTGCCATCATGGGACCCAGCGGCTCGGGCAAATCGACCCTGCTCAATATGATCGGGTGCCTCGACCGCCCGACCAGTGGCGACTATCTGCTCGGCGGACAGAGCGTCGCGGCACTGGAGGACGATGAGTTGTCCATGATTCGCGGGGCACGCATCGGTTTCGTGTTCCAGTCCTTCAACCTGATTGCCCAGTTGAATGTCGTGGAAAATATCGAAATCCCGATGTACTACCAGGGCTACACGGAGCATGAGAGCGCCGAGCGGGCGCGAGAGCTGGCGACGATGGTCGGCCTGGAGGATCGGATCGGACACCGCCCCTCGGAGCTCAGCGGTGGTCAGCAGCAACGCGTCGCCATCGCTCGGGCATTGGCCAACGATCCGCTGATCATCCTGGCCGACGAGCCCACGGGAAACCTGGACTCCGCCAGCGGGTCCGACATCCTCACGATCCTCGATCGCCTGCACGAGGAGGGCAAGACTCTGATTGTCGTGACCCACGACGAGCACATCGCCACCCGCGCCCAGCGCGTGGTCCGGCTTTTCGACGGTCGCATCGCAAAGGACGAGTTCAATAAACGGTAGGACCCTATGTTCCTCTTTCGGTTGAAACGCACGATCAAGCTGGGCGCCAAGAGCCTGTGGATGCACCGTCTGCGCTCGACGTTGACGACGCTGGGCATCATCTTCGGCGTCTCTTCCGTGATCGCCATGCTCGCGATCGGCGAGGGCGCCAGTCGCGATGCCCAGGAGAAGATCGCGCAGCTCGGTAGCCGCAACATCATCATCAAGACCACCAAGCCGCCCGAAGATCAGGCCGCCGGCGGTCAACAGCAGACGCTGATGGAATACGGACTGACCTATGACGATGCCGAGCGGTTCCAGAACGGCATCCCCGACGTGCAGGTGATCGTGCCCAACCGTCGAATCTCGCAGCAGGCGTCCTACCGCCAGCGACGTGCCTCCATCGAGGTCGTGGGGACGGTGCCCTGGTACCCGGAGATCTCTCCGACGCGTCTGAAGTTCGGACGATTTCTCAGCACCACCGACATGCACTACAAGCAGGGCGTCTGCGTGCTCGACGAGCGCGTCGTCAAAGAGTTGTTCGCCTTCGACGATCCGATCGGCCAGGATGTCAAGATTGGAGCCGATTACTATCGTGTCGTCGGGATTGCCAGCGAGCAGAGCGCCACGCCCGCTTCGGCGGAACTCGAACAGAAGGACGCGACCGGCGCGAAGAAGGCCGCCGGGGCGAACGTCGGCGCGATGTTCGTTCCCCTGACGACGGTCAAGGAGCGCTTCGGTGAGACCTCCCTTCAAATCTCCTCCGGGGGCTCCGGCACCATGGAGCGAGTCGAACTCCAGGAGATCATCGTCCAGGTCGCCAACGTCGACATGGTGATGGGAACGCGCCAAAGCGTTCAGACGCTCCTGTCCCGCTTCCACAAGAAGAACGACTACGAGATCGTGGTCCCATTGGAACTGATGCGCCAGGCGAAGGACTTCCAGCGGATCTTCACGATCGTGCTGGGTTCGATCGCGGCCATCTCCCTGCTGGTCGGCGGCATCGGCATCATGAACATCATGATGGCGACCGTCAGCGAACGGACGCGGGAGATCGGCATCCGCCGGGCCTTGGGCGCCAAGAAACGCGATATCGTGTTCCAATTTCTCTCCGAGACCCTGATCCTGACGCTGTCGGGCGGATTGCTCGGTATGGGGCTCGGCGCACTGATTCCGTTCTTCGTGACGCACTTCGGGCAGATGCGCACCGTCATCACAGGTAGTTCTCTGATCCTGGCGTTCGGCATCAGCGGTGCGGTCGGCATCGCTTTCGGTCTTTATCCGGCCTATCGTGCCGCCAATATGGACCCGATCGAATCGCTGCGACACGAATGAGGCGGATCGGTTTCTCGGCGAAACCGGATTGACCCCGCTCAATCTGCGGGCTTGGCGACGTCGGGCTTGCCTTCGGGACCGGATTCCTTCTTCATGCCGGGCGGCATGACCAGACCGCTCTGGCCGCGCCGGTCGCGGAAGTCGGTGATGATCTTGACGGCCTCGATCGGATCGTCGGCCACCGTGAACACGTTCAAGTCTTCGGGCGAGATGTACTCACATTCACCGAGCATCGTCTCTTTGACCCAGGTGATCAGACCCTCCCAGAAATCGCTGCACATCAGGACGACCGGGAATTGCGCCTGTTTGAGCGTCTGGATGAGGACCAGCGATTCGAAGAACTCGTCCATCGTTCCGTAGCCGCCGGGGAAGACGATGAAGCCGTGGGCGTACTTGAGGAACATGACCTTGCGCACGAAGAAGTAGCGGAAGTGCAGGGAGAGGTTCTGGTACTCGTTGGGCATCTGCTCCATGGGCAGTTCGATGTTCAGTCCGATGCTGGTTCCACCCGCGTCAGCGGCGCCGCGATTGGCCGCTTCCATGATGCCGCCCCCGCCCCCGGTGATAACCGCGAACCCCGCCTGGGCCACCTGGCCGGCGGTTTCGCGCGCCAGGGCATAATACCGGTGGTCGGGGTGGGTACGGGCCGACCCGAAGATGGAGACCGCCGGTTCGACGGAGGCCAGTTCGTCAAAGCCCTCGGTGAACTCGGCCATGATCCGAAACATCCGCCACAGGTCTTGTACCGGTTTGTCGGGGATATCAAACATGTCGGTCGTTCTCGGTCATCCAGGTTGTCGTTCTCTGCCCTACCACAGTTCCGGCCGATTTGCCACCGGGCAGTGGCGGGCGATCGGACACTCGGGGCAGTTGGGCTTTCGCGCCTTGCAGATGTTCCGCCCGTGAAAGATCAATAAATGGCTGAAGAGCGTCCAATTCTTCTTCGGGACAATGTCGGCCAGATCGAACTCCAGCTTTACCGGATCGGAGTTATCGGACAGAGCGAGCCGGCGGGAAAGGCGGATCACGTGCGTATCGCAGGTGATCCCGGGCGTGTCGAAGGCGTTGCCGAGCAGGACGTTGGCGGTCTTTCGACCGACGCCGGGCAGCGTGGTCAATTCCTCCATGGTCCGAGGCACCCGTCCGCCGAAGTCTTTCTCGATCCGCGTACAGGCGCCCTGGATGTTCTGGGCCTTGTTGCGGAAGAACCCCGTGCTTCGGATATCCTCTTCGATTTCCTTGACGTCGGCATGAGCCCAGTCGGAGGCGGACCGATATTTTTGGAAGAGATCCTCGGTGACGATATTGACGCGCACGTCGGTGCACTGGGCGGATAAAATCGTCGCGATCAGCAACTCCAACGGAGTGCTGAAGTTCAGCGCGATTTTGGCGTCCGGGTAGGTCGTGCGCAGGATGGGATAGATGGCTTTGACCCGCTGTTTGGCCGCATCCTTGTCGATGCCGCTGCCTTTCTGCTTGGACGACTTGTTCGACGGCGCAGCGACCCTCTTCTTTCCCATCTAGTTCTGTCCCTCCGGCAATCTCTCGAACAGATCGATCAGTTCCTCTTTCTTGAAGATCCCGCGCAGCTTCCGTGTTTCGCCGTTCGGCAGCAGGACAATGGTGACGGGCACGTTGCCGGCCTCACCATAGATCTGCTTGAAGTCCTTCGTTGCGGGGTAATCGATGAGTGTGGTGTCTGCCTTGATCGGCAGAACGTTCTTCTCTTCGATCAACTCGATCACCCGTGGGTCGTGGTAGACTCTCTGCTCCACGATCTTGCAGTTGGTGCACCAGTCGGCGGTGAACTTCAGCACAACGGGCCGATTGCGCGCCGTGGCGCCATCTACAACGTCACGGTTGTAGGGCTGCCAATCGACCGAGGCTCCGGCGGGAGCCTCCGTGGGCGGAAGCAGCCAGAAGGCACTGCCGACCGCCAGCACTAACGCGAGACCTCGAACCAGCCGCCTCTTTCCAGCGGGGGTGCCGAATCCCACCCATTTGCCCCACATCCAGGCGCAGAAACTGAACACGATGCCATACGTCAGCACGTTCAGCAGTCGCTCCTTCGGAAGCGCGGTCAGCGTCAGCTTGACCGCGATCAGGAACAGCAGAAAACCCGTGGACTTCTTGAAGATCTCCATCCACGTCCCCGGCTTCGGGATACGGTCCAGCAGCGACGGAACCATGACGATCACCGCATACGGAATCGCCATTCCCACGCCCATCAGGACGATGGCGACGCTGCTGACCAGCAGGGGCTGTGTTTGGGCCCAGACCAGCACGAACCCCAGCAGCGCGCCGCTGCAAGGCGTGCTCAGGACGCCGGCGAAGAAGCCCATCCCCGCAGTACCCGCCAGCCCCGAGCCGGAGCCCTGTTTGCCGGCAAGCGAGGAGGGCAGCGAGAGGGGGATCACGTCCAGCATGGCCAGCCCAAAGAGCGTGATGGCCAGGAACAGCACGATCACCGCGCTGGGATAACGGAACAGGCTGTTCAGATCGAGGACCGCGCCGGTCGAAAGATTGATGATAACCGAGATGAGGGCAAACGCTGCGAAGAAGAGGATCACGCCCGCGCAGAAGGCCATGCCGCCGGCAATGCGGTTGCCGCCCGCCCGTTTGGACTGATCGATCAGACGCATCAGGATCAGCGGGATCACCGGGAGCACGCAGGGCATGATGTTGATCGAAAGCCCCGCCACGATGGCGAGCAGATAGTAGACAGCGGTGCTGTAGGGCAGAACCGCCTGCCGGGCGCCGGTCTCTTCCTGGCCCTCCTGGGACGCCTGGCCCTCCTCTGCAGGTGGGGCAGGTGCAGAGGATACGGCTGACGGTGCCTCGGGCAGATCGTCGTCGGCGCCCTCCGCCAGGCCGAACACGGTTCCCGCGGCAAAGTCGACGACTGCGGTCAGGGTCTTTTCGAACGGGGGCAGGCACAACTGGCTGGTGCAGGCCATGCCGGTGATACGCACGTGAACTCTCACGGGCTCGTCGGGAGCCGACGCTACGGGAACAAGGACCCGAAAATCGCCGACGAACACCTCCACGTCCTTCTGGAGGCCGACGTCGTGGAACATCGTCCAGTCGGGAAACACGGGCTCGGCGAATTCCACCCTCTCGGCCGCAGCGCGGATCCGCAGATTGAACTGCGGCGCCGGCGCCGATTCCGAGCGGGCATAGTAGTGCAGATCGTCCGTCCCTCGAAACACGACCGCCAGGGCGGGCTGGTCGTCTGTACGAGCGACCTCAAGGTGAACCCGCGAGGATTCGTCGTCCACGCGGGCCAATTCGAGAGCGTCGCCGCCCTCGACTCCCAGGACCACCGAGCCCCAGGAGGCGATCCCTACGGCGCACGCGAAAATCAGCCTGGTTGTATTCATCCGGGTTCCCCTGCCAAGGACGGCGGACGAAAACGTCAGTCCGCTGAGGGTGTCTGCGATGAGCTTGGCGCGGTCTGGCCGCCGTTGTCGCCTTTGGCCTGTTCCGCCGCCAACAGATCGGTCACGGTCGGCTTGTCCAACTGCCCGCCCGCCAGGATGAGCTTGACGTCGTCGGCGTCGAGCGTCTCATATTTCAGCAGGGCGGTGGCGATACCCTCCAGGCGGCTGCGATTGTCCTCAATCAGTTGCCTGGCCTCGGCGTAGGCATCGTCGGTGATCCGCCGAATTTCCGCGTCGATCGCCTCCGCCGTCGTTTCGGAGTATTCCCGTTCGGACTGTACGAAGAACCCCATGTCCCGCGTCCCGTCCGGACCATAGCTGATCGGGCCGAGCCGCTCGCTCATGCCCCACGTCAGAACCATCTGTTTGGCGATTCGCGTGGCCTGCTCGATGTCTGACTGCGCGCCGCTGGAGATATCGTCACAGAACATGGATTCGGCAATCCGACCGCCAAAGCAGACCTTCAGCAGCGCCGTGCAATAGCGACGGGTGAACATCGTCCGATCCTTCTCCGGCAGCGCAAAGGTCGCCCCTCCCATAGGACCGCGCGGGATAATGCTGACCTTGTGCAGCGGGTCGGCGTCCTTGAGCAGAGACTGCACCAGCGTATGACCTGCTTCGTGGTAAGCGGTGATTTCGCGCTCTTTGGCGTCCACCACCCGGCTTCGCTTCGCTCGTCCCCAGCGGACTTTGTCGCGAGCCTCTTCCAGATCGGCCATCTCGATGAAGTCCTTGTTGGACATCGTGGCCGCCAGCGCGGCCTCATTGATGATGGCCGCCAGATCGGCGCCGCTGAACATGGGCGTGCCCCGAGCGAGCCGGCTCAGATCGACGTTCGGTCCGATCTTGACCTTGCGGGCATGCACGCGCAGGATCTCGGCCCGGCCCTTTAGATCGGGCAGCGGCACGATCACCTGGCGGTCGAACCGACCCGGACGGGTCAGGGCGTTGTCCAGGATATCGGCCCGGTTCGTCGCCGCGATGACAATCACCTGATCGTTCGTGTCGAAACCGTCCATCTCGACGAGAATCGCGTTGAGCGTCTGTTCGCGTTCATCGTGACCGCCACCGACGAAGCTGGCACCTCGCCGTCGCCCGATCGCGTCGATCTCGTCCAGGAAGATAATGCACGGTGAATTGTCCTTGGCCTGCTTGAAAAGGTCCCGCACGCGTGAGGCGCCGACCCCGACGAACATCTC
>NPIE01003421.1_pt1 | contig 51947 bp, 42 predicted proteins | sample 8637661 | NCBI WGS metagenome assembly NPIE01 (sample SAMN07420842, study PRJNA396082) | bioreactor metagenome | isolation source: sample BA12 brine-fed electro-methanogenic bioreactor BA | place: Japan: Kochi | collected 2016-12-09 | reverse complement strand
TACGTTTTTCAACGGACTGCTAGGCAGGCTGGACCGTCCGCCAAGAACCGATCCCATCCCACAGAGAGGAGATCAGCTTCGGCGGTATCCGCTGCGAAGCCCCCATCCCGGAGCAGCGATCCAGGAAGATCTCGTACAGGATTCGCATCCCCTCCTTGCCCCCGATTTGCCAAGCCTCCAGACCCAGGGCAATGATCCGCCGCTCCACGTCCTTCGGATCGCAGGACCCGGGCCCCGAGAGCAGCTCGGCCAACCGGGTCGCCTTGGGCTCTATGAGAGCGCGGAGTCGATCGGACTGCTCTTTGCGGTGCTCAACCACCTCTTGGAGGAGGGCCTCCCGCTGCCGCCGACGAGCCCTTGAGGCGTGCCGTTCCTGTGCCTTACGACGCCGCAGCGCCCGATGCGCCGGTGGAAACACCAGCGTCTCAAGCAGCCCGATCGCCGGATCCACAACCACCCATACCAGAAACGTCATGAGCAGACTGCCGAAGGCCACCGTCAGTAAAAGACCCGATATCGGTCGAAACTCCGTCGTCGCCAGACACCCGGCCAGACTCCCCCAGAACGGCGTCGTGACGTAAAACCCCTTGTAGTAGCGTGTGCTCGTGATCGGGTGCTCGTCGGCCAGTTTGTTGCTGCCGCTGATCCCCCGGAAGATGGCGAACAGGTAAATGCTGACCAGGACGAACAGAACCAGCGCGCCGGGACCGGCCAAGGGGAACAGCACCGTCCACCGCACGTTGGCCTGTCGCAGAGACACGACCAGAACGAACACCATGCACGCGACAAACCACGCCGTGCCGGCGACGTGCAGATACCGTCGAACCGTTCGCAGCCACATGAAAACGGCCTCACGTCTTTTCAGCGCCCGGGGTCCGCAGGCCCTGGGCCCCATCCCTCAAGCCATTACAGTCCGCTTGGTCCGGGAGCCGTGGCCCGGTTAACGGTGTACACGGTGCCAAACGCTCGCCCGATCGGCCGGACAAACTCCTCGACGACCAATGCCACGGACGCAAGCCACGTCGGCCGCACATAGATGATGTCTCCGGCCTCGAGCAGCACATTTTTGGTCACGTCGCCCCGTTCCATCATGTCCTGGTAGTTGACCACGAACATCTTCGGCTGGCCGCCTGGTTCGTACGATGGCCGAATGACACGTACATCCTTCGTTTCGGCCATCACGTTCGGATGGGCATAAGCCAGCGCCGAAAGCAACGTGTTGCGGCCCGTATACGTCATTGGCCCCGGTGTGTCCACCTGGCCGAGCACATAGAACACCTTGCTCATGTAGGCCGCCATGCGAAGGTCGATGGGGTGCTCGCCCGGCAGCTTGTACAGCGCCTTGACCCGCTCGGTCAGCATGGCCGTCGCCTCCCCGATCGTCTTGCCGGCCACGTCGAATTCGCCCAAGCCCTCGTAGCTGACCTTGCCGTCCGGACGGATCCGCTGGCGCTCGATGTGAATCTCAGGCACCTTCGAACTGTGAATCTCGATCTCGTCCGGCGGCTCCAGCACGTAATCCGTGGACGTCACACGCACATCCTGCGGTTTTGCGAACGCCTGGATGTCCTCCGGGTTATAGGACGGTGCGCAGCCAACCATCATCATTGCCACGACACCACCGGCCATCACTGCAAGAAACGCCTTTGACCTGACCATCGAAATCCTCCCTATCAGCGTTTGCCTGCCTTGATCTTGCCCTGCTCCGGGCCCCAAGGCAAGTCTACCACGAATGCCACGTCATCCATGAGCGGACCCCTGTCGCATACTACGAAACCCGGCTACACACCGCGGTTCCCGACAATTCCCTATCGGTCGCCAGGCCGTGCGGCTATAGGACACGAGCGGTACTTTGCCCGGAAATCGCCCTTCACGACAGGGAACTGGCCCCCCCTATTCTAGCAAAGTCGAACGCGAAAATGAAAACCTTTGGGGCAATTCAAGCCGGCAAACCACCATCGCGACCCCTATGGACCTCCCTCGGCCGACCGCCACCGCTGCGACAACCAGAGAAAATCCCCCATGTCAACCCGTCCATCCCCATCCCAGTCGCCGCACCGGCACGAACCCAAGGCCTCCCCCGCGGATAACCAGCGTTCAGCCAGAACCCCCAGGCCCTCCGGCCCGATGGCCCATTCAAGGTTCGGTTCCTCGCCGTCCGAGGCGGCACACAACGCCATCAACACCTCGCCGGCATACACGTGCAGTTCAGGGCTGTCCTCGATCACGTGTCCCCGCACCGCGCCGGCGGTATCGCCGGTGATCTCGACGGTTTGCACAAGCGCGTCCCTCGCGCGGGCAACGGCCTGCTCCAATCCGGCATCAGCGCCCCGGCGCTGCAAGGCCGCCAGGCCGAGCAGCGCATAAACCGCGTCTTCCGTAAAACCGCCCGCGGGGCCGGGCCAACCCCACATCCCGTTTGTATGGTCGAAGCGCCAATAGAAGTACCCGCCCGGCTCAGCCAACTGATGACTGCACAACAGGCTCGACAGCTCATTCAGTCGCCGCCGTCCCCACACCGGCCAGTCGCCGGTCCACCACACCACGGGGGTCTCGTCCAAGGGTCCCGTCTCGGCCAGCGCCCACGTCGCCAACCCCAGGGCCATCACGGGCCAGGACGCCGCCTCGTCGTTCACCAGGGCCAGATACATCAAGAGCACCCCACGGAACAACCGCTTCTCGGCGGCGTTCACGTAGTGGGCCGCCACCGTGTGGTAGGCCACGTGCAGGACCGCCGTTGACGGCTCGTATCGCATCTTGAAATCGGTGACGAACCGCAGGGTGCCGCCGGGTCGCGTCCGCACCTTCTTATAGAAGGCTTCGAGACTGCGGCGGTACGGGTTGTCCTGGGGGTCGGCCGAAATCTCGCTGAGCATGACCATGGCGAAGGCATCCTCCCCCCGAAGGAAGTAGCCGCCCGTGGCATACGTGATAAAGGCGCCCCCTCGAACGGCTGCGTCCCTCCACGCCGGCTTGCACTGCCGCCGACACGCCGCCGCAAGCCCGGCCACAATGGAGCCCGTATACTGGCTTTCCCCCGGCCAATATCCGGTTTGGGTTCCCTCAATGACTTGCGCGGCCACCAGACGATCGGCGATGGCACGAATCGCCTGGTCGCTCGACACCGCACCCCACGCCGGCACGCCCGCCGCACCCAGTGCGGCGAGGCCTATGACCACACTCAGCATCCCCCGCCTCTGTGGATTCCGCCTTTGCATGGCCTCTCGATCAACGTTCCGCGCGAACCATCTACCCTGACGTCCTGGGCGGGGCTCAGAGAACCGTCCCTGCTATCAGGGTTTGGAAACCGCCTCCTCCGCGTTCTACTCGGACCATCGCCTTTGGCGACGGCCACCCATCCTCGCCCGCTGGACTTCACAATCCGTTTTCGAGCAATTGTTGCGCGTCCCGGCCGTCCATATCCTCGCTCATCCGGGAAGCCTATGCGCTCGCCAATCCATTTTCAAGCGTTTTTCCTGCGATTTTCACCATCCTGGCCGATCGTCGGGCCCGCCGTTATCGGACGCCAGCCAGCACCCATCCGGACCGGATTCAGGGGTCTGATGGACCTGTCCGGGTCGTCGGACGCGATTATCCGCTTGTTCTATGACCCGGCGCGGCCTACATTTGGTACTATATACGTGGTGTGAGTGTCTGGACTCAGCAGAGCGGGTGTCTAAATGTGGGGATGACACGATGGTTGCTCCGAAGCTGATGAACGTGTTCGGCGTGGCGGCATGTCTCGGTACGGCGGCTTTACTGGTCCACGTGACCGTGTCCGATAAGGAGCCGGCGGGCTCGGCGTTGCTGGGGCCCCAGACCGTCCAGGCGGTTCCCGGCGAAAGGGCCGCGGCGGGCAGATCGGTTCGAGGCGGCGGGCAAGAGCGGCTGTTGGCCGCCGATCTGTCGTCCGGCGAGCGGCCGGGCCTGGACCAGGCGACGCTGCCCGATCCCTACGTGGCCGGTTTGGATCAGGAGTCCATCATCATTCTGAGCCAGGACAGCGACGCGACCGGCGGCCAATACGCCTCCGCCGACACCTCCGGGGGGTCCACGATCCTGTTTGGCTCGAGCGATGAGTCCGTCTGGCGGTCCTACTCAGGGTCCACGGACCTGGCCTCGGCGGCACTGGCCGGCGGCTCGAGCGGCGCCGGGTTCTCCACCGGCGGCTCATCCGCCGGCGGGGGTTCCGCGGCTACCGGCGAGTTCGATTTCGCGGCCGGGGACGACGGCGAAGGCGGCGAGGACCTTATCGTCATCCCCATCGGGGGCGACACCGATACCGGCGGCGATACAACGCCCGGTGGCGACGATGCCTGGGACGGTGATATTCCGGTGTACGATGACCCGCTGGACACAGGCGATGACCCCGCCGACCCCGGTGCCGGCGACACACCCGTCGATACGGGCGGCACCGGCGGCGGAACGGGCGCCGGTGACGACACGCCCGTCGGTGACGACACCGACGCCGGCCAAGACGGCCCAACGGCCCCCGACGACGGCAGTCAAGACACAGGTGACGGCGGCCAGGACGCCACGACACCCGACGACGTAACGCCGGACCCCGACACCGGCGCCTCCGGCGGCAGTGTGATTACGCCCCGGCCCTGGACACGCGACGACGCCGTTGATTATATCGAGCAGTTCGGCATCCGCTGGACGTTCGACAAGGTGCTCTCGCTGGAACCCCAAGCCGATGCCTACCACTATGGCCGATTCGCGAACGGCGACTACTGGATCGTCGGACCCGTCACTATCGTGGGTATCGACCCAGCCTCGGTGGAGATCCAGGGGCGCATCGTGCACGGCAGTGAGATCAATCCCGTAGCCGGTCTGGAGCACGGATTCGACACGGCGATGGACGATGCGCTTGTCAAATACATTGCCGCGAAGAACGTTGCTCGACCCAATGGCCAACCTGTTTCAGAAGCGAACCCTTTGGCAGTTGCAGCCGGTTCGAGCCTGGTCTCCACGATCAGCGATCTGGACTTGACATCGAGCAACGATACGAATCCACTCTGGGGATACAGCACGGCCTACAACAGCGCCTCCAAGATTCATACGGCGGCGGTCTTGACGGTGTTGGCGACGGCCCCACCCGCCGGCAGTTTCAGGCCGGGCTACGCGGGGTCCGACAAGACGATCCGGCACACCGTCAGCGATCTGCAATGGTCGGTTCTCAAAAACCTGACGGCGGTCCCCGGCACACCATCGATGCTCGACGCGGAACGATGGTTTGAACGGCCCTGGCTGGATCACGTTCAGAATTGGATGAGTCGCCGATTGCATCCTCAATACAACATGCCCGACTACGGGCGTGAGATTCAGTGGTACATCGGTAAGGCAGCGCTGATGTTGCATCTGGACTACAACCAGTCCGACAAGGAAACGCTCCTTGTGCGTTTCGTGCAAGCCGGTATCGACTACTACAGCATTGTCGCGTCTGGTGGCAACAACGTTTGGAATGGCACTGGCGGGCAAAACGGGGGTCGAAAGCTCCCGATCCTCTTCGCGGGCAAGCTGCTTGAGGATGCGGACATGCTGGCCGTTGGGCAAAAGAGCGGTGCGTACCTGTACACCGGCGAATATGGGCCGCCCGCCTACCCAAACAAGGATTGGATCGGCCCCCCGGACTGCATCCGGTTTGGCGAGGATGACCAGACCTTCTACGTGACGCAGAACGACGTGGACTGGACGAACAGCGAGTGGTGGAACCCGGATGACCGCAGCGGAACGCCCGAACCCTACTCCGTCGATGACATCGGCCTGCCCGAATGGGGGATCCGCCACGCCTCCGAACCCTGGGTGTCGGATCGGGCGTACACGGCGAACTATCGCACCGTGGTCATGTGCACGCTGGAAGGGATTGTCCTGGCGGCGCACATAAGCGGGCTTCGAGAGGCATGGAATCACGAGGCTCTGTTCGACTATATGGACCGATATGTCGAGTTGAACGGGTACCGCATCGACAAGTTCATGAAGAACATGTGGAGCGCCTACCGGGCGGACTATCCCCCCGTGTGGTCGGCGTCGCCCGAGCAGGAGTAGACATGGCCCACAGCGGAGAACGCCGTCATGTTCAGGGATGAACCATGAGCGTATTTGGCAGGCTGTCGCGGGTCAGTCGTGAGCGGAAGCTGGAGACGTTCTTTCGGATCGTGGAGCCGCTTGAGGGACTGAAGCTCCTGGACCTCGGGGCGCAGATCAACCCGGGCAGAAGCGACGACCTTCAGCTCATCGACGTGTTGGCGGACCGGCGGCATGTCACGGCGGCCAACATCTCGCCGGAGCACGTCGAGCGGATCCGGGGGCACTACCCGGAGGTCGAGGCGGTCGTGGCCGATGCGTGCGACCTACCCTGGCCGGACGGAACGTTCGACATCGTCTACAGCAACGCGGTGATCGAGCACGTGGGCGACCGCGACGCCCAAAAGCGGATGGCCCAGGAGATCATGCGGGTGGGCAAGCGCTGGTTCGTCACGACGCCGAACCGATGGTTCCCGTTCGAGTTCCACCTGCGGCTGCCGCTGGTCACCTGGCTGCCGGGGCGGCTGTACCTTGCCGCCGGGCGGGTGGTCTCGTACAACCACGTGCGAAAGCGATACGTCTTCAACGCCGGTCCGCATCGACACCTGAACCTGCTGTCGGCCCGGGACCTGGCGGCGTGCTTTGCCGGCAGTCATATCATCCGCCAGCGAGTCACGTTCATGGCCGAGACGCTCATCGCCATCGACCCGGTCAGCGCCGAGCGGCTGAAAGGGTGAGTAGTGTGTCGCTCGTGCGGAGAGGCCGTGCGGGGGCGGGTCACGGCTGCTGCCGGCGCCAGATCGGGTCCAGCCGCTCGATGCCCCAGGCCGCGGCGGCCGACACGAGCGTCGCGGCGTCGAAGGTGACGACGTAGTCCATCCCCAAATCGAAGGCCTGCCGGGCCTCCTCCGGGCGGTTCGCCCCCAGGAAAAACACCTTCAACCCGGCCTCCTTGGCGGCCTCGATAAACGGCCTCAGGCCCTCGCCCAGCGGCCCGTGCAACTGCAACATATCCGCCCCGAAGGCGATCGCCCCGTTGACGTACTCCCGACTGTTCCGCTGGGCGTCCAGGTAGCAGATCTTGATGTCGGGGGCCACCTGCCGCGCGGCCTCGGCGGCCACGCGACGGCAACCCAGGATCACCTGGTGCACGCGGTCGCGCTCCACGGCGATCTGGGCGATCTGACGGCCGATGTCCGGCCCCCCCGCCGTATCGACCACGACCCATATATTCACCGGCACGGCCTCCAGGACCTCCCCCAGCGTCGGCACCCGCGTCCCGGCGAAGCTGGGGTCCACGCGGCTGCCAGCATCCAACCGCTTGATCTCGTCCAGGGTCAGGTCGGCCACCTTGCCCTTGCCATCGGTCGTGTAGTCCACCTCCAGGGGCCTCATCGCCACCAGGTGGCCGTCCTTGGTTGGCAGTACGCTGAACTTGACCAGATGCGCCCCCACCTGGGCCGCGTTCAGAAAGCTGGGCAGCGTGTTCTCCGGATGGGTCGCCGGCGTGCCATAACGGGCACAGATGCCCCGCTCGGGCATCGATGGCCGCAGGCTCAGGGCCTTGTCCAGCCCCTTCTGCATCGTCCGGCTCAAGGGGTCATCGGGCCGCAGCTTCCCATACAGCCACAGGCCCCCGGCCGCCAGCACCAACACCGCCACGATCACCCAGAACCGTCTCATGACCCCTTCCCGTAGGCCTGCCGCGGATCGTAGACCTTCTCGGCGAGGACCTCCAACTGATCCGTCGTACCGGGCCGCACGGCACGATAGAAACAGGACTGATAGCCCACGTGGCACTGGCCCTCGTCCACGCGGACCTTGAGCAGCAGGCAATCCTGGTCGCAGTCGACGAGCACCTGCTCGACCCTCTGCACGTGGCCGGACTGCTCGCCCTTCTTCCAGAGCTTGTTCCGCGACCGGCTGAAAAAGACCGCCCGGCCCGTCTCCAGGGTCAGCCGCAGGGCCTCGGCGTTCATGTAGGCCACCATGAGAACCTGCCCGGTCTCGGCGTCCTGGCTGATCGCGGTGATCAGGCCGCGGTTATCGAACCGTGGCATAAAGTCTTGTCCCTCTTCGATTTGCTTGTTTCCGCCCAAGGCCGCCTCCACATCACGTGTTGACCGGTTCATCCTGTATGATGCCGTGCAGAATAGCTTGCCACGGGCGCAGCGGCAAGGTATGATCGCCAAAAACGGCAGGGAAGGCGACGGGATTGGCTCAGAGCACGAAGCGAAGAGGTCATATCGGTACGATCCTGCGGATAGGCGTCGCCTGCGGAGCGGTGGCGCTGCTCGGGGTCTTCTGGGATTGGCCGGCCGTCTTCGACGCCCTGAGCCGCATGAAACTCGCCAATCTGCTGCTGGCCGTCGTCCTGTTCGCCAGCGGCGGCGTCTTCATGGGCCTGCGGTGGTATGCCCTGCTACGTGCGCAACAGGTGGATGTCCGCCCCATTACCTGTATTCGGATTACCTACCTCGGCATGTTCTACAACAACGTCCTCATGGGGTCCGTCGGGGGCGACTTTCTGCGAATGTGGTACATCGCCCAGCACACCCACCGTCGTCTGGAAGCGGTGACCAGCGTCCTTGTGGACCGCGCCCTGGGACTGGGTATCCTGGTGGCCGTGGCCGCAGTCGCCTGGCGGTACATCCCCCCCGGCGAGTGGCACTTGAGGCTCTCGTTCGGTCCGGCCCTGGGCCGGATACTGCGGGAAGACTGGCCATGGGCACTGGCTACCCTGGCGCTGCTGGCCGCCGGCCTGGTGGGCGTGCTCGCCTGGCCACGCAGTCGCCGGGTCGTGTCCCGGGCATGGCACGCCGTCGCCTCGCGGGCAGCCCGGTTCGGTCTCTCGCTGAAACGCTACGCCCACCACCCCCTGAGCCTCGTTTTGGGGGTGGCCCTGACGCTCGTGTCCCAGAGCCTGTCGATCATCGGCTTCTACCTGCTGGGCCGATCCATGGAGATCCCCCTGGGTCTGGCGCATTATTTCGTCTTTTTCCCCGTGGGCTGGGTCATCGGGGCCCTGCCGATCAGTATCGGCGGAACCGGCGTCGTCGAAGGGGGGCTCTACTGGCTGTTCACGGACATCGGGGGAGCGGAGAAAGGGGCGGCGGCCGCCCTGGCGATTTGCCAGCGCTTCGTCTTGCTGCTCGGATCGATGCCCGGACTGGCCGTCCACCTGTTGGGCGGGCACCTGCCGAAGCTCCCGGAGCGGGGGGAGTTTTTTGTTGACGCCGGTCAGACCGAGGGATAGGCTTGATTTGTCGCGAATGCGACGGGAACCGAAACAAACGCGCCGAAGCGTGTTGTAACGATATGCACAGTGGTTCGGGGACTGTGGGAAGCCCAGATGCAGGCTTTCAAAAACTTCAGGACCTACTTCCTGCGCGGGATGGCGGCGCTGCTTCCCACGATCCTCACCATTTGGATTTTTGTCCAGTGTTACATCTTTGTGCAAGAAAAGATCAGCGTTCACATCAACCGGGGGGTGGTGCGGTTGGTCGTGGCGGTCGTGGACTGGTATCCCCCCATCACGAACGAGCAGAAGCGGGCCTACACGATTCGGCAGGAGCCGGCTCTCCAGAACGACCCACGGGCGCTGGCCCGGCGACTGGACGACCCGGACATCATCCGGGGGACGCGCATCGAAGTCGCCGAGAAGTACTGGGTCGCCGGGCGGGGGCAAATCGCCGGCATCATCATCGCCATCATCGGGGTGGTTTTCATCGGGGCCTTTCTCTACAGCGTCATGGGGCGCACGATGTATCGTCTGTTCGAGAATGCCCTGATGCAATTGCCGCTGGTCCGAAAGGTCTATCCCTACATCAAGCAGATCACCGATTTCATCCTGGCCAACCGGCAGATTTCCTTTACGAAGGTGATCGCCCTGCAGTACCCCCGCAAGGGCACCTGGTCGATCGGGCTGGTGACCGGCTCCGGACTGGCGAAGATCGGTCAGGCCGTCGACAAGGAGTTCTTGACGGTGTTCGTTCCGACGTCCCCTACCCCCTTTACGGGATACGTGATTATTACGCCAAAGGAGGATACTATCGAACTGGACATGACCATCGAGGAGGCCTTGCGGTTCACGATCAGCGGAGGCGTGATCAGTCCGGCCCAGCGGGAAGCGTTTCGAACGCTGGCGAACAAGGCCTCGGAGTAAGTCGTATTATTACGGATGATAATATCGTCTATTCGAAGGAGTGAGCCATGCTGTTGACGATGACCGGCAAACACGTGGAAATCACCGACGCGATCCGAGCCCATGTACAGGAGAAGGTGGACAAGCTGCCGCGTTATTTCGACGGCCTCAGCCAGGTGGAGGTCATGATTGACGGCTCCGAAGGGGGCCGGCCCAGTGTGGAGATCATTGCCAGGGGCGAACACAGCGTGCTGTTCGTCGCCAAGGAAATCGGGGAGGAAATGTACGCCTGTATCGACGTCGCGGTCCACAAGCTGGAGCGGCAGCTTCGACGCAAGAAGGATAAGCAGCGGAACAACAAGCACACGGCCGGCGTCGGCGAGCAAGCGGCCGAATTGAACCTGGGTCTGGAGGTTGGCTCGGAGCCCGGCTCGGAGGCCGAGCCCCGCAAGGAAGACGTGGCCTGACGCCGCGGATGGCGCCGCCGGGCCGGGGGGATGAATGAGATTGGTGAGGGACACAGGATGAAGCTGGCTGACATTGTCTGTTTCGACGCAGTGATTCCCCAGTTGGAGGCCGACAGTCGCGACGGCGTCATCGCTGAGCTTGTTGAGGCGCTGCATCGCGCGGGCAAGCTCGGCTCCGTTGACCCGAAGCAGCTCACCCGGGCGGTAGTCCGCCGGGAAAAGGAGGCCAGTACCGGCATCGGCAAGGGCGTGGCGGTGCCCCACGTCAAACACGCGGGCATCCCCCAACCGGTGGCCGCGGTCGGGCGCTCCGAAAAGGGCATCGACTTCGTGTCCCTGGACAAGCAGCCGGTGTACTCCGTGATCCTGCTGCTCAGCCCCGCCGACGACGCCGACCGGCACCTGCAAGCGATGGAAGCGATTTTCGAGAACCTTAACCAGGACGACTTCCGACGGTTCCTCCGCCAGTCGCAGACGGTGGAGCAGATTCGTGAGACGATTTTGGACGCCGACGAAGGAGCCGGTTCCTGACGGAATCCGTCGGTTGTGTCAAAGCCGCCGCGGTGGCGGGATCTGCGCCGCTTCGCCGGGCGCGAGGACGTGTGGAGAGATCGGGAGTGAAGGACGACGCGCACGAAGTGACGGTCGAGATCAAAAACGCGGATGGTCTGCACATGCGGCCGGCCATGCACTTCGTCGACGTCGCCAGCACCTTCAAGTCCGACATCCAGGTCACCCACGGCGACACCACCGCCGATGCCAAGAGTATCATGCAGATGACGATGTTGGCCGCGGCGTGCGGGGCCCATCTGACTATTCGGGCGCGGGGACCGGACGCCGCCCAGGCGATCGAAGTCCTCCGCGAGGTGGTCGAACAAGGGCTCTCCGGAGAACCGTCGCCGGCCGCCGACGAGCGCGGGGACGGTTGAGAGGCGCCATGGAGATACGCAAGGGCATTCCGGTTTCACCGGGCATCGCCATCGCCGAAGCGGTGGTGCTCGACAGCAAGGACTGGCGCATTCCCCGCCGCGCGATTCTGCCCTCCCAGCGCGACGCCGAGGTGCAGCGCGTGCATCAGGCCTTTACCGACGCCCTGAAGACCCTGGACACCATTGAGGATCGCCAGACCGTCGACGCCCGCTCCATCAAGGACATCTTCGCGGTGCATCGCCGTTTCCTGCAGGACAGCAGCCTGCGGCGCCGCATCACGCAGTACATCACGGACGAACTGGTCACCGCCGAATATGCGGTCTCGACGATCCTGCGCGACGTCGCCATGCACTTCGCCTCGTTCAAGGACCCCTACATCCGGGAGCGCGCCGCCGACATCTACGACATTCAACGCCGCCTCCTGGAGCAGCTCGTCGGCCGGGTCACCGTCGAGATGGAGCATCTGGAGCGAGAGGTCGTCGTCATCGCCCACGATCTGACCCCGACGCAGACGGCCTCGTTCAACAAGACCTACGTGCGGGGTTTCGCCACGGACGCCGGCGGGCGCACCAGCCACACCGCCATTGTCGCCCGGTCGCTGGGGATTCCGGCGGTCGTCGCGCTGGAGGATATCACCTCGCACGTCACCACGGAGAGCACCGTCATCATCGACGGCAACCGGGGCGTGGTGGTCGTGGACCCGGACGAAGCCACGATTCAGGAATACCGGGACTATGCCGAACGACTGCACCGGTTTGAGACGCGGCTCGTGGCCCTGCGCGACGAGCCGGCCGTCACGCGCGACGGCGTGCATCTGACCTTGCTGGGAAATATCGAATTCCCCGAAGAGGCGGCCCTGGTCAAAGAGCGGGGCGGCGAGGGGATCGGCCTGTACCGCACGGAATTTCTGTATCTCTATGGCGGCACCGAACCGACCGAAGAGGATCACTACCACGCGTATGCCCAAGCCGTGCAGGCCTTTCCCGACCGGCCGGTCGTGATTCGCACGATGGACCTCGGCGCCGACAAGGTGCCGTCGACTCAGCGGCCCTACCGCGAGCCGAACCCCGTCCTGGGACTGCGGTCGATCCGCTACTGTCTGCACCATCTGTCGCTCTTCAAGACGCAACTGCGGGCGATCCTCCGGGCCTCCGTCCTGGGTGACGTGCACATCATGTTCCCTCTTATCACAAATCTCCAGGAGCTCCGGCAGGCACGAATGATCCTACGCGACGTGATGGAGGACCTGGACGAAGAGGCCGTCTCCTACAACCCCAGCATGCCCGTGGGCATCATGGTCGAAACGCCGAGCGCCGCCCTGACCGCCTCGATGCTGGCGATGCACTGCGATTTCTTCAGCATCGGCACGAACGACCTGATCCAGTACACCCTGGCCGTGGATCGCGCCAACGAGTACGTGTCGTCGCTGTATTCCTTCGCCGACCCGGCGGTGCTGGGCTTGTTGCGTCACGTCATCCACGACGCCAACAAGGCCAAGATCGGCCTGACGGTCTGCGGCGAGATCGCCTCCGAGCCGGAGTACATCATGCTCCTGCTGGGCATGGGCGTGCGCACCCTGTCGCTGGCTCCGCCGATGCTGCCGGAGGTCAAACAGATCGTGCGGTCCGTCACGATCGAGGACTGTAATGACGTGGCGCGACGGGTCACGGCGATGGAGGCCCAGCGCCAGATCAAGAACTTCGTGCGGGCCGCGGCCGCCAAGATTCTGCCGGAGGCCTTTTGATGGCGCTGCCGGCTTCACACACGACAGGGCTTATACGGTGGTCACCGGTCGCCGTCGCCGGGGAGGCAGGCCCATGGTGACCCAGACGCTGGTGTTGCGATTTCGGATCGAGGGACGCCTCGTGTGGCTCAGCCACCGCGAAACGACCACGCTCTGGCAGCGGGCGCTGGTCCGAGCGGGGGTGCCCCTCGTGTACAGCGAGGGGTTCAGCCCGCACCCGCGCCTGAGTCTGCCGCTGCCGCGAAGCGTCGGGCTGGCCGCGGCCGATGAGTTGCTCTGCGCCGGCGTCGAGGGCCTGGAATCCCCCGCCCCGAAGTCTCTGCGACAGACGCTTGAGCGCGAGCTGCCGGAGGGGTGCACCCTCACGGGGATGGAGGTCGCCGCGGGCCGTGTCGCGTTTGAGGCGGTGGCGGCCGACTACGCGATCTCCCTGAGGCCCGCCGTCCCGCGCGAACGGACCCGGCAGGCGGTCGAACGCCTGCGGGAACACGTGGCTCGATCCGAGCCGATCCCGGTTCTGCGGAGTACGCCCGGCAAGGGGCGGCCCCGCGAGCGCGACGTGTCGCCGTTCATGGCCTCGGTAGCGTGGGCGCCGGACCATATCGAGATAACCTGCCGCATCAGCCCCCAGGGAACGGTGCGGCTCGATGAAATCTTGGACCTACTGGAACTGACACCCGCGGACCTGTCCGGCCCGGCCGTGCGGACGCGCGTGCAGTGGATACGTAAGGATAAATCAGGCAACAACGGATGACCACAATGTCACGAGAAATGCTCGTTAATGTTACCGAAGACCAGGAGTGCCGCGTGGCCGTGGTCGAGAACGGATCGCTCGAGGAACTGTACATCGAGCGGGCCAGTCTCGTCAGCCACGTGGGGAATATCTACAAGGGAAAAATCGTCAATATCGAGCCGGCCATCCAGGCGGCCTTCATCGACTTCGGCGTGCAGCGTAACGGCTTCCTGCACATCAGTGATTTGCACCCTCGCTATTTCAAGGGCAAGAAGGAATCCGTTGAGAAGATCGGCCAGCGCCGCAGCCTGCGCAGTCGGCCCCAGGTGCAGAAGTGCCTTCGCAAGGGTCAGGAGGTCGTCGTACAGGTCACCAAGGAAGGCATCAACACCAAGGGCCCGACCTTGACCACGTATATCTCGCTGCCCGGCAAGTACCTCGTGCTGATGCCGTGGATGTTCCGCATCGGGGTCTCGCAGAAGATCGCCGATGAGGCCGAGCGCCGTCGCCTTCGCGAGGCCGTGGAGGAGCAGGAAATGCCGCCGGACTGCGGCCTGATCGTGCGCACGGCCGCCGAAGGCGCCACCAAGCGCGACCTGCAGAACGATCTGTCCTATCTCAAGCGGCTGTGGAGCGCGATCCGAAAACGTATGGAGGCGGAAACCGCCCCGGCCGAACTGTACCAGGAGTCCGACCTGGTGATCCGCACGGTGCGGGACGTTTTCACGAGCGCCGTGCGCCGTATCGTATGCGACAACGAGACCGTGACCAAGCGGATTCGCGACTTCCTGGGGATCGTCCAGCCGCGTCTGCGACGCCGTGCGACCTACTATGACGGCAAGCTGCCGCTGTTCCACAAGTACCACATCGAAGACGAGATCACCCGCATTCAATCCAGCCGCGTCGAGCTCAAGAGCGGCGGCTCGCTCGTCATCGAGCAGACTGAGGCCCTCGTGGCCATCGACGTCAACAGCGGCAAGTATCGCAAGCAGGACAACGCCGAACAGACTGCGCTCAAGATCAACCTGGAGGCGGCCAAGGAGATTGTCCGCCAGTTGAAGCTGCGCGACCTGGGCGGGCTGATTATCTGTGACTTCATCGACATGCGCGACGCCAAGAACCGCCGCGCCGTGGAGAAGGCCTTCCGCGATGCGCTGCGCAACGACCGCGCCCGGTCGCGGGTGCTGCGCATGAGCGCCTTCGGACTCATCGAACTGACCCGCCAGCGGGTGCGGCCGAGCCTGCAGTCCAGCACGTACCTGCCGTGTCCGCATTGCGAGGGACGGGGCGTGGTTAAGAGTCTCGAAAGCCAAGCCATTGAAATCCTTCGCTTGCTCAACGCCGCCGCGGCCCACAACGACGTTCAGCGGGTCGAGATCAGCGTCGCCCCCGAAGTCGCTGAATTCCTCCAAAACGCCCGCCGCGCCACCATCGCCCGGCTGGAAGCGGAGAGCGGAAGGGCCATCCTGATCCACGCGGACCGCAACCGCACCGGGCCGGGCTGGGACGTGGTCGGCTACAACAAGCGGGGCACCGCCGTGCCCCTGTGAGGCTGGCATCGGACGGTTCGCGGTTGACGCTGCCCCGCGCAGGCCTCATACTGTCCCCGGTGACGCGTCCGAGCGGAAGCCTGCGGAGCCTGTCGCCTCGATTCGGATGCCCTGAAGACCGCGACGACCGCCGGAACCGGCGAACAGGAAGCCCATGACCGTGAACAAGCAGATCAAGCCGCTGGAGCGAGCCATTGACCGGGACTTTGCCCGTCAGGTCATCGCCGCCGAGGCCCAGGCGATTCAATCACTTCTGCCCCGCATTGGGGACGCGTTCGACGCGGCCGTGCGGATGATCCTGGAAAACGCGGGCTGTGTGATCGTCACGGGGATCGGCAAGGCCGGGATCATCGGCAAGAAGATCAGCGGCACGCTGGCTTCGACGGGGACGCCCAGCCACTTTCTGCACCCCGCCGAGGCGGTTCACGGGGATCTCGGCCGCGTGCAGGACAGCGACATCGTCCTGGCCCTGAGCCACAGCGGCGAGAGCGATGAGATTCTCCGGCTGATTAACCCCATCAAGCAGCGGCAGCTCCGCCTGATTGCGCTGACGGGGCGCGGCGATTCGCGGCTGGCCCGGCACAGCGACGTGGTTCTCGACATCGGCCCGCAGACCGAGGCCTGCCCGCTGGGTATCGCACCGAGCGTTTCCACCACGTGCATGCTGGCCTTGGGCGATGCGCTGGCCCTGACGATCATGAAGGCCCGCCGTTTTGGGCCGGAAGACTACGCCCGATATCACCCGGCCGGGGCGCTGGGGGCCCGGCTCATGACGGTCGGCCAGAGCATGATGTTCCAACCGGGCGAACCGCTGCCCGTGGCGATTGCGAGCGACAGCATCGCGCAGATGCTCGCCAAGACCGAGCGGCTCAAGCGGCGCGGGGCCGTCATGGTCGTTGACGCACAGGGCAGGCTGGCCGGTATCATCACCGACGGCGACCTCCGCCGGGCGCTGGGACGATTCGGGCCGGACCTGCTGGCGTTGCCGGCGTCGCAGATTATGAGCGCCCACTGTAAACGCGTGACCGAGGAGACGCTGGCCGCCGAGGCCATGGCTATCTTCCACCGGTATCGCATCGACGAGCTGCCCGTGGTCGACGCCGAAGGGCGGCCCGTGGGCCTGATTGACGTTCAGGATATCGTGGCGATTAAGATTGTGGGCTGAACCCTGATGTCGAATACCACATCACGTCAAATCGACTTGTCACATATCCGCCTGCTCGTGTTGGATGTGGACGGGGTGCTGACCAATGGAACGATTCTCGTGCACGGCGACGGCACCGAAAGCAAGCGTTTTCACGTGCATGACGGCCACGGCATCAAGATGTGGCGGCGGGCCGGCGGCCTGGTCGCCCTGCTCAGCGGTCGGGAAACACCCGCCACCCAGCACCGCGCCGACCAGCTCGGCATCGGCTACGTCCTGCAAGGGCAGAAGAGGAAGCTGCCCGCGTTCGAGGAGCTGCTCAAGACCTGCGGCGTCACGGCGGACCAGACCGCCTGCGTGGGGGACGACGTGGTCGATATCCCTCTGATCCGCCGTGCGGGCCTGGGCGTGGCCGTGGCCAACGCCGTGCCGGAGCTCAAACGCGTGGCCGACCTGGTCACCCGTACTCCCGGCGGACACGGCGCGGTGCGTGAGGTGATCGAGTACATTCTGCGACGTTCCGGCCGCTGGGCCCCGTTGATGCAGCGATACCGGGTTTAGAAAGCAGGTGCACGATGACGGCGATACGCAGAATCCTGATTGGAACGGCGGCCCTGGTCATGGTCCTGCTGGCTTTCGCGGCCTACAACCACTGGTCCCACACGCCGGAGCTGGTGATCGTGTCGAAGGACCCGGCCGAGTCGATCGAGCGGGCCCAGCCCGGCCCCAGTCCTCTGGAGCTGGGACAGGTCCGACCCGGCCACACTGAGATGGCCAAGTTCGCCGTGGCCGATCCGGTGACCAAGAAACTCAGGCGCCTCTTCGGTTTCCGCCGGCTGCTCAACCCCAACGAGGACACCGTCCGATGGCGGCTTGAAGCCCCCTACATGAACCTCTACGAGGACCGCTTCTTCTGCCGCATCACCGCGGACCGGGGCACCGTCCAGGTGGAGAAGGTGGAGGGCAGCTACGCACCGCGGGATGCCGAGCTCTCGCAGAACGTCCGCATTTATCTCAAATCCCTGCGGCCCGGCGATACCACGGAATGCCTGATCTACATGAACGACCTGAGCTACAGTTCGGAGCGCTCGCTGTTTTCCACGGCCGGGCCCGTCAAGGTCGTCTCGCAACAGGCCGAATTGGTCGGGACGGGTATGGAGTTGATCTACAACCCCGCCAGCGCGCGGATCGAACTGCTTCACATCACCGATCTGGATTCCCTGCGGGTCCGCGGCGTGGCCGGCGAAACGGCCAAGACACCGGAACCACCGGCCTCCGAGCCCCAGACGGGAGAGGCTGACGAAATCGAGCCGGTGAAGGCTTCCGATGGCCACGTCGCGTCCAGTGACAAGCCCGCCGACACCGACACAACGCCGACCGATGGGCAGAGCGATCGGTACTTCTGTCGGCTGGATAAGAACATCGTCATCTGGTACGGCCGACGTCTGCAGGTCAGCGGCGCCGAGAACGTCGACATCACAAACATCCTGTGGGCGCGCGAAGCGGCGACAGCAACCCCAGCCGACAAGCCGACCCCTGACAGCCCGACCCTCTCCGATCAGGGTGCGTCCCCGCAAGCGGACCGGGCCCCGTCGGAGAGGTCCGCCGAGGACCTGAGCGTGCAGACTCTGACGGCCGAAGCCGACCGCCAGTTCGGCCCGCCTGAGACGCACGACAATGATGAAACCGATGTGCGGATCACCTGCGACGGGGGAATGCTCATCCGCCCGATGGAGTACTACGAGGACGAAACGGCTGCGACGCCCGGACAGACGATCCGGGCCTTCGGGTCGCCGGTGGAGATCGCTCGCATCAATGCCACGGACAGTGAATCCAGCGAGGCACACACGCTCGCTCGTTGCGGAATGCTGCGGTATGAGATGGACAGCGGTCTCTTGGCCATTCAGCGCGGTGCCTGGGACCGGGATACGGTCCTGGGCATAGGGGGGACCGGCGGGCGGCTCGTTACGGCCGGGGAGGTGACGTATGATCGGGCGGCCCAGCAGGCCATTATCGCCGGGGGCGGACGACTGGAGGTACCCCTGACCACGAAGGAACCGTCCCGCGAAGAGAAGTTTGAGATGGTCTTCGACGGCCGGATGGACCTGTTTTTCGCTGAGGCTTCCGGACCGGACGCCTCCCGAGAACTGCTTCTCAAGCGGGCGGACCTGGCCGGCGGCATGAAGGCCGAGTTGCACTCGGATCGGCCCGCCCGGCTGGCCGCCCAGACCGCCAGCTTCACGTTCAACGCCGACAGCACGCTGGCCCGCGCCGATCTGACCAGCGATGTGCAATTCGCCTCCGACGAGGGCTTGACCGTGAGCCGCCGGGCGGCCATCTTCTTTGACGGTCGCAATCAGCCGGCCCGGGCGGATCTGCACGGCGCGGTCCAGTTCAGCTCGGCCAGCGGCACGCTCACCACCGAGCAGGCCCTGCTGCGTTTCGCCGCCGCTCAGGACGGCGGCGCCACTCTGGATGAGATCCAGACACAGGGTCCGGCCACGCTGAGCCCTGAGCCCGAGCCGACGCAAAAGGCCGCAACGCGCAAACCCGCGAGGTTTCGCGGACGTAACCTGCACTACGACGTCGCCACCGGCCATGCCGTGGCCCAAGGGCCCATCGAGTTCACCTTCCACGTCGACCCACCCGACCCCAATGACCCCAAGGCCGAGCCCGTACCGGTCGTTATCACCGCCACGGATCGGGCGGAGTTCGACCGCGACAAGAACGAGTTCACCTTCTTCGGCAGCGTGGTGGGCCTGCACGAAGTGGCCCAGGCGGACTACGTGCAGAAGAGCACCTTCTACGGGAAGCGTCTGATCGTGCGGCTGGCCCGGACGACCGAACCCTCCGCATCGCACGCAGGTTCGGATATTCATTCGATCACGCTTGTGGGGGGGAACGTCAAGATCGAATCCATTCGATCGCGCGGCAGCGAGACCATCAGCCACGTCCGCCTGCGGTGCGTGCAGGTGGACTACGACGCCGCCAAGGATGTGCTCGTGGCCACCGGACCCGGCAACGTGGAGTTGAACAACGAGAACGTCGCGCCCCTCCCGGCTGAACAGCGACGCAAGCCCGTGGACCTGCGCGGGCCCTGCTATGGATCGATCCAGGGTTTCGCTACGGTCAAATGGCACTTGGCCTCACAGCGGGTCATCGCGGACAGCCCGGACCCCGCCGAGGCCGTGCAACTGGCCTATCAGCCCATCATTGACGGGGAATTGGGGCAACGGGTCTGGGCCGCCGCCCCGCATTTGGAGGTCGGCTTCGCAGAGACGGACCGGGGGCGCAGCACGCTGAACTTCTTCGAGGCCCGTGGCAACGTCTTCTACTGTGAAGAAGGCGGCAACGTCTTTCTCGGCAGTGACAGCCTGCGCTACGATTCGACCGATGAGGTGATGGTGGTGTCCTGTCAGCCGGAAGACCCGTGTCTCCTGAACGGCACGCCCGTGGCGCATATCCACTATGATTTGAAGACCGGGCGGATCGAATCACAACTGACCGGCAGCCCCGGCGTGGTGCCCTTGGTGCCGCAATCCGAGCGGTAGGCGCAGGGCACGACGGCCGCCGGACCCTGAAATCGGTATGATGAACAAGCGAGGAGGTGTCGCATGAAAGCGCAGAAAGCACCTGATTTGTCAGCCCGTGGACGAAATCGACGTCAGATCCTGCAAGCCGCCGGCGCTCTGGCGGCGGGGGCTGCGCTGCCCCTGGAGCGGATCGGAGCCGAACCCTCACGCCCCCGTTTCGCCTCGCGGCCCAACCGGATCGCCGTGGCGAGCTACTCCTTCTGGCGGTATCAGCAGGGCCGCCGCCTGGACATCGCCGAGTGCATCGACCTAGCCGGAGAGATGGGATTCGACGGCGTGGACATCCTGCACCGACAGATGACCGATGAATCGCCCGCCTATCTGCGGGAGCTCAAGCGACGGGCCCTGATGAACGGCCTGGATCTGTGCGGGTTCTCCACGCACCAGGGCTTCGTGAGCCCCGACGCTGAGAAGCGGCAGAAGAACATCGAGCACACCATCCACTGCATTGAGCTGGCCTACGCCCTGGGCATCGGCTGCATGCGCGTCAACACCGGTACGTGGGGCACGAGCAAGGACTTCAACGAGCTGATGGCCAACCGCGGCATCGAAAGACCCCTGCCCGGCTATACCGATGAGGATGCCTTTCCTTGGGTCATCGAAAGCCTTGAAAAGTGCCTGCCCGCGGCCGAGAAGTGCGGCGTGGTTCTGGGATTGGAGAATCACTGGGGCCTGGGCCGCACCCCGCAGGGCGTCAAGCGCATCGTCGAGGCGATCGACTCACCCTGGCTCCGCGTGCTTCTGGATACGGGCAATTTCCTCGAAGATCCTTACGACAAGCTCGAAGTGCTCGCCCCCCTGACGGTCTTCATGCAGGCCAAGACCTACTACGGTGGCGGCATCTGGTACACGCTCGATTTGGACTACCCGCGCATCGGGCGGATCATGAGAAACGCCGGTTTCACCGGGTACGTATCGCTGGAGTTTGAAGGTCACGAGGACGTGCGAACGGCCCTGCCCAAAAGCCTGGCCGTCCTAAGAGCGGCCTTTGCCTAGCGGCCCCGCCCCGTGGACCGCGTCAGGATTTCCGGCCGCCGCGGCAAATGCAGAAAGAACCTTGACCCGACGCCGGGCTGTGTTTCAACGGTGATCCGACCTTGGTGTGCCTCCACGATCCGTTTGGCGACAGCCAGGCCGACGCCGCGACCCGGCGTGCCCGCCGGATCGAGTTTGGTGAACATCCCGAAGGCCCGGTCCAGGTCGGCCGCCGCCATCCCCCGGCCGTTGTCCTCGATGCAGTACACGGTGAACTCGCCGTCGCGACGACCGCCGATCCGCACGTACGCGTCCCTGGTCTTCCGGCGGAACTTCACGGCGTTGTCGAGCATCGCCTCGAACACCCGTTTGATCTGCAACGCATCGCCCGCGCAAGGCGGCAGGGACTCCACCCGAAAGGCGACACTACTCTTGCGCCAGAGGGGGTTCTCCGCCAAAATGTCGGCCACGATGAGGTTCACATTGAGCTCGTCGGCCTCCTCGATACGGACGTCGCCCAGTTGCCGCAGGGCCTCGACGACCTCGCCGATCAGGACGAGTTGATCGTACACCGGTTTGAGAACGGTCTTGGCGTTGTGCAACGCCTGGCGATGACAGATCGCCTCCAATTCGTCGATGCGCCGGGCCAGCTCCGCCACGGGCCCATGCAGCGACGTCGCCACAACCGCAATCAGGGTCTCCAGGTCCTCCGTCCGCTCCGCCAGCAGCCCCTGCAGATCCGCAGCGGCCGTCCCATCGACGGACGAATCGGATCCCGTCGAGGCTGCGGCCAGTTGTTCTTGCAACCGGGGAATCTCCTGCTCGAGCCGATGCAAGTACGTTGCATCGTGATGTTGTCGACGGAGCCGTTCGTGCAATTCCTCGATGCGCCGATGCGCGGCGGCCAGCTCGGTCCGAAGCGCCTCTCGCTGCGTGGCCAATTGCTGTTGAATCTGCTTGTGTCGACCGATCTCACGGGCGAATCGTACCCGGTCCTGCTCGAATCGATGCATCAATTGCGTCAAGCGATGCGTAAGTTCATCCCGCTGGATCTCAAGGCTTTTCCGAGCCCGCTGGTGCTCGGCCAGATGCGCCCGCAAGGACCTGAGCAACTGTCCATAGTCCTGAATGCGGCGACGCAGGGGTTCTTCGCTGGGCACGGACTCCGATGGCCCTGTGTCACCGGGCGGCGTCCCTGCGTGGGCCTGTCGCTGGGGTACGGCTTGGCACGGCTTTATCGGGATTGACGCGGCGCGATCGTGGTCCGCCGGCCCATGCAGTCCGTCCTTCAAGGCCGCCAGTTCCTTCTCCTGCCGCTCGCCGTCCAGGTGCAGCTTGAGCTCGATCTCCCGAAGCTCACACTGCAATTCCGTCCACTGGGCATTCAGATCCGTCAACGCCCGTCCGGACAGGATGTCTTCTCCATCCTGCGCGTGAACCGTGTGCAACTCCGCAATCCGGCGTTCGATCCGCCGCAACTGCCGCCGGCACTCGTACCATCGCGCCTGCGCGGCCCTGCTACCCACGAGATCGATCACCGTGCAGAGACAATACCCATCGAATGCCGCCCCATCCGACAGCGGTCGCGAGCAGAGACGCGCGAGAAAGGGCTTGCCCCCCTGCCGTAGAAACGTCAGTTGTACGGTGTCCGCCTGGCCTGCCACCACGCGGTGGAGGTGGTCCTGGAACACCGTCCGGCCATGCGGCTGGACGCATGAGGCCAGAGGAACACGCAGCAAGTCCGACCTTGACCGGCCGAGCAACCGCGCTGCGGTCTCGCTGATCTGGCGGATCCGGCCATCCCTAGACACCGCCACGTATCCGGCCGGCGCGAGCCAGGCCTCCGCCGGTATATCGCTTTTCGCTTCTGTCCGTCGTAACGGGTCGGCTTGGCTCCGCCGCTCACCTCCACCACGGCGCACGGGCGCAAGGGTACCGCCGCCCTGCCGGCCCGAAGCCGATATGGTGAACCCTGTCGCCGAAGGCCCCATCCCTGGTGCTCCCGTTGTATCTTCCGTGACTGTCTTGCCTTATGTTCTTATCGGTCAAATGGCCTGCCGTGTGGCAGAATTCCGCCGTCTTGATGACCCATCGAGAGCCGTCCGATAAAAGAAGGCGTCGGCCCGCTGCTCCCCTCCCGATCGACGGCCCCTGCTGACGCGTCGCGGCCACGCTGTATCGTCGGATATCCGGACAGGGTGTTTGACAAGGGATGCGCCACGGCACAGAATACCGCACGGTGAATCATGGGATTATACTTCAAGAGTCTGTGCAGCAGCAGCGGCGGTAACAGCCTTGTGCTGTGGACCGAGACGACATGTATTGCGGTCGACTGCGGCTTTGGCAGCATGAAGCGCTGCCGCGCGGCCTTGGGGCCCTATCTGGCCGAGCCGGGCCGCACCCGCGCCGTCCTGCTGAGCCACGCCCACACGGACCACGTCAGCCACTACCCGCTTCGCGTGCTGGAACAACTGGCCGTCCCCGTCTACGTGCACGCCGGTAGCCGCGACCTGCTGACCGAGCGTCACTTCAATGGCCGCGGGTTCGCCGGATTGGACCTGCGGACATTCGAGCATGAGCCTTTTGTCATCGGCGATTTCACGATCCAGCCCATCGAACTGGAGCACCATCCCTGGTACCCCACGTTCGGGTTTGCGTTCCAGTGCCGCGTGGGCCGCCGCCCTTACCGCGTGGTGACACTGACGGACTTCTGCCGATGGGACACCCTGGTCGACCGGCTGCAGGACGCCGATTTCGTCTTTGTGGAGTCCAACCACGACCTGGAACTGCTCGAGCTGTACTACAACCCCAACAGCCGCTTTCACTCACCGAATCCGGATACGGCCCGGCTCCTGTGCCAGGCCCGCCGGCACAGCCGACGGCCGTTCGGCGGCGTGATGCTCGGCCACATCAGCCCGCAGCGGAACCGCGCCTCCCTGGCCCTGGAGGCCGCACAGACCGCATTCGCGGAGAACGGCCTGGCCGTGGATTTCCCCCTGTATGCCGCCCCGCTGCGCGAGCCCTCAGAAACCATTGTGATCGCCCCCTGAGGCCGGCCATGCTCTCCTTTGGCGTGACCGAACGTAAAACCCGTGAGCTGCTTGAGCGGATGCGGGCGTGCGGCCTGACCGAGAACGACCTGCAGGAGACGTTCGTGCGGGCGTCGGGGCCGGGCGGCCAGAAGGTCAACAAGACAGCCACGTGCGTCGTCCTCGTCCACCGCCCGACCGGCCTGACGGTCAAGATGCAAAAGGCCCGCACCCAAGCCCTGAACCGGTTCTACGCACGGCGGCGCATGTGCGAGTTGCTGGAAGACAAACAACGGGGCCAGGACAGCCCACACGCCCGCCACGCCGCCCAAATCCGCAAACAGAAGGACCGCCGACGGCGACGCAACCGGTTCGGTCGCCACAACAACAATCCTTGCGGCCAGGAGCCGGAGAAGCGATAATGGGCAAGGTTGAATACACGGGCCGTGTTGAAGGAGAGGTGTTATGAAGAAGCACAGGTTTTCCAGGCGGCGGTTTATCGGGTCGGCGATGGCGACGGTGGCGACCTTCGAGGTCCTTGATCTGGGTCAATCGCGGGCGCGTGCGGCCGCGCGGCTCCACCTGACGGGCAACGTGTACCCGTGGCTGACGTTCTACCAGCACGAGGGCAAGGATTTCAACGCCGACCTGGACGCCGGGCTGGGCCAAGTCGCTGCGGCGGGGCTCGACGGCTTCGAGCCGATCATCAACACCCCGGCGGACATCGACCGACTTGTGCCGCTGCTGAAAAACCATGGCCTGGAGATGCGGTCGTTCTACGTCAACAGCACACTCCACGAGCCGGACGCCGCCGAAGAGTCCATCGCCCGCATCGCGGCCCTGGCCCAGAAGGCCAAGGCCGCCGGCACGCGGATCATCGTCACCAATCCCAACCCCATCCGCTGGGGCGGCCCGGAGGCCAAGAACGATACGCAACTTCGCACCCAGGCCAAGGCCATGGAGCGTCTCGGGGGGGCCTTGAAAGACCGCGGACTGACCCTGGCGTATCACTTCCACGGCGCCGAGCTTGAACACGCCGCCCGTGAGCTGCATCACATGATGGTCGGCACCGATCCCAGGCGGGTCACGCTGTGCCTGGATGCCCACTGGGTCTATCGCGGGGCGGGGGATTCGGAGGTGGCCGTTTTCGACATCACCCGGCTCTATGGCCGCCGCATCAGCGAGTTGCACCTGCGGCAGTCGCAAGGTGGCATCTGGCAGGAGGCCTTCGACGCTCAAGGCGACATCGACTATGCCAAGCTTGTGACGATCCTGGCCGGGATGAACGTCAAGCCGCATCTGGTCCTGGAGCAGGCCATCGAGGACAAGACGCCCAAGACGATGACCCCCCTGGAGGCCCATCGTCGAGGCGCCGTTGCCGCGCGGCGGGTCCTGGCGCCCCTGACCCCCTAACGGCTTGGTGTCGCGCCATCGGCTGGTGCCCCCCGGCTCGGGGTAAACGGCTCGGTCCAGAGCCGCTCGTGCATGCGATACGCCTCGGGGTCGTGCTGTTTGAGTTCGGCTCGCGTAAACGGGTAGAAATCGTTCGTGCCGAAGAACGCCTCGGCGGTCTCCGCGAAGTACTCCTGGTCGTTGTTCATCGCGTAGTGCCGACGCGTCGAGCCGTTGATGTGCAGCACCTGGTCATACGCACCGCCGGCCTTGGCCTGTTCATAGGCCTTGCGGATCACCGGATGGCCGTGACCGAGCACCTGATGATGGTAGGCATGAGCCAGCTCATGGAACACCATCCACGGCTGGTCATGCGTCCATTTCAGGAAGTTCTCGGCCCCGGCCAGCTCCACCGAGCCGGCCTTTTCGGGGTTGAAGTCATTGGTCCTGAGCCAGGCGGCGCTGGGGTGGTAGCACATGCACGGGTGTCGCTCCGGGCGGTTCTTGTACTCCACCCAGATGGGCACCTGCTGCAATCGCTCCAGAGCGGGCGCGGGGACCGCGAACGTGATGCGGTACAGGTGATTCTGCAGGTGCCGCAATGCCTGCTCGGCCAATGCGCCGTGCTCATCCAAGAGCTCCCGGTTGACCAGCACCGCCCAGCCCTCGATGTGCCGTCGCTCATACCGGCTTGTAGGCGGATAGGGCGATGGAGCCGCCGACCACAACAACACACTCAAGAGCAGCGCCGCCTTCATCAGTACAGGCCCTCCATCTCGTCGTCGGCCTCATCCTCCGGACCGGGCACGATGCGCTTCCACACCAGATTTCGCACGGTCCCGGTGGTCTGCCACGTGGCGATGCCCAGCGGGCGGGACGGCTCCATCTCGAATCGTACACTCAGATGCCGATCCGCGATGCGACAGTTGACCAATTCCTCGCCATCGATCCACGCCCGAATGCGATCCGGCGTGACGCGCACGCGAATATCATGCCACTGCCCCGTCTTGAAGCTGTAACTCGTGCCCGTCTCGTTGTTCGCCGCATCGTAGTAATTGATACAACTGATACCCACCAGCGTGCCGCCCCAGCCGCCGCAGATCAGGCTGCACACCTGGCGGCCCACGGGAAACGTCAGACCGCAGAAGAAATCCTCCCCCGCCACCCGCATCCCCTGAAGCGTGATCTCATAGTTCTCGCGGAACAGCGGGCCGGTCCACGTGACCCCGGTCATATCGTGACCCTTTTCCATCACGATCGCACCATTCTCGATGCGCACGTCGCTGCGTCCCAGGAAGGGTGCCTCGACCCAGTGTCCCATGGTCTTGCCATCGAACAGGGTGATCTCCTGTGTCGCATCGGTGACCGCCGGCTCGCTCGGGTCCGGCACCAGGCACATCAGCGACCGGCTTCCCCGCACGAAGATACGGCCCCGCAGCAGGGCCGGGTGCGAGAGGACCTCCATCGGCTCGAGCCCGAAGAGCGCGATCCGTGAGAGCACCGCGGGCTTGTCCGCCGCGGTCTCCATCAGGATCATCTCCCCGGTGACCGTGGTGATCAGCAGCCGGCCGTTTCCGGCGATGATTGAGACATAGTCCTCAAAGACCTCGTCCTCCCACGTCCACCGCGTCGCGAGCGTATCGGCGTCAAGGCAATACAATCGCCCGCCGGATGCCCCGAAAACGCAACCGCCGTACAAGACCGGCGTGTGCCCATCGGGCGCCAGGTCCGGGTTGACCGCGATGGGCTGCGGCTTGATCGTGCCGTCGGCGGCGAACGCATATAACCGCGTACCGTTGTTTTCCGTCGCAACCAGGAGCTTTCCGCCTGCGTTGATCGGCGTCGCGGCGTTGACGTCCCCGTCCTGCGGCGGGACCAGCCGCCAGAGACGCTCGCCCGTGTCGATGTCCCAGCCGCCCAGGGAGTCGGCATCATACCCCACGATCTGCCGCCTGCCGCCGAAGGTCCCGACAATGAACGAAGCCTTCGCCGCGGGTCCGCCGGGCGTGGCCCAGAGGGTCTGCCCTGTATGCCGGTCCAACGCCACGATGCCGGCGTATGTTTCCACCCCCTCGGGTGGGCTATCCTGCCCTTCCGGCCGCACACCGCCGGGATGGACGATGATCTTATCGCCCACGACCAGCGGTGTCGCGCACACCCCGCCGGCGGGCGCCGTGGCCCCGAAATCGCGGATGATATTCCGTTTCCAGGACTCCCGTCCGTTGCGGGTGCTCACGCAGTACAGGTCGCCGAAGGCACTCAACAGATGCGCCTGGTCACCCACGATGACGGGGTTCGCCCGTGGGCTGTTCGTGCCCTCCGGGTCGCCCTGCGCCGCGTAGCTCAGCGTCCAGATCTCCTCGCCGGAATCCGTTGAGATACCCCGCCAGATGTCGTTTTTGCCTTCCGCGTCCTTGTCGGCCACAATTAATAGCTGCTCCGTTGCCGCCAGGCCCGACCGCCCCGGTCCAGTCAGCGGTACCTTCCAGCGGTAGCGCGGCAGCTCGGGCAGCAAATCGGGCACGTAATCGCTGACCGCATCCCGCCACGCGCCCCGCCAGTCGGTCCAGGGCACGCCAATCGAGGCCGCCGGATCGCTCAGCCGCACAAAGCCCGAGCGGCTCTCAAGGGCTTGGGCCAGCGCGGGATCCTGCCCGGCGTCAACCAGCGCCGCCACAAGCCGCTCCCGGTCCACGGCATCCAGCCGCGACGTGGCGAACACCGTGATGAACGGTACCGGCTCGGTGTGGCCGATCACGCGCAGACTGCCCTTCTTGATCGTGCCGCGGGCCTCCAACAAGGGCAGGCAGTAGCTGCTGAGGACCGTGGCATCGGCCCTGCCATCGACAACGGCCAACGCCGCCTCGCCGCACGTCTCGGCCGTCGTCACGTCATCGCTCGATAGGAAAATCCACTCATTGGACAGTGCCCGCAGCGCCGCCGCGTGTTGCTCCTCGGCATACGATGGCCCCAGCAGAATCTTGCGGTCCCGCAAATCGGCCAGCTTCTGCGTGGGATCTTCGGATCGCACCACGAACAATCCGCGCTGCGTCGTCTGCCCCTCTCGGTCCGTCAGCATCGCAACCGGCCGCACACGAAGGTGCGCCTGGGCCGCTTGGTGTTGGACGGTGGAGTATTGGCCGATGATCACGTCCACGGGCGCCCCGACTTGCTGCCGCGCTGCGGCCAGATCGGAAACAAACGAGAGCACAATCGGCCGGCCCAACTGCTGCTCCAGGAACGCTCCCAATTGTGTGTAGTCCCGCCGCCAGGAGCCGGCCTCCGTGCCTGCCGTGAGCGGATCAGTGACCACCACGTGAAGGGTGCTTCCTGTACCGCCGCCGCCTGCATCCGGGGCCTTGCGACACGCTCCCACCCCCAGCACCACAGCCAACAGCACGAACCACCACATCCAGCACCATCCACGTCCCTGGATCATCCGTTCATCCTTTCCGCTGCTCATCCCTCGTGCCGTAGACCGTGGCGCAACGAAACGCCCCTTGTCCCGAGCCGATCGCCGGGCCCAAGGGGCGCCTCATACTGCGTTGCCGCCGGCATCATCCACTTATACGTCGCAAATCTCCACCGCCTCGGTCAGCGAGGCCAGCTTATCCCTCTTACGCGGGATGAACTCCTGGCCCATGTAGCCATCGAAGCCCGTCTCGATGATCGCGCGACAGATCGCCGGGTAGTACAGCTCCTGCGTATCATCAAACTCGTTGCGGCCGGGCACGCCCGCGGTGTGGTAATGGCCGATGTACTCGGCGGACTCGCGGATCGTCGCGATGACATCGCCTTCCTGCACCTGCATGTGGTAGATGTCGTACAGCAGCTTGAACCGCGGCGAGCCGACCCGCTTGCACAGCTCCACGCCCCAGTGCGTCCGGTCGCACATGTAGTCCTTGTGGTTGCGCTTGCTGTTCAACAGCTCCATGCAGATGGTGACCTTCTTCTGCTCGGCCAGGCCCACCACCTGCTTGAGGGCGATCGCGCAGTTCTTGAGACCCTCATCGTCGTCCATGCCCGCCCGATTGCCCGAAAAGCAGATCACATTGCGATAGCCCCATTCGCTGGTCGCCTCAATGGCCCGGCGGATGGCCGCCAGACATTCCTCGTGGTTCTCCTTACGGTTGAGGCCCTTGCCGATTCCATGCGTGGGTGTCATTGTGCAGACCAGGCCGTGTTTCTTCAGCGCAGGCCATTGATCGGGCCCGGCCAGATCGAAGCCGACCAGCCCGATCCGGGCCGCCCATGCGGCCAATTCGTCGAACGGGACCCCGCCGTAGCACCATTGGCACACCGATTGCTTGATCCGCCCCTTCTTCACTCCGCGCTCGCCCTGGGCCCGCGCCGGTGCGGCCAGGTGCGTCACGGCCGTCACCCCCGCCGCCGCCGTGGCCAGCCCGGCCACCATATCCCGCCGCGTCATCCCCGAATCGCTCATACCTGGCATCATGGCTCCTTTCAAAAAACCACACCCTTCCGACGGATAACCATTCTACGCCAACCCACCCCATCCGTTCAACGCATACTTCCGCCCAAAACACCCACGCCGTTTCTCACAGGTTAAGGCGCTCTCGTCCGGCTTTCAGGCCCCAGCCGCGATTTCCGTCCGCACGGGCCGCCAGATGGAAAGATGAGTCTATAAGGCGGGCTTGCACAGTCGCATACAGCCAGATATACTATAGCCTCTATAGGCCTACATTTCTGGGTGGACGGGGAACGGCTTGTGAGGGAAGGTCACTCGATATGGTGCGAACGATCATAACGGCGGTTTTGGCACTGGCGGCCGCGGGGCTTTTCGTTTTCGGTGGAATATGCATCAGAAGCGCCCTCCAACTCCGTGCGGCCATCAAAGAAATGGAAGGCCCCTTGATCGAGATGCCCATTGACCTGTCGCGACCGGGCGAATACAGCCAGGAGATGCCACCGGTGAAGGAGTATTTTCACGGCTTGGCTCTGCGAGTTAGGACCCCTGCAGGAGCGTTGTCCAACCGCCAGTCCGATCAGTTTCTGGCGGGTCTGCGCGGCGAAGTCATTGTCAGCATGTCCGACGGCAAGGTGATCCACAGGTTCGGCTTCTCCGAAGATGATTTCTTCTGTCCGGCGGGGCGGGATGTCGCACAGGGGTTTCTCTATTTCGCCTTCGTTGACAGGATACCGCAATACGCCGGCGAACAGAGCCGATTGACCGTCAGGGTGGACCAACCCGCCGCGGCTCTAGCGGGTGTCGAGCAGACCCTGACCGTCGCCTACGCGCTATGCGGCCTGGATTCACTTAACGTGCTCATCCTTGCGGGTATCGGCACAGTCTCAGTATTGGCAGGTCTCGGTATCGCCATCCCCGTAGCCGTCTCCCTACGTAAACCCAAGAAGGTCATCGCCGTGCAGCCGGGCGATCCAGGCGATGCACACCGCGACGCTGAGGGCTGAACGTGTGTTTTTGTGCAATGCGCGGACAAATTCACAAGCCCCTGTGAAGGCAGAGATAGAGAACCGAGGGTCAATAGCGCCAATATCCGGCCCAGTCAAGGCTGTGGAAGATGGAATCAACACCAGCAGGCTTTTTCGAACGGGAGACTTGACGCCGACTGGGGGCGGCGATAGTATACCGGCGTTGGTTCTTTGGAAAACAGGCATCGAGTCCAGGTCCGGGGCGTCGCCCCGGATAGGCAAACGGGAACACGGTGAAACTCCGTGACGGTCGCGCCGCTGTGAGCGTCCGCTGCCGACAGGTCCGCTGGGCCTGCGGCAAACCCGATGGACATTGCGTCCCACTGTTCGCAGAGAATGGGAAGGGGTCCATCGGCAGGATGCAAGTCAGAAAACCTGCCTGGGGTCGTTGCATGCGGACGTTCTCGCGATTGGAACGCCGGTGCCGGGCTCGAGCGCGGGCCGCACGCCACGCTCGTCAAGCCGATGAGGATGACTCATTACAGGCCGCCGCTTCCTTCGCGGAAGCGGCGGTTTTTTTGTGCCCGTTGGGCCCCCGCTGCTTTCGCCGGGGGGCGCGGGCCCGGATTCGACCCTCGCGCGGACGCTGCCGGTCCATTTCCACCGTCGACCTTTCGGGACGACGGTCCTTGCGTCTCGGCCGTTGAGTCCGTCCACCCGGGCGGCAACGGCCGACCTTGAGAACATCGAACCGCGGTGGTTCGAACGGGTGAGCTTGTCGGAAAGGAAGGTGAATCGTGAACAGGATTCTAGTGGTGCTGTTGTGGGTCGGATTGGTTTGCGCCGGGGCGGGCGCCTCGATCATCGTCGTGGATTATGATGAGAATACGCAGGGGCTGCATACCGCCGGGCTGTTGATCCAATGGAAGGACGGCTTCCGTGCGGAGTTTGCCGTCCGGTTCGACCAGGAGAGCCTGACGGGCCTGCAGTTATTAGAGGCCGTTGAGAGCCAGACCGACCTGGTTGTGATGACAGAAGACTCAGGGTGGGGCATCTTCGTGGATGGACTGGCCTATCACGGACACAGCAACCAGGGTTATGGCGGCGGGGAGGACTGGTGGCATTACTGGATTCAGGACGGCGCAGCCCAGTGGCTCTCCCCCCCCTTCGGCGTCTCCGATCGTGTGCTCTATGACGGCTATCGCGATGGGTGGGTGTACGGGCGGGCCACGATCCCCGAACCGGCCACGCTGGGGCTGTTGGCGATGGGGCTTGTGGCCCTGCGGCGCCGCATGGCCGCGATGAGCAGGGGGTGATACGAAGATGGATCGTGTGATGCCGATGATCCTGCTGGTTGCCGCGGCGACGGCGGCGCAGCCATGGAACCCTGATGACCTGACCCTTGGCCATTGGGATCCCAACAACTTCGCCGTGGAGGTCGTGGAATACATCCCCGGAAGCGGCATCCCCAGGGACGCGGTGACCGGCCGGCTGTACGATGACCCGACCGCGGCCTTGGGACCGCCCACGGCCGTGTCGACCGGCGATGGATGGACGATTCCCATCAACCAGTCGGTCCCGGTCGTGCCCGTCGCCCCGGCCAACCGCCCGCACGAGGTCGTGACCGTCGGCAACGAGGGTTCCCTGACCCTGCGATTCAACCACCCCGTGGCTGACGATAAGAACAACCCCTTCGGCATCGACCTGATCATCTTCGGCAATGCGTTCCACGCGATCAGTGGCGGGGGCGACTGGACCAACGGCGATCCGGAGCAAACGATCATCGGCGGGCAACTCTTCGCCGAACCGGGCATCGTTTCCGTCAGTCAGGACGGTGAGCACTGGCACACGTTTGAGGCCGGACCGTTCGCCGACGGCTTCGCCCCGACGGCCGGCTTTCGCTGGGATCGGGCGCGCCGCACGTGGGGCGAGCCGTTGAACCCGACCCGGCCGGTCGATCCGGCCCTGGGCCCGGGCGATCTGGCGGGCCGGACCGTTGCCGATGCGATCGACCTGTACGACGGCGCCGCCGGGGGGACCGGCTTTGACATCGGCGCGCTGGGTCTGGATTGGGTTCAGTACGTGCGGATCGACGATGTGCCCGGCAGCAACGCTACGACCGAGATCGACGCGGTCGCCGACGTCGCCGCCTGCGGTGACTACAGGCACCCGTACCCGCCGGGCGACGTGAACGAGGACTGCCGCGTCGATCTGGCCGACCTGGCGGTGCTGGCGGCAAACTGGCTGGCCTGTACGTGGGAGTGCGACTGATGCGGACCCGGACGCGGGCCTTCTCGCTGGTGGAGATGCTGGTCGTCGTGGCGGTCGTGGCGACGATGACGGCCGTGCTGACACCCTCGCTGAACCGGGCGCGGCGACAGGGCCGCGGTGTGGTCTGTCGCGGCAACCTGCGACAGCTCGCCCTGGCCGCCCAGGTGTACGTCGAGGACAACGGGGGAAGCTACCCGAAGGCCTACGACTACGTGTTCGGCGAACAGCAGGTGGTCTTTCGGGCGTGGGATTTCACCACGATCAAGGATCATTCCACCGGCGAGGTGCGGATCACACCCGGCACGCTCTGGCAGGGTGAGACGATTGCACAGGTCCAGCAGTGCCCCTCCTTCCACGGACAGGCCAACTGGCTGGCCGATCCCTACACCGGCTACAATTACAACACCAGCTACATCGGGCACGGCAGCGGCGAGGCGACGACCGAGCCGGCCCGCGTCTGGGAGGTGCTCCAACCCGCCGGATGCGCCCTGTTCGGCGACGGCGGCTACGCGGGGGGGGCCAACAAGCTCATGCGGGCCCCGTGGCCCAGCGACGGCGACCAGTTCGTCGGGCGCAGCGCCGGCACCCAGGCCTATCGCCACCTGCAACGCACCAACGTGGCCTACTGCGATGGGCACGTCGGCGCCGTCCAGGACCGCTACACCGAGACCGACCCGGTCGAGCAGGCCAACATCACCGACGACACGGGCTTCCTCTCGCCCGACAACCGGGCCTACGACCTGCGATAACATGCTCGGTCTGCTCCCGGCGGCCTGGCACGTCCACACGTGCAGGGCCGCGCCGTCGGCAAGGGACACGAACCCCCGCATCGGACGCAGGACTCCTGAAACGCCCGGCCAACGGGGTACGCATGAGGGGCCTGCGCTGCTATGATGGGGCCATGGGGTGATTCGGCACGGATGGCGGGCGGTCCCTGACGAACGGGCGAAGCGGGAGAGATAGGTATGCGGCGACGTGATTCGGCAAGAACGGCGATGGTCTACATGGCAACCTGGGCCTTGGCCGTCGGGGTGGCGGGCGCGGCCACGGGCGACAGGACCACCGATGAACGGCCCTGTTTCAGCGGGATTTATCCGCACCTGGCCGTCAGCAACGGGCGGAACACCGAGTGCGGCATCGGCGCGGTCGTCCCCTGGGCGGGCTCCTTGTGGTACGTGACCTACTCGGCCCACATGCCCTTTGGCAGTGATGACAAGCTCTTTCAGTTGGATGTCGACCTGAATGCGACCGTCCGCTCGGAAAGCGTCGGCGGCACCCCCGCCAACCGCATGATCCACCCCGAGTCGAACCAGTTAATCATCGGTTCGCACCTGATCGACACCGACGGTCGCGTCCGCACGATTCCCTTTTCCGACATGCCAGGCCGCATGAACGCCACCGTACGCCACCTGACCGATCCAGCCGACAAGGTGTACTTCGTGACGATGGAGGAGGGCCTGTACGAGGTTGACGTGCACACGCTGGAGGTCGCCACGTTGCACCTCGACCGCAACGCCGGCGGCGGCGATCTCTGGCCCGGCGATCACGGCAAGGGCGCCTACACGGGCCAAGGCCGCCTGATCGCGTCCAACAATGGCCACGGCGGCGCTCTGGTCGAGTGGACCGGCCAGGGCGATCCCGGCACGCCGGAGGTCTGGACGCTTGTCGACCGCAACAAGTACACCGACGTCGCCGGCCCGGGCGGCCTTCGCGGCGTGCAGGGCCCCGACGACCCGGTCTGGGCCGTCGGCTGGGACGCCAAGAGCGTGTTGCTGAGCGTCTGCGACAAGGGCGGACGCTGGACGCGATACCGCCTGCCCAAGGCCAGCTTCACGCACGATGCCGACCACGGCTGGTTCACCGAGTGGCCCCGCATCCGCGACATCGGCGACGGCCCCTGGCTGATGGACATGCACGGGATGTTTTACGACTTTCCGCCCACGTTCGACCACGAGCACGCGGCGGGGATCCGCCCGATCAGCACGTTTCTCAAGATGGTGGTCGATTTCGCGGCCTGGGGTGACCGGCTCGTGTTCGCGTGCAACGATGCCTCACCGTTCGACAACCCGCTCATGGGCCGCAACCAATCGAATCTGTGGTTCGCCGACCGCCGGACACTCGGCGAGTTGGGCCCGGCCACGGGATACGGCAGCGTCTGGGCCCACGAGACCGTCCGGGCCGAAGCGCCCTCCGAGCCGTTCCTCATCGCCGGCTTTGCCGAGTGGACCGTCCACCTTGCCCATGGCTCATCGGGCCCGATGACGTTCGCCCTGGAGATCGACACCGACGGCGCCGGCCACTGGGAAGCCCACCGCATGGTGGAGGTTCCGGCCAAGGGGTACGCCTTTGCGATTCTCGACGCATCGGTACGGGCCGAGTGGATGCGCCTGCGGATCGACCGGGATGCACCCGATGTAACGGCCTGTTTCCACGTGGCCAACCGCCCCGCCGCAGCACGGACCGAGCTGACTGCCGGCCTGGCGCCGGCCGATGGGCCGGGGACCTGGTCGCGTGGCCTGATCCGGCCCCGCAATACCGAGGACCTCACGCTGCACTTGGCCGTGGATATTCTGGACGCAAGCGGAGGCATCACGGGCGCCGGTTATTACGAGATCGGCCAGGAGATGAATCTGCGTCGCGTCGCGGACGCCTCCGCCGAGGCGTGGCTGCGCTCGACCGCCGCGACGACGCAGGATTTCACCATCGACGCGGCCTCCGTGATCGTCATGGACGGCCAGGGCCAACGCCGGCGCCTGCCCCGCGGCGCGGCGGCCTTCGATGAGCCGGTCGCCTCGGCCTGGCCCCGCGGCATCCGCGAGGTCGTCACCGAACGGGGCCTGATGAACGTCCACGGGACGTTCTACGAGCTGCCCCGCCCGGCATCCGGCGGCTTGGCCAGGATCCGCCCCGTCTGCACGCACAACCACCGCATCCACGATTTCTGCTCGTGGCGCGGCATGCTCGTGCTGGCCGGCATCCGGGCCGACGCCCCGTCGGGCGAGCATATCGTCCGCGGCGACGACGGCCGGGCGGCCCTGTGGTTCGGCAACGTGGATGACCTGTGGCGGTTCGGCCCGCCCCGCGGCACGGGCGGCCCGTGGATGAACAGCCCCGTCGCCGCCGAGACGCCCTCCGACCCGTACCTGATGACCGGCTACGACCGCAAAACGGTGGAGATGTCACACGATGCCGACACGCCTGTCCGGATGACGCTTGAGGTGGACGTCCTGGCCGATGACTCCTGGCACGCGTACAAGACCTTCACCGTGCCGCCCGGCCGGACCGTGCGACATACCTTCCCCAAGGGCTACAGCGCCCACTGGGTCCGCGCCCGAACCGACACCCCCTGCCGCGTCACCGTCCAATTCGACTACACGGCGTTCTGACCTGTCTGGTATTAGATACTCTGAAACAGCACGACGTAGGATTTCAGGTCAACGAGGAACGCACTCCCTAGTGACTGGCTCGAATTGAGCCATGTACACGCCATACGGCCCGGCTCCCTGGCCCCGAGTGAAATAAAGACGTTTGCCGTCGTATGACAGGAAAGCGTCCGTATCTCCACTGGACTCACTGTTGACCGATAGGATCTCAACGTTGCCGAAAGGCTCGACCAGTGACGACCGTGAGGCCTGATACATATCGTACAAACTCGCATATCGCCGGTTAGAACTGAAGAGCAGTTTCAAACCATCGGGTGAGAGGTACCGACCTTTTTCGTACCGGTCACTGTTGATCTCGTCCAACGGACGAATAAGAGAAAATGATTCATCAATACTGTCGCGCGTCGCCATCCAGAGGTTCGACAAATCATACGCAGACCCGGACCGATAGGAGAAGAAGACGATGGTCAACTCGTCCTCGGTCAGGGCGGGCCCGTTGCACTCTTCACCGTTTGGGCTCAGCTCGGTCAGCGTGCGGACATACTGCCACGGCCGGCTTGGATCGTCCCGGCGGGCCAGCTTGATCTCCTCGGGTCCCTGCACACCGGGCGGCGCGTTCTTCTCCCAATAGTAAAGGGACAGTCCATCCGGAGAAACCCAAGGAAACCCTATATTGTAGCCCGTCGCCACCAGTTCGTCGATTTTCCGCTCGTTGGTGAAGGGCTCATCGGGTGTTTCACGCGTGGCCTCGAACAAGCGGTTATACCCGGAGACCGGGTCAAAGCGCATGAAGACAATCAGCCGCTCATCCGCGGTCAGGGCCGGGGCCCTGGCGAAATTGTCCCCCTCGTTCAGCTCGCTCAGGAGCACCGGTTGCCCCCAGCCGATCTCGCCCTGCCACCAGTCGCCGGCCATGATCGCCAGGTCCGCCATTGTCACCTGTCCATCCCGATCCAGGTCGGCCCGGCCACACCAGTCCGGCACGTGGCAATCGCCAGCCAGCCACCAGTCCACCAACACCTCCAAGTCCGCCAGGCCGACGAAGCCGTCGCCCGTCAGGTCGCCGCACTCGCAGCACGCCGTCAGTGCGCTCAGGTCGGTGGGCGTGAAGCGCGTCAGATCGCCGTACCCCCGCGACAGCCCGACGACGATCTCATCGTTCGCATCGCACCGCAGCCACGTGATCTCAATGCTGCCATCACGAAGCGACAAGGCCACCTGGAAGTTGTTGTGCTTGTCCCGGTTGGCCGCCAGCCGCATGTCGCTGTAGGTCACCGCCAACCGGTCGGCCAGTTGCCGGTAGCTGACGTGATCCGGTCCGACCGTCGTCAGGTCCGCGAAGAAGGCCGAGATCCGCGGCAGCGCGAAATGGTTGTCCCATGACGCCGTCGCCGCGGCGTCCCCCTGCCCAAACGTGAGATACCCATTGCTGCCGATATACACGCGGTCATATTCCCGGCCGAAGAAGTCGATCGTGGCCCCGTCGGACAGGACCACCTCCGCCGCATCGTCGTCCCACAAGACCAAAGGCGTCCCCCCCGCCGGGTCCACCGGAAACTGTTGCACGTCCACCTGCCGACAGGCGGTGTAATACCCCGACGACCCATCCGGCCGGAAGAGCAGACTGGAGTAAGTCAGGTTGAAGTTGCTGTTTCGGTATCCACGCGCCAGCTCCTCAAAAGGCGCCTGGATGTCCAGACGGACCTCTCGCGGGGCCTCCTCCTGCGTGGTCACGTTCCTGAAGACAACCATCTGGGAGTAAGACCCGACCGCCATCGTCTCGGCCTCTTCGGTCAGGCTGAGCGTCACCTCCACGCTTTGTTGGGGATCGAGCCCGCCCGAGGTCACATCCGCCGAAAGCCAGCTCGGCAGTCCTTCCAGGCTCCACGTCAGCGGCGAGCCACCCGTGTTCGACAGCACGTAGACCTTCGAGGTCGGCTCAAACGGCCCGCCATGGATGGCCGAGGCTACGAAATCCTCCGCCGGCGTCACGTCCAGCACCCCCTGTGGAAAGACGACGGAGAGCACGACGCGAACCGCCGCTTCCTGACCGTGGGTGATATCCGTGAGGCTCACTATGGCTACGTGCTCGCCATAGGGCAGCAACGCCGCTGCCTCGGTCAGGCTCACCGTCAGATTCGCCGAGCCTCCGGGCAGTATCGGTCCCCACTGCGGCTCGACCGACACCCAGTCGGCGTCGGCCACCACCCCCCAGAACAGCGTATCGTCCCCTGGGTTCGTCAGGACGTACACCTTGGACGGGGGCTCGAACGGCCCGCCATGGTCGCCCGATGCCGCGAAATCCTCCGCCGGATCGACCGCCAGCACGGTCAACGCATCCCACTGAACCGCCCAGGCCGCCTGCCAACAGACCAGAACCAGCATCCAAGACGAAAGGACCCCTGCCTTTTGAAATGATACATCACGCATAACCGCAACCTCCTGCAACACACCTGCCCCGTTTCGCCCATCGAACCGGCTAAATCCTATGGCGTTGACCATTGAGTGTCAACAATTGTACCCAAGTCCGCGCGGCCTGTCAACAGACTTACACGGTCTTTTTCTTGCTCCGAAGGTCTGATACCCTCTTATGGTGGACAATGCACACAGGAGGCACCGATGGGCAGGTGAGCAGTGGCTGGGGCAGGCAGGCGTGTTGTTGACTCTCTGGCCGGTGGTTTGCCCGGCGGGCATTGCCCGGCGATCGGCGGCGGTAACCCGTCGCCCGGTGACGAGGAGTGCGTGGGACAGCGTTTGGGAGTGCTTGAGGCCTTCGACGCGGGCCCTCGCGGCCGGGCCAACCGTCATCGGAAGAGCCGCTCGCGCATGGCACCCAGATAGAATCCGGAAAAACGCCAGGCAAAACGGGCGCGATGGTCACCATCTCGGTAGACACGGGGTAAGGCAAAAGGATCTTCGCCCGCCCGCAGCGGCCGATGTTCCGTGGTACATGCCCCCACGCACCCCAATTCCCTGAGCACCTGGACCGACACCGGACTGACAAATCCAAACGGGTAACCGAAAAAACGGGCCCGATAGCCCAGATGCTCCTCGATCCAGGAGGTCGATTGCAGGATATCGCGCCGGATGTCCGCCGGGGATACGCTGTCGACCGGCAGGTGCTCATGACCGTGGGATTCCACCGCCACCCCATTGTCCCGCATCACCCGAATCTGCTCGCTTGTCAAGTAGACTTGGCGAGCCCACCGGGCTTCTTCTTCCGAAGTCCAGCCCAGCCTCTGCGCCAGGCCGTCGATAAAACGATGCATGCGCGCTCTGTCCGGCGAGCACACCACGCGTCGCACCGCTTCATAGAAGGACAGGCCGGCGTGCTCACGGCCCACGTAGTCTTTCACCGCGGCTTGAGCCTCCTGCGCATCCATGTGCCCCAGGAGAATGTATAGTTTGTGAAGCCACAACAGCAATGTCGCATCGACCGTGGAGGTTATCAGGAACAAGGTCGCCGGAATCCTCCATCGCTTCAGCACGGGATAGGCGTTCTCATACTGGTCCCGGAAGCCATCGTCGAACGTCACGACGGCCTCGCGAAGAAGCCTGGACTCCTGGATATCCGCATGCATTTTCTCCAAGGAAACGAACCGATAGCCCATCGCCCGGACGTAAGAGAGTATCCATTCAAACTGCTGGGGCGCGATCGCCTCAAGGCGCCGATCGAAAAAAGAGGATGAGGGCGGTGTGATTCGATGGAAACACAGGATGATCGGCAGGTTCACGCATCGCGACAACAGGCGATTGAGCCCGATGCGAAAGCAGCCCTGCTTGAAGCCCTCTGTCATTCTCCATAGCATGCGATCGTACGCCACCTAAATGTTATCCGAATCGGCCAGCGTGAAATGCCAGGGTTGTGACGACGCCAAAAGCCGACGGGCCAGGTCCGTGCCCGAATGCACGACGACGCACAACCCCCTTTCGGCCCCACGATCAGCGAAACAATGCGTCTCCAGCGTCTGGAAGTAGGGGGACCCCTCCATGCAGTAGGTCACGAGCTGCCGCACCTTGCGCTCAATGAGCATTCGCTCGACTTCGCAAAGCAAGCCCTGAAAGACAAGCTGGTTGTCATGCAGGGTGATATAGTCGCAGATCACCCCGGTGGCTCCATCCGGCGAGAGCTTGACGGCCAGATAACCCTGAAAATCCCGGCCCTCGTGTGCCCCCAAGAGGAGGTAGTCGTCGGGATTGTCCAGGAATCGCCACGTCAGATAGGTGCGATCGCGAAGGGTGCAAAACGCATATCGCGGTGGCCCCCAGAGCCCGTCGAAGTCCTCTGCCAAACGGTCCAGCACAGAGATTCTCAGCGGCTGACCGTCGCGCTGAGCCGGGGGGCACGGCGTCCGGCCGAAGACCTGCCGGCATAACATCCTGAATGGCTGGCTCCGCCTGGTTCTCCGCTTTACCACCGCCTTGACGCCGAGCTTCAAGAAGGGCTTGAGGGGGCGCAACGGCTTGGCCATGTAGTGCAATCGCGCGGATGGACACAGTTCACAGCCAAGCTTCCTGAGAAACCCCTGGTACGAAGCAGAACCCAGTGAGGGGGTGCCGTAGAGCATCTGTATACCGTGGGTTGCGGCGTATTCGATGCCCGCCTGCATGCCTCGCGAGAAAATGCCCTCCCGCCTGTGCCGCGCATCCGTGAACGCGTCACAGAACTCACCGCCGAGGACGATCTGGCCGAGCACCAGCAGTTTCTTCGGCGTAATCGACGCCGAGCCGATGACTTCCTCGCCTCGTCGTTCGAGGTAGATGTAACCGGGCAGGTAGGGATTCCTACGATGCTTCCATTCGAAGTACTCCGGCGAGATCGATCGGAAACGGTTCTCGCCGAACCGGGCTCTGAACCGGGCGAGCTGGACTACGTCTGGAGACACCGCACGCATACTCCTTCCAGGTCGACGGGACCGGCCGAGGATGAACCGCCGTCACTCTGCGACCTGATGACCCCTACCCCCATGAGCATCACCAAGGCTGATCCGCGGCTATCCACCCGGCAGCCAGAATGCCGTGAAACGACGGCCCCGCCCATTCTCATCAACCGCCACTACTGCCGGGCGAACTTCTCGAACTGGGCGTCGAGTTGCTCCTTGGTCTTGGCGCCCTCGTAGACGATGATCAGAAAGCGGAAGTGCGCCACTTGGCCCGGCTCGAGCGTAAGACCGAAGGCCTTGGCATCGGGCACCTTGTGGGCCTTGTCGAAGGCAAGCTGGCCGAGCGGGTTGGCGCTGAACAGGCCATAGTCGCGGGCGTGCCAGTACGTGGGGTAGTTCACGCTGGACGGGTGATTCAGGATGGCGATGCCCACGGTCCGGCCATCCTTTTCGCCCTGCAGCGTGACCCAGGTGGCGCGGCGGCCCCAGACGTTCCCCGCGCGGCGGGCCCCGGTGGACGCCAGATACTCACTGTGTCCATCCCGCTCGCGAAGCCAATCGGCGGTGCGGATACCCAGCATACCCTCCTTCGTGTCGCCGAACTCCACCTTCGCCAGAGCCTTGAGGTCGATGGTCAGGTCGATGGCGTATGAACCGGGGCCGGGGTGAAAGACCATCGTCCGGTGCTCTTCCAGGATGGGCTTTCGACTCTTATCGATCCACTGGCTGAGCGTCTTCAACGTTCCCTTCTCGCCGCCCGTCATCTCGACGGTCTTGACATGGTGAATCTGTGGCGGGCTGGTCGTATTGTTCCAGAACCCGCTGTCGTTGACCTCATCGTAGGTGAAGAACAGGCCCACGTGGTGCGGATGGTCGGTGCTCTCGCCCTCGACCTTGACCAGCGGGTACCCCCGGTTCAGGATCATCCCGCCCGGTGTCTTGAGGGGGTACAAAATGGGCTTCGTGAGCGTCTCGTCGTACCGATAGCTGGTGACGTTCTGGCCGTCGATCAGCACATCAATCCGATCGGGCCCCTGCTTGAACGCGACGCCCCCGGCCGCACAGGAGACCGTCGGCAAGGCCAGCGCCAGGGCGACGACCGTGATAAACGCGTGTGTGGTTTTCATGTCTCTGCTCCAAATCGAAATCCGTGGCCGTTCATATCCGAACACAGGACGATCCCATTCATCCGATCCATGCCCCACGGCGCTACGGGGTCTGTCGCGCCATTTCCAATGCGGTGGTGGTCACGTAGTACTTGGCCTTCATGTTGGGCACCTCCCAATCGGGCAGCTTGCCGTCCACGAGGTATTGCAGGAATCGCTCGGTGACCTCACCAAAGTGGGCCTCGTGGCCGACGTGATACTTGTCGGGCACGAACACGTGCCACTTCTCGCCGCTGGGCTCCAGCTTGATGCCCGGATACCTCTCTTGCAGGCTCAGAATGGCCCTGGGCAGCGCCACCGCCAACGGCACGGTCAGCTCGGGCTTGGCCGGCTCGATATACAATTCCGGGCGGAAGTTCTGCTCGGCCCCCTGACGGATCACCAGGTTGGCCCGCGTGCCGCGCACCACCGCGTAGTGCGTGTCCTGTCCACCCGGTGGGGCTTCGTAGTTCCAGAGCACCCGCACGCGGGCGTGGACCCCCTTGATCGTGTAATCGATCTGCCCGTTGACGTAACAGGGCAGCCGGCCCTCGGCGTCGAGCTGGTCCTTGAGCTCGGGAATGAAATCCTCCAGCCGCGTCACCTTGCGGTACTGCTCGCGCGTGATCATCGTGGGCCAGCGCTTCGCGGCGAGGATCTCGATATCGGTCTTATAGTCGATGGGCACCTCCGGGAAGCACTCCCACGCCACCAGGTCGACCAGGTGCGTCGTCACATCCACGATGCCCTCGCCCTGCTGCGTCGTGTCAAAGTACCAGCCGGGTCGCTTGATGGGATTGCCCGCGACCATCTTGAACAAATGGTGCACGCTCTCCGTCTCAAACGCGGGTTCATCGGGCGTGCCCGTGACCAGTTGACCGAAAACGGGCTCCATCTGCATCAGTTCGCGCTGCAGCATGGTGCAAATCTCCGACCGCTCGGTCATGATATCGTACAGCAACACATCGTTACGATCGGCGGCGTCGAAGGCCTCCAGCAGCAACTCAAAACCCGTCTGGTCGATGCACATGGGCTTGTCGACAAGCTGGTGGAGCCCCGCCGCGGCACAGGCCTTGATGTATTCGGTCTTCCGGCGGTTGTTGCCGGAGATAATGACGACGTTGCCCGGCCGCTCGGCGAGCATCCGCTCCAGGAAGTCCTCACTGGTGTGGACCTCTTCATTCCAGTGGGTGGGATTCTCCTGGCGGGTGTTGAAGCCCTCGATCCGCTGGAGATGGTCTTGAACGTCCGACCCGGGCGGCGCGTAGACGTGCACCGTCGGGTCCACCTGATCGTACATCACCTTCTGGACCAGCGCCGCGTGAAAATGGCCCGGATCCAGCGTCATCAACTTGACCTCTCCCTGGGCGCCGGTGAACCTGCCCGGCCCGGTGCACGATGTCGTCATGCCCATCAGCAGAATCCCCAGCCCCACACACACGATCCTCTTTGCCATGCCATATCCCTTTCCTCGTACAATCCCTGACGGCCTTCGCTAGCGTTTGTCCTGTGTATGGTCAGCCCTCCGTTGAGCGCGATGGATGACCTCCGCCACGTCGACGGGTTGCCCGCCGCGGGCCTTGGACTCGTCCGCGGCGGTCATAAAGGCGAACAGTTCGATCGTCTCCTCAGGCGGCACGGGAACCTGGCCGGTCTTGAAAAACGTGACGACCTCGTCGACGAGGGGCTTGTAACCGGCGTACTGGTCGAGCACAACGATGGCGTCCCGTCCGTATACCGTGGCTCCATACCCGCCCTTGCCCTGCCGAATCCCTCGAAACGTCGCAATGCGGCCATCGGCCCAGCGGCCCACCACCACGTCCCAGCCCTCGGTATGCACGCGGCTGACGCTCTGGCACCCCGTCCCCATCAGGGTGTACAGGATCTCGACCCCGTGAACGCCGTACCAGTACAGGTCCGGGTGGTGCTCCTCCAGGGCACAGGGACTATAGACGTCGCAGCCCAAAACCGGGCCCGTCTTCCCCTCGGCCTTCAAGGCCTGTATCCCCAGGGCGTATCGCAGGGATGAGCTCGACCAGCAGGGCACGCCCGCGGCCCTGGCCAGGCGGAAAATCTCGATGACATCCGCCAAGCTGCCGGCCATGGGCTTGTCGATGAACACCGGCAACCCGGCGGCGATGACCGGCCGGATCTGCCGTAAATGCGGCCGGCCGTCCACACTCTCAAGCAGAACGCCGTCGACCTTGGTGCAAAGCTCTTCAATGCTCTCGACGATCTCGACGCCGTACCGGTCCCGCAACTGCGTGGTGAACTGCTCCACCCGGCTGGCCGAGGCCTCCACGTCCGGCGATCCTCCCGGATACCCCGCCACGACCTTGCAGCCGTAGGGGCTCTGCGGGTCGTTGATGAGCCGTGTGAAGGCCACCACGTGCGAGGTATCCAGCCCGATCATACCCAACCGGAACGGCTCCTCACCCGCGCCGTGGACGGGCGCCGTGACCAGCACCGCAAGAAACACCACGACGAGAACGACCGGCCATGAACCCACTGATATGCGATTGCTCATTCGTGTGTCTCCCACCAGGCCCGGTGTCGCGCTGGGCCGCTCCGATCACACCATCGCCCCGACCTAAGCACGATCCGGCGCGAGCGTGTCGAGCGCGCCGCGGGCATAGCCGACCGACTCGGCCAGGCCGGCCAGCGGATCATTCGCGTCCTTCTCATATTCGAACGACACCTTGCCCGCATACTTGACGTCGATGAGGGTGGCCAGGAACTTTGGAATGTCGATCACGCCGCGGCCCATCTCGACGCATGAGCCGGCCGCGTTGGCCGACGACACATCCTTGATATGCACATCGTGAAGCCGGTCGGCGTACTTGCGGGCCTCCTCGGCCGGATCCAGACCCATCCGCTGCGTGTGGCCGATGTCCATGCACAGGCCGATCCGCGCATCGAGGGTCTTGACCTTGTCATAGACGCTCTGCGGCAGAGGATAGACCTCGTCGCCCGGCCCGTGGTTGTGAATGGCCACGACGATGTCGTACTGCTTGACCTTGCGATCGACCAGGCCCAACAGCTCAGGCGCGGGCACGCCGATGATGACCTTCATGCCCGCCAACCGGGCGTACTCGAAGGCCTGGTTGACATCGCTCTCATTGTTCATGTACACCACGCCGCACCCGTACAGGTCCAAACCGGCCTGACGCGTCTTGGCCGCGACCGCCCGAATCTCTTCGGGACTCGCGTCAAGGGGCAAATGCATGCTCTTGAAGGCGATGTGCTTGAGGCCGACCCGCCGCGTCATGCTCAGAACATCGTCCAACTTGAAGTTGCGGAGGGTGTAACTGGCCAGACCAAGAGAGAACTTCGGCTTGGCCCCTGCCGACGGACGGGGGAAAACCGTTTGGGAGGCCGTTGCCGATGTCCCCAGGGCCCCTGCCGCCGCGGCCGCCGTGACCTGGAAAAAACCTCGCCGAGAGTGCTTCTCCATCATCGCTTCGCTCCTGACATCAGGGTCACCATGATATTTGCGTCTCATCCTCTCGAAAACCCGACCGGCTGTCAAGCACAAAGCTTATCACGCGCACGGTGTCGGTATTGGTATGGTTCTGGTCGGGACTTCTGCCCCGGGCATCGATGGCGGACTGGAAAACGGCAGGCCCCATCATGCGGTTGCATGATCCTTTCGGTACGAAATCAGCCGTGCATTGACCGCCACGATCACCGTACTCAAGGACATCACCAAGGCACCGCCCGCCGGAGGCAGGACGATGCCGATCCCGGACAGCACGCCGGCCGCCAGCGGGATGGCAATGACGTTATAGCCCGTCGCCCATGCGAGGTTCTGCTTCATCTTTCGGTGGGTCAATTGTGACAGCGAGATGATATCGGCCACATCCCGGGGATCGTTCTCAACGAGCACCACGTCGGCGGTTTCAACCGCCACATCCGTGCCGGCACCAATCGCGATCCCGACGTCCGCCTGAGCCAAGGCGGGGGCATCGTTGACCCCGTCTCCGACCATGGCCACCCTGCGGCCCTCCGCCTGAAGTGTCCGGATCTTCTCCGACTTCTCATCCGGCAAGACCTCCGCGAAGTAGCTGTCCAGACCGAGCTCTTCGGCGACGTACCGGGCGGTGGCTTCGTTGTCGCCCGTGATCATGGACACCTCAATGCCCAGGGCCTTGAGTCCCCTGATGGCCTGGCGCGATTCATCGCGAATGATGTCCGCCAAAGCGATCAGGCCTTGGACCTTCTTGTCCGTAACGACCAACACCACGGTCTTGCCCTCACGGGCGAACCGATCAGCCTGGTCCGTCACCTCGGCGCCCTCAATGCCGGCGGCTTCCAGAATGCCCTTGTTGCCGAGGTATACCGTCCAGCCATCAAGCTTGGCTGTGGCACCCTTGCCCGGAATCGAGGCGAAGTCCTTGACACGAGTAAGCTGCAGCCCTTTTTCCTGGGCTGTGTCGACAATGGCCCGCGCGATGGTATGCTCCGAATTCTGTTCCACACTTGCGGCGTCTCTCAGCAACTCGTCCGTGCTCCAATCCCCCAGGCTGACGACATCGCTGACGCCGAACTGTCCCTTTGTCAGCGTTCCGGTCTTGTCGAATACCACGACGTCCAGTCGGCGGGCGCTCTCGAACGAGGTGCGATTGCGGATGAGCAGACCGTGGCGGGCCGATACCGCCGTGATCATGGCCACGACCAGCGGCACCGCCAGTCCCAGCGCGTGCGGACAGGTGATGACCATGACCGTAACCATCCGCTCCAGGGCAAAAACGAATTCCCGGCCAAGCAGCAACCAGGCCGTCAGGGTAACCACGCCCACCGTGATGGCGATCACGGTCAGCCAGAAGGCGGCCTTGTCGGCAAGGCCCTGGGCCCGGGACTTGCTCTGGCCGGCCTCCCGGACCAGGTTTACCACCTGGGACAGGTAGGACTCTTCCCCCGTCTTCTCCACGCGGATGGTCAGAGAACCCGTGCCATTGACGGAGCCCCCGATGACGGCATCCCCCTGCTCCTTGCTCGCGGGCTTGGATTCGCCGGTGACCATCGATTCATCGATCTCGGAGGCTCCATCCGTGATCTGCCCGTCTACCGGAATCTTCTCACCCGGCCTGACCAGAACGTGGTCCCCCTGGTGCAGTTCCTCCAGGGGGACATCCTCGGTGGTCCCGTCCTCCTGGAGCAGGTGGGCCTCTTTGGGCATTAGCTTGGCCAGTTCCTCCAGCGCCCGGGATGCCCCCATGACGGACTTCATTTCGATCCAATGACCCAGAAGCATGATGTCAATCAGGGTGGCCAATTCCCAGAAGAAGACACGACCCCGGAGGCCGAAAACAACCAAGCTGCTGTACACGTACGCGACGCTGATGGCCACGGCGATCAGCGTCATCATGCCCGGTCTGGTCTTCTTGATCTCATCCACCAGGCCGGTGAGGAAGGGCCAGCCGCCGTAAAAGTAGATGAATGAGGAGATCGCAAACAGAAGGTACCGGTCGCCAGCAAAGCCGAACGACACGCCCAGCAGGGATTGGATCATGGGTGAAAGCACCAGCACGGGCACTGTTGCCCCCAGCGAAATCCAGAACCGTTTCTTAAAATCCTCCAGCATGTGTGCGTGATGAGAGGCGTGATCATGACCGCCGTGACCATGGCCGTGACGCTGGTGGTCGCCGTGTCCCTGATGAGCTTGGGGTTCCTTGCCAGGACTCTGGAAGGCGTTCTTGCATGAGTCGCTGCAGAAGTAGTACGTCTTGCCGCCATGCTCCAAGGTGACCGCTTCGCTCTTGTCTATCTGCATCCCACAGACGGGATCTTGCACTTTCTCCGACATTCTGTCCTGCTCCTCTGGCTTGTCAGGCTGTTTTCCCGAAGACTCTCTTGGCTCGAAACGTGGCCTTGGCGCATCCCCTCAATGGGGCTCACTCGCCACAGCGGGCCGCCGAGCCTTCGCCATGCCGAAAGTCATGGTCCAGTTACCCTCATGGTGCAGCAGTTAACCGGCGTCCTTTGCCGTCAACCCGTTACGTTACAACAAGGGAGGCCCATGGCTTTTAAGGATTATCCTCAAATGCGGCCAGCCGAACCCCTACGTATGCTGCATTCTCACGAATCCCATGTCAGAGCGACTCCTCATATGCAGGGATCACTCATCCGCGGTGTGGGCCGTCGCGCTCATGCCCTGCGGGGGGCGATTGGGGCACATGGAAGCGGGAGTCTGATTTACAGGACTCCTTCACTGAGGCGCGGACCCCGGCGTCCTGTCAAAGCGGCTCCGTTTGAGGTCTGCTCGGGGCTATCTGTTCAACTGCCAGAACCCCGCGTTCAGGGCGATTGCGAAGCTCACCCACAAAATGTACGGCACGAGAAGGTACGCCGCCGGCTTGGAGATCCGCCGGAAGGCGAGAATCGTGAACAGTATCGCCACCCACAACAGGATGATCTCAACAAGGGCGAACGCCATCCAATGAAGGCCAAAGAACAGGGGCGTCCACAGCCCATTGAGAACGAGCTGCAGGACGAACAGTCCCAGGGCGACCCTGACCCGCCGATCGCCGAGGCCCTTGCTCCAAATAAGAAAGGCCGCCACCCCCATCATCACGTAGAGAATCGGCCACACGACACCAAACGCCCAATTCGGCGGAGCGAAGGAGGGCCGGGCCAAGCCGGCGTACCAATCGTCCATGGAATCCCGCACGGCAGAAGACCCCAGAAGGCCCGTCAACAGACAGGCGACGATGCAGAATACCAGTTTGCCAATCCCCCTCATGGTCCATCCTCTATGCTCCTGGAGCAGACAGCGTGAGCGGCACACCCACGGCCCCATGCCCACCCGCCGGAGACCATCGGGTCTCGGCCAGCCCTGGCCTTTCTGGCCGGAAGGGCGCCTGTCTGAAAAGAGAAAGGGACGCACGGCCGAAGGCAGCGACCGGCGTCCCTCAAGTGATCTTCGGTTCCTGCGTGATCAGAACCGGCGACGCCGAAGCGCCACCGCTCCCAGCCCCAACAGACCGAGCGTTGTCGGTTCAGGAATGCCATAGAATTGGATGTCTGCAATCTGCATCGAGTTCGCGCCGGCGTCCTTCAACGTGGGGAACAGCATCTTATAAGAAGTGTAGAAGGTGTCGTTATCGACTGAGACCATATCCCCAAACACCATGTGGTCGGGACCCGTAGTGCGATCATCAGGCAGGCTGAGCGTTCCCGAATCGATCAACGTCCAGGTCTCCGCCAGGCCGTCGCTGTTGTCGCCGCTGGCGATCGCATCGTTGGTGCCGTAAAGCTCCCAGCTCGCCGGGTCGCGCCCCACGGCATCGTTGGCCACCATGATCTGGAAGGCCTCCACCAACGTCATCCCCCCGGAGGGTGTGACGATGAAGCCGGAGTTCTCCTTGCCGAAATTGAGGTACTTGTTGACCGTGCCGTCAATCAGATTAGCGGGACTCTCACCCTCCGGATACCTGCTGTCCGCATGGACGTCCGTGTCAATCGCCAGAATCGTATTACTCACCGACAGAATACTGCTGCCGGAACCATCGACACTCTCAAAGAACGACACGTCCGCGATCTGCATGGAGTTGGTCGCGGCCGCATCCTTCAGTGTCGGATAGAGCATCTTGTAAGACGTGTACAGGGTGCTGTTCGTCACCGTCACCACCGGCCCCATCGTAAATCGTGCATCGGGCAGCGTCACCGTCCCGGACCCGATGAGCGTCCAGCTCTCCGCCGTCCCGGTGCTGTTGTCGCCGCTCGCGATCGCGTCGTTGGTGCCGTACAGCTCCCAGCCCAAAGGGTCTCGCGCGGGCCAATCGTTGGCGGTCGTGATCGTGAAACTCTGCACCTGCGCCGCGGAATCCGGCACCACGATGAAGCCCGTGTTCTCCCGACCGAAGTTCAGATACTTGGTGTTCGCATCGCCATCCAGCGCATTAATCGGTCCCTCGGCGCCCGGATACGAGCTGTCGGACACCATGCCGTCGGCGTCAATCGCGATGATAAAATCACCGGGCGACAGGAGCACCCCTGCGAAACTGGGAACCACGAGAAAGGCCGCTGCGAGAAATACTTGGATAATACTGCGATTCATCATACCTCACCTCCGAATCCACACCCACGAACGACGCCTGGAACACACACGCATGCACATCTGGCGGGAATCCCTTACCTCCGGCGCTCTCCTTACACATCAACGGAAACAGCGTAGTGGCCAGCCATCAATCTTGTCAATGAAAAAACGGGGATTTTTCACGGGGTTTTTAACCCCTCCGGAGTAGATTGGTCACATTCCAGGCCCCGGAAATGAGGCTACGACATGCACAGCCGGTTGACCGTGGCCTGCATGAGCAACATTGGCGGTCGTCCCGGATGGCCGGGTACACCTGCGACGGGGCCGCGATTACCACGTCCCAGATGGTCAACCAGACGCCGACGAGCTTGGCCTGCGAGGGCGACCTCATGACGGCCAAGGGCAGACAGGGCAAACGCATTCTCATGTTTTTTGGGTGATCAGGTGGAGCAGAAAGTCGTGATCCCATCCGCCGAGCTTTCGTTTCTGTCGGATGCTGGCCTTTCGCGTGGTGTCGGCCTTGAGCAAGCCCAGGGCGATATGGGACGAACGCACATAGTTCTCGCTCCAAATAATCGTAGGCCACCCCCCGGCAGTCGTTCGTCAGGCCTTGGTCGAAGAGCCACTGGAGGCTCTCGTGTAAGGCGGGCTGATTGGCCTTGACCTGTAACAGGTAATCGCCGCCCCCCTTCCGGATCTGCCGGGCGGTGTCTTTCTGACAATGCATCGCATCGGCGGTGACGACCGCGCCGTCTAAGTCGAGCAGTTGCAGGAGCTTCGGCAAGGCCGTGATCTCGTTTTCCGCCGTGTCGCAGGCGATCTGACCCAGCACCGTTTGGTTCGTCACGCACCAGGCGTTGAGCATGTGCAGGGCACTCTTGTCGGCGGCCGTGTCGAAGCTGCGCCGCAGGGTCTTGCCGTCCACGGCGATCAGTCGGCCCTGGGACACCTCGGCCAGATGGGCCATCCACTGTCGGAAGCAGTGGCCAAAAGCCACGGGGTCCAGTCGGGCGAAGACCCGAGCAAACGTGTCAGGGCTGGGGATGCCGTGGGGCAGATGAAGAAACGTCTTGAACCACGTCTCCTTGGAGCGGCCAAACAAGAC
>NPIE01010825.1_pt1 | contig 52028 bp, 51 predicted proteins | sample 8637661 | NCBI WGS metagenome assembly NPIE01 (sample SAMN07420842, study PRJNA396082) | bioreactor metagenome | isolation source: sample BA12 brine-fed electro-methanogenic bioreactor BA | place: Japan: Kochi | collected 2016-12-09 | reverse complement strand
GCCGGGACCAATTAACCAGTAAACAAATTAACTATTTAACCAACATCCGGACTTATGAAGCAGATATTCGACAACATATCACTCAGAGCAAGCAAAATGACAACCAGGGCATACAGCACATCCTTTTCAATGGGAATCAGGTTCTTTAATAAAAAGTTCCATGACCCCCGNNCCCATCTATGCAATCTATGGATTTGTTCGCTTTGCCGATGAAATTGTAGATACATTTCATGACTATGACAAAAAGAAGCTGCTGGATGATTTCCGCAAAGATACCTACAAGGCCATAGATGAGGGTATCAGTCTGAATCCCATTTTGCATAGTTTTCAGCAAGTTGTAAATGAATATAAAATTGATCATGGATTAATTGATCAGTTCCTTTACAGCATGGAAATGGATCTTTATCAGCATGAATACGATCGCAAGAAATTTGAGGAATATATTCTGGGATCGGCAGAGGTTGTAGGTTTGATGTGCCTTAGAGTGTTTGTTGAAGGAAACCAGGATAAATATGAAATGCTAAAACCCTCCGCCATGAAGCTGGGAGCGGCTTTTCAGAAGATCAATTTCCTGCGGGATATTAAAGCGGATCATCTGAAGCTGGGCAGGTCCTATTTCCCCAATGTTGACCTGAGTAATTTTACACAGGAAGACAAGGAAAGAATTGAACGGGAAATCGAAGATGATTTCAGAGAGGGTCTGAAAGGGATCCGCAAACTTCCCTACGGGGCAAGGCTGGGCGTATATATTGCCTATGTGTATTTCTTCCAGTTGTTTAAAAAGATCAGGGAAACTCATCCGCAAAAATTGATGAAGGAAAGGATCAGGGTGCCGAATACCGCTAAGTATTCTCTATTGCTGTCATCATACGTCAGGCACAGGATGAATCTTTTGTGATTCATCCACCTGGTCCTTGTTTTAGATTCCGGATTCCGAGTTCCTGGTTTCGGATTCGTTACCCAATAATTGTAAAATCGAAATGATGTTAATGAATCGTTTTATTAAAATGGAGACACAAAAGTTTTCATCAAGGCAGTTTCTGCGCAATGTGTTGACGGTGCGTTCAGGAAACTGAGGCAATTTAACAAAGGACGTGATAATCTTGAAAAAGCTGTAACTTTGGATCCTGATAATGTTGAGATCAGGTTCCTGCGTTATCAGGTCAAGCTCGAATCACCCTGGATACTGAATTATAAAGATATTGAAGAGGATGAAACCCTGGTGATGCAAGAAGCTCGCAATAGTGATAGCAAACTGGATGCGTTCTTGTTGAACAAAATCCGTGATTATTTGTTGAGTAAGGGAGATTTGAGCTACATGGAAAAAGAAAAGATCAAAAGCTTGAATCAAAAAAGCAATAGAGATGGCTGAAGAAAAAGTTGTACTTGTTGATAAACTTGACAATGAAATGGGTTTAATGGAGAAAATGGAAGCCCATAGAAAAGCAGTTTTGCATCGTGCGTTTTCCATTTTTATCTTCAATAGCAAAGGTGAATTGATGCTGCAGCGCAGAGCCCTGAGCAAATATCATTCGCCGGCATTGTGGACCAATACCTGTTGCAGCCATCCCAGGAAAGGCGAAACATACCTGGAGGCAGGCCACCGGCGCCTGCAGGAAGAGATGGGTTTTGATTGCGATTTTGATAAAGCATTTGATTTTATTTACAAGGCTGATGTAGGACAGGGATTAACAGAACATGAGTTTGATCATGTACTCGTTGGAGAAAGCGATAAACTGCCTGATATCAACTTGGATGAAGTCGATGAATGGAAGTATATGTCTTTCGAGGATATTCAGCAGGACATCAAACTATCACCTGAAAATTACACAGTCTGGTTTAAGATTGCTTTTGATGAATTGCTGAGGTTCAAAAAGTTGGACAATGTATAATAAACATTGAGGTTTTGCTCCTGAAAGTTCAACGAAGAACCTTGCAATGCTTTTTTAAAAAAGTAAGTCATCATGCAATGATTTGAAAGCTGGTGTTTTTCTCCTGTAGTCTTTAAGCGTATTAATTTTAAATTGATTTATTATGAACTGGTATTTTATTATACTGATTATCCTGGCTGCTTTTTTCTTTATGGAGTTTATGGCCTGGTTTACACACAAATATGTAATGCATGGATTTCTCTGGAACCTTCACAAAGATCATCACATCCGTGATGGGCGCTTGTTCGAATGGAATGACCTCTTTGCGGTTTTCTTTGCCGCGGTGAGTATCGTGATGCTATACTTCGGGGCTGCAAGCGGGTTTGACTATAAGTTCTGGATAGGTGTTGGGATTTTCCTGTATGGTGTGGCTTATTTCCTATTCCATGATGTTTATGTGCATCAAAGAGTAAAAATGTTCCACAATTTATCAAATCGTTATCTGCGTGCCACAGTTAAAGCCCACAAAGAGCACCACACACCTCATACGCACGAGAATTATGGTTTCCTGATCGCTCCCATCAGGTATTATAAAGAAGAGTTCTTTGGCAGGAAAGTAAATGCATAGCTAACGCAAAATTCAAAATCCCGACTAGCCTTTTGGCAATACGAGAATCCTCGTACGAAGGACGGAACTAAAAATTCAAAACTCAAAACTAAAAATTCAAAACTAACAAGTGTCAACCTATCTAGCCATAAACCTGCTGTCGATCAGTATCCCTTTCTTAGCCGGTTTTGACCGAAGACTGAAGTTCTACCGGCAATGGAAATACCTTTTTCCTGCCATCTTGCTTACAATGATTCTATTTATTCCCTGGGATGTGATCTTTACAGATATGGGTGTATGGGAATTTACCCCCAGGTACCTGAGTGGCATCGATCTGATCAATCTTCCAATAGAGGAATGGTTGTTTTTTATCTGTATACCCTATGCTTGCCTGTTTACCTATGAATCACTAAACTACCTAGTAAAAAAAGATTATCTCCGAAAGTATGTGCCTGCTATCAATTACACCTTGATGACTGTCCTGGCAATCCTGGCCATCATTTTTCATGACCGCTTATATACCTTTGTTACATTCAGCCTGATGATTTTGATGCTGGCCCTGCAGCAATTTCTTATCAAAGGAAAATACATGGGCCGGTTTTATTTTTCCTTCATTTTTGTATTGATCCCCTTCTTCATCGTCAATGGATTGCTCACCGGATCCTTTATTGAAGATCAGGTCGTCTGGTACGATAATACAGAAAATATGGGTATCAGAATGTTCACCATCCCGATCGAAGACAGTGTTTATGCCCTCCTGATGCTGATGATGAACACAAGCTTTTACGAATATCTCAAGAAACTGTATTAGCTCCCGGCTTAACGGGGCCTGCGAACGATCCCGGCAACCAGGCTTATAACGAATAAAACAACAAATACCCAGAACAATATTTCAGCTATAGCTGCAGCTCCTGCTGCAATTCCGCCAAATCCGAATAATGCTGCTATCAATGCAATGATAAAAAATACAAGTGCCCAACGTAACATAGTTTTAATTTTTTTGGTTCAGGGTCTAATGCAAGAATATCTTGCCAGAATGGTACTAATTGCGAAGAGAAGCAGTCTTAATGATATGGAAAACAGCTAAAAAGATCAAATTTTAAGATGAAAATAAATCACTGAATCAAGAAATTGACTGTGGATTTTACTCCCCGCACCTCTACTATCTGATCAGGATATTCAATCGAGGCATTGCCGAAATGGAATAAGGCAGCTCAATGGAATCGTCAATGTACAGGTATTCAAGGTTTCTCAGGTTTCTTATTGTAGCCGGTAACTGAAGCATTGGCCCGCTATGAGAGACATTCAGTTCGGTCAGGTTTGTCAGTTTTCCCAGACTCTCTGGTAACTGCCCACGCAAATTGTTTTTCCCGATAATTAGTATGTTCAGTGATTGTAAATTGCCAATACTGGCCGGAATCTCTTCAAGCTGGTTATGATCAAGGTTCAGGAATTCCAGATTGCTTAGTTTTCCGATGGATACAGGAAGCACATTCAACTGATTATAATTCAGCTCCAGGGTTTCCAGGCTTTTTAAATTCCCGATTTCTTCGGGCAGCNNATCGTGGAAATTTCATTGAATTCAAGCGACAATCTTTCTAACTGATCAAGTGCTCCGATTTCTGCCGGGAGGGATTTCAGATTATTTCTGCCGATAGCCAGAATTTCAAGCTTTTCAAGATTTTTTATACCTGGGGGAAGCGTCTCAATACGGTTGTTGAATAACACAAGTTTTTTAAGATTGGTCATTTCCAGGATCTCCGGCGGAAATTTCTCAAGCCGGTGATTACTGAGATCAAGCTTTTCAACTGCCTGGGGGTTTTTCATGGCAGTTTCCAGACTTTTGATCGTTCCGCAGGATGGAAGGATCAGTAATACAAAAAAAACATAAGTAAGGCATTTTTTCATAAGCGATTGATTTTAAAAATAAAGATAATGAAATTGCGGTTAAATGGCCTTTTTTGTAGTAAAGGATCAATTTCATTGACGTTAATTGTCCTTCACTTCTTCTATCTTCCGAAGATCATAAGATGCTTGATAATCCTCGGTGATGATGCCGTTCTCACCAATACGATAGCCCTTGGAATTCCTGCCGGTCTTTACGATCCTTTTTCCTTCGCAGGCACTGATCCCGGTCCATTTACAGTTTTTGCAATGTTGGGTTCCGTTGATCTGAACGCCCCAGCATTCATCTGTGGATAGAAACGAGGTATCAACTCGGCGCATAGATAAATTTTTGGACCAAAATAACCAAATTTAGTGGATTAAAGCTTGTGATTTAACTCACAGCTATTATTGGGAAAAATATTCATGTCCAAAGGTCTCCATAAAACCCTCAAAGATCCTGACCTTTTTCTTCCCATGTTTCGAAAGTTTTTTAAGAATCTTTTTTAAAGATTTGATCTTGTTAAGCTTTTCCGGATTTTTGGAATAGAATTTATCCGCATAGCAGATGATCTTTTCTTCCACGGTCCGTGGGCTCATGTCCCTTCTGGGTAAGGGCAGTTTAGCCTTGAGGATATCATCTACTGTAATGCCCACCCCAACATGTCTTTCACAGATGGGGGCGATCTCCTGCAGCCCTTCACATTCCAGAAGCTCCCTGCCAAGGAAAGTGTGAGCGATATAGGGAAAATCCCCGTAACATCCAATATCGGGGGCATGGGTTTTGAAAATACCGATATCGTGAAGCATACAGGCTGTTTTGATGTATTCAAGATCTGGATTGAGGTGTTGATTGTGCTCCGCGATCCTGAGGGCCAGCTTCGTTACATTCATTACATGGGTATGCAGTATCTTATAGGCAAAGCTGTCCTTCGGGTAATATTTTTCAATAATGCTTTCTGCGATGTCCGTCATCAGGAAGTCTTATTTAGATTTGCCAGTGCCTTGAAATCACTTCCTGCCGGGCTCTGGAAGATCTGCAGATCGAAATGAGGAACGGCAGCAATGATGTGGTCGAAAATATCAGATTGAATATCCTCATATTTTGCCCACTCCTGGATCCGACTGAAAACATAGATCTCAATTGGGATCCCAAATTCGGTAGGTTGCAACTGACGGACCAGGAAAGTCATATCTGCATTGATCTCAGGTTTGTTCCGCAAGTACTGCTTCATGTAGGCCCTGAAAATACCCAGATTGGTTTGCCTCCGTCCGTTTACGAGTACAGAATTGTCGATCTTGTATTCCTCATTATAGGCTGCAATCTCCTTGTCCCGTTTTTCGACATATGCACTAACCGACTGGAATTTTTTAAATTTTTCGAGCATTTCCGGGGTGCAGAATTTCACACTCGACATATCAATATTAATAGAACGCTTGATCCTTCTCCCACCGGATTCTTCCATACCACGCCAGTTCTGGAAATAATCATTTACCAGGGCATAAGTCGGGATGGTGGTAATGGTCTTGTCCCAGTTTTGCACTTTTACCGTCGTGAGGGTGATATCAATTACGCTTCCATCGGCACCATACTTGGGCATGGATATCCAGTCGTTGATGCGCACCATGTTATTTGCGGTCAGCTGAATACCACCCACAAAGCCAAGGATAGGGTCTTTGAATACCAGCATGAGGACAGCAGAAAGCGTTCCAAGTCCAACCAGCAGGGCTGTTGGGCTCTCATTACGTATGATGGAAATTACGACAATGATCCCCAAAATAATGAAGATGATCTGCAAAACCTGGATAAAGCCCTTTATGGGGCGCTCCCTGGAAATATCATAGGTCTGGTAAATGTCATTTACGCCGTTCAGCACAGATAGCATAATACCAATAAATACCACCGTCATATATATGTTCAGGGAGCCCTGTACAATACTAACCGTAGTTTCCAGATCGGGCAATGCCAGCGGTATCAATTTGTAGATTAGGATGGCAGGAGCCAGGTAAGAGATTCTATTGAATACTTTGCGATCTGCCAGTATATCGTCCCAGTTGGTTTTTGATTTTTTAACCAGTATATGGACAAAATGGGTGATCAGCAATTTTGCAATAAAATAAGATAGTCCGGCCAGGAATAGAATAATAACAACTTCCAGGCTTTCTTTCAATAAAGCGGCGGTACTTTCTGATAGTCCCAATTTAACGAACCAATCGGTGACTTGTTTTCCAAGGTCTTCAAGCATGATGTGTCATGATTTTGAAAACAAAATTAAAGAATTAATCCTGTGCTTTCAAAAGCTTATTGATTTCTTTGTGGTATTTCTCGTTCAGGAAAAGGCACTGGCCCAGGCACACATTGGAATCATAGATTCGGATCACATCAATAAGGCCTGTCTTTCTGTATAGGATTCCTAACGCAGCATCCCAGTTGTTCTCTTTGATGTTGCGCTTGATATCCAGGGTCATCTGTTCAAACTGATCAAAGGGAAGTTTTACAGGGATCTCAAAATATCCCATCTCAGGGTTTTCTTTGTCCATGTATATTCCATTGTCAAGTTCATCGAGCAGAAAGTATTTCTTTATTTTGATGAGACCTTCATAAGGTTTTACACTTTTGCCTTTGGCGAACTCAATACCAGCCTGCTTATAAGCATTCAGCACTTCAGGGATTAATTTATAATTACTAAGGCCCTTTACCCTGATACATGAAACCGTTTCATTGAATAGCTTCACTTCACCAGGGGCTCCGTCAAAATATACCGGGCAATTCTTTTTTGCCTTAATGGTAGCCCTGATGATGTCTTCATCCGTGTTGGATCCTTTGGTTACAAGAAAGGCTGATTTTGGATTGGTCTTGTCGGGTACCGTTGTGCCATGATAACCCGGATAGGGATGCAGGGACTCAAGTACCATTTCATCATAACCTACTGATACAAGGGTTTCTTTCTTCTCAATGGTACCGATGATCTCCAGTATGGTCTTTACAGTTTTCATATCTTTAAATGTAATAGATTAAATAATTGAAAATATCAAATCTTGTAGCGAATATAAACATTTTTTATAATTACATACGTAAATATTTTGTTAATTAAATATAGGTACAGCTAGGCTTATTTCCTGGTCAGAATGATAAAATGTTCACGTTCTCTGCGTGGTTTAATGGAATTATAGGCAACTTCAAATTGTCTGATGCTGAAATGATCTCCAAAGAGTTCCCGGTATTCTTCAGGACAGCCTCCATAGGGCGGATGATCATTGCCGAATTCGTGATTAAATAGCAAACCAACCAGCTTTCCACCGGGTAAAAGCAATTGATTCATATGCTCGGCATAATCGAATCTCAAATAGGGTGGCAGTGAACTGAAAAAGGTTTGTTCTATAATCAGCTCATACTTTCCCTGATGCTGAAAAAAATCCTCATTAATCAGATGTTTATGCGGAAAGTCGGGCACCCTGTTTTGAAAACTACGAATGGCTTCATCAGAGATATCCAGGAGATAGGTGTTCCTGAAGCCTTTCAAGAAGAGATATTCCACTTCCCATGCAATGCCAGCTCCGGGAACCATGATCCGCAAATTCTTATCCTCAAGCTGGTCGATATACTCCTTGATCGGTGTAGATACGTAACCAATGTCCCATCCTGTTTGACGGGAGCGGTATTGCTCGTTCCAGTAACTTGCGTCAAGGTTCATCTAATTTCTCTGATTTTACAAAACATCCCAAACGGATTGTTTCAGCTTTTCCAATACTTCTTATGTGATGCTGCCGCTTTACATGCCATGCGCGCATCCAAGCAATCCAATTATAAAAAAGAATAAAACCAGATTTTTCATAGGAGCCGTATTATTGTTTTGGTTTGATTCATCCTCCGGATCTTTTGGCGCGATAGCCTGCATTTTTCAGGATCTCCATGATCTTTTCCCTGAAGTCTCCCTGAATGATGATTTCTCCTGTTTTTGCCGAGCCGCCAACACCACATTTTGATTTCAACAATTTTGCCAGGTCTTTGAGGTCTTCGTCCTGTCCCACAAAACCAGTAAGCAATGTAACTTGTTTTCCGCCGCGGTTCTTTTTGTCCAGCATAACGCGCAGGTCCTGTTTCTGCGGGGGAAGGGTTTCCTGGGAGTTCCCTTCACCATCGTAGTCATAGTCAAAATCAGGATCGGTGCTGTATACAATTCCTTTTTTCTTGTTCTTTTTCGACATTTTCTGCACTTTTAAGGAATTAGAATTTTCAAAGATAAAGGATTAATTTTGAAATGGAGTTTCTTCCCAAGTTTGAGGGGCTCACCATCAAGGTTTACCGTTCTGTTTTTGTTTTGTTCCAGGATCACTTCCTTTGCTTTGATGATCTTCACATATCGTGACTTGTCGATCTGGTTAAAATAAAGCAAATGGGCCACTACTGGTAATTCTATTAGCGGAACTTTCTTTACGATACAAACGTCAATCAGCCCGTCATCCAGGCTGGCTTTCGGGGCAATTGTGGTATTGTAACCAAACTGGTTTGAATTGGCAAAACTAATCAACAGAGCGCTGCTCAATATTTCCCTGTCATCGATAATAAGTTTGTATTTTTTCTCTTTGTAATAGGTGTATTCCTGGCTCACGATCCTGAAATAGGATAGAAAACCCCTTTTGTCGCTTTTGGCAAATTTTCTTGCCACTTTGGCATCGAATCCAACACCAGCAATGCTTACATACATTGTGTCGTTTACATTTACCGTATCAATTTTTATTTCATTGGAATTATTGATCAATTGCAAAGCTGAGATCGGGTTGGTGGGAATCTTCAGGTGATGTGCCAGGCCGTTTCCCGAACCCAGGGGAATGATGCCCAGGGTTGTGTCGGTGCCAGTGAGTGCCCTCGATACTTCGTTGATGGTTCCGTCGCCACCGGCAGCAACTACAAGATCAAAGTTTTTCTGCACAGCATCCTGTGCCAGGGAAGTGGCATCCCCGGCCTTTTTTGTGTATGAAATGTCGGCATTAAATTTTGAATAATCAAGATGTTTTCGAATATACTGACCCATCATGTCCTTTTTCCTGACTCCTGATATAGGATTGATAATGAATTTTATGCTACTTTTTCCGGCTACCATGTTCATTTTATCGTTAATTGATTGTTAATGAGTCGGTAATTATACTGCTGTATGATGGCCTTCAGAAATCTCTCCATTGAAGATACTATTTCCGCTTCTCTTTTCAGCAGATTTTGCCTTAGTAAGGGGTCATCAAGGAAATTATAAAGGGCAAGACTGGTGGAGCCGTCAAATATAAGGATATATTCCCCCTGGACCAGCTGGTATGCTCCTGCAGTGAACTGTATGGCAAAGTTCCGGGTCGTACTATCGGTCAGGTCATTTCCGAATGCGATGAAGCCCTTGTCAAAATCCAGTTTCATGAGAATTGTAGGCATGATATCTGTTTGCTGGGCAATAGTGTTTTGGAGACCATTCCCAATGACACCGGGTTCGAAAAAAACGATCGGAATGCGGTAATTGCCGATTCGGTTGCTGTATTCGGGCAGATAGGCTTCTGAAGTATGATCGGCTGTGATCACAAAAATGGTGTTCTCATACCAGGGCATCCAGGAGGCAGTTTCAAAAAACATTTTCAGGGAATGATCAGCATACATAATACTTTCCTGGATTTCCAGGGGACCCTGTTGGAATTTTCCACTGAATGATTCAGGAATGGTGTAAGGATGATGGGAGGAAAGGGAAAAGAAGCATCCCACAAAAGGCTGTGCCATTTGATTTAGTTGTTTGGCAAAATACTGGAAAAAGGCATGATCAAAGATACCCCATTTGCCATCATAGTATGTGTCATCATTGAATTCATTCCTCCCGTGATATTCATCAAAACCTGCCAGGCTGGCAAATGCATCGAAGCTCATGGTTCCGTTGTTTCCCCCGTGAAAGAAAGCAGAATGATAGCCCTTTTTGCCCAGCAGGTTTACCAGGCTGTTGATCCTGTTTCCGGAGTAGGCCGAAGTTGGAAAATCCGTTTGCATTAGGCTTGGCAGGGAGGCTGTGATGGCCGGTATGGCCTCGATGCTGCGCTTTCCGTTTGCAAAGGCATTGTAAGAAGTTCCTGTTTTAATCAGAGAATCAAGAAATGGGGTATAAGAGCGGATTCCTTCCTTACCCTGGTTCAGGGCACCGATATGTTCGGAACTGAAGCTTTCCATGATGATCAGTACAATGTTCCTTGGAAAATATTGCGCTGAGAAGTTGTCCGGTAAATATTGTGGAGAATAGATTGAACTAAGTTTCCTCTGATCGAAATAATGCTTTTCCTCCAGTCCTTGCTGACCTATGGTTTTTATCAGGCTGAAAGGGGTGTTCAATACCAGGGGGATGTTCTTTGCCTCGGTATGTTTTGCTGCTGTTGACAAACTGATGGGTTTTAGCTGAAACCCACCTCTGATCACAAGGACACTGATGAAAACCGAAATGACCAGCACGACGAACTGTCTTACAAAGTATTTTGTGCTTGCTCGGTAGCTCTTTATTCTTAGTGGTTTGATCTTGGAGGACAAATAAATCAGTGCAACAGAAAATAATATCCAACCGAGGAACTCAGGTAAAAATTTCCAGATGAACTGTGGGATCAGCCCCAGGAACTGATTCTCTTCACTGGAGATAAACAGGAAAACCTCTGCCGTGATTCTCTTCATGGTGAAGCGGTAGTAAACAGTATCGATAAAATTGGCCGCAAGCGCAAGTATATTGGGTAGCAGGTAAAATACAATATTCACCGTTTTGTAATAATAAGGATGATAGCGATAAGAAAGCGGGATCAACATCAAGAAGATAAATATTGAATTAACCATGAATAGTGCTGACAGATCGAAACGGATTCCCCAGAGCAGGGTTTCAAGTAATTCAACGGCTGAGATGCCGGCAAAATACCCTGTATTGAAAAGATAAAAGGCCAGCCTTGATAACCAGAGCAAAGCAAATGCCCAGAACAATTTGATCAGTAACAGAGACAGAATCCTTCTTCCATGTATTTCTTTCCCTTTCATCGTTGCAAAATTAGCAATTTACGCCCAGCAACGAATACTTTGTAAAACAGATTGAAAGCATATTTTTTTTATCTTTATAAATTGATTGGGGATTGTTTTTTTCCGAACCGAATCTAAGTTAGGCTTAATCAACACCAATGAACCAGGCAGAGGATCATCAACAGATTAAAAGGCTACAATCTGAAATCAAGGAACTAAAAGCAAAATTGAATCGGCTCAATGAAGTTGAGGGTAAAGAGCATTTTGTTTTTGAGTTGTTCAATAAGCTTCCCTTTTATCTTTTCCTGAAGAAAGAAGACTGCGGAATTTATTTTGCCAATGATAAGTTTGAAGAACTCTTTGGTAATTTTAAAGGGAAGAAGTGTTATGAATTGATGCAGGAAAGCAAGAAACCCTGTAAGGATTGTGAAGCCCTCCAGGTATTTGAGGACAGGAAAACCCGGATCAGGAAATGGACCGACCGGAAGAATAGGAGTTATCATTCAATTAGCGATGTTTACGTTGATCGGAATGGAACCGACTACATAATTGAAATCGGTTTCGATATCAGCCATATTGAAAAGAAGGAAGAAGAGGTTTTAAGCCGGGAGAAACATTATCGAAGTCTCTTCGAAAACAGCACCATTGGCATGTACCGGACTACACCCCAGGGGGAGATATTGATGGTCAACCCACAGGCTATCAGGTTGTTGGGATACAAAAGCTTTGAAGAGTTGGCGCAGAGGAACCTAGAAAAAGAAGGCTTTGAACCTGATTATCCCCGGCAGCAATTTATCAAAGAACTCTTTGAGCGTGGAAAGATCACAGGCCTGGAGTCAGCCTGGAAAACCCGTGAAGGGACTACACTCTATGTACGGGAAAGTGCAGTTGTTGTGAAGGATAGGCAGGGAGCGGTTAAATATTTTGAAGGTACTTTTGAAGATATTACTGACAGAAAAAAGGCTGAGATTTCCTTAAAAGAAAGCAAGGAGCAACTTGACCATGTTTTATCCGGCAGCAACGACGGATTTTTTGATTTGATCGTTCAAAGCAGAGAGATCATCGTATCTTCAAGGTATCAGGAAATCCTGGGCTTTGAAAAGCCCAGGAAAAATATAAAACTCAGCTGGAAAGAATATTATGAATTCATTCACCCGGATGACCTGCAGTCGCTGCTGGATTTCACCAGGCAAATTCTGGGAAGCAAGCAAAGGGATCATTTCGAATTTCAATTTCGCATAATCTCCCGGCGAAGCGAAGTAAAATGTTTGCAAATTAAAGCCAAAGCGGTCGGTTTCAATGCCGATGGAAATATCAGCCGGATCGCCGGAACCGTAACGGATATTACAGAAAAGGTCAATTTGCAAAAGAACTTGCGGGAAAGCGAACAGCGTTATAAAGCATTATTTGAATTTTCTCCAATTGCATTGTGGGAGGAAGATTACAGCGCTGTAGCCAGGGAGATCGGGAAGTTGAAAAGATCTGGGCTCAGTGACATCAGGAAGTACCTCAAAGAGCATCCTGGCTTTGTCAGGGAAACCGCAGAAAAGGTTCGGGTTCTGAATGTAAACAACACTGCAGTGGCTATGTATAATGCCAGGTCTAAGGAGCACCTCATGGAATCGTATTACGAAGTTTTCCAAGATCCCAAAAGAACTTTTGTTGTTGGGATAATGGAGACCATATACCATGGTGGGTACTCTTATTCCAGGGAAAATGATTGCAATACCTTCGATGGCATGAAAATGACGGTACAGGCCCGCTGGTCGGTTGCGCCAGGCTTTGAGAAAGACTACTCAAGAATCTATATTGCCGATTCTGATATTAGCGAAATAAAAAAAACTGAGGCAGCCCTGAAAAAGGCCAAGCGAAGGGCCGAGGAATCGGATAAGCTTAAATCAGCTTTCCTGGCAAATATGTCACATGAGATCCGAACACCCATGAATTCCATAATCGGTTTTTCCGAAATACTGGAGGAAGCCGATTCGTTCGGCGATGAGGAAAAGAAAAAATTTCTAAGTATCATTCAGCAAAATGGCAAACAGCTTCTGGGATTGATCAATGATATCATTGATATATCAAAGATTGAGGCAGGACAACTCAGCTTTTCAATGAGCCATTTTGATGTTAATGCTGTTCTCAACGAACTGCTTCTAATTTTCAGGTCACAGGTAAAATCAGATGAGGATAAAAAAATCTGCATCCATTTTTTGCCTGCTTTAGACACTGGCCTGATGCTGCACTCCGACCCGGTGCGTTTCAAGCAGATCTTTACCAATCTCCTGAGCAACGCCCTTAAGTTTACTGAGGAAGGCAAGATTGAATTTGGTTATTTTCAGAGAAATGCTAAGATCAGGTTCTTTGTAAAAGATACTGGTATAGGGATTCCCGTATCAAAGCAAAAACTGATCTTTGAACGTTTTGGACAGGCTGACCCCATAGGGAAAGCAAATCAGGGTGGAACGGGACTGGGCCTGGCGATTACCAAGAACCTGGTTGAGATCATGGGAGGACGAATCTGGGTGGAATCCTCGCCGGGAGCAGGTTCTGCATTCTATTTTGATCTGCCATATTCAGGAGAGATCAAAAAAGGCACAAAACATTCTGCCTCAAAATCAGCAGCGACTCCGAAGAAATTGCCAGAATGGAGAGGGCGTAGCATTCTTGTGGTGGAAGATGACGGCCCAAGCTTCGAAGTAGTTTCTACTTTTCTTGAGCCTACAGAAATAAATATTGAGCATGCATTTGATGGTGTCGAAGCTGTCCAGAAATACAAAAGGGGAGCATTCGATCTTGTATTAATGGATCTCAGCTTGCCCGAAATGGACGGTATTTCTGCCATGGAGAATATTTTAAAAATAAATCCCGGATGCAAGCTAATTGCTTATACAGCCTACGCCATGGAACAGTCAAGGGAAAGTTGCCTGGAAAAAGGATTTGTGGATTTTATTCCCAAACCAATTAAGAGAAAGGAGTTTTACCGGGTGATTGGCCAGGCAATAGACTAAATTGTCTTGTAACTGAATACATACTTGAAGGGGTAAGTATCGCAGAAATCCACCATTGTTAAACGCACTTTGTTCTCAATGATCTGATGCTCAATCTCACCCTGGTATTCATCAATGGATACCTTTACCTCGCATTCTTTGGTAGTCGGATCAATGAATACATCACTGGCTGACTGAAATACTCTTTTTATACAGGTTTCAACCTGACTTCTTTCAAGATCCATATTGCATTTTTTTGAGATACAAAATAATATCTGGCTAATGAAAAGGATATTAATTCTGGTTTAATAAAACATTATTTATTCTGCTAAGAGTCTTTTACATTTGTTTTTATTAAATTGGGGAAGATTTAAAACTCATTGTTTTGCCCTATAAAAACCTGCTGATCAAATACTGGGGATATTCATCCTTCAGGCCATTACAGGAAGAAATCATCCAGTCGGTGATGGATGGAAAGGATACCCTTGCCCTCATGCCAACCGGTGGGGGTAAGTCCATATGTTTCCAGATACCCGGCCTGGCAATGGATGGGGTTTGCCTTGTGATCACTCCGCTGATTGCACTGATGAAGGACCAGGTTGAAAACCTCCGCAAAAAAGGCATCAAAGCAGCGGCTCTATATTCCGGCATGCATACCCAGGAGATCGGGCTTGTAATCGACAATTGTATCTATGGCGGAACAAAGTTCCTGTATGTGTCGCCTGAAAGGCTTGCAACAAGTAATTTTCGTGAAGCACTCAGGGAAATGAAGATCAACCTGCTTGCTGTTGATGAAGCCCACTGTATCTCACAATGGGGCTATGATTTCAGACCTCCTTATTTGAAAATTGCCGATATAAGGCAATATTTTCCGCAGGTGCCTGTGCTTGCACTCACAGCCACGGCAACCCCGGAGGTGGTGAAGGAAATACAAGACAAACTGAAGTTCAGGAAGTATAATATACTCAGCAAGAGTTTTGAAAGAAAAAACCTCTCTTATTCCGTACTCAAGGTGGAGAATAAAAATGCAAAACTACTCAGGATATTGGGCAATATCAAGGGTTCGGGAATTATTTATGTAAGGAACAGGAGGAAGACACAGGAGGTTGCAAACTTCCTTAGTCAAAACAAGATCAGTGCCGATCATTATCATGCAGGCTTAAGCCATGCTCAGCGCGGTGAGAAACAAGCTTCCTGGCTAAAGGGTACAACAAGGATGATGACTTCCACCAATGCCTTTGGAATGGGAATTGATAAGTCCAATGTGCGTTTTGTAATCCACCTGGATATTCCAGACAGTATTGAGGCGTACTTCCAGGAGGCGGGACGGGCAGGACGGGATGAGAACATGGCTTATGCCGTGATGCTGTATTCGGATTCAGATGTGATCAAACTCAAAAACAATCTGGCCAGCGCTTATCCTCCAATAGATACAATCAAAGCTGTTTACCAGGGATTGGGTAACTATTACCAGCTGGCCATTGGCAGTGGGCGGGAGCTGGTTTTCGAATTTGATATCAGTGACTTCTGCAGTCATTATGATTTTAAACCGGTGATTGTTTACAATGCACTGAAATTCCTTGAAAAGGAATCCTATTTGAATTTCGAGGAAAATGCAGATACTTCCTCGAAGATCTATATCCCCGTGTCCAAAGAAGATTTGTATCGCTTTCAGATAGAACACCCCAAATACGATGCTTTTATTAAAACATTGCTCAGGTCTTACTCCGGACTCTTCAATGATTTTGTGAGGATCAACGAGACGGAGATCGCCAAAAGGACGAATCTTTCAGAGGGGCAGGTTGTGAAGGCTCTGAAAAACCTCGATCGTTTTCATCTGTTTGCTTATATTCAGGGTTCAAATAAACCTCGGATTACTTATATACAGGAACGGGTCGACCGTAAAAACCTGCACATTTCCCGGGAGACTTACCTGGACCGCAAGGAATCAGCTATGAGGCGGATTCAGGCAGTGATTGATTTCGTGGTGAATGACAATCACTGTCGAAGCCAACAGTTACTGGCATACTTTGGCGAAAAAGATACCAGCCGTTGTGGTATTTGCGATGTTTGTAAGGAGCGAAATAAAATTGAGGTGAATGAAATGGAATTTGATGCCATCCTGGATCAGATCAAACCTTTGTTGCAGCAGAAACCTCATAGCTTGCTTGGGCTTATTGAAGCCTTTCCAAAAATCAACGAGGAAAAAATGATCCGCGTGATCCGCTGGCTGAAAGACAACGACAAGATCGTGGAGGATGAAAACCTGCTGAGCTGGAAAAAGCAGTTCAGGATTAATTTTTAGTTTTGCCCAAAAGCACTTCATGAAATTGCAGCCCGCTTTTTATCTCAATGATGATGTTGTGGAAGTAGCCAGGAATTTACTGGGTATGTACCTTTTTACTGCTTTTGAAGGAAAGGTTTGCGGGGGCATAATCACCGAAACCGAAGCATACAGGGGAGCTGTTGACCGGGCCAGCCATGCATTCGGCAACAGGCGAACGGCCCGCACGGAGATCATGTTTCACAAAGGAGGTGCGGCTTATGTATACCTGTGCTACGGGATCCACAGCCTGTTTAATGTGGTTACCGGCTCGGAAGGCACCCCACATGCAGTATTGGTAAGAGGGATACAACCGGTAACGGGCTTGAATCATATGGCGAACAGGCTGAATAAAAAGAAGATCGGCAGACAGCATACCGATGGACCCGGAAAACTGACCCGGGCACTGGGCATACACTATTCACATTCAGGCATGGATCTAAGCAGTGATACCATATGGATTGAAGATCGGGGTGTAAGGATTTCTAAAGATAGGATCTACACCGGCCCCAGGATAGGCGTGGATTATGCGGGAGAGGATGCAAAACTGCCTTATCGGTTTTCCTGGCTTCTTCACACTCTGAAAATGAAATCCTAAAATATTAATATTCAACAGCAACCTTTTCAACTTGCGTGTCTCATAGTCATTTTCGTGGATCAAAAAAGTATGAAGGGTATTTTTATGCTCGTAGTTGAAACGAAGTTAATACGTAGTTTATACGTAATTTTACGTATAAACTACGTATTAACTTCGCTTGAATATTGGAGCTAGAATGATTAAAATTCCTTATTGGAAAAATATCTGATTGTAAATTGCAAATGGGACTTAAAACCCAAATTCAAATGACCGAAACAAGTTCGGGCATTTTGAATTTGTATTTAAATTAATGTCCGATATTTTTGTAAATATTCATAAATCCTTCCATCAACATATCCTCTGCTTCCTGCTTGTCGCGGGCATATCTGAGGCATAACCCCAGGAGCCTTTTGCGGTATAGCCGGTATAATTCCTTTTGTGCCCGGCTCCTGCGCTTTACACAAGCTTCGATCAACTTGTTAAGGTCCGTATTCATCCGTGGTATAGCAACAAGACGTTTCGTAAAGGAAATATGTGGCCTGTGATTGGGAGTAATTAAAATATGGAATGGATAAGCAATCCATAATTTGGTTTGGATAAATTAAAAGTATAAAAAAACCCCGCTGCAAAAACAACGGGGCTTTTTTAAGGCTTTAAAGCGTCTTATTTAACTGTGCTTGACAGTTCGTTTCCTGGTTTGAATTTTACTACCTTCTTTGCAGGAATCTTGATTTCTTTTCCTGATTGAGGATTTCTACCTTTTCTGGCAGCTCTCTTGGCTACTGAGAATGAACCGAATCCTACCAATGCAACGCGGTCACCTTTTTTGAGTGCTTTGCCTGTTGCGTCGATAAATGCGTCCAATGCCCTTTTGGCATCTGCTTTTGTCAATTTTGCTTCTGAAGCCATTGCTTCAATTAATTCTGCTTTGTTCATTGTTTCTTTTTTTTGATTAATAATTACTTGAAACCCTGCAAATATAAGCGTTCTGAGAGAAAAGTCAAGAGAAAAGCCCTAAAACCCCCGAAAATGTTAATAAAACAGCATATTTGTTAATAAATGTCCCTGTTTTATGCGTGAATAAAGGCTTTTAGGAAATTACATTTGTTTTTCAGGACATTTTCCAATTCCCGGAAAAAGTGAACCCACGAAGAAAATCATCGGTATCAAGTACTTTTCTTCCGGCGACCTGAAGGCGCTTGATGTGATACCATCCGTCATGGCATCCAACCTTGAGAAAGTTTTTATTGTCAGACTTCAGTTCCTCGCTGTTTGCCCCTGGGTCAACTTCCTTGCTTCCCGAAAGAATCTTTATTTCAACCGGGTCGCCCTCTTCAGGAATCATTCTGGAGCGGGCGCCAGGATAAGGGCTTAATCCCCGGATGAAATCATACACTTCCTGAACAGGCCTGTTCCAGTCGATCTCAAGGTCTTCACTGAATAATTTGGGAGCCGATTTAATCTTCGTATCTGCTTTTACCAGTTCTGATTGTTCAAGGCTTTCCACCGCCCCCTCCTCAATCAATTTTACGGTTTCCAGCACAAGCCCTGCGCCTTTTATCATGAGGCGGTCGTGGAGTTCGCCTGCATGATCTGTTTCCAGGATATTGACTTCTTCCTGTAAAATGATCCGGCCCGTATCAATCCTTTCATCAATGAAGAAAGTTGTGAGTCCGGTTTTTTTTTCACCCCGGATAATGGCCCAGTTGATGGGAGCGGCACCCCGGTATTGCGGAAGGAGGGAGGCATGCAGATTAATCGTACCATATTCAGGAAGTTTCCAGATGGATTTGGGTAGCATTCTGAAAGCAACCACCACGATGAGATTGATTCTGAGCTTTTTTAGCTTTTCTTCAACTTCAGGATCTTTCAACTTTGTGGGTTGCAATACCGTTAATCCTTCCTTTATGGCATACTCCTTTATGGGTGATTGTTTCATTTTGCGACCCCTGCCGGCAGGACGGTCAGGTGATGTAACGACTGCACAGAGACGGTAGTTGCTCTCCACCAGTTTGCGCAGGGCAGGTACGGCAAAACCCGGTGTCCCCATAAATGCAATTCTCAACTCCCTTTTCATGACCCGAAGTTAAAAAAAACCTGATCATTTTTGTTGATCAGGTATCTAGTATGAATTTTTTTATGACTTAATTGGCAAGGGCCTTGGCTCTCTCAATGTACCTTTCAATGTCCCGGGCTTCCGTGCTGCGGTGAAACTCTTCCTTGATCCTTTTATAAATGCGCAGGGCCTTATCATAATCACCGTTTTCTTCATATGCCCAGCCAGCTTTCATTAAAAAAATCGGAGTTACAAATTCATTGATTTGGGTATTGGCGGCTTTCAGATAATAATTGGCTGCTTTGTCAAGTTCCCCGGTTTCAACATAAGCATCTCCGATGGCTCCCATGGCCATAGGGCCGATCACCTGGTCTTCGCTTTCAAAGCTTTGCAGATAGTCGATGGCTTCATCAAATTTACCCTGTTTCAGATAAATAATCCCGGCATAATAATTGGCCAGGTTGCCTGCCTTGGTACTTCCATACTGATCGGCAATATCAACAAAACCGGGATAATTTCCATCACCCAGTAGAGCTTTGTTCAATGAGTCTTTTTGAAAATAAAGCTCAGCCATGAACATTTCTGATTTGGCTTCCTTATTCATGGGGGAAATGTAAAACTTTTTATAACCAAAATAGCCCAGCACGATTACCACGATAATCCCAACAATAATGGTAATGGCTTTCTGGTTTTTTTCTATGAATTGTTCGGTTGTGCTGAGGGCTCCCTCAACGGCAAGCAATCTATCATCTGCTCTTTCGGATTTTTTTGCCATATCTGTTTGAAATTTATCGTGCAAAAGTAAATTTTTTTATCCATATAATAAATTGTGCTTCCATTTTTTTTACTTTTGATCTGAATATCTGAAATTTAACCCAAATCCTCTATTGATGAAAAAAGCCATCTGGATTGCCTTTATTGTTCTGTTAATCATCGGTTTTCTGTTTTTCTTTTTCAGCAAAACACTTGGAAATGAAAACCTGATCATTTTCAGTGTTTTATATGGAATTCAACTATTGCTGGGATTACTTTTCCTGAGTCTTCTTGACAAAAGCAGGAACCATATTTATTTGTTGAGTTATTTTGTTGTCAGTGCAATGGTTTTTCTCATTTTGATCTTCCGGTTGATTTAATGGAATATGGAATCGCGTCAATTGAATGCTGAAATCAAAAAAGAACTGATATCCTTTTTGTACGAATATATTACCGAAAACAAAAAGCAAAAATTTGAGGAAGTAATAAAACATCGAACACGTCATATCACCCTGGTACTGGAAGATCTCTATCAATCCCATAATGCCAGTGCTGTGATGCGTTCCTGCGATTGCTTCGGGGTACAGGATATTCATATCATTGAAAATATGAATACTTTTAAATTGAGTAAGGATGTTGCTCTGGGTGCCTCCAAGTGGCTAAACCTTCATAAATACAATCGATCGGAACAGAATACCCTGGAAACATTTGATGCCCTGCACAGTAAAGGATATAAAATATATGCTACCAGCCCGCACAGGCAGGATATCATTCTGGATGAGGTTCCCCTGGATGAGAAAATGGCTTTTGTTTTTGGCACTGAACTCGAAGGCCTTTCACCTGTTGCTCTTGAAGCTGCAGATGCTTTTGTGAAGATCCCAATGTTCGGTTTCACCGAAAGTTTTAATATATCAGTATCTGCAGCGATTTTATTATACAGCATTACTCACAGACTTAGAAACAGTGAAGTGGATTGGGCGCTGACAGAGGATGAATCGCTGGATATCAGGTTGAACTGGGCAAGGAAAGTCATTAAAAAATGTGAAGTGCTAGAACGACAATTCTTTAAGTTAAGGCAAGGTGGTTGAGTCTGGGACTTGAAAGGGATTGCCAAAATTTGTTAATTTTGTATCAGTTAGTTATGAATTAAAACTTAATGATATGGGAAAAGGTGACAGAAAAACAAAGCGGGGCAAGATCATCATGGGCTCTTATGGTGTGAGGCGACCAAAGAAAAAGAGTAACCAATATGAAGAATCTGAAAAGAAGGAAAAGGTAAAAAAGAAACCCACAAAAACCAAAGCAGTTGAAGAAAAAAAGAAAACAGAAGAAAAACCAGTAGAAAAAAAGGAAACCAAAACCACCGAAAAAGTCAAGACCCCAGGTACGAAACCCGCGAAAATAGAAGATAAAGCCAAGGAAGAAAAAGAAGAAACTACGACTGGTAATAAATCGGGCACAGATGAGAAGAATTCTCAAAAAGCTGAAGTGAAAGAGGAGAAGGAAGAGAAGACGGAAGAAAAAGAGGAACAGAAGGAAAAGCAGAAAGAAGTGAAGAAAGAAAGTAAGCAAGCAGAAAAAGAAAGTAAGCCCGAAGACCGAAAGGAGAAAAAGACAGCCGCCAAGAAAGAAGAGAAAAAGGTAGAATAATTATTTACTTTAAATTCCTGAAGAAAAGGAGGGTTGATGTTATAAACGCTCAGCCTCTTTTTTAAATGCATCGCCTCTTTCTTCAAAGTTTTTATACTGGTCATAACTTGCAGCTGCTGGTGAAAGCAGACAGATTTTCCCGGGGCTTGTGTTTATTGCTGCAAAGCGAACTGCATCATGCATATCTTCCGCAAGGTAAAGTTTCCGACCAGCAGGGCAGTTTTTTTCCAGCAGTTGTTTCATCCGCCTGCCAGCCGGGCCCGTAAAGATGAAATTTGACACCCTGCTTTTGGCTAAATATCGGGCCAGTTCAATATAGTTCAGGTTGCGGTCAAATCCACCCAGGATCAAGCTGTCGGTTTCGACCAGGGAATCTAGCGCAGCAATACATGCTTCCGGTATGGTGGCAATGGAATCATTATAAAAATGAATATTTTGATATTTGCCTAGGTACTCCAGACGGTGAGGCAGCCCTTTGAATGAAGCGATTGCCTCCTTTAACAATTCTTTATCTGCCCCTGAAAGAAGGCTTGCCGAAAGGGCTGCCATGAGATTGTTCAGATTGTGTTTTCCGATCAGGTTCTTGTTCATATCTTTTGGAATACAAAATTCCTGATCCGCTTTTCCCGTAAAGCAGATTAACTCTCCTTCCTGGTAGCAACCAGCATCCAAGATTGATTTTTGAGAGAATTCAAAGAGACTTGCTTTCATATCCAGGCCTCCGAGAAATTGAGGGATTTTCATGTCATCCCCGTTGATGATGGCAAAGTCAGCCGTACCCTGGTACTTAAAAATATTAAACTTTGCCCTGAAGTATTCCTCTGGGCTTTCGTAAAAATCAAGGTGCTCATTATATAAATTGAGTAATACGGCAATATGAGGCGAATGCTTTACATCCAACAACTGGTGGGAAGATAGCTCAAAGATCATGCGAGTATCCGGGCTGATTCTTTGGATGTAATCAAAAGGGGGTTTTCCAATATTCCCGATCAGGAATGCATTTCCAGTCTCCATTTTGAGAACATGGGCAATGATTGAAGATGTGGTGCTTTTTCCCTTGGTGCCCGTTATACCAATGCATTGAGCGCCGTAGAATTTCAAAAAAATATCGGTCTGGGAGGTAAGGTTTTTTATTGCTCCCTTCTGCTCCCTGCCTAATTTCACCCCCGGTGATTTAATGACCATTTCATAATCTGAAACCGCTTTTAGATAATCTAAGCCGCTGAATATTGTCAAATGCTGATCCTGCTTCAAACCCGGTACTTCTTCAAGGATTTTCTCATTCCGGTCTGCAATGGCTATCTTCTTTTCCGGAAAGAATGTGCGTATAAGTTGAAAACTGGACCTGCCCTCCCTGCCGAAGCCGATCAGTAAGATATTTGGAAAGCCTCCAAAGTACTTTATTAATCTTTCCATTGGATGGCCTCCATGATCATCTTTTCAAATACTGGCTTAAGAAAATTATCGGCATCATAGTTTTGCAGTAGATTTTCAAAATTGTTGTCAGATTCACCAAGCGGTTTTTTGTGCGTAATGTACTCTTTCAACAACAAGGGCAATTTCCGGCTCGACAACTGAATGCTCCTTTCCAGGGCGGCATTTACTTCATCCATGGTGCCTACGCACTCGAAAGGTTTTTCTGCTGCTTCCCCAGTCAGTTGCCATAAAACGCCCATCAAATCTGCATCCTCATACAAATCTTTTGCGAAGACCTGTTCCAGCTTTTGCAGGGGAAGAAAGGCGGAGAGTATCACCCAGGTAAAAAGGCATTTAGAACATTTCCCACACCAGACTCCCTGTTTACTGCCGGCATTGCAACTTCTGAAATCAAGGTGATATTGATCCAGGTTTGAAAATATCCTGCCGATCTGCAACTCATTCAGGGGGCGCAGCAAGCTGAAATATTCAATATCATCGCTTATACAACGTTTGACGTAGTTTCTGAAATCAGATTCAAATTCAATGGATTTTGAATACTGGTGATTGACGCCTGTATCTGGAATGGTGGGCTCATTGGCACTGGATTCATTTGACAGGGCAATGTAAGGATTGCCTGATAGAATGGATCCAAACAGGGATAGGAAAGCTACAATGGCAGAAAAGGGGGTATGACCGTTCAGGAAATCCTGCTCATTCAGTTTTAATAATAAGGGATCAATCTTTCTTTTACAAATGATCCACTGATCCTCGGGGTAACCGGCAATGCCAAGCACTTTGCGGTGAACTTCTGCCGGATTGATCACAAGAGGCCTGATATCCCGCTGGTGACGGCCCAAAATCTCCAGGGTGACAATGGAATCTTTTCCTCCGCCAAGTGGCACAATGATTTCATCGCCATGCAAACCGCCAATGCTTCTGAATCGTTTATCTGATTCTATGTTAAAGCTTAAAAACTCATCAAATTCAGGAAGGATGCTGTTGGTATGAAAGAATTCCCCCAGTCCTTTGTAAAATAACTTTTTCCACCATTCCTGCTGCCATTCATCCAGGTGTGCTGTTTTAATCACAATCGTGGGAGAGCAGCTGGCTTTCCAGTAGCTTATTATTTCTGTCATGCCCAGGTTAAAAGCAAGCAATTCCAGTTGCTCATCCTGCAAATTATTGAGGGAATAAAAATCCCGCCACGGGAAAGTTATCTCCGGTCGGAAACAAAGATCATCATTCAGGCGGAATGTAAAGCCTATATTTAAAGCCCCTGCATTCTTTTGTATCCTGACCTCTTCGTATATCAGGACAGGGTATTCTTTTCTCAGGCGGTTATAATGATCCTGTTGGTGCCTGTGCAGCATTGAATATTGGTATTATTTTTGATTATTAATATGAAACACCAAATTTAGTAATTCGGTGTGACATATGAAGTATTTGGATTATGAGTGATTTGAATGATATGTTAACGATCAAAACAAATAATATAGCGCCCGGTAAAGGAAAATTATTAATATCGGAGCCCTTCCTCATGGATTATTATTTTAAGCGTTCCGTCGTCTTACTGGCAGAACATAACGAGGAAGGCTCTTTTGGAATCATCATGAACAAACCGTTGGATACGGTCTTTAATGATGTGGTTAAGGATTTCCCCGAATTAGATACCCAGATCTATCTCGGCGGACCGGTAAAAAACGACAGTCTCTTTTTTGTCCATACCATGGGCGACAGCATTGATAATTCAACCGAAATCATCGAAGGTTTGTACTGGGGAGGAGAACTTGAACAGGTGAAGGAAATGATCACCCTGAAATTGATCAAACCTGGCGATATCCGTTTCTATATAGGATATTCCGGCTGGGGAGCCAATCAACTGGAAAGTGAACTGAAACGCAATTCCTGGGTAGTGTCGGGAATGCCGGCAGGAGAACTTCTGAATACAAATCCCCATCAGCTCTGGAAAAAGTCATTGCTTGATCTAGGTGAAGATTATGCCTTCTGGCCCAATTTCCCTGCTGATCCTGCGTCAAATTAAAGCCTGTCCATAAAGTCTAAATTTTACTACCACCCTCCGCACCCCCTTAGTCCCCTATAGGGGAAATCCCCCACACAACCAAAGGCTTGGCTGATCCTCTCTGCCTCAGGTGGAGAGTCAGCGGGCTTAGCAAAGGAGGGCGAGTTTATGGACAGCGTCCAATCAAGCAATCCAGCCCAGGATACTCTGCCAGAACCTTGATATAAAAGCAGGGTTTACTGCAATAGTAAAAACAATCCCATACACCGCTCCCCAGAAATGGGCGGAATGTCCCACATTATCCTGTCCTCTCTTTGCCATATAATAGGAATATACAAGGTAGAGGATCCCGAAAACGAAGGAAGGAATTGGAATTGGCAATAATAGAAGGAAAATAGTTCCTGTAGGATTGATGATTATGCTGGAAAAAAGCACAGCCGAAACAGCACCCGAAGCACCAACCGCATTGTAGTAAATGTTTTCTTTGTACTTTCCGTAATCAAAGAGCACGGAAAAAATGATACCCCCTAAGTACAATAAGGCAAAATAGAATAAACCCTTTATTCCATATATGTTGTGAAATATTGCTTCAACAAAATCACCAAAAGAATAAAAAACAAACATATTGATCAGCAGGTGCCCCCAGCTGGCATGAACCAGCCCATAGGTGAAAAAACGCCAGGCCTCACGCCGGTGTTTGATCATCCAGGCATTGAATTTTAGCCTGTCGAGCAATGAAGGATTGTTGAAAGCCAACAGGGAAATGAGCACGCTTATGCCGATAATAAAATAAGTCATTCTTTAGGGTTGTACATTTTCAATCGCTGTGTAATCCAGTTCGGAACCAAGCACACTATGCGGGATCAGGTAAATGGCGATCAGCACAACCGAGGCAATGATCGGCCAGGTCCTGTTATCACGATTTTTCCTCAATACAAAGAATGCAATCAGCCAGAAAATAAATGACACCAGGGTTTTGTTATCTGTCAGATCGTGGCCAAATGGCCAACCCGTCCAGTAGGCATCGAATGCATATTTCTGTACGATAGGTCCCAGAATCAAGCCGCCCACAAAGAATAATATCAAGGTGGTGATGGTGTAACGGTAGGTATATTTTCCCCTGACTAGAGCTTCTATGCCGGTTCTGATTGAAAATACCATTGCGAAAAACATAAAGAATATATGTGGGATCAGGACATAATCCGGAACCGGTCCTTTGAATCGAATAATCACAGGTTCTTCAGTGATCTGAATGATTTGTCCATCCTTTTCAAGATCTATTTTGTACATTACTTTTCCTGCAGCAGGTTGCTGAGGGATACTGGCCGTAAGTTTACCATCATGCCACTCCATTTGCCTGCTGGCCCATTTGTCATGACTTTTGTACCGTCTGTAATGAAAAGTGCCACTGATCTCCTTGTTGGCAGTTTCGATTTCTACCAGGGCATCCTTATCGTTGTCCTGGGAACGTGGGAAATGATAATCCACTACACTTCCCAGCAGTTCAAGGCTTCCATTTACCGGATATGTTGGGCCGGTCATCCGTTGGTAAATGGCAAACGCTGCCATCAGAATAAAAGATAAAATCCAGAGCAATACCGATCTTGTTCTCTTGTTCATGTTAGTTTTTTTTAGTTAGTCCGTTATGGATCATTTCTTTGTTGTCACAGAAGTTATATTCCATCTGCAATGTCACATGATTAATCCCGAATTCCTTCTGTAAAAAATTCTCAAGTTTTCTTAAAACTGCTTCACTTTCGCTCAGCCTTAAATTCTGAGTGAGGTCAATATGTGCCTCAAAATGTATCTCCTGGTCACTCAGGTTCCAGGCATGTATATGGTGGATGCCATTGATCTCTTCCATATTTTCAACTGATTTTTTGATCTTTTCAAGATCGATGCCTTTTGGTGTACCCTGCATCAGGATGTTATATGTTTCAACCAGCACACTGATGGTCTCTTTAATGATGTATATACTGATGATCACCGTGATGAGCGGGTCGATCCAGTAAAAATCGAAAAAATAAATGAGGATGCCTCCTGCGATCACGGCAATGGATGAAAGCGTGTCCCCGATCAGGTGGAGGTAGGCCGCCTTGATGTTGATGTTGGATTTGGAATGACCCTTGAGAAGGTAAACACCCACAAAGTTTGCTATGAGCCCGATGGTAGCTACAATGAACATGGGTACGCTTTTGACAGGTTCCGGGTTCATGAACCTTTCATATGCCTCGTACAACAGAAACACACAGATACCGATAAGGACAACTGAATTGAAAAAGGCAGCCAGGATTTGAATGCGTTTATACCCAAATGTTTTCCTTTCGTTCGATTCTTTCTTGCTGATCCGTACAGCAATGTAAGTGATCAGTACAGCTATGCCGTCGCTGAAATTATGTAGTGCATCGGAAATGAGGGCGAGGCTGTTTGAAAAGATCCCGCCGATGATCTCCGCAACAGAAATGACCAGGTTGAGCAGAATGGTTATAAGAAGATTCCTGCTTTCCTTCTTTGCTTTTTTTTCCGGTGCCAGATGAATGTGCATAAAAAACTACTTCAATTTTGGATCATTGGATTCCAAAGCATCATAAATGGCCTGGTGAAGATTGGTGCGTATGTTCTCCCTCATGATCTTCCCGTTATTTGCATCGGGATGTACCCGGTTCGACAAAAATACATAAATCAGTTCATTTTCAGGATCAGCCCAAACATAAGTACCGGTGAAACCTGAATGGCCAAAGGATGCGTCAGATGCACTCCTGCAGTTGGGTCCATCCGGTTCGAAAACAAGCAGGGGCTTGTCAAAACCGATGCCCCTCCGGTTAAGATATGCAGGAAACTGGCTGCGTGTAAACTCCTCTATTACATCATCCTCAATATAATCCCTGCCGCCATAAGTTCCTTTATTCAGCAGCATTTGCATCATGATGGCCAGGTCGTTGGCATTTGAAAAAAGACCAGCATGGCCGGCAACACCGCCCAGCATGGCTGCTCCCGGATCGTGAACATCACCCTGCAACAACTGATGTCTGAAATACTGATCATCCTCGGTAGGAACAATATTCTCCTTGCTGAATTTATTCAGCGGTTTGAAAGTAGTATGTGTGAGTCCCATGGGCTCATAGAAAGTTTCCTGAACATAAAGGTCAAAAGGCCTGTTTGTAACATATTCCACGATGGTGGATAAAAAATAAAAGCCCAGGTCGCTGTATTTGTATTCGTGTGTTTCCCTGGGAGGCGAAAAGATGATGCTGTCGAAAATATCGTATTTATATTCCTTTTTGATATAAAAATTTTCGGCCACCCTGACGGGATATTCTTCCGATATCTGCTTGCTGTATATTTCAGGATTGGGTTCACCCTTTTCATCCAGGGTGAACATGAAATAGGGGATCCAGGCCTGCAGGCCCGATTGGTGTGCCATCAGCTCACGAATTACCACATCACCTTTTGCTGTCCCACGAAGAAAGGGAAGGTATCTTTTCAGCGGAGCATCAATGTCAATCTTTCCTTCCTGATACAGCTTCATGATGGATATGCTGGTTGCAGCGATTTTTGTGATCGAGGCCAGGTCGTAGAGGTCATCGTGTTCAACAGCCTTTCTACCATCATAGGTAAAATGTCCGAAAGTTTTGTTATAAAACACTTTGCCATCTTTGGCTGCCATCACCTGGCATCCTGGATAGGCCTTGATATCAATACCGGAAAGGGCGATGGAATCCATCTTATGCAGGCTGCTGTCTGCAATATTGAATTCAGCCGGGATGGTATATTCCAGCCTGATCTGTTCTGTGTGCATTCCGGTATTCACCGGAAAGTCAGGAGAAGCGGTAACAGGCAATTTTCCCAGTGCCGGAAGTCCCCCCATCAGCACCTGGGCGGATATATCCTGGCTGATGTCATTGTCCTGGTATGAGACCAGGATGGCATCAATTGCGGAGGTACTATCAAAGAAGTCAAGTGCATAAGGGCTGGCAAAAAGGTCCAGCACGGTATTTTTCTCCGCTGCGATTTCCTGTATGAGCTGGATGCTTCTCCGGGTGATCCCGAAGTCTTCGTGTGCCAGAATGTTTGTTTCGTTCAACGCAATAATGACCAGGTTGAATTCTTCAATGGCCCGCATAAGCTCTTCCGCATCCTTCTTTGTAAAGTACTTGCTCAGTTGGAAATGCCTGAATTTTCCATAATAATCCAGCCTTTCCTGAAAAGTGTTCTTCTCTTTGTCGCCAATGCTTATACAGGCAAATCGAAGGGTGTCTGGCCGGTAGAACGGAATGAGGCTTTCTTTGTTTTTGACGAGCGTCATAGCACGCCCAAAAAGCCTCCGGTTTAGCAATTGATCGCCAGGATTATTTAGTTTCTGGATCAAATGCTTTTCGCTGAGGCTGTCTGAGGTAAAGATTGCATCGTATTTGAAAGCAAGGACTTTTTTGCAGGTTTCATAAACATTCCGTACAGGTATGTCACCTGAAAGCACAGCATCTTTAATGGCCACAATTGCTTTTTCCGCATCCTGGGGTAACAAAAGCAGGTCGTTTCCGGCCTTCAGGGCTTTCAGTTCAATTTCTCCGGGCGGGAAATATTTTGTCACTCCTTTCATGTCAAGGGCATCGGTTACGATAAGCCCTTTAAAATCGAGACTATCTTTCAGCAAGCCATTTATTGTGTTGTATGATAAAGTTGTTGCGGTATTTTTTTCTTTCTCAAAAAGCGGAAAATATAAATGTGCGATCATGATGGCATCTACACCATTGCATACCATTTCCCGGAAGGGAAGCAGTTCCACCTCATTCATTCTTTGCCAGTCTTGATTTATCAGGGGCAGGGTAAGATGTGAATCGGTCTCCGTATCGCCATGGCCGGGAAAGTGTTTGGCTGTGGCAATGATGCCGTGATCCTGCAGACCTTTCATATAAGCAACACCTTTGGAAGCAACATTCCAGGGATCTTCCCCGAAAGAGCGCATATTGATGACCGGGTTGCGTGGGTTCACGTTCACATCCACCACCGGCGCGAAGTTCATGTGCACTCCCATCCTTTTGCATTGCCTGGCAATACTGGATCCCATTTTACAAATCAGGGAATCATCCTGTATTGCACCCAGTGTCATCTGGAGCGGAAAATCCATGATGCTGTCGAGGCGCATGCCTAGCCCCCATTCTGCATCAATGGAGATCAGCAGGGGTGTTCTGGCTTTTTGCTGCCATTGGATGGTCTGCTGTAATTGAGCATGTGGCGTGGAGCCAAAAAAGCACACACCGCCGATGTTATATTTCTCGATGAGTTTGTCGACTTCCTTGAAATAGCTCTTACCGGGCTGGTTGGCCCGGACTACAAACAACTGAGCGATTTGTTCTTCTAGGTCGAGTGTGTTGAATACTGAGTCAATCCACTGGGCTTTAAGTTGATGATAGAATGAATCCGGTTCCTTATGCTGATTCTGTGCCCGTGAAGGAATCAGTATCAGACCGAAAAGGATCAATAAGAATATTCTTTGCCAAAAATCGTTACTCAACATTAATCTGCCTCCGATAAAAACAACGATATGGTAAGTGTTTAATTGAGAACAAATATCTGATTTTTTAATTTGTCAGAATGAAGTTTTCCAATTTTATTAACATTTGTTTTTTGAGGATACGAATTCATTTACATTTGAAAAAAATTGTTTATGCCCGACTACGATTATCTTGAAAAGCTTGCTTCCCAGGTGAGACGTGATATTATAAGAATGGTTCATGGTGCCAAATCAGGTCACCCGGGAGGCTCACTGGGATGTGCTGAGTACTTTGTTGCCTTGTATTTTGAGATCATGAAACGTGATCCCAAAAGCTTTACAATTGACGGAATAGGAGAGGATGTATTTATTTTGTCGAATGGTCATATTTCTCCTGTTTTTTACAGTGTTCTGGCACGCTCTGGTTATTTTGATGTGAAAGAGCTATCCAGTTTCCGTAAGATAAACTCACGCCTGCAGGGGCATCCCGCCACATTTGAAAAACTGCCAGGGATCAGGATTTCGTCTGGATCACTGGGCCAGGGACTTTCTGCAGGTATCGGCGCCGCACAGACAAAAAAATTAAACGATGATCCCAACATGGTTTATGTACTTACCGGTGATGGGGAACTGGAAGAAGGACAGATTTGGGAAGCTGCCATGTATGCCACCTCCCACAAAGTGGATAATATCATTGTAACGGTTGATTATAACGGGCAGCAGATCGACGGACCAGTGGATGAGGTCATGCCGCTCGGTGATCTGAAGGCCAAGTGGGAGGCCTTCGGGTGGATGGTCTTTGAGATGAATGGCCATGATTTTAAGGATATACTCACGACCATGAATACAGCCCGGGAGAATGGCGGGCTGGGTAAACCCATCATTGTTTTAATGAAAACCGAAATGGGTAAAGGGGTCGACTTTATGGAAGGAACACATGAGTGGCATGGTGTTCCGCCTAACGATGAAGAAGCTGCCCTGGCACTTTCACAGCTCGAGGAAACTTTAGGAGATTTTTAAATAACATATATGCATAAGTTTTGAGTGATCTTATAAAAAAATATGGCCTGCTCGCTGTATTACTATGCTGTTTGCCTGGTCTTCATGCTCAGGAGCAGAAAGAAAAAGACCGCTCTGCTCCCCTCACAAGAATACTTTTTGTGTTTGACGGCTCACAAAGCATGTATGCCCGCTGGCAAAGCGATATTAAGATCAACATTGCAAGACGGCTCTTGTCGAAGATTCTCGACAGCCTGCACAGGGTAGATAACTTGGAAATGGCCCTGAGGGTATACGGGCATCAGCATCAGTACCCCCCGCAGGTATGTGATGATACAAAACTGGAAGTTTCTTTTGCCGAGAATAATTATGCCCAGATCAAACACCGGCTTAAAAACATTGAACCTAAAGGGACGACTCCCATGGCCTATGCTATTGAGCAATCAGCCAATGATTTTCCACCCTGCGAAAACTGTCGTAATGTGGTTGTGTTGATCACCGATGGTATAGAAGAATGCGGTGGGGATCCCTGTGAAGCTTCCAAAAAGTTACAGCAAAAAGGACTGATCCTGAAACCTTTTATTATTGGTATAGGCCGTAATATTCGTGATGAGTTGAACTGTGCTGGTACCTATTTTGATGCATCAAGCGAAGAGCAATTCCAGAAGGCCCTGAAGGTCGTTATTTCTCAGGCCCTCAATTCCACAACTGCCCAGGTTAATCTGCTGGATGAAAACAATCGCCCAACGGTAAGCAATGTAAGTTATACCCTGTACGATTCTGTATCAGGCCTGCCAAAATATAATTATGTACATACGATGAACCACAAGGGCTTGCCCGATACCCTGAGCATCGACCCCATACCGACTTATCGCATGGTCGTTCATACCATTCCCAAAGTAAGTGTTCTCGATATCAGGCTCGATAATGGCATACACAATATCATTGCTGCCAAAGTACCGCAGGGCATGCTGGAGTTGAAGATCGACGGTTTGTCTGGAACCATCAAAGATCAGCAGTGTATTATTAGAAGGGCGGGGACGATGGAAACCATCCATGTGCAGAACTTTGAAACCACTGAAAAATACCTGGCGGGCAATTACGACCTGGAAGTCCTTTGCCTGCCCAGAATCTATATCAGCAATGTTGAGATCCTTCCAAACCATACCACCTCTGTTCAGATTCCCATGCCGGGTATCTGTGTGATCAAAAAGACCACTTTTGGTTATGGAAGCCTCTACCAGGAAACCGGGGGAGATTTAAAATGGATTTATAACCTGAGAGATGAAATACCTCATCAGGAATCCTTAATTTTGCAGCCAGGGAAGTACATCGTTGTATTCAGGTCTAAATATTCAGATCGCTCCATGTACACCATTGAGCGCTCTTTCGAAATAAAACCAGGAAAAACAACAAACGTAAAATTATACAGCAACTGATGTTAAATCAAACAGGAGTAAAAACCGATACACAGGTTCTGATGAAAAAATTCGAAGTTACTGGACTCAAGGACACAAGATCAGGATTTGGAGATGCCTTGCTCGAACTGGGAAGGACAAATGAAAAAGTAGTCGCATTGAACGCTGACCTTACCGGTTCGGTGAAAATGAACCATTTTGCCAGGGAGTTTCCGCAACGATTTTTCCAGGCGGGTATTGCCGAAGCCAACATGATGAGTGTGGCAGCTGGCATGACCATTGGAGGAAGGATCCCATTCACCGGTACTTTTGCGAATTTTGCAACCGGCAGGGTGTTCGATCAGATCCGGCAGTCCATTGCATATTCCAACAAAAATGTGAAAATATGTGCTTCCCATTCAGGCCTTTCCCTGGGGGAAGATGGTGCTTCACACCAGATCCTGGAAGATATCGGTCTGATGAAAATGCTGCCCAATATGGTGGTGATCAATACCTGTGATTATAATCAGACTTATGCGGCAACACATGCTATAGCAGATTATCATGGCCCTGTGTACCTGCGTTTTGGAAGACCAAAAGTTCCCAACTTTACCTTGAAGAATGAACAATTTGTAATCGGGAAAGCCCTGAAACTGAATGAAGGAACTGATGTCAGTATTTTTGCCACCGGGCACCTTGTCTGGAAAGCGATTGAAGCCGGGCTTGTGCTTGCTGAAAAGGGGATCAGCCCGGAGATCATCAACATACATACCATCAAGCCCCTCGACCGCGAAGCCATCCTGAATTCTGTTGCAAAGACAGGCTGCGTTGTGACAGCAGAAGAACACCAGATAAATGGAGGCCTGGGCGATAGCATTGCACAACTTCTGGCACATGAAATGCCGCGACCCATGGAAATGGTGGCTGTAATGGATAAATTTGGAGAGAGCGGAAAACCAGATGAACTCCTGAAAAAATATAATCTTGATTCTCCGGATATCCTAAATGCAGCATTGAAGGTGATGGCCAGAAAGTAAGGCTTTTATTACATGCTTGCCCCACCGGGAACCCAAATGATAAAGTAATGCGGATATTCCTTACAGGATACATGTACAGCGGAAAAACCACCATTGGGAAAAAATTGGCCAGCATCCTTGAACTTCCCTTTTATGACCTGGATGATTATTTTGAGATCAAGTATAAAATTTCCATCATAAAGTTTTTCGAAAAATACAATGAAAAGCTTTTCCGTAAACTTGAGAGCGAGGCATTGTCAGAACTGATCAGTCAGCATGAGGATGTGCTGATCTCCACAGGCGGAGGGACAGCATGTTTCAATGATAACATGAAACTGATGAATGATAGCGGTTTAAGCGTTTATGTGGAAATGAGCCCGAAGTCAATCTTAACCAGGATGCAGGCATCCAAAAAGAAAAGGCCTCTGCTGATGAAGGTACCCGAAGATGAGCTTGAAGCTTTCATCAGGCAACATCTTGAGGAAAGAAGAAAATATTACCAGCAATCCCAGCTGAGTATTCGGGGTGAAAGTGCTGATATCAGTGAGATCAGCCGCTTAATCCGTGATCAGATTTAATTGTACAACATTCTCGACGTGTCCGGTATGCGGAAACATATCAAGCGGTTGGATCTTATCCACCCTGTACTTTTCCCTGAGCATTTCCAGGTCGCGGGCCTGTGTGGCCGGGTTGCAGCTGATATAAACAATGCGAGCGGGTAACATCTCCAGGATGACTTTGATCACTTTCGGGTGCATTCCGGCCCTGGGAGGATCGCTGATCAGTACATCCGGATTTCCCTTGTATTTGATGAAATCGGCTGTGAGGGTGTCGACAATGTCCCCGGCATAAAACTCGGTATTATCAATCCCATTGATCTTTGAATTTTCCTGTGCATCCATGATGGCCGCTGCAATGTATTCAAGTCCGATCACCTTCTCTGCCCTGTGTGCTATGAAATTGGCTATGCTTCCCGTACCGGTATAGAGATCGTAAACCAGCTCTTTTCCGCTTAGGTCAGCAAAATCAAGTGCGATGTTGTATAATTTATTGGCCTGGCTGCTATTGGTTTGGAAAAAAGAAAGCGGCCCGATCTTGAAATTCAACTTATTATCCAGGTCATGTGGTTTCAGGGCTTCAACAATGTAGGGATTGCCAGCATAATGACGCGGTTCAAGATCACTGATATCATCATTCTTTTTGGTATTGATGACATAAAAAAGCGAGGTGATCTGTGGAAAACTTTGCTTTATGTGTCCCATCATTTTGTCGATGGTGTTTTCATCATTTTCTCCGAAAACCATGATAAGCATCCATTCACCGGTGTTCGTATTGCGGATAATCAGATTTCTCAAAAAACCGCTTTGCTCCCTGGCATCGTAAAAACTCATGGAGTTCTTGATGGCAAAATCTTTTATTTCCAATCTGATATTGTTCATGGGCTCTTCCTGTAAATGACATTCCCGCACATCAAGGATCTTGTCGAACATACCAGGAAGGTGGAACCCCAGGCCCGAGGCAATGGCCGGATCATCAGAAATATCTTCGGGATTTTCAAACCACTTTTTATTGGAAAATGTGAATTCCAGTTTATTGCGATAATGATATATCTTGTCCGAAGGGATGATGTCCTTCATCATGCCAGTATCAACCTTGCCTATCCTTTCCAGGCCGTCTTTTACCTGTTTTTGCTTAAAAAACAGTTGATGACTGTATTCCATATTTTGCCATTTACATCCTCCGCAACGGCCGAAATGTTCGCAGCGTGGCTCCGTCCTTTTATCTGAATATTGGTGAATGTGGGTGGCATGTGCATAAAAGAAAGATTTCTTTTTGCGGGTGATGCGGGCATCTATGATATCGCCAGGCACAACATAAGGAACAAAGATCACTTTTTCATCCTGCTTTCCAACTGCCAGACCCTCTGAGCCAGCATCAATGATTTCAAGATTCTCAATGGGAGGGTACTTCTTTTTCTTTCTACTCATAGGATTTCTTTCTGCAAAGGTAAGGCTTATATATTTTCCTGCAGGTTCGGGAGCAGAAAGCTGTCTTATTTATTTTTTATACGGATGTCCACTTCAAAAAAATGCCGGGGTTCTACAGGTATGTCGAGCTTGCCGGCTGGTAATTCTTTTCTTGTGTAAATGGCTGAGAGGGTATTGCCAACATGATACAGATGTTTGTGTTCTTCAGGCGGCAGGGCATCCAGTATACCACTCATGACGTCGTATCGGATCATTTCAGGATTTCTGGCATAATCGTGCCACACTACGATGCTGTCATCATGTACAAGATGTTCGAATACTTTTTGGGTGTCGTTTTTCACATATTCGTAATGATGATCCCCGTCAATGAAGATCAGGTCAAATTTTTTCCCGAGTGACGCAAAGTCATACGTTTGGGAATTGCCTTTGATGTGTTTGACATTGGAGAGCTTTCGTGAAAAATGGGCATGCAGGCCGATGTATTTTTCGGGGAGCCCGAGCTTGCGCATTTCCTCATCACCCAAATTTAGGGTATAACATTCGGAGGCAACACTTGCAAGGTTTGCTGCACTTTCTCCCCGCCAGGTGCCGATCTCGAAATACCGGCAATTATCAATGTTATCTGCCAGTTTCATGAGCAGGGCTATGTCAGTTGGTAGGGAGCCTCCGTCAAGGAAAGCAAATACAGGTACACTGGCCTCAAATCTAGGGAAGAGCGTGTTCAGTTCCAGTAGCGGAAAACCTTCTTCCATGCCGTACTTTCTGCTGCTGTGTCTTTTCCAGCTTTGTTCGTTATTGATCACATGATTAATCAGGGCCGGTCGTTTTGCCAACATCCATAAGCCTTTCAATAATTTATTCAGCTTGTCCATGATTTTTAAATTCTCGGTAAAGATACATTTTTCAGCAGCTATCCCAGCAGGAAGCTGCATTCATTCCTTTCGGAATCGATGAAGGACAAAATTCCCGTTCCGTCCGTGATCTGGTTTATACAATGATAAAGAATAGCTGAAGGCAAAACAATAAAAGGTGCATCCATTTTTGCCCGTGTGGTTTGGCCGTGTTTGCATTTTGACAGTTGTCGTGGTTACATGCAATAATTGGCTTTATCTATACCATTAAAAAATATTTTTAAACATCCCCTGTTTATAAATAAAAATTTTTTTCATCAAAGCACAGGGAAGAGCCTATATTTTTGCGTTAGGAGGATAAATATGTCTGAAAAGTACACAGAGGATAGCATACGTTCATTAGACTGGAAAGAACACATCCGGCTGAGGCCCGGAATGTATATTGGTAAACTGGGTGATGGATCGTCCCCCGATGACGGGATTTATGTTTTGATCAAGGAGATTGTTGACAATGCAATTGATGAATTCGTGATGGGGAATGGAAGCCGTATTGAGGTTAAGATCAGTGATAAGCAGGTTTTTATTCGTGATTTCGGGCGCGGCATGCCGTTGGGTAAAGTCATCGATTGTGTTTCGAAGATCAATACCGGAGCCAAATACGATTCCAGGGTCTTTAAGAAAGCTGTGGGGCTGAATGGCGTTGGTTCCAAAGCGGTGAATGCATTGTCCTCATACTTTAAGGTACAATCGGTCAGGGAAGGAAAAACAAAGGTCGTTGAATATGAACAGGGCAAACTCATTACCGATGCCGATATTTTTGAATCGGATGAAGACCGCGGCACACAGGTAACTTTTATCCCGGATGAGGAAATTTTTGGAAATTTTCACTTTATCTCCGAATATGTTGAAAAGCTTCTCTGGAATTATGTTTTCCTGAACAATGGTCTTGTGGTGAATTTCAACGGGGAGAAGATGATAGCCAAAAATGGCTTGAAAGACCTGCTGGAAAAAAATATCAATGGAAACGGAGTGCTTTATCCCATCATCCATATCCGGGAGGAAGATTTGGAGTTTGCATTTACACATAGTTCAAAGCAATATGGGGAAGAGTATTATTCTTTTGTGAATGGTCAGTTTACTCCACTTGGAGGCACCCATCAGCAGGCTTTCCGGGAAGCTATTGTGAGGACCATACGTGATTTTTATGGGAAGGACTTTGATACCAGCGATATTCACCAGAGTGTTCTGGCGGCCGTTAGCATCAAGATCGTGGAGCCGGTCTTTGAATCACAGACCAAGACCAAACTGGGTTCACAGCATATGGAGCCCGATGGGCAGACCATTCGCAATTTTGTTCATGATGTTGTTAAACGCAATCTGGATAATTACCTGCACCGTAATTCGGCTACGGCAGAAGCCCTTCTGAAAAGAATACAGCAATCAGAAAAAGAGCGCAAAGAACTGGCCGGTATCAAGAAGCTGGCTAAGGAAAGTGTCAAAAAGGCCAGCCTGCACAATAAGAAACTACGTGATTGCAGGATACACCTGAACAATGCAAAAGACGACAAACGACTGGATACCACCCTGTTTATCACCGAGGGAGATTCGGCTTCAGGTTCTATTACAAAATCGCGGAATGTTAATACCCAGGCAGTTTTCAGTCTGAAGGGGAAACCCCTGAACTGCTACGGGCTCAGCAAGAAAGTGGTTTACGAAAACGATGAGTTCAATCTCCTGCAGGCTGCCCTGAATATTGAAGACGGATTGGATAATCTGCGTTACAACAACATCGTGATCGCCACTGATGCCGATGTGGACGGTATGCATATTCGTTTGCTCTTGCTGACCTTTTTCCTGCAGTTCTACCCAGACCTGGTGAAAGCCGGACATTTATTCATACTGCAAACACCGCTTTTCAGGGTTAGGAACAAAAAGGAAACCCATTACTGCTATTCGGAAGACGAGCGGAGGGAAGCCATGAAGAAGCTTGGAAAAAATCCTGAGATCACACGTTTTAAAGGACTGGGTGAGATCTCACCGGGGGAGTTCAAGCATTTCATTGGCCCGAACATTCGCCTGGATCCCGTAATACTGAAATCGGATTCTAGCATTCAGCAGACCCTGTCTTTTTATATGGGTAAGAATACTCCCGATCGACAGAATTTCATCATCGAGAACCTCCGCTTTGAGGAGGATGTGGTAGAAGAGATGGAAGCGGCATAGCCGGATGCAAACCCAGTATCGATTCAGTCTATTCAGCTTTTTGAAATTTTATCATCAATAGCTCCCCATTTTTTAGGATCAGTTTTGCTAAATAGAGTCCGGTGGATAAGCCGGAAATATCAATCCGGTGGAGATTACCTGATAGATCTTTTAATTGCATTAGCCGCAAGCCTGCATTATTAAATACCTGGAGTGACTGTATTTCTTGATTACCATCAGGGAATTCTATGAACAAATGGCTCGTAGCAGGATTGGGATAAACCTTCATTTGAACAGCTTCAGCCTCCTTAATAAATGGGCAGTCATCCACCAGTACAGAAAATAATGCGCTGCTGTCAACACAGGTATTTTCGAAAGTTTCTATTACCTGTAAGGTTCCTTCTTCTGTTTCAGTCCATTTTACTTCGATCTCATGGGTGCTGCTTCCACTCAGTATATCTCCACCACTTAACAGCCATTCATAGGTGCTGCCTGAATTCTCCTCTGTATAATAAGTCCTGATGTCATTTACACAAACTACATTTTCACCCATGATGTCTGGATTGGGAGCCTCGTTAAGCGTTATTTCAAGTTCATCAGAACTGGACCCTGATCCGCAGGAATTTTCACCACTTACACTCAGATAAGCTTGCCCGGTGAAATCTTCACTCCATTCCACCAGTACTTCCAGTTCATTTTCAAACAAGGTACCTGCATTTGTCGGATCCAGTAACCAGTTGTAATGATCTGCATTGTCAGCACCAGTTGTGGTATAGGTTTCTGACATATTGTTGCAGCTTGTTTCAGGTCCTGATGCTTGTGCTGCCTGGCCCGGAATTTCCAGCATATGAACCCAGATTTGTCCACCCATATCATTAGAGCAATGATCGGTGAAGCCCATACTGGAATACATGCCCTCATCTGTAAAATACCCGAAAATCAGGGTGTCTCCTGTTCCGGTCAGTATGACTCCGGTAGAAATATCATCAAGAAATAATTCATAATCCACCCCATTTTCTGACCCATCCAGGTAGAGTTCGGCTCCCTGGCTATTTTCACAGAATGCACCATCTCCACTTAACTGAAAAGCAAAAGGAGTGTGATATAGGCTACAGTTTAGTACTTCTGACCATGCACCCGTACCGCAAAAGTTTTCCGCCCGCACTTTGATACTATATGATCCGGTAAAGGAGGGAGCCGGTGAAAAGTCGGCTGTGGTTCCACTGGAAGTAAGGGTTCCTGCATCTGAAGGACTTAGGTTCCAGTTGTAGTTAGTTGCATCCGGAACGGGATTGGTCGAATATACATATTCACCGTCCTGGCAGGTAGCCGTATCGCCCGATGGCTTGCTGGTCTGTTGCGGAACACTGCTCACCTGGATTAAGTTTTCGGAAAGCAGGGTGTCATAAAGACTGCCATCGGTGATGATGAGTTCCACATCAAAAGTCCCGGAACTGTAATAGGTAACAGTGGGATTTTGATCAGTGGATGTTGCAGGATCTCCCCCCTCAAAAGTCCATTCCCAGGAGGTAGGATTGCCAATCGACTGATCGGTGAAGTTAACTGTGCTGCCCTCACATATACTGGTTTCATCCGCGGTAAATACAGCATGAAAAAGAGGTGGAATACTTCCCAGGCTTCCATCCAACTGGATATTTTGCCCGTAAATATCCCTGGATGAATTTCTTCCGTCCCCCCAGGTGGCAATCCATTGCCCGTAATTGAAGTTGTTGGCAACACTGTGTAATTTTTCAGACGCCACTGAGCACATTGTAATACTTTGTCCGCCCCAAACGAAGGAACCGGTGGTATCTATTCTCATTGCCTTTATGGAGTAGCTATTGCCGCCCAGTGCTTCCTCATAAAAAACTATCATATCCTCGCTTGATTGCCTGGCAGCAAAGGGATAGATGTCTGTTGGTGACAGGCTGATGAAAGTCATCCCATTATTGGTCCATTCCCTGTTTCCGTCCTGGTTGATCTTTTGACCGTAAATTCCCCGGTTGTTTTGATTGGCATCCATTTCGTTCCAGAAAATGTAAATATTATCCGATGACGGAGGCAGCGCAAGCTGGGCATAAAATCGATTCCTTCCCGACATTGTAGCCACCTCAATGCCGTTATTGGTGAATACAGGATCTCCCTGCGGGTCGATGTGTTGCACATAAACACTCGAAAGCATGTTGTTGTCCCGGTCATCATGCCAGGCCATATAAAATCCATCCTGCCCATCATTGATAAATGGAAATATCTGTGTCCAGGCAGAAATACCCAGGGCATCAGATACTGTACATGCCTGTGCCCAGACTGCATTCCCGTTATCATCATAGCGCTGGGCATATACATATCGATCGGGTGCATTGGGTGGGCCGATATCTTCAAAGAATTTCATGATTACATCGTCAGAGCCCACCGGTAATAGCTGTGGCCATTTGTAGGAATTGGTTCCGGTCATGGAAATGCCATTGTTACCCCATAGCAAAGAACCACCAGGAGAGATTTTCTGCCGGATGATCACACCATCTGCTTCCCAGGCTATAACCGCATCATTGTTGCCGGTAACGGTCACTTTTGGAGCAGCATCAAAAGCTGAGCTGTTGGAGAGTTGTAAACCGTCAGCGCCCCAGAGGAACGCACCGGATGTATCGATGCGGTATGCAAATATGTTGTTGTCACCGGTCCGAATATCCTGGAAAACAATAATAGCACAATCTGTTGAGTCCACGCACATGTCGTAATCTGTCAGCCAGGTCATGGATGTATTATTGCTGATGAGCAATCCCTCATCAGCCCATTGTTTGTTGCCATAAACATCAAAACGTTGGAGCCGCATATTGTAATTGCCTCCTTCATTGGAGTACCACGAAATATAGCTTATGCCAGCTGGTGAGGTAGCTATCTTTGGAATGGTTTGTTCTCCGGCTTCATCGGAGACTGCAAGATTTTGGTTTGGATCACTTGACCATTGTGCTTGCAGCGTAAAGGAAGTCAGCATGCAGAGCATCAGGAATGAATTTCGTATTTTCATTAATTTGGATATAGAGATATGTTTCAATAAAGTTAGTTCATTTTCTGCAATAAAGTGAGGTTTATGAGGGAAATACATTATTTGAATCAGCGATGATTTTTTTCATATTGAGAACCATGTCCATCTATATCATGGGTCTCATTGCCAACTGATAAAGCCTCAGTTAATCCTATTTATTTCTTTCCAGTTTTCTGAATGCCTTTGCTAACATATCAACAATATCTCCTGCAATAAGAGATTCGAAGCCATATTTTTTCGCAGCGTAATCGCCTGCCAGGCCGTGAACATAAACGCCAAGCACACAGGCTTCGAGCTGTGGATATCCCTGTGCAAGCAAACCCAGGATGATACCTGTTAATACATCTCCACTGCCCCCGGTAGCCATGCCGGGGTTGCCACTTGAGTTGAAATAACAATCCCCCTGTGGGGTACTGATACATGTATGTGCACCTTTCAGGACCACATAACAGGAATGCTTAATTGAGAATTGCTTTTGAAGGCTGTTCCTCTCAAAATCATTGTTTGCCTTTTCTGTGAGTCGTTCAAATTCCTTCGGATGGGGCGTAAAAATACTCCCTTTGGGTATAAACGGGAGCCAGGTTTTATTCTCCGAGATAATGTTGATGGCATCTGCATCAAAAAGCAAGGGAATTCCACTGTTTTGAATAAGCAACTTCAATGCATTGCTTGTTTGTTCGCTGGTTCCGAGTCCCGGTCCAACTGCTATGGCGGAATATACATCAAGTTCAGGTACCTCACTGAAGATCTCTTCCGATCGGTCGATGGAGGTCATGACTTCGGGAATGGCTATTTGCATGATCTGATAGCCTTTTACAGGTAAGTGGCAGGTAACAAGTCCTGCCCCGCTTCTGATGGCTGCACTTGCCGCAAGAACGGCAGCCCCCATTTTACCATAAGCACCTGAGACAAGCAATGCATGCCCATAAGTTCCTTTGTGTGAGAATTTTTTCCTGTGATGTAAAATATCCAGGGCATCTTTTTCCAATACGAAGTAGTCGGTGCATTCAACATCCCTGATGAAATCCCTGTGAAGACCAATGGGTAATATTTTCCATTCTCCGATATATTGATCATTTTCGGGAAAAAAGAATGCTTTCTTGGGAAACTGGAATGAGAGGGTATAATCAGCCCTGACGATGGTACTTTCACCTTCCAGGGTGCTCTTGTCGGCAAAAAGCCCCGAAGGCATGTCGATGGCAATGCACAGTGCCCCACTCTCATTCATGGCCTCGATCACTGAAGCGATGAAGCCTTTTACAGGCCGTGTAAGTCCTGATCCGAATATTCCATCTACCAGGATATCGTCTTCACTGAAAGCCGGCAATTCATCATCTTCTTTTAATTCGGTCAGATTAACTTTATCCTGTTCTTTCAGCCGCTCCAGGTTGGTACTGAAATCTTCAGATTCCTTATTGGTAAAGCGAAGTATGAGGACTTCGACGCTGTAATCATCTGCTGCCAGCAACCTTGCCAGCACGAGCCCGTCACCGCCATTGTTTCCAGGACCAACGACTACCCTGAAAACCTGATCTTTCCGGGATCTTTTCCGAATCCATTTGTAAATGCGGGTGGCTGCCCTTTCCATCAGATCGATGGAAGAAATGGGCTCGTTTTTAATGGTATACTCATCCGCTTCGCGGACCTTTTCAATGGGTAATATTTTCATTGTATTGCCTTTTTAACAAAGTTAATGAATTTGGTTTATTGGTCCCGACTTTCAGTCGAGTATCCTCGTCTCGCCTCAGGGGAGATGGGATTAATTGCTTTATAGGTTATGAGGTTATAGGGTTATAGGGGGGTATAAGGTTAAAGGCTAATGACTTAATGATTGCCTTGTAAAAAACTAATGATTTAAAGTCTAATTGATTTAATGACTAATGACCAATGACTATGATAATTCATCCTTTCTTTCTGATATCCTGAATCATGCGTTTAAAGTCTCTGAAATCCTGTTTTTCAGGGAGAAAGCTTTTGATCCCCAGTTTTGACTGTTGCATGAAATAGATCATAACCACCACCGAAGTCAGGGTGTAAGAAATGCTTGTGGCAAAACCGGCTCCACTGATGCCATATAAGGGTATCATCAAATAGAATAAAATCGCTGATACCACCAGTCCCGCAAAAGAAGATATGGTATTGACATGATACTGGCCTGTACCTGAGAAATAATGGCCTACGATCAAAGCCAGGTTAAAGAATAAAACACCGGGAGCCAGGGATCTGATCACCAGGCCGACCTCCTCAAAGCCTTTGCCATAGATCAATACCCAGAAGTCTGCGGGCAGCAATACCAGGATCGCCAGCAATACAAAACTCAGGATCATGCCTGCCTTGGTTAGCGAAATAGTAAGTTTTTGAGAATAGGCCCGGTCTTCTGTATTGGCTATTCTGGCGTATTGTACCAGGCTGATGCTGCGACTGATCAGCCAGATGGATTCAACGATGGAGGTGCCATTGGAATAAACCCCAACTTCTGCTTCAGAGTAAATACTTTCCAGGAAATAATAACTCATCCTGAAACTGAATAACTGGAAAATGTGTGCCAACTGATTAAGGATGCCATAGCGGACAAGTTGGACCGTAACCTTCGAGTAATTTGAGAAGTCTGCAAATCGAAATTTTTCGGCACTTTTTAGCAAAAAGTACATGCTGACAAAAAAGGAAATTCCGAAAGAAATATATAATGCAAGGATATAATAATCGATATTCTGCTTGCCGTAAATAAAATAAAAAGCAAGCAGTGAAAGCATGGTGATCAGGGGTTGAATGAATGCTACCAGGTTGGAAGTTCTGATCTTTTCTTTTCCCACCAGTATGGTGGAATTCACATAGGTGAAAGTGTTGATCAGGGCCAGCAGGCTCACATGGATGGTGAATTGCTGATCGATCAGATCGGAAAACTGCAAAATCAAAAAAGCGGCTGAGGCTGTCAGCACCGCCCAGATATAAGCTGGGATCATGATCAGGTAATAGGAAAAGCGCGGTACCAGGTAAATGATGGCTCCCCCTCCCATGAGATTGGCAAAAACAATGATGTAGGCCGTAGTTGCCAGGATCAGTCCCTGCTGTCCTTTGCCCTCCGGACCCAGGACATTGGAAATGATGATGGCGATCAACAGCTGGAAAACTGCCGACATGAATCGTGTTCCGAAAGTATTTAGAATCCGGCCAAGCACCTTATTTTTTTTGGTTCAGGATTTCCGAGTATACATTGTATAACGAATTGCCGATCACTTCATTGCTGAAATGATCCACGGCATATTTTCTGATTTTCTCCTTATTATATTGATCCGGGTGATCGAGGGTATGCTCAATAGCCTCCAGGAATTCATCTTCATCTTTGGGAGTGGTCAGCTTGCCCAGCTCGTCGTTCATGTGTTCGTGGATTCCCCCGACACGGGTTGAAATCACGGGTACCCCGCATGCATAACTCTCCAGGATCACTACCGGTAGGTTCTCATGATTGCTGAACATGATCATGAAATCCGCTTCAGCCATGATGTCTGCCAGTTCCTGGTTTTCCTTCAATCCATGAAATTGAACAAATTCACCTGTAAGGCCCAGTTCATCTGAATAAGCTTTCAACATTTCGAAATCTACGCCATCACCTACCATCACACATTCAAAATCCTGGCGCTTCTCACTTAAACGTTTTAGCACCCGAAGAATACCAGAAATATTTTTCTGTATATCGGCAAAGCAGGAAAGATGCACCATCTGTTTTTTGCTATTTTTCCTTTCAGTTTCTTTGGGTGAAAACATTTGTACATCAACTACATTTGGGATGACCACATAATTATCGTTCTTTAAACCGTTGGCGATCATGGCATCTCGAAGATTAGCCGTTACGGGCATCACGGCCGAGGCTCTTTTAACAATGAAGCGCGTAGCCAGTTTTCTGAAAAAACCATGATAAGTATCTGTGGTTGGCAGGTACCTCGTCCAGTGTTCGGTGATCAGGTAGGGCGTACCGTGCTTCAGTTTGTTTAGCCAGGCAATGATCCCCAGGCGGGTCAGAACATGCACATGTACCAGGTCGGCCCTTCTCACTTTTTCGCGGATGATCCGGAAACCCTTTAAATGACTCTTAAAAAAGCGGATGCTGTTCACCAGGTTGGCAAGAGGCTTGAAAGCTATACTGGATTTCCGGAAGTAAATCCTAAGCGTGAACATCCCTTTGTCATTGCTTTCGATGATGTCGTATTTTTTGTCTTTCAGTTGATCATCACTGTGAACATAAAGCACCGAAACATCAGCATGGGGCAAAACAGAAAGCCCGTGACGTTCGATGAACAATCCGGGCATGGGATCGTAACGATTGGGGTACCAGCGTGGCAGGTATAGTATATGAGGTCTGGAGTTCTTTTCCTTCATGTGCTTCATTCAATTCAAAAAGCAAAGGTAATTAATAGGGGCGAAAAGGCTAAGGAAATTTTGGATGATTGGATGGATGAGGGGGTAATTGGTTATAGGGTTATAAGGTTATAAGGGGTAAAGGTATATATGTACTGAATGACGGAGGACAAGAGTAGAAAGGACCGAATCATGAAAGCAACCCAATGACTGAATGACTCAATGACCAATGACTGAATGACCAATGACTTATTCAGTCCTGATGGTCAGTATTTTAGCACAGGACAGGGTTCTATCAAACAGAAGTACATATGTTTAGCGGGCGCACTGAAAGGGCAAAATAATTCTCATCCTTTAAGAAAATGATCGATTATTTTACTTGCATTAAAAAGGCGATTTTCTTCCAGGCCGGAAACCACCCGGTAATTGGAATTCAATTGATCCAGTTCTTTCCTGAACCAGTCGAAAAAGAATTTTCTTTTATCAGGATGCTCTCGCTGGGGATCGGGTTGCCAGGGCAGGTCGATGTCGGTAAGCAGGATGAGGTCGTAAGTGTTTTCCCTGATTTTAAGATCAATCCATTCGGGGCAACGACCGAATTTGTATTCTGCCCAGATCTTGCAAACGATGAGTTCCGTATCGCAGAATAATAAATTCCCATCCGCATTTTCCGCTTTCTTTTCTGCCTTCAGCTGTCCTTTCGCAATATTTTCAATGTCCTCCAGTGTATAGGGCCTGTTTAGCTTTGCAATATATTCCCGGGCATATTCAGGTACCCAGGGCGCTTTGAAGTGTGCAGCCAGCTTTTTAACCAGTTCTGATTTGCCGGTTGATTCCGGTCCGGTGATGGCGATCTTTATGATGATACCTCCTTTTTCAGGTCTTTCAGCCAGGCATAATATCCGACAACTGCCAGGATGGTGAGGGCTGCGAACAACACTGTTGTTGGATACAAACCTTTATAGATATAAATTCCTACAGACGTGGCGTCCACCACGATCCAGACCAGCCAGTTCTCGATGTATTTGCGGGCCAGCATCCAGGTGGCTACAAAGCTCAGGGCTGTGGTAAAGGCATCCCACCAGGGAACATCCGAATCGGTAAAGCGGATCAATATCCAGGCAATCAGGAAGAACAAAACGATACTGATCCCTAGCAATATCAGCCGCAAACGTGTTCCTGCCCTGATGACCGGGGCTTCCTGTCTGTCCTTCTTTTTCTTTTGTCCCCCGCTTTGCCAGTAATACCAGCCGTAAAAGGAAACCACCAGATAATACACCTGCAGCGACATATCGGCATAGAGTTTCGAATCAATATAAACATAGATATACATGCTGACCATTACGATGCTTACCAGCCAGTACCAGATGTTTTGTTTGATCTGCAGTGAAATGGCCAGGAAACCCAGCGCAGCAGCGATCAGTTCAATGTAGTTTTGTGTGATCCACTCGATTACCAGCATCAGGCTTTATTTGATGACAACATCCAGGTCAGCATTGATCACCTTCATTACAAAAACAGAATGTGGCAACTCAAAGGACTTTTTAATCTCCTTTTTCAGAATGTCGTAGACATCATCATAACTCCCAAAAACCTGTGTGCTCATGCCATTGGTTTTCACCTTGAGCTCAGGGTGGGTATTCAGGCGGTCGATAAATGATTTGATGGGCGGAATGTATTCCTCGTTCAAGGGATAATAACTCATTTCAACTGAAATATTCATAGTCCTATGTTTTTTATTTGAGCAAATAATGGTTTTATTCAGATTAATCGATTTTTCAATCAATAATAACTTCCAATTCCCTATACCAAACAATGCACAAAATTAGTTTTATAAGTGATAAATCATACACCTATTTGTATTAATTAGCCAATATACCGACCTTTGTAAAAAACTTGAAAAAAATGAAGAAAGGTGCCTATACTTTGTTGATCACTCCTTTTAAAAAGGACTATTCACTGGATGAAGAAGCATTGCGGACCATTGTCCGCATGCAGGTAGAATCAGATGTTGCCGGGATCGCTCCCCTGGGAGTTACGGGTGAAAACCCACTGATGAACAATGCTGAGATCAAACGCATGGTGGAGATTGTTGTAGAGGAAGCAAAGGGGAAAAAAGACATACTCCCTGATCTTTGCCTGATGGGTACACCTGAATCCATTGACAGGGCCAAAATGTACGCAGACCTTGGAGCGGATTATGTAGTGGCTTTTACCCCCTATTTCATCATGCCCAGTGCAGACGGATTGATGAAGTATTATGAGCAACTGGCCGATGCCTGTCCGGTGCCCATTATCCTGCATAGTTCCAAGGGGAGAACAGGTGTAGAATTAAGCCCTGACATGACAGCTCAACTGGCCAAACATCCCAACATCGTTGCCACCAAGGACGGGAAAAAGGAACTGGATCACCTGGCCAAACTCATCTACCTCACCAAAGATGATGATTTTCTTGTTTTTACAGGAAAGGATACCACAGCTTTTCCCACCGTGGCTTTCGGCGGAGCAGGGTCCTTTAGCGTGGCCTGTAACGTAATTCCGGATGTGATGGGCAAAATGCTGAATTTTGCCCTTGATGGAAAAGTGGAAGAAGCGAATAAAATGCACCTGGACAACTACGAACTTTTTGAAGCCTGCCGTTTCGAGACCAATCCCATGGCGGCTAAACGCGCCCTTGAACTGATGGGTAAGATCAACGGTACATTGCGCCCGCCCATGACTGAACTCAGCCAGGGAAAAACAGAACAACTCAAAGAAATTCTCAAAGCAAGGGGGTTGATATGAAAGAGTTGAGCGTGCTGGCACCTTCCACCAGTGCCAATGTGGGTCCGGGTTATGATATCTTTGCCATGGCACTTGATGAACCCTATGATGAGATCAGTGTTCAGTTGAATGACTCAGGCAAAGTGAGTATTGAGATCATAGGCAATGCCCAGAACATACCCCTGGATCCCGAAGACAATGTGGCCGGCCTGGCTGTTCTTGAGCTATTGAAACGCAAAAAATTGAAAAACGGAGTTCATATCCGGATTACCAAACATATGACTTCCGGTGGAGGTCTGGGAACAACCGGAGCTTCTGCGGCCGGCAGCATCTTTGCCCTGGATCAGTTGCTGGAATTGAATTTATCCAATAATGAGCTGGTTGATCTGGCCCGCATGGGAGAGGTTGCATCCGGCGGATCCCCGCATGCGGATAATGTTGCAGCTGCCTTGCTGGGTGGTTTCATCCTGGTTAAATCCTATCACCCCATCGATGTTTTGCGGCTGGAGATGCCCGAATTCCCTGTGGTACTGGCCGTGATCAAAAAAAGCCAGCGGACCACCCGTGGTTTTATCACCTATGAGATCGGGCAGGAAAAACTGAAAGAACAGATGGCCCGCTGCTCAAGGATCATCCACGCCATCCATACAGGGGATATCAGGGAGTTTGGTAAAGCTTTCAGTGTGGATCATATTGCCGAACCGGTGCGCTCTGCCGCCATCCCCGAATACCAGGAAGTGAAAAGGGCAGTGCTTAAAGCCGGGGCCTATGGTTTCCAGATCAGCGGAGGCGGATCCTCTGTGATCTCGGTATGCCCGCCAAAACTGGTGGATGATGTTGCAGCCATCATGGAAAATGGCTTTGCAAATAATGAGCATTTTGTGAAGGTGATCAAGACAAAGACCTCTAACCAGGGGGTGAGGGTGAAACCAAAAAAGAATTAATAGTTAAGATACAAATTTCATTTTAATCTTGGTGACCGTATTTTAGCTCTTCATTTTTATTCCAAAATGATTGATATAGATCTAGATAACTTCCTTTAGAGGATATCCACTCAATTACAATATTTATTGCAGTTTCTAAATCTTCTAAATATGCCATCCTTCCATCACTACCGCGTATTCCCTTCTCATCCTTTTTATTACCTCTATTTATTAATATGTTCTTTTCATCATAAATTATCCTTCTTAGGGGTTCGTTGTCCTTTCCTGTCGGCAGTTGACTTTTAAGAAGTTTGTTTAATCCTTTATAATACATTTGAAATTTCAATATTGGATCATCAATATTCTTTTCTAATAACTTCTTGTATTCATCCTCTACCTTAATCCCACTTGCTATGTCAATTTCAAGTTGTTTGCCTTTTACTTCTTCAGCTTTTTGTAAGATTTCAATTCTCTCTAACTCATTTTTGGTGAGTTTTTTCTTGTTAACTTTATTGTTCATGATTTCTATTTATACTGTTAATATTTCTTTAATTCTTTCTGCAGAATCTTTTATCGAACTCTCAGACCAATTTGAGAAACCTAAGTGCCTAGTTGCTTTTTTTGTATCTGGAAAATATCTTTTAAAAGCTCCCCAATAATTTTCTCCTTGTTCATGTTTCCAATGTTGAAATATGGAATAAATAATTGAAGGATGAATCTGGTATTCTTTAGATCTTTGAGTTACTACATAATCATTATGAATAAAGGGTTCAATATTCCTTAATTTATCTTCAGAAAACAAATATTCTTTTGCAAAGTTGTTTGCCTTATCTTCCTGTATCAAAAAAAGATCCGGTTCTCCAGTTAGATGGTAAGAGGTTCTTTCAATTGTTTCCATATCATACAGCACATGGTGCAATTCATGAATTAATGCAAACCATATTGTTGCGTAATTTTTATTTAAATCAGTGATAACGATACAAGGTTTATCCTTTACAATAAATGTTGCACCTCTGATTTGAGTTTTTGGTAGTGAGGGTTGATAAATTACTGTAACACCAATATTATACAATGCACGAAATACAGTTAGCAATCCTTCATCTATATCTAGTGTATATGGACGTATTTTAGGAATTAGGTTTACAAGCTCTTTTCTTGAAAACTCATTAGGATTCCCAATTATTTCAAAATATTTATAGGATGACTTTATCCAAAAATCCTTCATTTTATCACTAAAAGTCCTCTTTGTTCTACTATATAAAGCTTCGTTAAGTTCTATTTCAAAATCATATATTGAATCAAGATTGAAGAAATAACATAGTTTTTTTATTATGGTGCTTAAATCATCATTGCTATTAAGTAGCCCTATATCGGTCAGTGATTTTATATCAAAATGCTTTTGAAGGAAGGCCAGATCAATTGCTTCTTTTAAATCTTTAATCTCTGATTTAGGTCTGTCTTTCAAAAACAGAATAAGCATTTGTTCAATGTTAATATCTAAAAACTGACTGATTTTGAGAAGTTTGATGACATCTGTTTGTTTTGATGTATTGTTTAGGATTGAATCAAGTGATTTTCTTTCAATTTTGGATAGTTTTTCAAATTGTGTTCTACTAATATTTGATTTTGATAACTTCTGATTTAAAATATTTTTTAAGGAAGTATCATCTTTAAAGCTTAAAGATTTTTCGAGCAATTCAATTACATTCATATGCGGTACATTTACCGCAAAAATAATACAAATATATATAAAATACAAGAGAAAAAGGTAAAAATACCTTAAATTAGCTATGGACGTTGAAAACTATTTAGTTAAATGTTGAAACCCATC
>NPIE01012513.1_pt2 | contig 52084 bp, 47 predicted proteins | sample 8637661 | NCBI WGS metagenome assembly NPIE01 (sample SAMN07420842, study PRJNA396082) | bioreactor metagenome | isolation source: sample BA12 brine-fed electro-methanogenic bioreactor BA | place: Japan: Kochi | collected 2016-12-09 | reverse complement strand
GGTCTTCGAGAAAAAGGCGAAGGGGGGCGGAATGCTCCGTTACGGTATACCCGAATACAGGCTTCCCTACGACAAACTTGATGAAGACCTGGGACTGATCGAGAGCCTCGGCGTTGAAATACGGTACAAGAGCCGGGTCGGAGGAGCCGAAAGCGGCGGCGTCATCACCTTCGATCAGCTGAAAAAGGAATACGACGCGGTCTTCTTCTCCACCGGTCTGGACGAACCCTACGGGGTCGGCATCGAAGGAGAGGAGCACCCGAGGGTCCTGGCTGGGCTTAAAGTACTCGACGACGTAACCGATGGAAGAGACCCGGACCTCCGGAAAAGCGTAGCGGTAATCGGCGGCGGAAATGTTGCCATGGACGCCGCACGCACCGCACGCCGCCTCGGCTGCGACGTTACCATTCTCTACCGGCGCCGCCTAGAAGACATGCCCGCCGACCAGGAGGAAATTACCGAAGCACAGGCGGAAGGTGTTGTCTTCATCACCCGGGCCATTCCCGTCCGCATAGAAGACAGGGAAGACGGAAAACGGCTTGCCTTTGTCTGGGGAGAGGCGGATATGGTGGATCAGGGCCCCGGCAGCCGGCCGAAACCGGTGCTCAGGGAAGGAGCCCTCCATACCGACGAGTTTGACACCCTCATCGCCGCAATAGGCCAGGGGAGCAGCTACGACTACCTCGGCGAAAAAGCGGCGGAAGAGATCGGTATACACCGCTATCAGATCAAGATCGACGGACGAGGACGCACCGGAGATCCGAAAGTGTTCTCCGGCGGCGACATAGCCAACGACCGCAAGGACGCCATAAGCGCCATCGCAGACGGCCACCAGGCCGCGAAGGGAATAGACGACTACCTGCGCGGCGGCCGGGAGGAGATAGTATGAACCGGGAAGAGTATGAAGCAATAATCGATTTCGCCATAAACCGGGAAAAGGAGGCTGTGGAGTTCTACCGCGAACTCCAGGAGCTTGCCCGCTTCGGCGCCCAGAAGGAGGCGCTGAAGGAGTTCGAGCTTATGGAAACCGGCCATGTGAAGCTGCTCGAAAGTGTCCGTTCAAAGGGTCCGAAGGAAGCGAGTCCCGTCTTCGATTTCGGCTTCGACGCCGAAGAGTTCCTCGTTCCCCCGGAGCCGGCAGCGGACATGTCCTTTCAGGATATCCTGATCCACGCCATCAAGCGGGAAGAGCGCAGCCTGACCCTCTACCGGCACCTGCGCGACAAGGCTTCGGACCCCGACCTCGTAAACACCTTCACCTTTCTGGAGTCGGAGGAGGCAAAACACCGCGGATTTTTCGAAAGACTATACGAAGAGGATATTCAGAGCGACAACTGAATCAGGGTGAGTGCTTCGGAGGCGGTAAACAAAAGAAAAATTCGGGAAATACCGCCCATATTCGCCTGCTTTGTCGAGTGGGAGTAGCCCCGCTCCGACATCCGGTAAAATTCACGAAGAGATAGAAGGGCGAAGGGAAGCACCGTCAGAGCGGCGCTTCCCGGAAGCCAGCCCGAGAAACCGAGGAACGCCAGAGCCGCGAAAGCCGACATCCCTTCGCAGACCGCCAGGATTGTACCGCCCTTTTTTCCCAGGACGATAGAGAGGGTGCGCCTTCCCGAACGACGGTCCCCTTCAATGTCACAGGTATTGTTTACCGTCAGAATTGCCGCAATTGCCGGAAACGAGGGCAGGGAAACCAGAACGGCCGCCGTATCGGGAGCTCCCCGATGCACATACCAGACCAGCAGAAAAAGAACAGGGCCCAGCAAGCCTCCTGCAAAAAGCTCCCCCGCGGGACTTGCGGAAATGGGAAAGGGCCCGGCGGAATAGAAGAAACCCACGGCAAGCGAGAGAATCGCAATCCCGAGAAGAGGCCACCCGACGCGCCAGGTCAGGAGAAGACCTGGAACAGCGGCAAGAATAAAACAACCCAGAGCTATCAGCAGCGCCCAGGCTCCGGGAACCTGCTCATGAACAAGTACCTTGTCACTTTCCCTGTTGCTCTCCCTGCGGTCCACTCCCTTCCAGTAGTCAAAAAAGGTGTTGAAAGCGGTCGTTCCCATATCAACCAGGAGAGCGGCAACAAGCATGAGTGCGGCATTGAGCCAGTCGGGCCGTCCGGTCCTGAAAAGCACATAGAGCGTTGCAAGAAGATATGTCGACAGAGATACGATCTTGGTCCGAATTTCCACTATCGCAAAAAACTGGCGCAGGGTCATGGAGCGATACTATCATACCGCGGCATGTTGGAGAAATGAAAAACAGTCTTTCGGAAGGAGAGAGAATCTCATATACTTTCTTCGTATGACCAGGCCTGAGTTCCGAAGGTTTATAAGCATTATCGACATCATCCTTTTTTCGGCTCTGATAACAGGCATTACCCTGACCCGGGGAATAGACACCCTCTACACACCTCCTGCCGAAGCCGTCGTACTTCGACGGGCCTGGACTGTTACGGATTCCGCGGGAAGCGAATATATTTCGGAACTGCCGGCGTATATGCTGTGCAGGGGACATAGGGATCTCCCCGAAGGGCTGGTTGTTTTTACAAGCAGCTTCGATATTGAGAAGCAACTTGAGCATCCCGCCCTGATTCTTCCCGTCATCTCCGGAAACGCATTTCAAGTATTCCTGGACGGAACATATATCGGGACACGCGGAGACATGGTGCAGGGCAGGTCGTCGGTATGGAACACCAGCCATCTCTTCAATCTGCCGCGGAGCCTGGAGCCGGGGGAACACAGCCTGACAATCAAAACAAGAATGATCTATGAAACGGGCATTATCACTGCACCTTACCTGGTTGAAAGCACCGCTCTTCCCTTCAGAAGCCGGCTTCTCATCTTCTACAACAACGGGATGATGTACATTATTCACGGTATTCTTGTCGTACTTGCGGCCCTGTTTATCATTACCGGCTCCCTCACTCTCCCGGAGGGCCGGGGGAAGCTGGGGATCGGTATCGCCCAGCTTCTGATCGCCTTCTTCCTGCTCGATTACTCCTGGATCGGCTCCCTGCCCGTCTCTTACCTGGTATGGAAAAAGGCGGCCGGCAGCGCAGTTCATTGCGCCCTGGCCGTTCTTTATATATCAATAAAGCCGCTGCTGGGAAAAAGAGCAGACCCTGCGGCCCGTCTCCTTTCGCTGATCGAAATTCTCATCGTGTTTATTCTAATTCTGGTGCCGCAGAACGTCCCCGATCTCCGTCGTCTGTACACCATCTTTCACACCACCATTTTTCTTTTTATGGCCTACATGCTCTACGCCGGAATTCCGCTTCTCATATCAAACCGGCGAACTGTAATTATCTTTGCGGGAACAATCTTTACCCTGACAATAACATCTCACGACGTTATAAGCCTTTTTCACAGCAAGGGTACGATCTTCTATTCCCACATAGGGATACTCGGATTTCTTCTCTCCACCGCTGTGCTTATAATAACGGACATACTCGAACAGTACCGTTCCATAACGATGGAAAAACACCGGGCGGATAGTTTTTACGAACGATCAATCAAAGACCCTCTGACAGGAGCCTTCAACCGGACCATGCTCGAGATGATAGAAGACGATCTTGATGACAACTATGCGCTTATGCTTTTTGACCTCGATAACTTCAAGAGTATCAACGATACCCGCGGCCACGAGGCGGGAGATGAGGTTCTCAAGCATTTGGTCAGTACCATAAAGGATAACATCCGCTCCGGTGACAAGGTAATCCGGCAAGGGGGTGATGAGTTCGCCCTCATCCTGCCTTCATGCACTCTGGAGCGTGCCTCTGAGATCGCCTCAAATATAAACCGGACCCTCTCCAGGGAAAAGATAGAATCTGAAGCGGGTCATTTCGGCTATGACTGCAGTATGGGAATTGCCGTACACCAGGATGAAAGCCTGCAGGAACTGATGCGGAAAGCCGATAAGAAGCTTTACCTTCAGAAAGAGCGTAAAAAGAGACACTGAAAATGTTCAATCCGGGCTGACCGGGTGTATAATTATTAACATATCAGTACCAGGGAGGCATTTTATGGTAAAAACAACCATAACAGCACTTGCCCTCCTCTTCATACTGAGCACCCTATGCATATGCGCGGAAGAGAACGCAAGCGGAATCGAAGGCAGTATTTCTGTTTTCGGTGGACTGGGAATTTCCGGTGCAGGGGGGGACTACCCGTCGGAGTACGATTCGAAGGGACAATTTTCCTTTTATCCCGGACTTCGAATGCGTCTCAATGGGATTATCACTCCTCAGTCACTCCTGCTCGTGGACTTCGGCTATCTTGAAACAGGATTCAAGGGACACGTGTCCCCGACGGACAGCGATTTCTGGAATACCTACGAATACCTTAATCTCAATATCATGTTCGGCTCCGGAAACGGAATACTATACTACGCCGCGGGACTCTACCTTGGAATCGGTCTCGATGCCTACAGCTACAGAGAATATGAAGACGATTGGTTTTCCCTTGATTCCAATGCGGATTTCGGGTTAACAGCCGAGGCGGGAATCGAACCTCTGCCATTTCTTTCCCTGGGCATTCAGGGCAGATATGGACTGAAGAGCATCGGTACCAGCGTGGACATTAAAAACCGGGGTATCCTTGGTACTTTTGCTCTCCACTTTTTCAGGTTTTAAAGAATCACCACTACTCCCTTCTCTGCCAGCTGACGCAGGAGATCTCTGTTCTCCACCGGGTTTCCCCGCAGGTTGACCAGCTGCAGTTCCGGCATCTCCAGAAGCGGAGAGATATCTTCAACCTCATTATCCTCAAGGTCCAGGAGCTCCAGGGAAGATAGTGCTGCAAGTGGAGAGATGTCATAGATGCCGTTTCCGGCAAGATAGAGTTCAATCAGCTTATCGGCCCCCGACAGTTCTGCAACCGATGTNNCGATGTAAGATCATTTTCCGATGCATCCAGGATGGTCACATTTTTACACAATTCGGCTCCATCGAGATCAAAGAGGCCGTAACGGGAAACATCTAGAGTACCGTCCAGCTGTGCCAGCTCGAAGGGTGATATATCAATATCAAGATTGCCCACCGCACTGAGTTTGACCGCATCGAGAAAGGTAAGTTCATCAGCCTCTTCCCAGCGGCTTTCCTCATCCGCGTCTCCGTAGAATCCCCAATCGTCTCTCTCCCAGCCCTGCTCCTCCCGGTATTCTGATATATCATACGATTGCAGCCTCCGGGTCCTCTCTGTGCGAAGCGGTGAAAGCAAATGATCAAGACGGTTCAGCTCGGAAAGGTCATCCGTCAGGACTGCGGTTTCTAAACGCTTCTGCAGAAAAGGCAGCTGGTCGGGATGGATGGTCCGGATGATACGGTAGAAAAGGGTTCGGGGAGGCGTTTCCTCTCCGGCAGGAACAAGTCCTGCCTTGACCGCATAGGCAAGAAGAAGTCCTGAACCGCCCTCCCGGTGTGTTTCGATGACCGTCCGGGCAAGCTCCTGGAGTCTTTCCGGTCTCAGCTTCCCCGGAAGAGATGTCCGAAGCTCTTCGATCCGCGGATGCTCATTACACTCCATCGGTTCCTCCCGCCTTTCCGTACCGTTCATTCGCCAGCCGCAGCGCCCTGTCCAGATCGAATCCTATATGCGGCGGATCCATATCCAGAGCCTCGTAAATGGAATGAAAAACCAGCCCCGTGAGATATACGGCCATATCTTCCACGGAAATTCCCTGACCGTGATTAAGCCACCAGATTATGTGACCCATTATCTGCCCCGCCCAGCCGCTTGCCACCAGCTCCACCGGTACGAGCGGAGAGCTGTCGGCACGCATACTGGTCCTTATCCGGTCGAGAACAAGTTCCTCCACATAAGTTCTTAATCGGGTAACGAGAGAAGGAATACCGCGGTCCGAAAGCATGAAGCGGAAAAACTCCGCCCGCTCTTCGACAAACCCCATAAAGAGAATGAAATTCCGGGGAGGGCCTGTCAGCTTGTAATGAGCCAGTTCCTCCGGTGTAACTGCGGGTTCTCCAAGCGCGTACAGTTCATCGAAAATTTCATCGAGCCCCCGGAGAAGCAGATCGTTGATGTCTTCGTAATGCCGGTAGAAGGTGGCGCGGTTAATCATCGCCCTGTCGCACACCTCACTTACGGTTACATGCTCGAACCCTTTTTCCATAATCGCTTCCCATAAAGCTTCCCTGAGCATTTTCCTTGTCCGTTTAATCCGCAGATCCATGCATCATCCTTTCTTTCTTAGCCGCATAAGCAACGAAACCGGTATTTCTGTCGTTTGACAGCTTATTCATCAAGGAATACCCTGTGTATATGCAACACTATGTTGCTTATACACACTATTGTAGCATTAAAACAGAAAACCCGCCAGGACTTTTTAATCAGCCTGGCTGCAAAAGGAGAAGAAGATGGAGAAGATAATCGGCTTTCTTCAGAGAAGGTACCGGCTCGTTTCCCTTGCCGCACTGCTCATAACGACAGCAGCCGTACTGGCCGCGGGCAGGATTACCATTGTCACGGACGCCAAAGAGATGCTGCCCCAGAGCAATCCGTATGTACAGTCCTACAACAGGATTACGGAAGAGTTTTCGTCCGCCACCCTGCTGCTGACGGTGGAAGGTGAAGGGAGGGAAAAGATGACCGAGGCTGCCCGCTTTCTGGCCCGGAGCATTCAGTCCGATCCGGGGCTTACACCGGATATCCGGGCGGTGAATCTGCACGTGGACCGGCATTTTCTGTACCGCTGGGCCCTTATGATGCAGGAGAGCGGCGATCTTGAAAAAATTGCAAAACTGTTCGGGGATTTTTCTCTTGCCGGCTTTTTCGAAGCATTCAACGACAATCTGGAGGATACCTACGCGGGTGACGACGCGGAAGAAGAGATTAATACCAGCCGGGAAGAACGGGAAACCGCCGGCTTCCTGGCATCGATGGGAGAAGCGGCCCGCATTATCACCGGAAGTCTGGAGAAACCGGAACAGTACCCTCCGGAAACGGCAGCAGCCGAGCTTGCGGATTTCCTGCTCACGGGAGACCTCTGGAACTTTGACCGCACCGGAAGGATGCTGATTTTCTCGGTTGTCCCGAATTTCCAGATCGATGATATCGGGAAAACAGTGTCGTTCATGAAGGGCCTCGAGCCGCATTTTGAAGAAGCCCGTAAACAATGGCCGGATCTGATCTTCGGATACGCGGGAGATGTACCGCAGAATTATGACGAACAGACGGCCCTGGGAAGCGATACGGTTCTCCCTTCGCTTATCGCACTGCTCGCGATACTGGTGCTGTTTCTCTTTTCCTTCCGTCAGACAAGAGTGGTAGTGATGGCGGTCCTCGCGCTGATCTTCGGTATTCTTTCAACCGTACTGGTAGTGTCGCTGACCATCGGATCGCTCAACCTTCTTACATCCCTGTTCGCGGTACTGCTGATAGGTCTGGGAATCGACTTCGGTATTCATTTCATCACCAACTTCGACCGGTACACCGGCGAAGGGATGAACACCGCGGATGCCATCTCCGCAACATACCGTTCGGCGGGCGGCCCCATCCTGCTGGGCGCCGCGACTACATCCATCGCATTCTTCTCGCTTCTCCTGACCGATTCGGCCGCGATTCGAGAGTTCGGACTCGTCGCGGGAATAGGAGTTCTTCTGACGCTCCTTGCCGAGATGGTGGTGCTTCCGGCTCTGATCCTTCTTTTTCCCGCAGGCGAGGGGAGGAAGCAGCTGCTTCCGACAATCGAATATCGCGGACTCGGGAAGCTTGGCAAAACAATGGAGAGAACAAGATGGTCGGCAGTCGGGCTATCGGTAATACTGCTCCTCCTTCTCGCTCCGAAACTGTCTCTTCTGGAATATACCTGGGACTTGAGCGAACTGGGCCCTCAGAAATCCATCTCTGTAAAGACCCAGAGAAGGATTGAAGAACTGTACGGACTTTCGCCGCTTCCGGTAATGGCGACGGCAAACACCCTGGCAGAAGCTGCCGACATGACCGAAGCGGTCAAGGCAGTCCCCTCTGCAGGATCGGTAAGCAGTATCTCCGAAATTGTTAAACCCGATGCGCAGCAGGATGAAAACCTCAAGATTATTTCCGCGCTGCGGAAAAGCTGGAAACCCGCGGCCGCCGTTCCCGTAAATGATGCCGCACTGGAGCGGCTGCTGTATGAGGTTCAGCGCCTGGAGTGGAACATGATAGAAATCGGGGACCTGTCGGTCGCGGCCCTGGGCGAGGGCAATCTGGTGCAGAAGCAGCGCGACGAAATGATCAGGGAAATACGGGGAGCCGAACGGGGAGAACCGGGAGAGGAGCGGTTCGCGCACCTCATCGGGGCCCTGGAAAGGGCCGACAGGGAACAGCTGAATGCTTTTCAGCGGCTGTTCACCGGAGAGATGAACAGGAAAGCCTCTCTGCTTCTCTCTCCCGACCGGCACCTCGTCCCGGCCGACATTCCGCAGGACCTGCGCAGCGGCATGGTATCTGATGACGGCCGCAGCTTCCTCGTCGTGGTCAGTCCCGACAGCAGCACCACCTCGAAAGAGGGACTGTTCCGGTTCAGGACGGCAATGGAAGAGATTGATCCGGGCTTTACGGGCACCATACCGATCTTTGTCGAATGGACCGCGAGCATCACATCGGAGGTCGGCAGAGCAACCGCACTTATCGCGGCGGTATTCCTGGTGCTTATGCTGGCTACCTTCAGAAACCTGCTCTTTACGGCGGCAGCGTCACTTGCACTCGGTACCGCGGCAGTCATCATGCTGGCCCTGTTTCCGCTGATGGGAATTCAATTCAACGCAACCAACCTGATGGTGATGCCGCTTATTTTCGGCCTCGGTATCGCTTTTCAGATCCACATTATCCACCGATATCTGCAGGTGCGGTCTCTGGAAACCGCCTTTAAGCACTCCGGCAAAGGTGTGCTGCTCAGCGCCCTCACTACAATGATCGGTTTCGGAAGCCTCGCTCTTGTCGGCGAGATGGAAGCGGCGAGAGAACTTGGGATAATGCTCTTCACCGGGATCGGAATAAACCTCATAAGCGCCTTTACCCTGCTTCCGGCTCTGCTGTCGATCTTCAGCAGAACCGCCGGAACAAGGGAAGAAATAAACACAGTAAAAGGAGAGACACAATGAAAAAATCAATCAGCATGCTTACCATTCTTTTGATCATGACCATCCCGGTTTCCTTTCTGGCAGCCGGGGAGGCGGAGGCGCTGATGGAGCGCATCGACTCGAAGCAGAAAACGGACACAAGCTGGACAAGGATGACCATGCGCATCGTCCCTGCGGACGGGGGTACTGTCCGGGAATTCCGGGTAGAGAGCTACGGCCGTGGAGACAGCGATTCCTATATGGTCTTTCTCGAGCCGGGAAGCATCCGGGGCCTGCGGATACTGGAGCTTGACAACGACACACGGGTCTACTTTCCCTCCACCGGACGTATCCGAAGAATAACCGGCGACGGGAAAAGCGGATCCGCCGGGGGAGTCGGCGGAGACTTTTCCTATGAAGATATGGGAAGCGGAAGCTACGTCGAGGATTACCGGCTTTCCATGGAGGGGGAAGAGGCCGGTACCTGGATTGTAAGGGGCATCCCCGCAGACCCGGACAGCAGCTATACCCATCTCCTCTTTTATGTGGACAAACAGAACGAGCGTGTTGTCCGGACCGAGTATTTTACCGCGGAAGAGGGGCACAGAAAAACCCTGACATACACGGATTACCGGACGGTGCAGGGAGTGGAAATGCCCTTCCGGATGGAGATGACTAACCACATTGACAGGCAGAAAACCATCATCACCTTCGAAGAGGCGCGGTACAACACGGGGATCGACGACAAATACTTCAACCCCAACCGCTTTTACCGGTAAGGAGGTAACAATAATGTATGGAACCATGTTTCGGAACATTACTTTCCTGCTGTCGGCCTGCTTCATGCTCACCATCCCGCTCTTCTCCATCTGCGGGCAGGATTCGTCGGCCCTCTACGGCTATGTGGAAACCGCCGGTACCGCCGTGTTTGACGGAGCCGATGTGCACAGCGGATTTTCAACTGCTTTCCGGTTAAAGGGCGAATGGCGGGGGAGCGCCCCCGTTACCGCCCGGATGGAACTTGTCTACCGCGAGCAGACGGGAGCGGCAAATACGCTTTCCCTCCTCAATGAGCTGGGCATGAATCCCATGCCGGAGCTGCAGGCCGGAAATCCCCAGGACAATTTCCTGGAAAGCATCGAAATCGATCACGCCTGGGCCTCTGCCGGCCTCGGCATGTTCGACATCTCCTTCGGAAAAATGCCGCTGGCCTGGGGAACCGCATGGCTTTACAATCCGACGGACCGTCTCGGGGCTGCGGCCTCCCTGGCCGGCAGGGAAGCGGAAACAGCCGGGACCACCGCCCTTGTGCCTGTGTTCTACCCGGGCGGCAGCTGGGCGGTTGAAGGAACCATCGTGTTCAGGCAGCGGGGAATCGCAGGGAGTGCGCTGACCGGTTCGATGGATCCGGAGAATTTGCCCCTGGGATTGAGAATCAGGGGATACGCTGCCGGGTTCGATTTTTCGGTATCTGCGCTTCGGGAGGTATGGTACACGGGGTTTCCCGGCGGCTATGACACTTCCGTCGATCCGCCGGCCGAAGGCGAAGAGTGGGAACGGCGCAATTTTATCGGAATGGACACCATCGGGCAAATCGGCCCCTTCGGCCTTTACCTGGAAGGCACCTTCGATCCCGGTTCGGCGGACGATATCTCCCGCGCCGTGGACCTTGCGGCAGGAGTGGAAATGAACCCGGGGAAGCTATCCCTCAAGGCCGAATATATCCGCAGCTCCGCCGGTTCGGACGACACCGCGGAATACAATCCTGCCCTGCTCCTTTCGGGCCGCTCTTTTTTCCTGGCGCGCAACTACCTGTTCCTCTATGCCGGCCGGACCTTCGGAGACTACCTGGAAATTACCTGCGCGGGTATAGTGAATCTGGACGACCGCAGTTCGATGATAACGGCGGAAGCCGTGTATCCGTTTTTCAATGACTTTGAACTGAAGATTTCAGGGTCCCTTCCTTCGGGAGAAAAGGAGACCGAGTACGGCCTCGATTTCATGAATCCGGAGCTGAGCCTCTCTCTGAAAGCAAGCTTCTGATTCCGTAGAGGAATGTGGTAGAATCTCCGGATGAACACCACAGAGCTCGCACAGCAGATCCGATCGGCCGCCTCCGAGCAGTTTTCCCGCTCGGGCGGCCCCGGCGGACAAAATGTAAACAAAGTAAACACCCAGGTTACCCTCCGCGTTCCGCTGGACCGGCTTGCTCTTTCCGGAGAGGAGCTGGCAAGGCTGACAAACCGCCTGGGAAAACGGATCAACGCCGATGGAGAGCTCATCATCCAGAGCAGCGAAACCCGCAGCCAGAACACAAACCGGGAGCGTGCGCTTGAGAGGGCCGTACTGCTTATCTCCGGAGCCCTCGCTCCGGTCCGCCGCAGAAGAGCGACCCGTCCTTCGAAGGGAGCGAAACAGCGGCGGCTGAAAAGAAAAAAGATACGTTCGGACCGGAAACAGAGCCGCAGACCTCCGCGGGAGGAATAAGCATTTTCAAAGCAGACCGGCAGTCTCGCACGGGAAATCCCTTCCTGACTTGTACATGGATGCTGCTTATCAACACTGTTCAGGAATTTTTATATCGTACAGTAATTTTTAGTTATCATTGTTTATATAGACAATTTGTATTAATTTTACATTTTAAATGCAACTATTGCAACAAATAAACAATTTTTACCGAATATCTACTTATAAGTGAACGAAGCACCAATCACACAACACAATATAAATCGCTTGTAATATCTTAGAGTTGTAAATATAATAGGAGCATAAGTATTCTTAATAATACCAAAACAAGGAGAAAACAATGAAAAGAAGCATTTTGTTATGCGCAGTGTTTCTGCTTGCAGCTGCAATGGTTTTTGCGGCGGGCAAACAGGAGACTGAAGAAAAAATGATAATCAAGGTGGCCGAACAGGTTCCCAACCTGATTACCCCCGGAGCATGGGACGGACAGGCATTCTCCCTGAATGGCTCCATCTACGATTATCTGATTGAGATTGACGCCAATACCGGAGAACTGGTCCCCTCCCTCGCAACGGAATGGGACAGCCCCGACGGTAAAGTCTGGACTATAAAGCTGAGAAAGGGTGTAAAATTTCACGATGGAAGCGACTTTACCTCCGCCGATGTCAAGTTCACCCTCGAAAGGACCCAGGATCCCGATCTTGGCCACCTGAAAGCTCAGGACTTTGAAATTCTCGAAAAGGTTGAAACACCCGACGATCATACCGTGGTAATCACCCTCTCGAAAGACTATCCGACATTCAACTATATTTTCACCGACTACAATATGGCGATACTTTCTTCGGAATACGATTACGCCCAGAAGGGAGAATCGGCACCCATGGGAACCGGTCCCTTCAAGCTCCAGCAGCTCATTCCGAAAGAATCCGCCCTGCTTGTAAAAAACAACGACTACTGGGCGGAAGGACTGCCCAAGGCCGACGAACTGAGAATTTACTTTGTTCCCGATATCGATTCCAGCGTTTCCCTGCTTGAAGCGGGTCAGGTGGATATTGTTCCCCAGATTTCCCCCATCATCAAAAAGCGCCTGGAAAGCATGGACGGATTCAAGGTCGTCTCTCCCTATCAGGAGTCCAGGTTTATAGCCCTTGCAGACGATCGTGAGCCCTTCAACGACAACAGGGTAAGGCTCGCTTTCAAATACACGATGGATCCGGAAATTCTTGCAAAAGCGTGTCAGGGAACCCTCGGAGAGACAATTTTCTACAATGAGACACCCATCGTCAACGCCCTTGCCCAGTACAAGGAAATTCCGTTCCGCGGTCGGGACATCGAAAAGGCCAAAGAACTGCTTGCGGAAGCCGGTTACCCGGACGGACTGACGGTTGAATTCTTCTACGCTTCCGACCATCCCTACGGCGCCGATATTGCGCAGACCCTCAAAGAGCTTGCCGCTCCCGCAGGAATAGAACTTGACCTCAAGGGATTCCCGAGAGACATTTATCTTTCCCAGCACTGGATGAACGGACCGATGCTGCTTACCGGCTGGGGAGTACGTGTAGACCCCTCCATGTTGCTCATGCTCGCTTATCATTCTGAAGGCCCCTGGAATGAATCTCACATAGACAACCCGAGGGTTGATGAACTGATCGACAGCATCCGGGGAGAGGTGGACCCCAAGGTCCGTCAGTCCTATTACGACGAACTCCAGGAGATCTTTTACGAAGAGGGTACTGTGATCAATCTTCAGGTACCATACCTGGTCGGCGTAAGCGATGCGGTTACGGATTACCGACAGCCGATAACGATGCTGCCCCAGCTTGAATACACCACGATAAAATAGCGAGGAGATATGGAATTCCTGAAACGTTTTGCCAAGAGACTGGGCTTTACGGTCCTGACAATTCTTGCCATGTCTTTCCTGATATTCTTCCTGGTCGAAATAATGCCGGGAGATGTGGCCCAGACCGTTCTGGGCCAGAGCGCCACCGATGAGTCGGTGGCGGCTCTCCGGGAAAGAATGGGGCTTGACGACCCCATGCATGTGAGGTACCTGCGCTGGGCAGGAGGATTCGTCCGGGGAGACCTGGGAGAATCTCTCTATATGCGGGGTGTACAGATAAACACCATTTTCTGGAGAAAAGTCGGTCATTCGATGGTGCTGGCCTTTACAGCCCTCCTTTTCTACGTTCCCCTGTCAATCTTTTTCGGAGTCCTTGCGGGGGTAAAGAACGGAAAAGCGGCGGATTCGATAATCTCCTTTCTGGGGCTGGCAACCATGGCCCTTCCGGAATTTGTTTCAGGAATCATTCTCATAACAGTTTTTGCGGTGCAGCTGAAGGTGCTTCCCATCGCAAGTATTATTCCAATAGGAGAGAACCTCTGGCAGAACCTGAACATTCTGGTTCTGCCGGCGCTCTCCATTACCTTCGTAATGTTCGGATATGTTTCACGCATGCAACGCTCATCAATGGTCAGCGTCATGAAAGCGGACTATATCCGGGCGGCTATCCTCAAGGGGATGCCGCGCAGGTACGTAATTTTTCGCCACGCCCTGAAAAACGCGCTTCTTCCGACCATAACCATCATCGGAATGAATATGGGCTGGCTTTTCGGCGGCCTTATCGTTGTGGAGACCCTCTTCGGCTTTCCCGGTCTGGGCTCTCTCACCATGTCCGCAATCAAGACACGGGACATTCCGCTTATAGAAGCGTGCGTACTTTTTATCACCTTTATCTTTGTCTTTTCCACTTTCATTACCGACATGCTGTACGCCTTTCTCAACCCGCGTATCCGCTACAAACGGGGGGACGTATGAACACATTTTTTCTGCAGCTTAAAAAGAGCCCGCGGGCCATTGCCGGAATAGCAATTCTCCTTATCTGGATTATCGCGGCTCTTATCGGGCCATCTCTCCTTCCATACACCTATACCGGGATGGATATGGATAATCAGATGGTTGCTCCCGGAGAAAGCGGCCATCTTCTCGGCACCGATGCCCTGGGACGGGATGTTTTTTCCAGAATTATCTACGGGAGCCGTTCAATCCTTACCATCGCCCTCATGACCAGTCTCCTCTCATCCATCGCCGGAATTATCATCGGCTTTACCGCCGGCTACTTCGGAGGGACGGTCGATACGATCTTTCTCAGGATAATGGATATTCTCATGGCCATTCCGCCGCTGGTGCTGGCCATGGTAGTACTCGGTATCCTCGGCAACTCGACAATTTTCGGGCTGACCATTATCGTCTCCATCGCCTATACCCCGGCCACCGCACGAGTGGCCCGCGGGGCCCTTCTGACCTGCAAAAGCAATGAATACGTCGATGCGGCCCGTATTCGGGGAGAATCGCACCTTTACATTATGTTCGTGGAGATTCTGCCCAACACCATCGGCCCGGTCATAGTCGAAATAACCGCACGCTTTGCCTATTCTATAATGATGATAGCGTCCCTCGGTTTTCTGGGAGTCGGCCTTCAGCCGCCCACACCGGACTGGGGAATGATGGTGATCGAAAACAAGTCGCTTATCCGGGCTGCACCCTGGACAGTGCTCTATCCCTCCCTGGCAATAGCCTCACTTGTTATTGCTATTTCACTCTTTTCGGACTTTGTCAGCAAGGTGATGATCAATGAAGACTGAACCGGTACTTGAAATAAAAAAACTTGATGTGGCTTACCACACTCTTACGGACACGGTAGTCGCTCTTAAGGGCGTATCCCTCTCGGTTGGCAAAAATGAAGCCCTTGGAATAATCGGCGAGTCGGGATGCGGAAAGAGCACCCTCTTTTACGCAATCATGGACTATCTCCCTGTTAACGCATCACGCTCCGGCGAGATTCTGTTCAAAGGGGAAGATCTCGCTCAGAAAACACCGAAACAGATGACGGAGTACCGGGGCAGTAAAATAGCCATGGTATACCAGAATCCCTATTCGAGCCTGAACCCCTCTCTCACCATCGGTTTCCAGCTCGAAGAGGTCTCCATGTTCCATCATGGAATGAGCAGAAGCGAGGCCCGGAAGGCGGCGGTGGAAACCCTGACGGACCTGCACATGGGCGATGCGGCCGGAATAGTGCGCCGCTACCCCCATCAGATAAGCGGCGGTATGCAGCAGCGTATCTGTATTGCCATGGCCCTGCTCTGCAAACCCGACCTTATGATTCTCGACGAACCGACAACCGCTCTGGATGTTACCACCGAGGCAGTTATTCTGGACATAATCGGAGAGCTGAAAGAGAAGTACAATATGTCTCTCATCTACATCTCTCACGATATAGGTGTCGTAAACAAGGTATCCGACAGAATTGCGGTTATGTACCGCGGCGAAGTCGTGGAATTCGGCAACCAGCACACCATCTATAAAGACCCTCAGCACCCCTATACCAGGGCTCTGATAAACTGTATGCCAAGGGCGGGAGTCCTGAAAGAGAATTCCCGGCTCAACACCATCCCGGGCTATGTATCCCGTCGAAGCGCCGCGGAAACCGGATGCCCCTTTGTCGCACGCTGCGAAAAAAAGAACGACACCTGCGAAGCAAAGTATGGCATGGTGGAACGGCATCCGGAACATTTTTCCGCCTGTGATCGGGCATATGCAACGGACATTCCGGATAAGGTCCTGACCAGGGAAAAAGGCTCCATACCCGAGGGGACCGAAGCCGAACATAAGACCATTCTCAAAATAAACAATCTCTATAAGTATTACGGCGCTCCCGGGAAGCGCATCCGGGCCCTGGACGGTGTCGAGCTCAGTCTTGACCGCAACAGCGTCCTCGGAGTCGTCGGCGAATCGGGATGCGGAAAAAGCACCATGGGTCATACCGTAAGCGGTCTGATCCGGCCCACCCGCGGAAAGATAATTTTCGACGGCACCGATATTTCGGTCTCCTGGAGAAAGCGGACTCCGGAAGTTCTCAAGGATATTCAGCTGATTTTCCAGAACCCCGGTCGCAGTCTGAACCCTTCATTCACCATCGAGAGCATTATCGGCCGCCCCATGCTGAAACTGCTCGGCATTAAATCGAAACAGGAACGGCGGAAACTGATCGTGGACATCCTGAAAAAGGTGGACCTGGGAGAGGAATACCTCTACCGGCGTCCCAAGCAGCTGAGCGGTGGAGAGATGCAGCGGGCGGCGGTAGCGAGAGCCTTCTCCATCGCTCCCAATCTGCTGGTCTGCGACGAACCGACCTCCGCCCTGGATGCATCCGTTCAGGCATCAGTCCTGAACCTTCTTGTGGACCTTCAGAAAGACTCAGGGGCTTCCTATATCTTTATCTCCCATGACCTCAACGTTATCAACTACCTGAGCGACTACATCATGGTTATGTATCTGGGCAGGATCTGCGAATACGGAACAAAAACCGAGGTTGCGGGATCTCCCCGTCACCCCTACACCGAGGCGCTCCTGTCGGCGGTACCGGATGTTGATCCCTCCCTCAAGAAGGGCGAAATCCGGCTCCAGGGAGCACCACCCAATCCGACCAGGAAGATCAAGGGCTGCCCGTTTGCAGGCCGCTGTCACCGCAAGGTGGGTGCCGTCTGCGACAACACTCCGCCTCCGAAGGTGAATTTTTCCGATACGCATTTCGCCTATTGCCATATTGATCCGGAGATTCTTAATGCGGAAATAAGCGTTAAGGGAATCTGAGAGCGGCTATATAACGGAACATCCGGGCGGCACATCGTGTGCCGCCCTTTTTTAATCCGCGGCCGGAATTCCGGCCGAGATCAGATCAGCTTGCGGCGGACTATGCTTGTAACAACTTCTCCGAAAAGAACAACCACCACAATTGAGACAAGCACCATCGATACGGTGTTCCAGCGGAACAGATCGATAGCCACCTGGAAGAGCATTCCTATCCCTCCGGCTCCCACCATGCCGAGCACGGTGGACTCACGGATATTTATATCCCACCGGAGAATGGAAACGGCCCAGAAGGTGGGCACGATCTGGGGAACAATCGCGTAGGTAACAATATGACCTCTGCCGGCTCCGGAAGACTGCAGCGCCTCAACAGGACCCCAGTCCATCTCTTCGATACTCTCTCCGATCAGCTTTCCAAGGAAGCCGATGGAGCGGAATACAATTGCAGCCACCCCGGCAAGCGGGCCCGGTCCGAGAATCGCCACAAAGAGCAAGGCCCAGATCAGGGTGTTGATGGATCTCGAAGCCACGATAATAACCCGTGCAATACCAAGGGTAATTTTATTGGGTGATACGTTCCTCGCCCCGAAGTATGCCACGGGCAGGGAAATAATGACCGCCAGGACTGTTCCTACCGTCGCTATATTGATGGTTTCCAGAAGCACCGGAAGAATTTCCGGTATGGCACGCGGATTCGGCGGAATCATCCGGCTGAACATGTCCTGCATCTGTTTCGGGGCGGTCCATACCCAGGGCCAGAAGACATCTATGGAGCTTACCGTCCAGACCAGAAGTGCGACGACGATAAAATAGGAAGAATAACGTGCAATTCTCTGCTTGAATGTGTAGCGGTGCCATTCATAGCTCTGCCCGCCGATATCCCGCATTGGTGCGTCGGTTAAATTGCTCATCTCGTAAACCTTCGAAGCTTTGCGCTTATCGTTTCCACAAAGAGGATTATGACTATCATGACCAGCAGGATTGCCGAAGCCGTTCCGTAGTCATATCTCCCGAATGCGGAATTAAGAGTACTGCCGATACCACCGGCGCCGACCAGGCCTATGACCGCGGATGCACGCAGATTGATATCCAGCTGGTACATGGTCAGACCGATAAGGCGCGGCATTATCTGGGGAAATACGGCATACACAAGAACTGAAAAATATCCCGCTCCGGTTGACCGTATAGCCTCAATCTGGCCGTGCTTTATCTCCTCGATTGCCTCCGCAAGCAGCTTCCCCACAAAACCGAGGGTATAGATAATAAGCGTAAGAACACCGGCGAAGGCTCCGAATCCCACAGCCTTGACAAAAAGCACACCCAGAACAACGGGATGAAGACTGCGCGCCACAATAATAATACCGCGGCCGATTCCGTACACGGGAAGAATGGTGATATTTCGTGATGCGGCGAAGGCGAAGGGGATACTCAGAAGAACCCCGGCGAAGGTCGCAAGAAAGGTTATCTGAATGCTTTCGATAAAACCCTTTATGATAAGCGATCCGCGGGCGGTAAAATCGGGGGGAATGGCGCTGGAAAAAATCTGCATTGCCCTCGGAATTCCGCGCGCTATACGCTCGAAGTCAATTTCAAGCGTGTTGAATGCATAGGCAAGATAGAGAAAGACAAGCGCGAAAAGTCCGAACCTCAAAAAAGGATTGGCGATAAAATGAGGTCTTTTCCAGGTAAAATGAGTACCGGCCATCACTCCCGCTCCCGGTGGGGATGAAGCTGCTCGTTAAGCTCCTCTTTATCGGCATAAATTTTCTCAAGATACTCGTCGGTCAGCTCTGCAGGCTTTCCGTCAAAAACTATTACACCGTCCCGAAGGCCGACAATTCTGGCCGCATAGTGCTTTGCCTGGGCCACATTGTGAAGATTGATCAGGACCGGAAGATGCAGCTCCTCGGTAAGCCTGGCAATAAGCTCCATAAGGCGTTCACTGGTTTTCGGATCAAGAGATGCCGTCGGTTCATCGGCAAGAAGAATGCTGGGATCCTGCATAAGCGCACGTGCGGCGCCTACCCGCTGACGCTCTCCGCCCGAAAGCTCATCGCAGCGCTTGTTCACATACTGCGTAAGCCCCACCTTCTCAAGCAGGCTGTAGGCATGATCGATATCTTCCTGGGGAAACTTTCTGAATGCCCCGCGCAGAAAGGAGACATATCCCAGTCTGCCGGAAAGCACATTTTCCATAACCGTCAGGCGGTCCACCAGGTTGTATGCCTGGAAAATCATCCCGATTTTTTTCCGTGCCGCCTGGAGCTCTTTCCCCTTCAGCTGAAGCAGGTCGACATCTCCGAACAGAATCTGGCCCGAATCGGCGGTAACCAGTCGATTGATACAGCGGAGCATGGTGCTCTTGCCCGCTCCTGAAGATCCTATGACGGCGGTAAGGCCTTTACCGTCGGTGGAAAAGTTCAGACCTTTCAGCACCGGTGCGCCTTCTCCGTAGCTTTTTACGAGATTCTTTATTTCCAACATGATAGCTCAGTGTAGAGTGAAAAAAAACCGGTGTCAACGAAAAACGCCGACACCGGTTCAGAAGGACCGCCGGGGCGGTCTCTAATCAGTCCAGTCCTTCAAAGGTATATTCAATTCCGTTACTTTCCTGGATTTTTCTTATCTGGGCCCACTGCTTTTCATAGGTTATGGGGATAAAACCATCAACCTGAAACTCCTCGCCAAGAGGAGTGCCCGCAAAATCATAGCTCATGAAGGCTTCTTTTACCTTCGCAGCCAGGTCCGGATGCAGGTTGTAGATATGCCCGTAGGAGGTAGTGGGGAAGGGATCGGTTTCGAAGATAATCCGTACGTCTTCGGGATTGAAGAGCCCGCGTTCGGCCATGCGGTCGACAACCTCGGATGCCACGGGAGCGGCATCATAGTCTTTTGCCACTACGCCGAGGGCCGAATTTTCATGGCTCCCGGAAAATTCAATTTCATAGTCTTCGCCGGGAACAATACCGAAATCGGGAAAAAGAGCGGAAGGTGCCAGGTTTCCCGAATTGGATGTGGGAGAAGTATGAGCGACACGCTTGCCTTTCAAATCCTCAAGTTCATACATATCGCTGTCCGCATGGACATAGACCTGAAGGGTATAACCGAACTGTCCGTCCGATCCGCCCATAATGGCGAAGGGAACATAACCGGCAAGGTTTACCGCGAAGGGAGTGGGACCCGTGGAAATACCGGCGATATGGAGACGGCCGGCACGCATGGCCTCTACCTGCGCCGCGTATGAATCAACAGAAAAAAACCTGACCTTGCGGCCCGTTACCTCTGCCAGATGGTCCATGAAGGGCTGCCAGATATCCTGGTAAACAGCGGGGTCCTCAACCGGCGTATAAGCAAAAATAAGGGTATCGGGATCGAGCCATTTTTTCTCGTCCGCGGGAAGGTCCGCCACCAGATCCCCGTTTTCATCACAGTACATAACATCGAGCAGTCCACGGTTGGAGCATTCAACCGCCGCCGCAGGCTCTTCAGCCTTGCCCCCGGCAAAAACAAGCACAGCCGCCATAAGAAGCAGAAGCGTTACCAGTAATGCTTTTTTCATTCATTTTCCTCCTTGGAATTCATATATCCACTATAATAGCATGGATTTTGTTAGAAAGTGATGAGCATTTTGTTCAGCCTGAATAAAACCCGGGTAAGGGGAGCGATACCGGCTGATTAAGCATCTCCGACGATCTTCCCCGTAAGCTTCTGAATTGCCCGCTCCAGGGCATCTTTGGAGCTGCCCCAGGGTTTTTCCGAATTCTGGTAATCGAACTTCTGCGTGTACCAGAGGAGTTCGGATTCCATCCGGCTGCAGCTTTCAGTCTCCACGGCAATGGTCGCCTCAAGCCACTCCCGCAGGAGTGCAGCGGGGAGAGCCTCTCCCGCCATCCCGAGAAGGGATGCGAGGTGATGACGGCAGAACCCCTTCGAGGCGGCGTATGTTTGACGGAAACCCTCCTCATCTTTCTTCCACAGATAGAGAGCCGTAAAAATGTAGCGCTTGAGAGTCTCCTCCACCCGGCTGCAGATCATGCACTGCTCCGTCTCTCTGTTCAGAGACGCCGCAGCCTCTGCCAGCGCTTTCTTCCCGCGGCTCTTTCCCGCACTTCCCAGCAGAGACCGGAGCAGCTTTTTCTCTCGTCTGCCGGACTCGCAAAGACGCGTATACGTAAGAAGGCCCAGGGAATGGCGGTTCTTTCTGGTTGAAAACAGCATCGGATAGTGGGTCCGGCAGAAGCCGGTCGAGTTCACTTCTACCCTCATTTCCGGGACCATTACCGAGTTCCCGAGAAAGAAACCGATATAACGATCCTCCGCCTCCTTTTCCAGAAGACAAAACGGGCATTCATTCCCGGCAGCAAAGGCATCCCAGACCGGGATGGTTTCTATCTTGTATTTCATTAAGGACGCCTCTTTCCGGCCGCGCGCATCCTGGATTCCACAGCCAGCAGTACAAGAAGCAGAATAAACAGAACCGGCAAAATAAAAAAGCCGGTGCGCAAACCGAACCTGTCGCCGATTATCCCCATAAGCCAGGGAACGGCACCGAAACCGGGAATCCCGGCAAAGGAGAGAAGCACAAAGAGCGCGGTCGGATCGGAAGGAATACGCTCCGCAGCATAAGACTGAATACTCGGCCAGAAACAGGCAACCGAAAGGCCCGCAGCAAATACCACCAGAAAAAACGGGACAACCCCCGAAAGAAAGGGTACAGCAAGGGCCGCAATAAAGCCGGTAAAAGCCGATACGGCAATCAGCAGCCCGATTCTATCCTGGGAAACAAGCCGGCCTCCGACAAAACGGCCGATAAGCATACCACCGGCAAAAAACGCAGTACCGACGCCCCCCATTCTTGCAAGAGCACCGAAATGAAGCTGTATGTAGCTTGCGCTCCAGAAAGTGAAAGCACCTTCCGTCCCGCCGGCGAGAAACATCATGGCGGCAAAAACGGGAAATCGCCGGTGGCTTAAAATTTCCTTCTTATGGGAGAGGACCTGAGACATGCTCTTCCTCTCTTCCGCACCGCCCCTCTTGCCGAGCAGAAGGAACATCAGTCCCGTAACAACAGCAAGCAGACCGGTTACCGCGAGAAGCGGACGCCAGCTTACGCCGCGGGTAAGCAGCTCTCCCGCAAGAAGCACGGTGGCGAACACGCCGACCGAAAAAAAAGCGTTGACCGTATTAAGGTGACGCCCGGAATCGGAGGGATGAAGCTCCTGTACAAGCGGATTGACAAGCGCCTCGATCAGTCCGCCGCCCGCCCCCACGAAAGCCGCGGCTACAAGAATAAGACCGTATCCCGGTGCCGCCGCATAGAAGAGAAGTCCCGAACCCATAAGAAGGGCTCCGGCGGCAAGACTCCTCATTTTTCCCAGCGCTGCGGCTATAAAGGTACTTCCCGTCAGGGTAAGAACGATAAAAAAAGCGCGGACCGCTTCTATACCGCTTCCCTGTGAAAGAGAAAGGGAGAACACGGCCGAAAGCTGAACAAGGCAGATCGGTGTAATGGTAATGCTTGCCGCATAGGAGAACAGCGCAAGCGAAGCTGCCTTGTCGGCAGTCTGTAAACCGGTTTTCATGCCGGAAGTGTAACGGTGGGGGAGAGCAAAGGCAATAGTGCAAATAAAACCCCGCCGGGGAACGGCCGACGGGATTCCGGTCAGCTTCCCAGGTAGGCCTTCTTCACATCAATATTATCCAGGAGCTCATGCCCCGGGCCCTCAAGCTTTATAAACCCGGTTTCAAGAACGTAGGCATAGTCCGACAGCTCAAGAGCAGCCTTTGCATTCTGCTCCACCAGGAGAACAGTCACCCCTGCGGTATTTATTTCGCGGATAATGTTGAAAATATCTTTTACAATAAGCGGAGCCAGTCCAAGTGAAGGTTCATCCATCATAAGCAGTTTCGGTCTGGACATGAGCGCTCTGCCGACGGCAAGCATCTGCTGCTCCCCTCCGGACAGAGTTCCCGCCCGCTGCCAGAGCCGCTCCTTCAAACGCGGGAAAAGCTCGAAAACCCACTTGCGGTCCTCCTCATACACCCGCTTTTCCTTTACCGCATAGGCTCCCATGGTCAGGTTCTCGTCTACCGTAAGATCCACAAAAACCCGCCGCCCTTCCGGAACCATTACCACCCCGCTTTTGACTATGCTGATGGTTCTTTCATTGGTGATATTACGGCCATCATATTCTATTGTGCCTTCCACATTATGCAGCATCCCCGCGATACTTCTGAGAGTAGTGCTTTTTCCTGCACCGTTAGCCCCGATCAAAGAGACTATTTTCCCCTCGGGAACCTTTATGTTTATTCCCTGCAGGGCCTTTATACCGCCGTAATGCACCCGAAGATCATCTATTTTCAGCATCAGTCCACCCCCAGGTAGGCTTCTATAACCTTAGGATCATTCTGTATGGCTGCAGGATTTCCCTGAGCAATCGTCTTTCCGTAGTCAAGCACATAAATCCGTTCACAGACTCCCATAACCACCTGCATATGGTGCTCAATCATCAGAATGGTCAGATCAAATTTGTCCCGGATAGTTCTTATAAAATTCATAAGCTCAAAGGACTCCTGGGGATTCATACCCGCAGCCGGCTCATCCAGCAGGAGGAGCTTCGGAGATGTGGCAAGGGCTCTTGCTATTTCCAGACGACGCTGCTTTCCGTAGGGAAGGGATACCGCCGGTTCATGCACGAGATCCTGCAGCCCCACCTCCTCTATAAGCTCCATTGAACGGTCAAGAATTCGCTTCTCCTCTTTCAGATATCCGGGAGTCCTTGCGATGGCGGAAAAGAGACTGCTTTTCAGATGAAGATGATTGGCTATAACCACGTTGTCCAGTACCGAAAGCTGCTTGAACAGTCTGATATTCTGAAAAGTCCGTGCGATACCATGCGCAGTTATCAGGTCCGGCCGCTTTCCGGTAATCTCCTCCGCTTCATACCGGATTGTTCCCCGGCTCGGTTTGTAGACTCCGGTTATCATATTGAAGGCAGTCGTTTTACCGGCTCCATTAGGCCCAATCAGACCGATTATTTCATTCTTTTCCAGGGTGATGTTAAGATCGTCGACAGCGGTAAGTCCCCCGAAAATCATGGTGAGGTTGTTCGTCGTCAGCACGCTCATCGTTTTCCTCTCCTGGTTATCTTTTTAATACCCCGGAAAAGGCCGTCCCAGGTAAACTCGTTATGCCCCATCAGTCCCTTCTGATAAAGAATTACGACCGCCATAAGCCCCGCCGAAAAAATAACCATCCGCATTCCCGGCTTTCCCGCAAGTGTCATAAAACCAAGATTTATGTTCCCGTCCAGTACCCGAAGCGCTTCCATGCTTATGGTTACCAGAACGGCGCCGATTACCGATCCGGTTATGCTCCCGATACCTCCCAGTACCACGATAAGAAGTATGTTGAAGGTCATCAGGAAACGGAACATGAGGGGATCAATGGCGCCGAGCAGATGCCCCATTAGCGCTCCGCCTATGCCGGCAATAACCGAACCGATGGTAAAAGATATGACCTTATGCCTGAAAAGGCTTATTCCCATCGCTTCAGCGGCAACCTCATCCTCCCGGATTGCCTTGAAGGCTTTCCCGTAGCTGCTGTTTATCAGATTGACCATAAAGAAAACGGTAAGAGCGGCAAAACCCCAGCTCCACCAGACGGTGGTAAAACGCGGAAGCCCCTTGAGCCCCAGTGCACCGTTTGTCAGGGACTGTGTGTTTGTAAAGATTATACGGATTATTTCTCCAAACCCGAGGGTGGCGATGGCAAGGTAATCGTCTCTCAGTCTAAGCACCGGAGCAGCAATCAGAAAACCGATAATTCCCGCCACAGCACCGCCTGCAAGGAGGGCCGGCAGGAAGGGAAGCTGTACATTGGCCAGAAACGGAACTATGGGTTTCAGGAAAAAGTTCATCGCCTTCAGCTCCGGCGACATGGTCAGAAGTGCACAGGTATAGGCTCCCACAGCCATAAAACCCGCGTGGCCGAGGGTGAAAAGGCCGGTAAATCCGTTTATCAGATTAAGACTGAGAGCAAGGGTTACATAGATCCCCGCAAGGATGAAAATTCTCTTCGGGTAAGCACCAAGATACCGGTCGACAAGGGCAAGCAGCAGGATTCCGATTACCACTGCAATGGCCGTATAAATAATATCCTTCTTTTTCATACTTACACCTTCTCCCCTTTTGCACTTCCGAGAATTCCGGATGGACGGACAAGCAGAATAACTATGAGAAGAATAAACGCGAAGGCGTCCCTGTAGCCGGAAAGAGCGGGAAGAAACGCAATAATCATTATTTCCATCAGCCCCAGAAGAAAGCCCCCGAGGACAGCTCCCTTGATATTGCCGATTCCGCCGACCACCGCAGCTATAAAACATTTCAGACCGGGGACAAGCCCCATTACCGGCAGCAGCTGGGGATATTTAAGTCCCCACATTATTCCGCCGATCGCCGCAAGGGTCGAACCGATTGCAAAGGTTATGGAAATAATTTTGTCGACATCTATCGCCATAAGACGGGCGGTCTCATGATCGGTGGATACCGCCCGCATCGCCATCCCCGTCTTCGTTTTATTGACAATAAAAAGCAGAATCGCCAGAGCAATAAATGTGATTATGGGGATCATAAATGTTATAGAAACAATTTTAACATCTCCGATACTGATGATCCGGTTAAACAGATCCGGAACGGGAAATGTTTTCGGTCTTCCGCCGAATACGACGATTGCCAGATTCTGGATAAAAAACGAGGCGCCGATGGCACTTATCATGACCGATATTCTGGGATGATCCCGCAGAGGACGATAGGCTATCCTCTCAACTCCCATTCCCAGAATACAGGTTATCCCCAGGGCGACAATAAAAGCGGCGAACCATGGCAGCACAAAGAGCGTCATCAGATAAAAGGCAAGATACGCACCGACCATGAATATTTCGCCATGGGCGAAATTTATCAGCCTCAGAATACCGTAGACCATGGTATAGCCGATTGCTATCAGGGCATACAGACTCCCGAGAGACAAACCGTTGGCCAGATGCTGAAGGAACATTTGAAAACTCATAAAGGTTTCTCCATTCAAGTAAAAAAGCATAGATCCCCATAAGGGAATCTATGCTTCATCTATTCAGCCTGCATTCCGGCGTCTACTCCGGTACAATTGTTGTTACAAATGAGAAGTTTCCGCCCTTTACGGCTTTGATAACCGCATTTTTTACGGCGTCTCCATTCTCATCCAGGGTGATAATTCCGGCGGCTCCCGGATATCCTTCCGTCTTTGCAATGGCATCACGTATAGCGACGGAATTGGAACTTCCGGCCCGCTCGATGGCGTCAAGTATTACCATGTAGGCATCAAAACCGAGAGCAGTAACCGCGGCGGGTTCCTTCCCGTATTCCTTCCGGTACTCATCGATAAAAAGTTCGGAAGTTTTGGTTATCGGAACCTCGGTTGTGAAGAAGGTCGAGAACACGGCACCTTCCACCGCTGCTTTTCCTACATCAAGAAATTCGGGAGCTTCCCAGGTGTCTCCACCAAGGAAGGGGACATCAAATCCGAGCTCTCTTGCCTGTTTGATGAGCAGAGCGGACTCGGTATAGTTGCCGGGTGCAAAAATCGCATCGGGATTAAGCGACTTCAGATTGGTAAGCTGTGCGGTAAAATCCATATCTCCCGTGTTGTAGTTGGACACTGCAACGACGGCATTCGGATCGCCGGTCAGCTTGACGAACTGGTCCGTAAAGAACTTTGCAAGCCCGACTGAATAGTCATTGGATATTTCCTGCACAATGGCGACTTTTTTCGCGCCTATCTCGTCATAGGCGTAGTTTGCCATAACCTTTCCCTGAAAGGAATCGATGAAACATACCCTGAAATAGTATTCGTTTCCGAGAGTTACCAGGGGATTGGTACAGGATGCGCCCACCGTCGGAACCTGAGCATCATTGACAATCGATCCGGCCGCCATGGAGAACGAACTTCCCCAGCTGCCGATAATCGCCGCAACCTTGTCACGGTCCACAAGCCTTGAAGCCGCATTTGCCGCTTCCACCTTGTCGGATTTGTTGTCTACTATAACAAGCTCGACCTTCCTGCCGAGCACTTCGGGATAGAGTTTGTTGGCAAGCTTGATGCCTTCAACCTCCATCGCCCCGCCCGCGGCATTTGCACCGGTCATCGGTTCAAATACACCGATCTTTATCACCCCGGTATCGGCATCCTCCTGAGCACCACCCGCAAACAGCGAGACCGCAGCAAGCAGACACATCAACAGAACAGCAGTTCTCTTCATGACCCTCTCTCCTTTCTGAATATGTAATATGGGAATTAACCATAAAATGTTAGGCCCAAAACTGTCTTCTGTCAATTATATTTGCTTTTTCCGCTTGTATTCCTTATACATGCCGAATTCTTGCCCGTACTCCCGCAGATTTATCCCCAGAGACCTGCGGGATACTCACCCGCCTCCACGAGCCGCTTGATGGAAGCAACCACCTCCGGGCGGTCTTCCTGGTAGGTAATGCCGAACCACTCCGCATCCGAACCGAGCACCTTCATGGTCGCGGAACCGTCGGCGACAACCTTGTTTGCCACCGTGGGAATATAGAACTCCGCTTTCGGATTATCTCCGTTCTCTTTTAGAAATTTTCTGAAGATTTCCTGCATCTCCGGCAGCACCGCGGGAGTGAAGCCGAACATATTCATGCTGACCGGTTCTTCCCCCGTAAAGAGACGGGTACCGCCCCCGGGAAGATGACTCATTACTCCGTCCGCACGCTTCTCCAGTTTTGTATGCTCCTCCATTCCCGCAAGCATTCCGTTATCATCCACCTCACAGATTCCCCGTGAAACGGTACCGAAATCGCTGACCGTGTTCTTCAGCTTATATCCGACCATACAGTACCTTTTTTCATCCCTGCCGCAGCCCGAAAGGAATTCTCCCATCACCCTGAAGGCATCCCGTCCGTAAAAATCGTCGGCGTTGATAACCGCAAAGGGCTCCTTCAGAATATTGCGGGCCGCAAGGACGGCATGCGCCGTTCCCCAGGGCTTTTTCCTGTCGGCGGGCAGTTCAAAGCCTCCGGGCAGGTCGTCTTTGTGCTGAAAAACGTAGTCGCATTCGATCCGGGAGGAAAAACGGGGCAGTACGTGTTCGGTAAAATCATGTTCGATATCTTCCCTTATGACAAATACCACCTTTCCGAATCCTGCACGAATCGCATCGAACACCGAGAACTCAAGTATAATTTCCCCCCGGACCCCGACAGGCTCTATCTGTTTTATACCGCCGTAGCGGCTTCCCATTCCCGCGGCAAGAATAAGCAGTGCTGGTTTCATGATAACCCTCCAGTATTATTTTGCAGAGGCATTATACAACAGACCGGATGAATAATCACCCGAAGATACAGATAGTTCGTTCTTCAGCTATGCGCAATCGTTTTCACTAATATTACCATTATATTAACAAAGTGAGTAACAATATAGGCTTAATGCGCAATACTAAGCCCGTAATGAATCTTTTGCATTGACAAATACCATATCTGAGGCGATACTATGCGCAAGCGTTTGCGCATTTTCTTGTGCAAAAAACTATTCAGGAGGACTGAAATGAAGAAAATTACCACGATTCTGATGCTTCTGCTGGTGGGAGCAATGCTCTTTGCCGGCGGCAAGCAGGAAGCTGCCGACGATTCCGGCATGTCGAAAACACCGATAACCCTGGCTCAGGGGAAACCCGAAATAGACGGACAGCTCAAGGCATATGCCGCGATCTGGACCGCGGAAACCGGCGTTCCCGTAAGCATCAAGTCGGTCGGCGGCACAAGCGGAGGTCTCGGACCCCAGCTCAAGGCTGACTACGCAGCAGGCGATATGCCCGACATCTTCGCCATCAACGGAATTGAAGACTACAAGGAATGGGCAGGCATAGCGCTGGACCTCTCCAATGAGGAATGGCTCAAGGACACCTCCGTTGCATTTACCTACGAAGGCAAGGTCTACGGCTTTCCCGTTGCCGTCGAAGGCTGGGGGATGGCCTACAACGCCGACATGCTCAAAAAAGCAGGGATCAATCCCGCCTCCCTCGTCAACTACGACGGCTACAAAAAGGCTTTCGAGAAGCTCGACTCAATGAAGGGCGAACTCGGCATAGATTCGGTTGTTTCGATGGCGGCTGGTCCTGAAATGGGCTGGGTGACCGCACATCACAACTTCAACTCCCTGCTTTCCAACGGACTGCCCTACGGCGACCTCTCGGTAGTAAACGACCTTCTCGCGGGAAAAGTCGACATGAAAAGACTGCAGGAATATGCCGACTGGGTGGAACTGCTCTTCACCTATGCGGACGAAGGCGTTCTGACCACCGGTAACTACGACTCTCAGGTCGGCGCCTTTGCAGCCGAAAAAGCCGTATTTCTCCACCAGGGCAACTGGGTGGATCCCAACATGGCATCTGCCAACGCAACCTTTCCCATGGCCTTTGCTCCCCACGGCTCCATGAAGAAGACAACCGAAGGAATCTTCGTTGCCGCTCCCTCTTTCTACCTTATAAACAAGGATTCCAAAAACATCGAAGCGGCAAAACAGTTCCTCAAGGACCTGGTCTACACCGATGCCGGAAACAACTACATGGTCAAAGAAGCGGGCATGATCCCCGCCTTCGGAAACATTACCCTCAACCCGGAAGGACAGCTTTCAAAATCGGTCCAGAAATGGTCGGGAGAAGGCAAAGTCTACTCCTGGAGTCAGTACTACTTTACCGGAGAATTCCGGGACCAGACCCTCGCACCCATCTACAACCAGTTCGCCAACGGACAGATTACCAAGGCACAGTTTGTGGATTTTATGAAAAAGGCTTTCGAAAACCGTTAAGCCGAACAGAACCGAAGAGCAGGCGGACGATCTTCTCCCGGAAGGTCGTCCCCGCTCCTTTTTACGCCGAGGATTAGTTCATGAACAGTAAACAGGAATCCAGCTTGATTTTCTGGCTTTTTCTTGCTCCGGTCCTGATCGCTTTTCTCCTGGTGATAGTAATTCCCTTTTTTCTCGGGTTTTTCTACTCCTTCACAAACTGGAGCTCTTCGGCCAGAGCCGGGGTTGTTCTTGAGTTTATCGGCCTGACCAATTTTACCGAGAGCTTCAAGGACCCTTCCTTCATCTACTCATTTTTACTGACACTTCTCTATACCGTCCTCAATATGCTGGCTATCAATATCACGGCCTTTCTTCTCGCGATACTGGTTACCACCAGACTGAAGTTTCGGAACCTCTACCGTGTCGGCTTTTTCATTCCCAACCTTATTGGCGGTCTTATCCTGGGATATATCTGGCAGTTTATCTTTAATAACGCCGTCCCGGCTTTAGGCGAAGCGCTTCCCTTTCTCTCATCCCTGGCAGACCCGGAAAATCTGATTCTCCGAGGCAGAAACTCCGCAATGGCCGCCCTTATAGTGGTCGGTACCTGGCAGTACGCGGGATACATTATGATGATTTACATTGCAGCTCTGGAGGCGGTGCCCGTGGAACTTCATGAAGCGGCCATCATTGACGGCGCGGGGACCGTGGACAGGGTGCGCCACATCACCATCCCGATGATCGCCCAGGCCTTTACCATAACCATGTTCCTTACCCTCGTCCAATCCTTCAAACAGTTCGATGTAAACGTCTCTCTTACAGCGGGAGGGCCTTCGACCATGTTCATGGGTCAGCCCATTTTCGGCACCGAACTGCTTGCCCTCAATATTTATCAGACGGCCTTTACCGCCAACAATCTGGCGGAAGGTCAGGCGCGGGCGGTAATCTTTTTTATCGTTCTTCTGGCTATTTCCCTCGGCCAGGTTTCAGCCAATAAAAAGAAGGAGATTGAGCTATGAGCGGCAGAAAAAAGAGCCTCTACATCCTTGAGGTGATCACCGCCCTTCTTTTTATCGGTTTTATCGTTCCCTTTATCATTGTCATTATCAACTCCGCAAAGGGATCCTTTGAAATTACCCAGTACCCCATGTCACTCCCCGAAGACTGGCTCATGATATTCCGCAACATGTACTCCATCTGGACAAACCCTAACATCCAGTACAAGGCCTCTTTTGTATCTTCCATAATAATAACCGCGACTTCTCTTCTGGTTATCATCATCTTTTCTTCACAGGCGGCCTGGGTACTCGTACGGACAAAGAGCCGGACAAGCCAGTTTTTCTTTTTCACCTTCGTGGCTGCAATGGTTATTCCCTTCCAGATAGTAATGTTTCCCCTTCTCTCCTGGTTCAGGGTAATTCATCAGGTGACGGGAATACGCCTGCTGCGCACCTATGGCGGCATGGTGCTTTCCTATCTCGGCTTCGGACTCTCCCTTTCCCTGTTCATGTACCACGGCTTTATCAAGAGCATCCCGAAGGAACTTGAAGAAGCTGCAACCATAGACGGCTGCAGTAAATTCAGGATTTTTTACACCATAATATCTCCCATTCTGAAACCGATACATGCTACAGTCCTGGTGCTTAACGGAATATGGATCTGGAACGATTACCTTCTGCCTCTCCTGGTTCTGGGCAAGGGCAACCGGGTACAGACAATCCCCCTGGCGGTTGCCAACTTCGCGGGGGCGTTTGTGAAACAGTGGGATCTTATTCTCACAGCTATTCTCATGGCGATGATACCGATTATTATCTTTTTCCTTATTGCCCAGAAACACATAATCAAGGGCATGGTAGCGGGGTCGATCAAGTAAGATGAGCAGCACAATCATGGATGTGGCAAAACTTTCCGGAGTCTCTCCCTCTACCGTAAGCCGTGTCATCCATGACAGCTCCCGGATAAGCGATGCCACAAAGCAGCGGGTACGGCAGGCGATGGAACATCTCGGCTACCATCCCAACGCCGCCGCCCGCAGTCTTGTCCGCGGAGAAACCCGGACCATCGGGCTCATTATTCCCAATTCGGAAGACGACCTTTTTTTCCGTCCCTTTTTTATCATGGCGATGCGGGGAATAAGCATTGAGGCGCAGAAGCACGGCTACAACATTATGTACTCGTTTTCCAACAACGAGCCGGAAGAGGTGGAGTTCCTGAAAAAGTACATTCTGCGCAATCATGTCGACGGCATAATCCTTATGGTTTCCCGTGAGAATGACCGCTGCATGGAGTACCTTGAGGGACGGGATGTGCCCTACGCGGTGATCGGCCACCCGGACAACAGGTACGCAAAGGCTTTATGGGTGGATAATGACAACTTTATGGCGATGTACGATGTAGTTACCCGTCTCCTGTCAAGCGGTCTGCAGAGAGTGGCATTTCTCGGAGGGCTTCCCGACATGAGCGTTACCCGGGACCGTCTGCGGGGATACAAGGAAGCGCTCAGGACCCATGGAATGGATATAGATGAGGATCTTATCTATACGGCCCCGGGCTTTCAGGAGTCCGACGGCTATGAGGGCATGAAAACACTTATCGGCCGCTCACATCCCGACGGAGTTGCCTCGGCGGACGATCTTCTTGCCCTTGGTGCCCTGGAATGCATGAAAGAACAGGGCTTCTCCCTTCCCGTTATCGGCTTCAACAATACCATAAAGGGAGCGATAAAAAGCCCTACCCTCTCCTCGGTGGATATCCGTCCCGATCAGCTTGGAGCCAAAGCGGCCGATCTGCTTATAAAAAAGCTGATGGGAGAGGAAACGAGTGTGAATTTCTGCATCGTCGATACCCAGCTGATAGAGCGTGAAACAACGGCCGGCATAAGCTTTCTGAATATACCCCGGACATAAAACAGGATAAGCCATGGTTCACCACGCCCGGAAGGGTGTATAATTGAGACTATGGCAAAGCAGCCTCCAAAAAAATATGAGCCGGGCGAACTGGAACGGACCCGGGGCCGCCTTGGTCCTCTATCCAGAGAAGAATCCAGACGCCTCGCGGAGATGTTCGGAGGGGATGTCGGAGTGGAACGGGACGATCCCGCCCTGGAAGAACGCTACCGCCGGATACGTGAGGAATCCTATCGGGGAAAAGCCCTGGTCAAAAGGGGCGCTCCCTTTACCGGTTCCGGAAGCCGCGACGGCGGGCCGGGCCGCAATCGGAGAAACAGTTCCATACCGAATCTGAGCGATAAAAGAACACACCTGAACCGCTTCCGCCTGTGGCATTACGCGAGCAGGCCCGAATTCGGCATTATGCGGCGCAGCAGCGCCTGGCTGGTGCTCTGGCCTTTTGCCAGACCGCGGGAACTTCTGGATCCCCGTTTTGTTCTGAGCAGCGGAGAGATTTTCTACCGTCATATTGAAACTGCCGTTCTTGCAGTCCGCGGGCTTCTCCGCAGGGTTGAAAAGAACCGTATTCACCAGCTGCGCAGCCCTTTTTACCGCGATATAGCCGAATGCATTAAGGATTGGGAAATTGAGGCCATGCACAAAGAGCTTACCCGGGTTCAGCTCCATCCAAGGTCGGTTCAACCATCGGACTTTGCACAGGTTCTCTTCTACCTTTTCCGGCCGATAATGGAGCTTCATAAAATTGAACATGTTTTCATAGAGCGCGCCGTACGCCATCTCTACGACCTCTCCATTCTTGAGCTTCCCAAGCGGAATCTCGAAGCGGACCGGATGCAGAAGTATTTCCTGGCAGTTCAGGGGGAACTCCACTACATCTTCGAAGTCATGCCGGTACGCTGCTACCCCCTCCTCCTTCTGCTCTTTTCCCCTGCTCCGCAGCCCTACAGGCCATTTCTGGAAGATCACCGGGAGCTGCTTCTTGACTTTCTCAAGCTTAAGGAAGATGAAATCTGCAAACCTCCGCGAATTCAGAGCGGAGAACTGTATGAAGGGAAAGAGACCGAAGACCATGAGGAGACCGAAGAGGAGACCGAAGAGAAACCCGCTGAGACAGAACAGGAAGAAACGCCAGCCGCAAGCGAGGAAGCTGTAACAGGGTTCCGTCAGAGCCTGCTGATGATAGAACGGCTCTTTCCCGGCTCCGGGTGGATACGGTTCAATGAACAGCCCGACCTTTTTCCCTATTTCGACCCCATTCTTAAACTGCCCCAGGGAAGCGGGCTGATCCATCCCGGAGATCCGCTCCAGCATACGGTAATACTGACCGCCATAATGGGGGACCTGCTCTACGGCTTCCGGGAGGCGGACATGGGTACGGGGATCGACGAAACAGGAATACCCCAGGAACTGAAGCCTCAATTTGAAACCATAGCCTCCATGTGGCACCAGTTTCTGGATGTGCTGATAGAAAAACACTACCTTGAAACACTTCGGGATTACTGCAGGAATGTTGAGCGCTCCTTCGACTTCGTTCTGTCCGAATACGGACAGCGTATTGAAGCCGACCTGCTTTTTCTCCGAAAAAAGTACCTTTTCCCCAACCTTCAGCTTTCCATACCGAAATACCTTCAGCCCCGGCAGCTTCCTCCGGTCGCCGGGTTCGACATTACCGTCTCCCGTCTTAAAAAACTGCTTGCACAGCTCGCGGCAAACGACGGGAACCAGGCGCTCCGGAACCCACAGGAGCCCTACCACTTCCCCGTTCCCAACACCCTGAGCCGCAGACTCGACTCGCTGCTCTCGATAGAGGAGCGCGAGAAAAGTATTCTCAACCTTACCAGGTATACCCTCGCGGTTGCCATTGTGCTGGAGCATGTGCTGCAGCAGGAACAGCGATCGCCGTCCCCCCTCTACCGGCATGTGGAACAGCGCGAAGACCTCCCCATTTACTCGGTTACCAGCCTGGATACCGGAAAACTGCTGCGCCGCTTCGAGGAGCGCCGCAGAAAAGGAACTCTGGACCCTCTCGGACAGACAGGGGAATATGATGAGCTTACCGGACTTGCGGGAAGCGGTCTTGCGGAACAGGAACTTGAAGCGCTCCTTTCCCTTTCTCCGGGAAACGGGCCGGTAATCCTCAGGATACGGACAGAACCTCATCACATGATGGATACCGCAAAAAAGATCGAGGAAAACATAAACCTTTTTCAGGATCAGCTTTTCCGCTTGCACGGCGGGGATTTTCTTGTCCTGCTCACCCGGTATTCGCCGGCATCCGCCCTGGAGAAGGCCGGAACCATCGGAAGAGTACTCGAAAGAAAGGCAGAGAAAGGACCGGTCATTTCGGTAATAGCTCCGGAGCCCCCGGCCCCTGGAACGGATCTGCAGGAAAAAGCCAGAGGGCTGCTCAGAGAGGNNGAGAGGCGGAGAACGCCGTCCCGGGAGGGGATCTGCCCCCGGGCCTTCATATATTCCTCTGGGACCGGGAAGAAAGGATGCCGGTCGAGCAGACGACCGGAGACTAAGCGGGATCCGCAAGACCCAGCTTTTCAAAAAACTCTTTCCGCTCGCTTCCCTCGAGAAGCACCGGTGCTCCGCCGGCCAGGGCCTTCAGCGCTTCGAGCTCCGGCCCGGAAAAGTTCTGCGAATGCAGAACAAAATCGCAAAAAGCTTCGGCAGCAACGGGGCAGACCTTTTCAACAATAGTCATGATAACCCGGGCATAGGCACGGATTTCCTTTTGTGCGTGACGGTCCAGCCTCAGTTTAAGAAAATGGAAAAGGTTGTGAAGATCCATCTGCCAGTACCACTCGGTATACAGGCTGAGGGGAAGATCGATCCTGGCAATTTCCCGGGCAATCCCCATCTCAAGCAGACGGTTATAGCGCTGCCAGGTATCCCGTCGTCCGCTTTCCAGAATTTCACGCACCTCGGCTGCCGTATCCGCATCAACCGGCTCATCTTTCCTGCCCTGTTTGTTATCCGGACTCTGGAGGGCAATATCCTCCCCCGCGGGCAGGTAAGACTCCTCCTTCATCACACTGTAGCGTCCGGAAATTTCGTTGAGCCTTCCCGTACGGTGACGTACCCACTGACGGGCAACAAAAACAGGCATCTTGATATGAAAGGTGAAGACCACCTGCTCAAAGGGACTGGTATGCTGATTACGCATCAGATAGCGGATAAGACCGCGGTCCTGACGATACGATTTGGTCCCGCCGGCATAACTGACCCGGGCAGCCTCTACAATTCGCTGATCGTCTCCAAGGTAGTCCACCAGGCGGACAAAGCCCTTATCCAGAACCGCAAACTCCCGGTCCAGAAGCTCATCGGCCCCGGGATTCTTCGTATGTGCCATCTCACCCTCCGCTTGTTCATTGCCGAACGAAATCTGCCTGCTATCTTAACAGGCAGAACGTTTTCAGGAAAGAAGGAAAGCCAGAAAGCGGGGAACGTGTTGAAGCGACGCCATTGACTTGTGTATACTGATTCGTGTAAGGATAAAGTATGACAAGTCCTGAATACCAGGAACAGTTCTTCGAATTCCGTCTCGACAATGCCGCCAAAATTTTCCCGGCTATCCACAACAAACGCCAGTCAACCATCTTTCGTGTATCCGCAAGCATCGACAAGCCGGTCAATATCCACATTCTGGACCAGGCACTCAAGGCGATGCTGGTACGCTGCCCTTATTACCGGGTACATCTGAGACGGGGACTTTTCTGGTACTATCTGGAATCCAGCGATACCGAACCGCGGGTGGAGGCGGAAAGCAGGTATCCCTGCCTCTATATTCCGTATAAAAAACCGGGGATGCTTCCATTCAGGGTAATCGCCTACCGTAACCGGATATCCTTCGAAGTAGCCCACTTTATAACCGACGGAACGGGAGCCCTGTGGTTTCTGAACGGCCTTCTTCTGGAGTACCTGCGGCTCCGGGGGGAAACGATAGAACACGGAGGAAGCCTGATCGACTGCCGGGATCCGGTGGATCCTGCCGAATTTGAGGACAGCTTCAGCAGGCACTATGAGCGGGGAGTACCCCCGGCTAAGCAGATCCCCCCGGCCCTGCAGCTGAAAGGCAAAGCCGAGCCTCCTCCCGTTTTCCACGTTTGCGAAGGAATCATGCAGAGTGATGAACTGAAACGGGAAGCCTCCCGCTACGGAGCAACCATCGGCGAGTTTATAACCGCACTTCAGATTGATGTAAGCCGGGAAATGATGGAAGAGCGGAAACTCAAGCCCAAGCCCATCCGGGTGAGCGTACCCATAGACCTGCGGCGTTTTTTCGCATCCCGCACACTCAGGAATTTCGCCCTCGCCGTGGAACCGGGAATAGATCCACGCCTCGGAAGCTTCACCTTCGAGGATATAATCGGCAAGGTTCACCACTTCATGAAAATGGAACTTGATCATAAAATGATACGGAGACAGTTTGCCCGGAACATTGAGGGAGAACGCAACCCTTTTATCAGAATTACCCCCCTCTTTTTAAAAGACCGGATGCTGAAGTATTTTTACAACATTTTCGGACGCAGGGTCTTTACCATCAGCTTTTCCAATCTGGGGCGGATATCGACGCCGCCGGACCTGCAGAAATTTGTCACCGGCTATGACTTTCTTCCGCCTCCGCTTGAAGCATCGATAGGAACCACAGCCATGGCATACAAGGGCCGTACCAGCGTCTTCATCACCAGCACCATACGGGACCGGGAATTCGAACGGCGTTTTTTTACCCGTCTGAGACAGATGGATATCCACGTCTCAGTAAAAACCAACAGGAGGTAGACCGATGGCTTATTGCCCTCGCTGCGGAGTTGAAATTGAAGACCGGCTGGAAGCCTGTCCCCTCTGTGATACCAGAATCCCCGAAGAGGTCAGGGAACATACGGAAGCGGCGGGAGACTATCCCGATGACGTTATCCTGCCCAGTCCCATGTACCGCAAACTGACCGGGCGTCAGAAAAAGATCCTTATCGCATCCGTCATACTGTTTCTGGGGTTTTTCCCCATCGCTCTGACCGCGGGAATAGACCTTGCAAGAAACGGCGCGGTAACCTGGTCATATTACGTAATGGTGCCGGTAATAGGATGTGCCGCCATTGCCTGGCTCTTTGTCCATTACGGACGAAAACCGGTAATATCCGTTACGGCGATGATGCTTATAATCCTGGTCATTCAGCTCCTGATCGGAAATCGCAACAATCCGGCAGACTTTATCAGATCTCCCGAACTCCCATATTTTCTTGCTTCATTTGCCGCCATCGAGCTCTTTCTCATCTTTATAACGAGAAAACACCCCGGGATTCTCCAGCTTCTCGCTTTTATCCTTTTCGATGCGGCGCTGCTGATTGGAGCCATAGACCTTATTCTATCTGAAACTCTCAGCTGGTCCCTCGTTGTCTTTTCGTGCATCCTGCCCCTTGCAGGCTACCTGGTCTATCTGAAAAAAACAAAAAAGCGGGGACTGAATCTGGTGGGTTTTTTCTTTTTCGATCTGACGCTTATGCTTCTCGCCTTAAACTATACCATTCTGGAACGTTTAAGCTGGTCGCTGGTAACAAGTCTTATATTTGTTCCCATTGCGGCAATCTTCTACATTCTTCATATAGCCCTGTTTAACGATACGGACTGGAAAAAAGCGCTTCATCTCTAGGGGGCATCGGCAAGCATTATCGACAGAGCCGCCGTACAGGCCGTCTCGGTCCTGAGGATTCTGGACCCGAGACGGGCAAACTGCCAGCTGCCGTCCCGAAACAGCTTCCGCTCCCGGCCGCTCCAGCCCCGCTCGCTTCCGATTGCAATGACCGCTGGCAGCCGACCCGATAAAGCGGAGAGAGGGAGGCCCTCCGAGACGTTATCCAGTACAATCCGGTTCCCGGCGGAAACTCCTTCGAGGCAGGATCCTACATCATCAAAAAGATGAAGAAGGGGGATTCGGGTTGCCCCGGCCTGGACCACTCCGTCGAGAATATAGCGGTCCGCCTCTCCATCCGACCACAGACGCGCTTCACGGTAGCTTTTTTCACCCAGGTCGGTTCCCATAAAGGAGATGACGGATACTCCGAGCATGGCCGCTTCCCGGAGAATCCGCTTCGCGCATATCGGACGCACCTGCCCCACCAGCAGCTCCAGCGGAAAGGCATGCGGATGAGGGCCTTCGGCTTCCGGCTCGAAGGCGAGAAGCAGTCCCGCTTCCGATATATCCAGAATCCGGGCAAAGCCCGCAGGACCGTCGGCAATCCCGGCACGTATTTCATCATCCCGGTTCAGTTTCAAGACTCTTTCAATATGTCCGGCACGGCTGTCGCCGCGTTTAAGAAGGTAGTGTCCGGAACCGCCGGGAAGCAGATCCGAAGGAAACAGGAGAAGAATGTTCATAGAAAGAAACTATACGACCGTTTTCCGCCCTTTGTACAGGGCTCTTCGGTTTCGGTGCTTTTCGGTATGCCCTTAAATCCTTATATTGTATTGAAAGCGAGGTAATTTCGTGCTTAAAGAATTCAAAACCCTGGTGCCGCTGCTGAAAAAATACCGCGGCTGGTACTTCCTCGGGCTCCTCTGCCTTATAGGAACCGATGCCGGGGAGCTCTACATTCCCCAGATGATTAAAAAGGCGACCGATATTATTGCATCGGGCTCCTTTATACCGGCGGATATAGCAGGACCGGTGCTGACCATGATAGCAGTCGCCGCCGGCGTGGCTTTCTTCCGCTTCGGCTGGCGATTTTTTCTTCACGGAGCCAGCAGGAAGATCGAAAGGGACCTGCGCCAGCAGATTTTCTCTCACCTCCTCAAGCTGTCGCCCTCTTTTTACGGGAAAATGAAAACCGGCGATATTATGGCGCGCGCCACCAATGATATGCACGCCATCCGGATGGCCACGGGTATGGCTCTCGTCGCTTTTATGGACGGCCTTTTTCTGACCATCGCCATTCTCATCATCCTGTTTACGACAAACGCCCGGCTCGCTTTGATAACAATAATCCCCCTGCCGTTTATTACCATAATAATCCTCGGATTCGGCAAGCTGATAGGCCAGCGCTTCAAGGAGGTTCAGGAAGGGTTCAGCCGACTGAGCGAGCACGTTCAGGAGACCATCTCCGGAATAAGGGTCCTGAAATCCTTTGTCCGGGAACCCTGGGCCGAAGAGCGCTTTGTAGATAAAAGCGATAACTACATGGATAAAAACATGAAGCTGGTACGGCTCTGGGGATTCTTTTTTCCCCTTATCATGTTCATATCCGGTCTTACCTCCCTGCTGCTCATGCGCTACGGCGGGGCGGCGGTTATGACCGGGGAGTTTACGGCAGGAGACTTTATTGCCTTTCTGACCTACCTTTCCATGCTCAGGTGGCCGGTCATGGGGATGGGTTTTACCATAAACATGCTCCAGCGGGGCGCGGCCAGTCTTTCGAGAATAAACGCCATCCTCGACGAAAAGCCGGAAATAGTAAGTCCCCGGCAGTGCGTCGATTCGGCCCCGCACAGCGGAATCGAAGTCCGGGACCTTACTTTTTCCTATCCGGGAGCTGAAGTGCCCGCTCTTGAAAACATCACCGTAAGGGTCGATGAAGGAAAGACCCTGGGCATCCTGGGACGTACCGGAAGCGGCAAGAGTACCCTTGTAAGAATCCTGCCGAGACTGCTGGACCCGCCTCCCGGAACAGTATTTCTCGGCGGCGTGGATATACGGGAATATGATCTGGAAACCCTGCGCAAAACGATAGGGCTGGTACCTCAGGACACCTTCCTCTTCAGCGCGACAGTCCGGGAGAATGTGCACTTTGCGGTACCCGACGCGTCGGAAGAAGCCATAGAAGAGGCTGCCCGGATAAGCACCATCAGCCGGGAAATAGACAGTTTTCCCGCCGGCTGGGAGACCGGAGTGGGAGAGCGGGGGCTCTCTGTCTCGGGCGGGCAGAAACAGAGGATCGCCATAAGCAGGGCCATCCTTCCCGACCCGCCGGTACTTGTCCTGGACGACTCTCTTTCCGCCGTGGATACCGAAACCGAGGAGACTATTCTTCACGCCTTCCTGGAAAAGAGGAAGGGGAAAACAAGCATTCTGGTCAGCCACCGGGTTTCCACCCTTCAGTGGGCGGACATGATCGTCGTTTTCGATAAAGGAAAAATGATTCAGCGCGGCACGCATGAAGAACTGATGAACATCGAGGGGCTTTACCGTGAAATCTATAACCTGCAGCAGGAGGGAAGTCTCTGATGGAAGAAGAAAAGATTGTAAAAGGCTATGATCCTGTTATTATGCGGCGGCTTCTCTCCTTTGCCCGTCCCTACAAGCTCGCCATGTTTATTGCCATTGTCGCCATGCTTTTTTCCGCCCTGGCGGAGCTGCTCGGACCGGTCCTTCTCCAGAGAGCAATAGACCAGGACATTATTGCCAGATTCTACCGGATTGATACCGCATTGGCCGAAGAGAAAGCCGTCTCCGGGAGCGCCGAAGCCGAAGCGCTACGGGAACTGGAGGAAGGCCATGTCCTGCCCGCCATTTTCAGCCGTCCGGAACCGCCCGATTTTGACCGCTACCGTTTTATCCCCTCCGGCGACATAGAAACTGTCACAGCGGAGACGAGAGAAGTACTTTTCAACTCGGGGATTGCTGACCGGAGGGAATGGTACCTCTCCGGGAGTCTGGAAAATCCCGCCGAAATTATGACAAGCCTCGATGGAGAACCGGAGGTGCTTATCTCCGGAAACTGGATAGCCCTTCCCTCCGGGGCACTTGATGAACTGGAAGGGGAGACCGCAAAGGCCCTCAGGGGAGACGACCTGGGCAGACTCGGGGTGAAAACCTTCATCTACCTGCTTCTTCTGATTGCCATGCTTCTCTTTTCCTTCCTCCAGGTCTACCTTATGGCCTACAGCGGTCAGGGTGTCATGAAGGGACTGCGGGAGAAACTTTACCGTCATGTGACCGAGCAGAATCTGGGTTATCTGGGCAACATGCCCGTAGGAACCCTCGTTACCAGAGTCACAAACGATGTGGAGACCATAAACGAACTCTTTACCTCCGTGGCCACCGGCCTCCTCCGGGATTTCGCCACCATGGGAGGCGTAATAGCCATCCTCTTTTATCTCGATCCCCGTCTCGGGCTGATAACGACGGCAAGCCTTCCCCCGGTGGTTATCCTTACCGCCATATTCCGCAACAGGGCACGGGACGCCTACCGCCGAACCCGGCTCTGGACAAGCAAGGTAAACGCCTTTCTCTCCGAACACATATCCGGAATGGATGTGGTCCAGGTCTTCCGCCGTGAACGGCTGAGCTACCGGGAATTCCGCTCAATAAACGGGGAACTCCTTTCGGCCAGTCTTTCGGAGATGTATGTCTTTGCCACCTTCCGCCCCCTTATAAATCTTCTCACCTCGATATCGATAGGAACGGTCCTCTATTTCGGCTCGGCCATGGTGCTGGACTCTGCCATAAGTCTGGGGATAATGATCGCCTTCGTGAACCTGATGCAGATGTTCTACCGTCCCGTAATGAACTTTACCGAGAATTTTACCATTCTTCAGTCCGCCATGGCGGGGGGAGAGCGGATATTCCAGCTCCTTGACCGTGAAGAGACCATCCCGGACACGGGGACCGAACCGCTGCCGGAACCGGTCAAGGGCAGAATAGAGTTCCGCAATGTTCATTTCAGCTACAAGCCGGATGAGCCTGTTATCCGCGACCTCTCCTTTACCATTGAACCGGGAGAAACCATCGCCATAGTCGGCTATACCGGAGCGGGAAAGACAACCATCGCCAACCTTCTGACCCGCCTCTGGGATATTCAGAAGGGCGAGATACTGCTCGACGGCACAAGCATAGACCAGTATCCCCTGAAAGAGCTGAGATCTGCGGTGGTACCCGTCCAGCAGGATGTATTCCTTTTCGCGGCATCGATCCGGGAAAACATTTCTCTCGGGAAGGATATTCCGGACGATGAAATCCGGCGGGCAGCGGAAACGGTCCAGGCATCCGGCTTTATCGGAAGTCTCCCCGACGGCTATGAGACCATCCTTACCGAGCGGGGTGCAAACCTCTCCACCGGACAGCGGCAGCTTCTCGCCTTCTCGAGAGTGGTCGCCCAGAATCCCAGGGTAATCATCCTTGACGAGGCAACCGGAAGCGTCGATACGGAAACCGAAAAGCTTATTCAGGATGCGATGAACAAACTTACGGAAAAGAGAACCTCCATTGTTATTGCCCACCGTCTCTCCACCATTCAGCACGCAGACAGGATCCTTGTGCTTTCGGGAGGACGGCTGGTGGAAACAGGAAGTCATGAAGAACTGCTTGGCAGGGAAGGCGTATACGCCAACCTTTACCGCCTTCAGTATAAAGATGCCGCCCCGGAGCAGGGCGGATCTTCTTAAGGAGTGAATGCATGAGAAAGGTAAGAGTACTGCTGTCGGAAACCTACGACCCCTGGTTCAATCTGGCAACGGAGGACTGGATTTTTCGGGAGATGGATCCGGAAACGGATGTCCTCTTCCTCTGGAGGAATGACAACACGGTGGTAATCGGCCGTTATCAGAATCCCTGGGAAGAGTGCAATCTCGAAGCCATGGAACGGGACGGGGTAAAACTGGCCAGACGGCAGAGCGGCGGAGGCGCTGTTTTTCATGACCTGGGAAATACCAACTTTACCTTCCTGTCGAGCCGCAAAGGCTATGACAAGGAAGCCAACAGCAGGATAATAATGTCCGCTCTCAAACGATTTGGTATCGAAGCTGAAACCTCGGGACGCAATGATATCCTGGTGGACGGGCGAAAAATATCCGGATCCGCCTACAAACTGACGTCGGACCGTGCATTTCACCACGGGACCCTCCTGATCAATGCCGATCTTACCCGTATCTCCAACTATCTTACCCCCGATAAAAAGAAGCTGATAAGCAAGGGGATCGGCTCGGTAAAATCCAGGGTAGCCAACCTGAACGAATTTGCTCCGGACCTGCATCATGAGGCACTCTGTGAAGCGATAATTGAAGAGTTCTTTTTCGCAAAGGGTGAAAAATGTGCGGTTGAACTTCTGGATCATGCGACCCTGAGAACCATCCCTCACTTGAACAGTTACTTTGAGCAGCTTGCAGACTGGGATTGGCGATTCGGAAAGACTCCCGATTTTGCACACAGGCTGAAAACCAGGTTTGACTGGGGCTCCATGGACCTCCATCTGGACACCAGGCGGGGAATAATCAGCAAAGTGAGCATATTCTCCGACTGCCTCAAACCGGATATGATCGCGGGACTTATGGAAGCACTTCCCGGTGTCCGCTACGGTTCGAACGAGATAGCCGGAACAGTTCGCAGCCTGGAAAGCACCATACATGAAGCCGGTCCGGAACTGGAGGAACTGGCGCAATGGATCGAGAAGGAAATCTCCGACCGGAGATAAGATGGACGCTTTGCATAAATAGCTATACTATTAATAAGCGGCAATGGAGCATTCCAGGATGAATAAACGTGTATTATATGCTGAAGACGAGTTCACAAACCGGAAGCTGATTGAGATCCGTCTTCAGAAGGAAGGCATAGAATGCGACCTTGCCGAAAACGGCAGACAGGCACTTGAAATGTTCCACCGGCAGCGGTACGACCTTATCATACTGGACAACTACATGCCCGAACTGAACGGGGAAGAAGTGGCACGGGCTATCCGCCGGGAAAACAAAAACATCCCCATTATTGCCATTACAAGCGACGATGCGGAATTGTCCGTTCTCAAATCCGCCGGATTCGATGAAATTCTTATCAAACCGCTGTACGGCCCCGCCTATATGCAGCGGATTCTAAAACACCTACAGGACTGAACCATGAAAAACAAGATTACCGGAACATCAATCAGGGCTTTATCCCTTTCATTAATGCTGTTTACCCTCTTTTCGGGCTGCATTACCCCGGAAACAAGCGAAGCGGCTGCCCAGGAACAGGACGTGGAGCAGGCACAGGAAGCACCTGGAGATGATAAGACCTTTGTCATGACGGTTATGCCTCCCCGGATAAACCTTGACCCTCTCCACACCTTTACCAGTACCGAAGCCCAGGTCTACACAGCCATCTATGAAGGGCTGGTTACCTATCACCCCTTTACCCTGGAGCCGATGCCCGCGGTGGCCGAGTACTGGGAAATCTCGGAAGACCGGAGAACGTACCGCTTCCGGATCCGGGAAGCCGCCCGCTACTGGAACGGCGATCAGGTTGAACCGGACCATTTCCGCCAAAGCTGGCTTACCCTGATCAATCCGGATGACCCCGGAGAATACGGCTCACTTCTGGACATTGTACAGGGCGCACGGGATTACCGTCTTGGAAACAACGAAGATCCCTCCTCCGTGGGCATACGGATCCCGGAAGAGGGCATACTTGAAGTGGAGCTGGACAGACCGGCCCCCCATTTCCTGAAAATTCTCTGCCACCACAGTTTTTCCCCCATTCATCCCAAAATGCTGGAGCTGGAGAACTGGACAGATCTTGATACGGTTCTCGGAAACGGACCGTTCACCATTATCTCCTCGAACGACGAAGAGATGACCCTTAAAAAGAACCAGTTTTACTGGGACAGCGCCTCGGTCGGCATGGATACCATACGCATCCTCTACCGGGAAGATCCAGACTGGGCGGCGGACGCTATCGATAATGGAGCCCTCCACTGGGCGGAGGGGGATATAAACCTGGACCGCCTGAACAACAAGGAAGCGATGGTGCTTAATCCTATTTATTCAACCACCTATTTCTTTTTCGGTCTCTCCCCGGAAACCGAAGAGAGCTACAACCGTCCGGATGTGCGGAAAGCCCTGGCGCTCCTTGTTCCCTGGGAAGAGGTCCGCAGCCAGCAGTACATGTATCTGCCCACCAACAGCCTGGTTCCCAAGGTTGACCAGTACCCGGAGGTAACGGGGATTGAAACAGCGGACCGCGAAAAGGCGATGGAACTGCTTGCACAGGCGGGTTTTCCCGAAGGAGAAGGGCTGCCGGAGATCCGCTTCCTTCTGCCCGAAGGAGAAGAGGCCTTGCGCATCGCCGAACTTATGGCATCGTCCTGGAGAAGGGCCCTCGGAGTTGAGATTGTCATGGAGACAAGCGGTTTCAGTGATTATTATGACCGGATAAAGAATGAACCCTTTACCCTCGGTCTTCTCACCTGGATCGGAGATTTCGCAGACCCGCTTACCTTCCTGCAGATGTGGACCGGTGATGCATCACTGAATATCGGCCGTTACAGGAACGAAACCTTCGACAAAATGGTCTCGGAGGCGGCTGTTGAAGAGAACTGGGAAAAAAGGTACGAGATGATGGCCGAAGCGGAGGAGCTGCTTCTGGAAGAAGCTGTTGTGCTCCCGATAAAACACTCCCCCGCTTTCAATATTATCGACCTTGAACGGATAAAGGGATGGTTTCCCAATCCCCTGGACATTCACCCCTTCAAATATCTGGAGTTTGAACGTCTTTTTCTTCCCGACGGTGCTGTCTGATTACGGGAAGACGCTTGTAGAGCCAGGCCATCTCGCGTGAACGGCTGGCAACCCAGTCGTTCGCCGCTCCGGGGGCCATTCTCCAGTTCCAGTTGCCTCCGATGGTCGAGGGCATGTTCATCCGGGCATCCGTATCCAGGACCAGAAAATCCTGCATGGGTATTATTGCGTAACGGGCCACGGATGAATAAGCCGCCCGTATCAGATCCCAGACAATATCATCATCCGGTCTTGCCAGATAACGTCGGACCAGGTCACGCTCGGTCTCATTAATGGAACGGTACCAGCCAAGCGTGGTATCGTTATCGTGGGTCCCCGTGTATACAACACAATTCCGGTCGTAGGTGTGGGGAAGAAAACCGTTCTCCGAAGTAAGCGAGCCTTCATCATCGTATTCAAAGGCAAACTGAAGCACCTTCATGCCGGGAAAATTGAAACGCTCCCGTAGCTCAACCACTTCGGGGGTAATGACCCCCAGGTCTTCCGCCAGAATCGGCAGATCACCCAGAGTTTCCAGGACCGTTTCGAACAGTTCCATGCCGGGAGCCTTGATCCACTCCCCCTTAACGGCAGTCTCCTCTTCCGCAGGGATCTGCCAGTATGCTTCAAATCCGCGGAAATGGTCTATCCGGATAATATCCACAAGTTCCAGAATGGCCTCGATCCTCCGTATCCACCAGGCGAATCCGTTCTTTTTCATAGCTTCCCAGTTGTAGAGAGGATTCCCCCAGCGTTGTCCGGTCACGGAAAAATAGTCGGGAGGAACTCCGGCGACATGGCTGAGCCTGCCCTCCCCGTCGACCAGAAACAGCTTCCTGTCCGCCCATATATCTGCGCTGTCGGGGCTCACGAATATCGGAATATCTCCGATAATTGATATCCCTTTTCTGTTTGCATATGCCTTCAGCTCCAGCCACTGCTCATAGAAGAAAAACTGAAGGACGCGATGTTCCTCAATTTCCTGCTGATGTTCCCGGGAGAATGCTGCAAGGGCATTACCGTTCCGCAGTGCCAGTTTCCGGTCCCAATAGACATTCCAGCGGGCATCTTCGGCCCCCTCCTTCTCCGCCTTCGCATCAAAATGCTCCTTGATGCACACGAAAAGCGCAAAATCATCAAGCCAGAAAGCCTTCTGCTCACAGAAACGGCCGAAGGCCTCAAGCCTGCGGGAATCGCCGCCCTCGAGAAAACGGCCTGCCGCCTCTCTCAGAAGCGGATCCTTCCAGGTGCGCAGAAGCTGATAGTCAACCTTTTTTTCGGGGAAAGCGGGAACCTGTTCAAGGACACGGGCGGGAAGATCTCCCTGCTCCACCAGGCGGTCAAGGCTGATAAGGAGGGGATTTCCCGCAAAGGTGGAAAGCGCCTGATAAGGCGAGTCTCCGTAGCCCGTAGGCCCCAGAGGAAGCACCTGCCACAGACCGATCCCTGCCCGTTCGAGAAAATCGACGAAGTGATACGCCTCTTTGCCTATTTCTCCGATACCGTATCTGCCCGGAAGCGAAACAGGATGAAGAAGCACTCCTGCCCTTCGGTCTTCTGCCATATACCGTTCCTCCATGAACCCAGTATAGCCTATTCGCCCCTTTGACGAAACAGCCCTTTTCAGGTAATATGGTGACTATGGAAGCTGAAAAATCTATTATGGAAACTCCTGCGTATGAGGTGAACCAGCATATTGTTTATCCTCTCCAGGGTGTGGGACTGATTACCGAAATTCAAGAGCGTGTCCTCAAGGGCAAAAAGACCCTTTACTATGTGATATACCTTGAGCTTTCCGATATGACGGTTATGATACCCACCGATAAGACCGATGAGCGGAGAATTCGTGCCATTGTTGAGCCCGAAGAGGCTCTGAAGGCATTATCACTGATAAGCGACGATTATGAACCGGTTACCGCGGACTGGAAGATGAGATATCAGATGAACCTTGATCTTCTTCGAAGCGGCAGCATTCACGATATCGCAACGGTCGTACGGGCACTCTATCACCGCAGCAAGGTGAAGGAACTGCCCATCCAGGAAAGAAAGCTCTACGATGATGCAATGAAAATCCTGATCGACGAGGTAACCTACTCGCTTGGCCGGAAAAAGAGCGACGTGGAAGAGCTTATTTTTGAGAAACTGGAGTCCGAATGACGGGATCCGCTCTGACGGCGGCGCTTCTGCTTACCGCCGCCGGTTCGAGTTCCCGTTTTCTCGCCTCCGGCACCTCTTCCCCCGACCCCTCACCGCATAAAAAAGAGTATCTTCTCCTTGACGGTATGCCGGTGCTCTTTCATGCCATGAAGCCCTTTCTTCTTCTGCCGGAATGTTCACAGGCAGTGATAACGGTTCCGAAGGACGATGAAGAGAAAGTCAGAACTCTTCTCGCTTCGGTTCCCGGTTTTGCCCCGCTGCTTGGAGGGCGCGAACTTCTGATCGTACCCGGAGGTTCCAGCAGGCAGGCTTCGATACTCGCCGGGCTTGCATCTCTGGAGAGGTGCGCACAGCCCCCGGATATTGTCCTTATACACGATGGTGCACGGCCCTGGGTAAGCGGATCGGTAATCCGCAGCGTTCTTGAGGCCTGCGGAACTTACGGCGCCGTAATTCCGGTACTGCCGTCCACAAGCGCCATGAAGGAGACCGGACCGGACGGACTGATTACGCGGCACCTTCCGAGAGCCTCCACCGTCGAGGCGCAGACCCCCCAGGGATTCCGGTTCAGGGAGATTCTGAGGGCTCACCGGCAGGTGGCCGGCGACGGCAGGATCTACATCGACGATGCTGAAGTATACGCATCGGCGGAAGGTGCGGTTGCCACGGTAGCCGGAGATCCGCTGAACAGGAAAATAACCTACAGGAGCGATCTTCAATGAGCGACATCCGAACAGGACAGGGATGGGATCTTCACCGTCTGGTTCCTCTCCGGCCGCTGATAATCGGCGGAGTAAGCATCCCTTCAAAAATCGGTGAGGATGGGCACAGCGACGGGGATGTCCTTCTCCATGCCCTGATCGATGCGCTTCTCGGAGCCTGCGCCCTCGGAGATATAGGTACCCATTTCCCGCCTTCGGATCCCGCATGGAAAGATGCTGACAGCGCAGACCTTCTCCGGCGGGTTCTGGAGCTTACCCGGGAGGCGGGGTTTCTGCCGGTGAATATAGACTGTACGGTTATTCTTCAGGAGATCAGACTGGCTCCCTTCAGGGAGGAAATCCGGAAAAACCTGGCCGCTCTTCTTGAGATTCCCCTGGACCGGGTATCGGTAAAAGCCAAAACAAAAGAAGGGGTCGATGCAGTGGGGCGCGGCGAAGCGATCGAAGCCATGGCTTCCGTTCTCATGAGCAGCGCGGACCCCTCCGTCTGGGTATGATGAACATCGACGGCGAATCCGGCTGGGACCGCTTTATATCAACCATTGCCCAGGAAGTAGGCGGAGCGCCAATCCCTTCGGTTACCTCCATTGCGGATGAAGAAGGCAAAGAGGATAATCAAAACCTGCCCTACCGCGTTCTGGCAAGCACCATTATCAGCCTCAGAACCAAAGATGCCGTTACCCTCGACGCTTCAATGCGTCTTTTCAAAACCGCGCCCGACATGAAGAGTCTCGCGGCCCTCGGAGAAGAGACCATTGCCGATCTTATCTATCCTGCAGGTTTCTACCGCGTAAAGGCGGGTCAGCTCAGAAAAATAGCGGAGATGCTGAAAGATAAAGGAGTTCCGGCCGACAGGGAAAAGCTTCTGGAACTTCCGGGCGTAGGAAGGAAGACCGCCAATCTGGTACTCGGCCTTGCCTTCGGAATTCCCGCAATCTGCGTGGACATCCACGTACACAGGATATCCAACCGTCTCGGACTTATCAGCACCCGAACTCCTGAAGAAAGCGAAAAAGCCCTTGAGCAGATTCTTCCCTCGCGGTTCTGGATCGGCATCAACACCCTTCTGGTTGCCTTCGGTCAGCAGGTATGCACCCCCGTAAGCCCCTGGTGTTCGCGCTGCCCCTTTGCGGAAAAATGTCCCCGGATCGATGTCGGAAGATCCCGCTGATCAGGCCTCTTTGGGCAGGAAAACCACCTGTGTCGGATAGGCAAACTCGATCCCCATCTCCTCGAAGGCTTCGGCAATCCTCAGATTAATCTCCTGCTGAATATCCATATAGAGCGCATAGTCGGCACTTCCGACGTAGTAAACCGTCTCGAATTTCAGGGCGTAGTCGCCGAAACTCTTGAAGTGACACCGGTCAAAGGTGACATTCTCCATAGCCTCGATAATAGTACGGATACGCCCGGTAATCTCCTCAAGCATCTTCCGGGGAGTCTGATAGGTTACCCCGATCTCGAAAACTACCCTCCGCCGTTCCATCCGCTTGTAGTTGTGAATTTTTGAGCCCGTCAGGTCGGAATTGGCGATGATAAGCTGCTCGCCTCCGATTGCCCGGACTCTTGTGGTCTTTATGCCGATTTTTTCAACCCCGCCCATTTTATCGCCGAAGATGATAAAATCGCCCACCTCGAAGGGCCGGTCAAAAAGAATGACAAAGTAATTGAACAGATCGCCAAGAATACCCTGGGCCGCTATCGCGACGGCGATTCCGGAAACTCCCAGGCCGGCGATTACCGCCGAGATATCCAGCCCCAGATTGCCGAGAAAAAAGAGGGAACCGATCAGCCAGATAAGCAGATGGATAAGGGTCTTCAGCGGCCGGTAACGACGGACCAGTTCCGCATCCCTGCTGCCCTCTTCCTGCTTCTCCTCCCACCGTGCCAGACCCCTGTCTATAAGCACGATTACACCCTTTACCAGGGTAAGCACGGCTATGAGGCTTACAAACGCGTAGACGACCTTCTCAACGGTTTCGCTGAGATTGAGGCGGATAAGCGCCGTATAGGCGGCGGCAAGCAGTAAAAGAGGCAGGAACCGGTCCGCCCAGTGAAGCTTTGAGCGCCTCCTGACCACGGCCCTGACCACCAGCATCAGCAGCAATCCGCCGAGAAAGATGGCCAGGGAGAGAAGCCAGGATCTGAAAGTATTACCGAAAAAAACCGTATTAAATAATTGTGTATCCATACAGATATGGTAATGGATCCCGCTCCGGAACGCTACCAGGCGTAGCGCAGACGATGCCGGAAATAGAGAAAACTCGGCGAGTGCATGTGAATACTCAGAAGTTCACTCTCCGGATGGCGGGTGGAGGTGAAGGGCTCCATACCGTTTCCGAGCCCCACCGCAGCGGCTCCGATGTAGAGACAGCTGTAGTTCAGGGTCAGCTCATCCAGAAGGGCATCCTGCATGAGCACATGGCAGTAGGAGGGGGACTCCACAAGGGCACGCTCCATCCCCATAATCCGCAGGACCGCAAGAAGCGCTGCACTGTCGGTCTCATTGCCTTTCCCCGTAAGAATGACAGGAGCCTCAGTTCCTTTCCGGGTTTCGAATTCTCTTCTTATGGTATCCGAATCCGCCACGGCTTCTCCGGCATCGGCATAGGGTCCGACAACATAGAACGGCCGTCCGAAGTTTTCTCTTACAGGCTTTTCGCCCGCGGGGCTCGTATGGAGCATGACCGGCTGACTGTCAAAAAGGGTATCCTGATACCGTATATCGGTGCCGTCGAGACTGCAGACCACAAGCCAGGGAGCCGCCGGTTTTCCGGCCTTCACCCGTGCATCTTCCAG
>NPIE01000311.1_pt1 | contig 52227 bp, 52 predicted proteins | sample 8637661 | NCBI WGS metagenome assembly NPIE01 (sample SAMN07420842, study PRJNA396082) | bioreactor metagenome | isolation source: sample BA12 brine-fed electro-methanogenic bioreactor BA | place: Japan: Kochi | collected 2016-12-09 | reverse complement strand
GAGATGTTAAATGAATTCTGTAAGAACAAGTTTGAGTGATATCTCCTTTTATTGGTAGTACAAAAAAAATAAAAAAAGGAGAAAAAGATGAAAAAGTTATGCTTTATTACGATAATAATAATTATTTCGATTGGATTGTTTGCAGACACAGTTACATGTACATTCACAGTAACAGGAGGTGATGGCGAAGAATTTAGCTATGGAAAAGTGATGTATAGCGTTATTACAAATACTTATTACTATGACACAGAAACATTAGTTTTACCAAACAATGATTATTCTTGGTCTATTTCACATTCTTGGGATCCCAATGCAGTACCCCCACTAGTAGATGTAGTTGGATGGGTTCTTATCAGAGAATCAACATCTACGATATATGAAAGGGAGTTAAGCAGCCATTGTATTGTTGTCAATATTCCAAGTCTTGAATTACCCCCAGAAGAAAACAACGATTAATATTAGTCATATACGGGCTGATTTGAATCAGCCCGTATATCATGCTTGTAGGAGAAACTATGAGAATTATATTTTACACTTTTTTATTAATATTATATCTGCCGCTTCATTCCGAAGTTAACATCACGCCTATTTCTCATTTCGCCCAAGCTCAACATTATGCTTTTGATGCGATTAGAATTTCTGATTCAATACTCATTTGCAAGTCAAATACCGGTATCGATATATATTCAATTTCCACGTCATCAGATATACATTTGGAAAGCCATACAGACATACCAAATCCTCTTTATTTCGAAATTCATGATAATTTTGTTTATGTTTCTTCCTGGTCGAAAGACCATCAACAAAGAATATTTTCACAGATAGATATATCTGATATTTGCGAACCTGAGATAATTCAACAACTCAGTTTTAATACTGATGAAAGAATTAGCACTTTCGCTATCTTTAACTCAGATGTACTATTTATGTATGAAACATGTACAAATGAATCGACGAATATTCACATTTACAATTTACCAAGTTTAGATTATGCAGGAGTTGTAACTAATATGAATATTTTAGGTAGACTTAACGAAAGCATTGGATATAGTTTCGGAGAATCACTTGAAAATGATCTGTTATTGTGGGATGTAACAGATCCATTCCAAATAGAATTTTTCCAGGAAATCGATATGAGTTCATATCATGAAATTGGATATTGTCCTTTTGAATTTATAGTTTTTAGTGATTCCTTGTTGGCTGCTTCTGGTCAAACAGGTGTTTCTTTTTGGAATGTAAGTGATTTTGATAATTGGATATACATTAATAATATGGATTATCCTGACGGTTTTAATGAAAACACGTTTGCCCCGATAAGTATTGATGAAGATTTAATGATAGTTTCAGATAATTATGGATTGTCATTATATGACATTGGCAACCTAAACAATATTATTTTTTTGGATGATGTCCCTTGTGAGGGTTCAAATTCGGGTTTGAATATGACATCATTCCAAATCCATAATGAATTCTTGTATGCAACTGGTTATAAAGATGGCGTTCATATTTTTAACTATGATGATTTGTCAATTTCTCATTTTGATGATTATTGTGATACACCGACTTTTAATTATATATTACTTCAAAATAGTCTTCTTATTGCATGTAGTTTTGAACATGGTGTTTATTTTTACAATTGTGATAATCCTGAATTTCCGGAACTTATTTCAGAATATTTACCTTATGATTGTATAATAGATATTCACGATCAATATAATAAATTAGCTGTTGTATTTTTAGACAATAACAGTCTATATTTTGATTTATATGATGTGACAGATTCTAATAATATAACTTTAATATCAACTTATCCATTAGAGTTTTATGAAATTATTGTTTCAGCTAACGAAGATTGGGATGATATAATTCTACAAAATGTGAATTATAGTAATCAATCGTTTAGAAGAGTTTCGGTTGATCAATCAGGTTCGTTAGAAACCATTTATAGTTACGATCTACCAGAAAGAAGTTTTGATATATATAATAACATCGGGTATTATTTGGAATATATAAACAATAATCCGAATGTCATTATAATTGATGATTTAAATTCCAACTATCCAGAAGTTATAGCCACTATGGAAATAGATAACAATAATCAGGATTTAACATTTACTCTCAATGATAATCTTCTGCAATTCTATTCACCAACAGATAATATAATTTTTTTCTATGAAATTGTTAATTCAGCTACTCTCCAGTTTCTAGTTTCACTTTCAGAACCTACATATGGAACTGATGGAATAGTACTGGAAGAACATTATTTTGGAGTGAACGGGTATATGTCTCATGTTTATGATTTGAGTACTCCTTCAACGATTGTTTATCCAATCAATACTGAATATGCTTTTTATAATATATACAACATACGGAAGATGATAATTAATGACAATAATTATGCAGTTTTAAATAATCAAGGTTCTATGGAAATCTGGCAAGTTGATACTAGTTCTTCAAACAATGATAATCAAATTGTTTCTTTAGGGTCGAATTTAACAAATTTTCCCAATCCCTTCAATCCATCAACAGAGATCAGTTTTCAGATTTCAGAGGTCAGCGAATGGGAATCGGCAGAGATTATAATCTACAACATCAAAGGTCAAAAAGTGAAGACGCTCCCTGTCTCACCCTCGCAAAGTCACACATTCTCCCTCACCTGGGATGGCACCGACCGGAACAACCGGAAAGTCAGCAGCGGCGTTTATCTTTATCAATTGCACACAGACGGCAAACCGATAGCAAGCAGGAAGATGATGCTTTTGAAGTGATAAGCCTGTCATTCTGAGTATAATCCTTCATTTGCCTTTTTGCCTTTTAATGTTTCAGAAATAAAAAAAAGGGAAGCAGAAAACCTGCTTCCCTTTTTTATATTTCTCAGAAGATTTTTTTTAGTATCTTTTCTTTTCTTTAACGCGCGCTGCTTTACCTTTGGCTTTACGCAGATAGAACAATTTAGAGCGGCGAACCCTGCCGAATCTTACCACTTCGATCTTGTCGATATTGGGTGAATGCAGCGGGAAAATCCGCTCAACCGCCACACCATTGCTGATCTTTCTTACTGTGAAAGACTGGGAAATCTGTGCCCCTCTTCTCTGGATTACGATTCCCTGAAATATCTGAATTCTTTCTTTTGAACCTTCTTTGATCTTGTAGTGAACTTTGATCGTGTCTCCGACTCTGAATTCCGGAAGATCAGTTCGCATTTGTTCTTTTCCAATTTCATGAACTAAGTCCATTGTGTCCTCCTTTATTTGTCGGAAGTAAGCCTGTCCAAATAAATAGCTACGGCACTTCTTACTGCAAGGTGATTGTAATCGCCAATCCCTTTGATAGGTGCTAAGACGTGATCTGCATTCTGATGCACATTTTCAGCCAGTCCGTTTCCTGTTCCGAAAAGCAGTAAAACGGATTTATCAAGTTTGCGAAAATCTGCTTCATAGATCTGATGCTCAAGTTTCATAGCGGTTGTTGTGATAGTTAAACATGCTTCTTCCTGTGAATTTATAATTTTTTGAACGGATGAAATATCATTAGCATAATCGATAATGGAAAGCGCATTTACTCTATCGGGATTGTAACGATTTGCAATATCGGATTTCCAGAAATCAAGTATCCGTTCATACATCTGTTTTTGTGATTCCAGTGGATTGATGATAAAAAATTTTTTAACTCCAAAAGTGAGGCAGCTTCTGGAGATATCATGAATATCCAGATTGGTGATGGAAGTAGTTACAATTTCGCCGAATTTGTTGATTACAGGATAATGAACCAAACCAACATAAAGGTTATTCTTCATTATTTTTCAAAAGCTCCGGCCGGTTTTTGCGGGTGATTTCCAGTGCTTTTTCTCTGCGCCATTTCTCGATATTTTTGTGATGACCGGAAATTAGTACGTCAGGAACTTTAAAGCCCATAAAATCTGGCGGGCGCGTGTAATGCGGACAGCCCAGCAGTCCATTTTGATGCGAATCGGTTAAAGCCGAATCGATATCACCCAGAACTCCTTCTTGCAATCTGGACACGGCATCGATGAAAACCATGGCTGGAATTTCTCCACCGGAAAGCACATAATCTCCAATCGAGAATTCGAAATCTACAAAATTTTCCCGAATCCGCTGATCGATCTCTTTGTAATGTCCGCATAAAATTATAACTTCTTGCAGTTTGCTGAATTCAATGATCTCTGGTTGTTTCAGGAGCTTTCCCTGGGGTGTAAAATAGATCACAGGAACTTCGCGATTCTGTTTTGCTTGCATGATGGCTTCGTAGATCGGTTCCGGTTTCATCACCATTCCGGCACCGCCGCCGTAGGGGGAATCATCGCAGGTTTTGTGTTTATCATGAGCAAAATCGCGAATATCGATCAAATTTACTTCGATGGCATTCTGCTCGATGGCAATTCCCACCATGCTTTCCTGCAGGAAATTTTCGAACATTGCCGGGAAAAGCGTTAAAATATGTATTTTCATAAATCGATGAATTCCCTGATGTTTTTCAAGAAGATTTTATCTGCTTCCAGTTTTTCCAAATATTTATCCACCAGAGGAACCATGAAAAGTTTACCTTCCCGATTTTCGATTTCCAGAACCTCCTGAGCTCCATTGAAGAAGGAATCGATGACCTTACCGATACATTTTAGCTGCAAATAAACCTGCTTTCCCACATAAACGGGAAGATCATTTTTCTGGATCAGGCTGTCGATATCTTCTTGCGGCAGCATTACTTGTACATTCCCATCCAGAGCTGCTTCCTGCATGATCTCATCATCATCCAATTTGATATCATTTCTATCGTCGATATCCACTATCGACACATATCTCACTCTATGATCTGTAAAGAGCAAAAAAACATCTTTTAATTGAATCTTCTGGAAATTATTATAATCTCGATACGAGATATAACCTTTTTTATTAACAGAATTGCCAAGTTTACCAATGGCAATCAGGTCACTTATCAACATCTATTCGATAATTTCCAATACCGCTCTTTTTCCCTGCCTGGCGGAAACGGCATTCATGATCGTGCGGATTGCACTGGCAGTGCGTCCTTTTTTGCCGATGATCTTTCCGATATCGCTTTTGGAAGCGCGCAGTTCATAAATGGTAATCTTGTCTCCTGCCACTTCTTGAATATCGATAGCAGCAGGATCATCTACCAAAGCTTTAACGATGAATTCTATGAGTTCTTTCATAGTAAACTCCTATTCTTTCGTTTGCTCTTCTGGTTCTGGTTCTTCTTCTTTGACAGTTTCAGATTCTTTGTTCGGTTCTTCTACCTTTATTTCTTCATCCACTGTTTCAGCTTCTTCCTGCGAATTTTTTGATGTTTCTTCAGCGCTGATCTTCTCGATTTCTTCAGCTATATCATCTTTTTTCTCAACCGGTTTGTCTTCTGCTTTCACAGTTTCTTTTTTCTTCTTCTCTTCCGGTTTTTCTTCAGATTTCACCACGCCAAATCTGGATTCGTGAAATTTCTGCATTACACCTGCTTGTTTCAGCAGGGAATGAACTGTATCGGATGGCTGAGCTCCAACGCCAAGCCAATAGAGCGCTCTATCTGTGTCCACCTTCAGTGTGAGTGGTTCGGTTTTTGGATCATAATATCCAAGCGATTCGAGATAAGCACCATCTCTTTTTTTGCGAGAATCTAGAACCACAATTCTGTAAAAAGGCTTGTTTATCGAGCCCATTCTTTTAAGCCTAAGCTTTACCATTTCTACTCCTTATCATTTTCCAAGTATTATCTAAAAATAACAAAATGGATTAATTTTTTTTGCCTCTTTATCGTCAAGTATTTTTTAGTAAGTTGTACAGAATGAATAACTTATTTATATTCATTGATTTATAGACGTGATTGCTGATGGTTACTTTCATGAAAATTCTCTTTTCTAAAATGGCAGCATTCCGCCTTTTAGTGCTTTGGGATCATTAAATTTCTTCATCATCTTCTTCATTTGTTCAAATTGCTTGAGCAGACGATTAACTTCCTGGATGGAAGTGCCGCTGCCTTTGGCGATGCGTTGGCGGCGGCTGCCGTTTATAGTAAGTGGTTTTTCTCTTTCCCGGGGTGTCATGGAAAAAATGATCGCCTCGATATGTTTGATATCTTTTTCATCCACCTGTAAGTCTTTGAGAGCTTTGCTGCCCATTCCCGGAATCATGCCCAGCAATTGATCAAGGGGACCCATCTTCTGGATTTGCTGTAGCTGAGATAAAAAATCTGTAAAAGTGAACTGATTTTTTTGTAGTTTTTTTGCCAGTTTGTCCGCTTCTTCCTGAGTGATAGTTTCTTCCGCTTTTTCGATCAGGCTCAGCACATCTCCCATACCCAGAATGCGGCTGGCCATTCTATCAGGATGAAATTCTTCAAATTGAGAAACCTTCTCTCCGATTCCTACAAAAACCAGCGGTTTGCCAGTGACTGCTTTGATGGAAAGTGCTGCTCCACCACGCGCATCGCTGTCCATTTTTGTCAGGATAACGCCGTCGAACTCCAGTTGCTGATTGAATTCATTTGCCACAGTAACTGCATCCTGTCCGGTCATGGCATCTGCCACAAAAAAGATATAATCCGGTTTCAATAATTTCTTCAGATCGCGAAGCTCTTTCATCAGATTGTCATCGATATGAAGACGTCCGGCTGTATCGAAAATCAAAAGGTTAACTTTGGTTTGTTCTGTCTCTTTGAGTGCTTTCTTGGCAATTTTAATGACATTTTTACTTTTATCATCGGCAATCACAGGCAGATCGAGCTGTTTACCAAGAACCTGCAACTGATGAATTGCAGCGGGGCGATAGATATCACAGGCAATAAGAGCCGGATTTATAGTGTTGCTGCGGAATTTGGCAGCAAGTTTGGCACAAGTTGTGGTTTTTCCACTTCCCTGCAAACCTACCATCAGTATCTTATTTTTACGATTATCGTGCAATTTTATTTTGAAGTTCTGACTGCCCATCAATTCGATTAGTTGTTCATGTACGATTTTAACAACCTGATGACCGGGAGTGAGGCTTTTCATCACTTCTGTGCCCACTGCTTTGCGGCTTACTTCATTCACGAAATCTTTAACGATCTTGAAGTTTACATCTGCTTCCAGCAGGGCGCGACGCACTTCCCGCATGGAATCTTTGATATTCTGCTCGCTTAGCTTTCCCTGTCCTTTCAGTTTGCGGAAAATAGTGTCAAAACGTTCCGAGAGACTATTGAACATGAAGATCCTACTTTAAACTTTCGATTTTTTTCTGATAACCCTGGCTGCCAAAAATATATGAGCCTGCCACCAGAATGTTTACGCCTTTTGCAATAAGCTCTTTAGCATTTTTGTCATTCACTCCGCCATCAACCTCTATTTCCAGAGCGGGATTATAAATTTTGGCCCGGGCTGCCAATTTTTCAATTTTTTCATAAATCATTGGCAGGAAAGATTGACCGCCGAAACCGGGATTGACGCTCATTAAAAGAACAAAATCCAGATCGGGCAGAACGGGGAAGATGGTTTCCACCGGAGTTGCCGGATTTAAAGCGATGCCGGCTTTTGTTCCCAGATCTTTCAGAACATGCAATTGACGGTGAATATGAAAAACTGTTTCCTGATGAAAAGAAACAAAATCGATCTTCCATTTGCCGAGTTTTTCCAGATAATCTTCGGGATTCGTGACCATCAAATGAACATCGAGAGGAATGGATGCAATTTCATTTATCTGTTTTATGATCGGCATACCAAATGTGAGGTTGGGCACAAAATGTCCGTCCATCACATCCAGATGCAGAATATCTGCTCCTGCTTTCTGAATATCATTGATCTCTTTCTCCAGATTCATGAAATCCGCCGAAAGCAATGAAGGTGCAATTTTAATCATATTCTAACCTATTTATAACAATGATTTTAAAAATATCTGGTTTGATGGTTTTCTTTACCAACAAAAAAAACGATTTCTTTCAAATTTAGTTTGAGAACAGATTCTATATCTTTCTTGATTTGAGTTTTCCGCAAAATAAGTTCCTGCAGCCAAACACTATTGTAAACTGAAACAAAAAGGACTTGATTTTCCAATTTATGCAAATTAGTGCGCTCGGCCAGGAGTTTTCCCACAATCTTCTTCCAGCCGAAAGCCAGCGTCACAAAATCCTTTTTATCTTCGCCGGCAATTTTGTAAACCACGCTTTTCCAGGCATTGCCGGCATACATCAGATCCATCAGAGTTCAGTTGTCAGAATTATTCTTTGTAAGAAAACAGAGATAAACCCCACCAGGAAAGTACCGAAACTGCTACAATCGCCCAGTATGCTGTTCCCAGTGCATTGTAGGCATTGGGAAAGAACTCATCCAGATATACAGTGGCAAAAATCGCTGGTATTGCTGATAAAATTACCAATAGTAGTAAGCCAACAAATTTGATGCCACCTCTTTTATTGACTAATCTTACTGCAAAAATACCTAAAGCGATCAAAATGGCGGTTGCCAGAAGAATCAGCAAATTTGGCAGAAATGGCAGCTGAATTTTCCTGAGTGCAATTATGGGGCTGAAGACAGCAGCTATCACCAGCACAATACCGAAAACTTTGTGCACGAGAAGCAATGTTCTGGAATCGACTTCTTTTCTCTTCTGATGTTTTCGAATATACAGATAGACAAGTGCGAATACAATTGCAAAAAATGCCAGGTAAAAGAAAAATCCAAAGGTTGGATCATCGGAAGCCAGCAGACCTAGCGCACCGAATACTAATAAAAGAATTATCCAACCGATTATGTTTATGATCTTCTTCAAGGTTTACCTCCCTCTGTTCTTATTTACTCCTTTTCAATGTTCACTTTAATAGTAGTCTTGATATCGGAAGTGAATTGAATTTCCACATCAAAACTGCCGATTTCTTTGAGATGCTTATCCATATTTATGAATGATCTGTGAACTTCGATCTCCTTTTCTGCTAATGCGTTGGCAATATCAACTTCGGATACCGAGCCGAAAAGATGATCGTTCTCATCTGCTTTTCGTTCAAACTTGATCTGTTGTATTTCTTCGATCTGTTGAACTATCGCGTTGTATTTATTTTCCAAAGCCAATCTTTCTGCTTCTGCCTGTTTTTTGATGGCTTCTACTTTGGAAAGATTGTATTGTGTAGCCACAATGGCCAGGTTTTTGGGCAGAAGATAGTTTCTGGCATAACCGTCTGCCACCTCTACCACAGCTCCTGCTTCACCTAGCTTGTTTACATCCTTAGCTAGTATGACTTTCATCTATGTCCTCCATATTATTAATTTTTCTAAAATCAAACCACACGTCTAATAAGCCGATCAAAGCTATAAGACTGAGAATAAAATAATTAAATACCATTGAAATGATCAACAAAAAAAGTAAAATTTTTGATTTTTTGAAGAAATTTCCCCAAAAGAAATCTAAAATTGATATTCCCTGAATCAAAAACAATGGTGCTAAAATTGCCAGTGCATTAATACCGAGTTCTCGTGAATTCGGAATGAGAAATAAAATCAGCGCTGCAAGTAGAAAATAAATGGTTTCAAATGGCATTCTGATAGATTTATGCTGCCATTTGAACTCATTGCTGCGAGAAACCAGCAACGTTCCCAGATAGAGCCCAAGAGCAATAGTAACTGCCCAGATGCCGATGTAATATCTCGTGAAGATCTGTTGAGAAAGTTCCACAAACTGCTGTGCTATTTCTGTTTGTTGCGGATTATTTTGGAAAGAAGATTCCAAAATCTGCCGATATACCGCTGCAGCTCGATTTACATTTTCTGCAATCTGTGCTCCCAGAAGCATCTGCCTTAGGGCTGCGTAAAAAACATTAAATATGTAAGCAGAAAGGAAAGCAATCTGGTAATTTCCAGTTTTTCTAAAAACATAGAAGTAAATGAAAACCGCAATTGCAATTCCCAAGATGATGTCGGAAAATGTAACTATTTCAACGATTCCGATAATCAGCATCAAGGCAGATGCAAAAAGCATTGCAAAGAGAAATCTGCTGATATGTTCCCGGTATTTGCCACCGTATGCAAGTGTAAAGATCATTCCTCCAAAAGGAGAAATTGCGGCGATGAAGGCTGCTATAATGGCAACAACATACATCGGTATTTTTCGAATTACTTGTGTTTATCTGTAAAAGGAAGAAGCGCCATCTGACGTGCTTTCTTGATTTCTACAGAAAGTTTTTTCTGATGTTTGGCGCAAGTTCCGGTGAAGCGTCGGGGAGATATCTTACCATTTTCTGCAACGAATCTTCTCAATAATCCTGCGTCTTTATAATCGATTACGGCTTCCTTGTTTTTGCAGAAGAAGCAGAAACGTTTTTTGAAGAAGACTTTTTTCTTGGGTACAAAACGGCTTTTCCGAGTTGGTCGTACCGGTCTGTCAGAATGTCTATCAAAATGTCTGTCAGATTTTTTAACCACTTCTACTTCTTTTTTTTCGGTTTTTTCTGTTTCCACTTTTTCTTCTACTTTTTCATCTTTTCTGGTTTCTTTTATTTCTTCCATTTTTTTCTCCTGAATATAACTCTTTTATGCTTAGAATGGAACATCATCATCTGTCATGGTGGCTTCATTGTTAACAGAATTGTTATCATCTGGCGAGCTGGCGTCATCTGAATCTGTACTTGGTTTATAACTCTCGCCGCCGGAATCCGATTTTTCTAAGAAAGAGACTTTATAGGCTACGACTTCCGTAGCTTTTCGATTTTGATTATTGGAATCTACATAAGAATGTGTTCGCAGATATCCTTCCACCAGGACAGGACTACCTTTGTGAAGATATTCTGCACATTGTTCTCCGCGTTTACTCCAGACTGTTACATCTATGTAGCTGGTATCCTGCTGCCATTCGCCGTCTTTTTGATAGTTGCGATCGAAAGCTAAAGATAATTTTGCCACCGGCGTTCCGTTTGGAATATAGCGCAAATCCACATCTCGGGTTAAACGTCCGCTAAGGATAACGGTATTGATTCTGGGAAATCTTAGTTCGCTCATCGTACCTCCTGTTATTTCACTAAAATGTTGTGTCTCAGAACATTTTCGTTGAGTTTTAAAAAACGATCGAGATCATTGATTTTGATGGGATCAAAAGTGTAGTAATTTACGAAATAATAGCCTTCTTTGATATCTTTAACCGGATAGGCGAAGGTTTTTTTGCCCCAATCATCAGTGTTTAAAATATCGCCGCCGTTATCTTTAATGTAAGATAGAATTGATTCATTTAGCTGCTTGGCGCCTTCATCTTTCACAGATGGTGAAACAATGAACATACTTTCGTATTTTTTCAGCATTTTTCCTCCTTTGGTCTTGTGATTCACAAGCAACGCTGCCTGTTCTACTGATCCTGAGAGTCCTGTATTTTCTCAGAATAGGATTTTTTTATTTTACTATATAAGACGACCATTTGGTCGAAATCTTTGTTTATATATTCTTTTAAAAGATCTTCTGCAAAATCTAAAACGATCTGCATTATCCTATTTTCTTGTTCAGAAAAATCGGAAAGAACATAATCGGCTAATTTTTCCTGATCCGGTGAACCTACTCCGATTCTCATTCGCTTGAAGTTATCTGTACCGAGAGCATCTCCAATCGATTTAAGACCGTTGTGTCCGCCAAAGCCGCCTTGCTGCCGCAATCTTATCTCTCCCACAGGAAGATAAATATCATCGACAATTACCAGGATGTCCTCTATTCTGTTTGTCGTGAGCACTGATGTGACGGCGGCTCCACTTCTATTCATAAATGTTTTGGGTTTAATGATGATCAGATCTTGCAGTTTTAGATAATCGTATTTCGATTTGTGCTTGAAATCGACATCTTGACTTTCAGCAAATCGATCAACAACCAGAAATCCCAGATTATGCCGATTATCTTGATAGCGGTTCCCGGGATTTCCCAACCCAACGATCAATCTCATTATGTAGTTTCTTCATCAGATTCTACTGGTTCGGAAGTTCCTTCATCCGTATCTTCATCTGCTTCACCGACAACTTTTTCTTCACCTTCTTCAGCCTCTAATGGTTCAATGTGCATCTTTGGTTCTTTGACTGAAACTAAAGTGGTGGTGTCAGCCATTGTGGTAGTGATATTTTCGGGAAGTGTAATCTCAGAAAAGTGTAAAGCTTCGCCCACTCCGATATTGGAAATATCAACTTCGATTTCTTCCGGCAGGTCCTTTGGTAAGCAGGAAATTTCTATAGTTCGGAGCAGATATTCCACCACACCGCCTTCTTTAGATCCTTTGGCTACACCCACAAAATTGAAGGGAATTTCCAGAGTTATCGGTTTACCTTTGTGAAGCTCTACAAAATCGATATGAACAAATTCTCTGGTAACAGGATGAATCTGTTTATCTTTAATAAAAGTCGGATATTCTTCTCCATCTATCTCGATATCGAAAATGGCAACATTGCCGATGGTTTTTCGATAACCTTTTTGGAAATCAATTTTATCGATAAGAATGTTTTTACCTTCTTTTCCTCCGCCATAGACTACGGCTGGAATGAAACCTTCTTTTCGATAACGATTAAGATCTGACCTTTTTTCGATTTTTCTTGTTTTTGCTTTGATTGCTACGTGCATTTATCCTCCGTTGTAATCATACGCTGTCATTGCTTTTTATGCAGCGTCCAAGTAATCTATCTAAATAAGATACTCAGTGACTCTTCTATGTGTATTTTTTTGATGGCGGTTGCCAAAAGTTCAGCTATGGAAAGCTGAATGATTTTTTTGCATTTCTGCTTTTCCGGTGAAAGAGGTACTGAATTTGTGATAAACACTTTTTCGATCGGTGCATTTTCCAGATTCTGAATTGCGTTTCCGGATAGAATGCCATGGGCACATGCTGCGTAGACCTTTTGGGCTCCATTGGCAATAAGCGCTTTGGACATCTTACATAAACTGCCGGCTGTATCGATGATATCATCGAATAAAATGGCAATCTTACCTTCCACATCTCCAATGATATTCATAATTTCAGCTTTATCATCATTACCGGTTCTTCGTTTATCGCCAATCGCCAGACCAAGATCCAATTTGGCAGCCAAGGCTCTTGCTCTTGCTGTTCCACCTGTATCCGGTGAGACGATTATGGCATTGGAAAGATCAATATTTGCTGTGAAATATCTCACGAAAATAGGTTGTGAGTTCAGATGATCTACCGGAACATTGAAGAAACCCTGAATTTGATCGGAATGCAAATCCATAGTTATGATCCGATCAGCGCCAGCTACACTTAAAAGATCCGCAACTAATTTGGCGGTTATGGGAACGCGCGGCTGATCTTTTTTATCGGATCTGGCATATCCAAACATGGGAATGACGCAATTAACGCGTTGAGCAGAAGCTCTTTTTAGAGCATCGATCATAATCAAAAGTTCCATCAAGTTATCATTAACAGGATAACATGTGGGCTGAATTATGAACGTATCTGCCCCCCTCACGTTTTCATTGATCTTTACGAATGTGTTATCATTGGAAAATTTGAAAACTTCTGCTTCACCCAGCGGTATGCCGGCATATTTGGCAACTTCTTTTGCCAATTCTATATTGGCATTTCCGGTAAATACTTTGAACCTGGAAAACATCGATTATTCTTCAGTTTCTTCTTTTGGCTCTTCCGGTTTTTCTGCATTGGAAAGTGCTTCTTGTAATACTTCTTTGTACTTTTCAATGATGATCTTCTCAATCATGTTGCGTGTTTCAGTATTGATGGGATGGGCAATATCACGATATTCGCCTGTACTCACACGGCGGCTTGGCATTGCCACGAAAAGACCGTTTTCGCCTTCGATAACTTTGATGTTCCTGATAATGAAAGCGTCATCAATAACGATATTGACGAAGGCTTTCAACTGATTGCTTTCTCTGATAAATACTTTTACATCTGTAATGTTCATTTTGTTCTCCTTTTTATGGTTTTAGTGATGCAATTCCAATATTTTTTCTTTGAAAAATGTTTTGAGAATTCTGCTGCTATTTGCCTTTCCGCACAAAAGCCGATAACTGTAGCTCCGCTGCCGGATAGGATTGCATTTGTAGCACCATTCTCTTTCATGTAGGTTATGATTTCTCCAATTTCAGAATATTTTTCTATTATCCCGGATTCCAATTGATTATAGTAGTATTTTGGTTCTTTTGTTTCGATTAATCTCTTCCAATTAGTATTTTGTGAAGTTAATTTCACCATACGATAAGCTTCTTTGCTGGAGATTTGAAAGCCTGGATTAACCAGAAGAATATGATCAATTTCGATATCATCCAACGGCGAAATGTATTCACCTCTTCCTTCTCCCAATGCTGTACCGCCGGTTAAAAAGAAATTTATATCACTGCCAAAATGGGCAGCGATCTGATGCATTTCACTTCTGCTTAACTCTAAATTCCATAATTGGTTCAGAGCATGAATCGTGGCAGCGGCATTACTGCTTCCACCTCCCAATCCTGCTGCAATTGGAATTCTTTTCTGCAATTCTATTTCAACACCATCTTTCACATTATATTTATCCTGTATAAAGATCGCGACTTTATAAATCAAATTCTTTTCTACACTTACAAAGTCCGTGTCTGACAAAATCTGAATGGTGCCTTTTTTTGTCAAAGTAAAATTTAAAAGGTCATAAATCCCTATTTCAGAGAAAATTGTCCTGATCTTATGGAAACCGTCCTTACGCTTGGCTATAACCTCAAGAAACAGGTTTATTTTTGCGGAAGATCGAAGCTCGATTTTTCTTTTTTTGATCTTTTCCATAATAATAGTAATAATAGTAATGATATTCGCTGCTGCTGTAATAACTTTGAGGTACTATGCCATTGATAACGGCTCCGGCAATATCCACACCGATGTTTTCCAGAAGCTCTTTTGCCCGTTTTATTACCAGTTTATCTGCCTGTGCTATTCGCACAACAAGGAACATGGCATCGACTTTTTTGGAAAGGATCATGGCATCAGTAACAGCAATTACCGGAGGTGCGTCGAATAGAATGTAATCGTATTTCTGCTTGAGTATATGAATGGCTTCGTCCATTCTGCCGGAAGCCAATAACTCAGAAGGATTGGGCGGAATATAACCGCTTGTCAAAATATCCAGATTGGGAACAGAACATTTTTTGATGTAAGTTTCCAGCTTGGCTGATTTATCTACCAGAAAATCACTTATACCATTTTCTTTGGGAATGTGGAACATGCTGTGAATACGAGGACGTCTTAAATCCAAGTCAACTAAAATAACCTTGGCATCCATTTGGGAAAGAGTTGTTGCCAGATTTGTATGGATAGTAGTTTTTCCCACTTTGGGACCGGAGCTGGTAACCAGAAGGCACATTGATTCGCCTTCCTTCTTTTTGGCCACCAGATTTGTCCGCAGTATTCTGAAAGCTTCAGCTGGTGAAGATTTTGGAGAATAATTGCTTACAATTTTGGAATCCATCTGCTGAAGTGTCATTTCCAGGGTTTTCTTTTCTTCACCTTTGGCAGTTTTCAATAATTTTTCAATATCTTCAAAATCACCTTCTGAAGTTTGAATTATGGGAATCGTGCCTAAAATGGGCAGAGCAACATATCTGCGGACGTCATCAAAATTTCTGATCTTGGAGTCCAGAGAATGCAGAAGCAGAGCCAATCCGATACCCAAGCCTAAACCGAGTACGATGCCGATTAGAAGATTCATCTTAATATTTGGTTTAATAGGATTTTGAGGATCGATAGCTTCTTCCACCAGTCTGATACTTCCGACTTTTGACTGTTCAACAATTTTGGCTTCTTCATATTTCTCGATCAGCATTGTATAAGTTTTTTCATTGATTCTGAAACTACGTTCCAAGCGGGCTAATTCGATTTCTGTATCTGGTAGAAGCGACATTCTCTGATTATACACTTCCACTGCATTTCGCAAACTAAAAACTTTTGCTTCATTAATATTTAATTGAATTTCCGCAGCGGAAATTTTATCTATCAGAGAAGCACGATATTGCAGAGGATCTGCCGATCCTGTATTAACGGAGCTTATTCTTTGAATTTCATCATTTAATCGCTTTTTGGCGCTTTCGATGGATTTATTCAAAGAAACAAGTTCAGGATGATCGGGAGAGTACTCCAGGCGCGTTAAAAGATTAACATATTGGGTTTGATTAGCTACGATTTCTTTTTTCAATTGTTCGAGTAAAGGAGAAGTAAGAACCGTATTTACATCCAGTAGAAATGTGTCTTGTTGGGAAAGTTCACCACGTAAATATGCTACATGCTTTTTAGAAACTTCCAGCTCTGTTTCTGCCGAAGATAAAAGGGCAGAAAGTTCGGCAGATTGCTCGATTAATTTCTCTGTTTCCTGAGTCAGCATGGAGATTCCATGATCAATCTTAAATAGTCTCAGTTCTTCTTCCGAGGCCATAAGTTGACGTTCATTGTCTTCCAGTTGTTCTGCCAGAAATTCTCGAGTACTTCTAAATTCCAGACGGGCATAATTTGTATCCTGCTGCATCAGAGCATGAGCAGCAGCATTTGCCATAGCTTTTGCTTCCGCACTGCTGGTGGATTCAAAGTTGATAATCATAATATCTGTTTCACGTTCGGTATCTACAGATAGATTCTTTTTAATATATTCAACTGGCGAGCCTTCTTCTAACTGACTGATGGGGAATGTATCATAATCCTTATCACGTTTCAGGTTCTGATGCATCAATTCTATGACGGGATAGCTCTTGAGGATTTGAATGTTATTATTGATGGAGGAAGCTTTGTTGCTGAAGCCTGTAAAAAGCAGATTATTGGTCATTTTTTCCTGCAATAAAACTTTGGAAGTTGCTTTATAGATCCTGTCGGCACGGGCCGTGTAGATAACCGTGACAAAAAATACTGCCAGAAAAACAAGCACAACCAGCCATTTGTAGGTAGATATTATCCTTATATAATCAGAAAGTTTTATTTCCTGTTCTTCAATGTTTTCGGCAAACTGGGTTAATTGTTGGTTTTGCATATTACCTCAATCTTATTTAATATTATTCACTGAAATATAAACTGACAAAATAACAGCTATCTGAGAAATCCAGGCAACTGCTTTGGTGAATGCATAATAGGCAGAGCCAGATACTATTACTGTGTCTCCAGGCTGCAATCTAGGTATTAATGTATAATCACCTTTATCGATGTATTCCTGAAGATTTACCCAAATCACTTTTTCTTCTTCTCCTTCCACTTGGCGAATAATTCTAATTTTGGTCATGTTTGCGTTTTCGGTGGGTCCGCCTGCCGAGGAGATCAAAGTGAGAAGGTCGGTGTCATCCGGAACAATGAACAATCCGGGTCTTCTTACTTGTCCCCAAACATAAGTTTTAATTTTTAAAAGTTCAGTTCCTTCCAAAGTTCCTGAATACATGTAAACTGAACCAGTGTTATAGCTTGTTGTAGTAGTGCTTTCCGTTTGTGCATTCAGACAGAAAACGGTAACCAATAATATCACTAAAAATAAATTTCTAATATTCACACAAATCTCCTTAAAAAAGTATCGCTAACAAAAATTTCTTGCATTCAGCGTCAAGATAATTATATTTCTGTATATTCTAAAAAGCATATCTTAACCCGATTCGGTTTGTATTGCCGATAACGTTTGTAATGAAAGCATAATCTAAGGTAATGCCGTAAAGTTTTACACTGAGGCCGGCAGAAAAATCATTATCATTCAATCCGAGACGAATTGCCAGCAAGTCATTATATTTATATTCCGCTCCATAATGGCTGCAGCGATCGTAGATGAAATCATGATCGTAGGCTAAGATGAATTCGGATTTGAGTGACTTGATCGGTTGATGCACTGCAACACCCAATTTAAAATTATCTTCGACTGCGTCCATATGATTGGACATTGTGTTCCAGGTTATCTTAGTTTTACCAATATCCTGATAATTCAAGCCAAAAGCCAGATCTCCCAGCCAGCTTCTGCCAACAATAACTGCCAGACTGGTTTTAAACAACAAAGAAGCATCAAATCCGATGCCGGTTCCTTTGTATTCGCCTATTTTTCGATTAATGAATTTGGTGCTGATGCCGAAATTGAAATCTACCGGAAGTTCCAGAAAAAGCCAGCCCAGATAAAGATCTTTATGCAGATGCTTGGCAAAAGCAATTTGCACAAGATCATCAGTACTTTTGATCATATCATCGGGTTGTCCGGGTAGATTGAATTCCAAGAATGAACTTCTGAAATCCACGTTGTAAATAAGATGCTCTTCCAGGAAAACAGGAATATCGTCGATTGAAAGCCGTGTCCAATTGATACCGATCGTTACATCATTAGGAAGAGGTTTGCAGAAATTTAGATTATCATAAGCTGCCAGATTCTGATACAAAAACGAATGACTTAATCCCAGCTCGGATTTTCTGATCTGAGCCAAACCTGCCGCATTCCAATAAATGGCAGAATTGTCATCTGCCACTGCTGAATAAGCGCCACCCATACCCAATGCTCTCACACCGTTTCCTATCAGCATGAAATCACCAGCATAATAGCCGGCAAAAAGCTGAGAGCTAAAATACAAAATTATACTCAATATTCCGATTATCTTTTTCATAATTATTTTAAAATTGCCATCTTTTGTGTTTTTTCAATTTTCTTATTATCTTTTGTGGCTGTTATGCGGTAAAAATAAACTCCGTTTGCCAATAGACGTCCTTTGTTATCACGGCAATCCCAGCCAATATCGTCACGCGGGAATTCATGATATCCCACTGCGTTTGGCAGGTTTTTAAAAGTTTTAACCAACCTGCCGCTGACAGTGTAAACATCTATTTGAACATTATCTGCATCATCTGTGAGAACGTAGGTGAATCTGGTTCTGCCTTCATTTTGAGGATAGATAGTATTGGATTTTACCGGATTGGGATAATTGGCGAAATTAATAATTCCGAATTTGGCGTTCACCGAAAAATCAAAAACCATATTTTTGGGATTTCCGTTAACATCGTGGCAGATTAGAGTGAGGGAATAATCACCTTTGGCAAGATTTGGCAGTTGATATTTTATGGGTATTTCGGTCAGTTTTCCATATAATGCAGCCAGGCTGAAGTTGTTCTCATTGATCGGTGTGGCCGTTGTGCCATCAAATAGAGTAAGTGAGACTTTTCTATCAAAGATATCGATACCGTTATCGTCGTATAGTATGTAAGAAATAATTCCATCTTTGGCAATATAGCCAACTTCAATCAGATCAGGATTATTTAATGAGGCATAACTTTGAGTAAGTTCCTGATCTTCCACATTTACTTCTACAAAGGGAATAGTTGTATCGTCATTGTATAAAAGCGCATAAGTTCCAATTCTATCGACTTCCACCTGAACACTGTTATCCGATGTGCTCAATTCACCAAATACAGTAATCCATTTGTGATAATTCTCTTCCCATCTGTAAATTTGGAATCTATTGTTCTGTGCCAAAGCTTGGGTATGGGCATCTTCTCCGTTGTATTTAAATAGGATAGTCATCTTGCCGTCATTCACAAAACAGCCTGTGGAATCTGATAAAATGTCTTCGCTTAAAGTTCCAATTTCATAAATTTTCGTTACATAATTATGTGACAAATCGTCATCAGCCAGGCGAACCGGCTCCACATCGGGTTGATTCAAAGGTTCGGTGTAAGAATGCTGGTTAATGTAGATGATCGGTTCCAAGTCGGCAATTTCGGAAGAGAAGCTGCTTTGCAGGTTGCCGTCCAGAGAGTAAGTGATCATATCGGGATCGTCGATTTTATACATATTCATCTGGTAGGTGTCGGAAAGCATCATATTATTGGAAAGTGTGAGTTCGGCAAATGATTCTCCAAATTGGTTGATGATACCAAAAAAACGTGCGTAATCGTTCAATAAAGGTAGTGTAACATAGACCCAGCATCCTTGTGATACTTGCAGAGGTTCCACATCTTGCATGGCAAGCAGTGTATAACTATCCAGTGCATCATAAACCCTTAAAACAAAACCTGGTGCATCGGTTTCTCCGATATTCCGCATGAATAATTTTACAGCAGGCTGATTTTCATATTCTGCCAGTTGAATAGACTCCAGCCACAGATCGGGTCCGGCAATGATGATCTCATAATTATCTGTTATAGTAGAATCTCCGATTGCATCGAAAATTGTGAATTTAAAGTCAATATCTTTTCCCGGCAGATGAGGTGGAAGATGCTGATTTAATTGATAATAATTGTTTTCTATATTTACCATATTCAGAGAATAACTCTCATCGTTGGAATGTCCATAAAACACAACATGATCTATTCCATCCTCATCAAAGAAATCCGCTCCGATCATGATTTCATCATATTGGGTGGGAACTTCCGGAGTAATGGTTAAGTTGGAAAGCACCGCTTGTCCAAGAGAATAATCATCCATTCCAATGACAGATTTCTCATTTCCATGTGCAAAAAGCTTCACAGTCTGATTTGTGATGCCGCTGTATTGACTGGGAATAACGAAACTTCCTTCGATAAAACCGCCCACGTTGGGAATATTGAACGGATAATACAGGTTGAGAGGAATCTGAATATCATTTTCATCATAAATGATAAATTTGCCGGATTCTATCTCATTGCCCACATAAGCAGAAAAATGCAATGTGTCACCCACTGCCAGGTTATGATCACTCAATTGTACATCGACAGTTTCGGTGGGAATATGAATATTGATGAAAGGATCGCCCAATAGTGCACAGCCGCTGGTTAGAGCATTTCCAATGGCTCCATTTCCATAAGCTGCATAGAACTGAGCTTTAGTGAAATCTACGATTTGTCCAATATTGGACATATTCAAACCGAAGAGTGCCTGATTGATCTTCATGGCAAAATACTCATCTGCTTGTTCATAGCCGTAACCGGTAAAACCGATATGACCGATAGCGCCTTTGCCGGCAGTTAGAATGAGTTCTTCTCCTATGGAAGAAGAGCCGGCAAAATTGAAAGCAGAACCATAACAGGACATGCTGGAAACAAGCGGATAATTATCATTGTTGAAAGTGTTTATGTCATATTTGTTTAAAAGATTGTAATCCGCCCACACATAACCACCGCCATGACCCATAAACTGAACATAAACTGAGCCGCTGTTGATATTGCTGATAAGGCTGGTTGTATTGCCAAAATAGCCAGCCGGCAAATTCTGCACATTGCAATATACTCGTTTTACATGGAAGTTTTCCGGTATCCATGTTTTGCGAATATTTTCGCTCTGAATTGCAAAGAAAGAGCCTTCTCCGGGATTTCCCCCTGCTGCTAAAGTAACATTGCTGTGCCAGTAATCTTCGAAATTGTAATTATACTTGTAATGAGCAGATTTTTCCAAAACCTGTGCGATCTGGTTTTCCAACCAGACAGGAATGCGGCTGATGCTGACATCTGCAACCGGATCGTCTCCGACGATACAGGCCAGCCAGTTATCACTGGCAATGGCTCCGCGTGCTTCCACCCAGACGTTTTTAAAAGGAATAAGATTCATGTGTTTTACAGGACTGTTATCCCGTTCATCCGTAAGCCCGTCTCCCAGCAGCAAGACGTGTGAAAGATAGGGTTCGCTCCAGTTATTATAGGCATAACTCAAAAAATCGCGGATAGCTTCTGCAGATCGAATTCCACCGTTGAATTCATCAAAGATATCCTGCAGAGCAACTATTTTTAATACATGTCCTTCCGCTTCCCACATCTCTTTATATTGCAGTAAAGCTTCGTTTTTTATGAAATCCTGAATTGTGATGATGACATACTCTGCTGCATTCATGGGATCACGCAAATTTGACGGAAGATTGGGAACGATGCGCAAAGGAAACTTCTTCATATCTTCAGTGACAGCAATATACTCGGTAGAATCAAAATTTATACTGTCCTGAAAAGTAGCCGAATAAGGTGCCGCACCAGTTTCATTATCTGCTCTTATTAGAACATTCTCGAACTTGCTGCTACCCAGTTTGTAGATTGAAATATCCGGGTTGGAAAAATTGTTCAATTCAAATTCATAAACACCGGGAGTCGGATTGGGAGGACGGCTGAATCTAAGAAAATCCGTATCAGTTTTAAATTGCCGCCAATATGTCAGTTCCAGATAATCCAGCAGAACGCTGGAATTTTCTATATTTGGCAAACCGGGCAAGTTAACATAGAGAATGTTTTGTCCATGCATAAGATGTAGATTTGCCAACGGGTTATCGTTGTTATTCAAAAAGACTTCAGTCTGACCATACCATTCCTTAATATCGATCAAAGAGCTATTTATGTTAATTTGAGCTTTATGGTTGATACTCGAATAATTGTAGCGGTTATAAGTAAGGGAAAACAAACAAACTTCGGCTGTAAATCTGCGGCTGTTGGAATCCAGCGGATATTGGATATTAAAAGGATATGCTTTCAAACTGGGTGCCGTAATTTGATCCCAAAACCAGATATCTTCACGATAATAATTTGGGTTGTTTGAAGAATTGGGATACAGAGAGAATGTCCATTGAGCTACAAGAAGATCTTTAACGCTCTGTTCTTCAATACGTACAGTTTGTTTGAAAGCAGGAGGTTTGATCACGCTTGGACCCACAACATTCAAACCACCATTTTCAATTGCCATGCGGCTGCCGAAATACTCTTCCAAGGAGAGTGTGTAAACATTTTCCGCCGTGTAATCGTCATTATAGCCATCATCGCCAAAATGCCGATCACCAAAGAATTCGAGATAATCACCCGGATCAAATGAACCGTCTTCTTCTCCTACAAAGTTGATGGGAACAGGTCCGTATTCATCCCGTAATTCCAGATATCTGGGGTCTATTTCATTCCATTCGTAAGCCATTTCAAATTCCAGTGAAAAATCAGGATCGGCCAAGGCATCCGTCAATTGTTCAAAGGTTATTTTGTAGATGCCCTCCTCTCTAACGACGAATTGGATTTCATTGACCAGATCTCCGTCTCTGTTACTCGAATAAGTAGTTGAAGAAATTTCTCTGGGTTTGCGCCAATTCTGGGAAAAACGGTTGTTTAAAAAGAAATCGTCTCCCACAGATTCAATTTGGTTAGTTGTGCGGGAGTTGACAGATTTTCCGTTGTGTACGCCTACTATATCAATGCGAAAAGTTAACTCGGAAGTAACAGTAAGTTTGTTGTCTCGTTCCGAAAATTGAAAAGGATTGATCTTGAATCCGCAGAAAAATCTATCTCCAATAAAGGCAGAGTGCGTTTTTTCAAGAACCTGAGCGGGATAAATCTCTTTTAACTTTCTTGAATTGATGCGCTTATAAGAAAAATCATCCTCGTATTTTTCCATTGATTTCAACAAAGGCGGTACAGATATTTTTGCTTGATGTAAATCAATGATCTGCAGGTTCATATCCCCTTCGATGGGTAATCCTACTACTTCGGAGAAAAAAGGCAAAACATAAAGATCTGAATCATTTGTGTAGGCAGAACCTTCACAAACTAGGCGATTATAGATCGCCTGTTCTGTCTCGATTTCGATTATCTCATAATTCGGCAGCACAAATTTTACTACCAGATATTCTTCTTCCATTTCAACTACTTCAAATGTTTTTGCTGAAAGAAGAGAAGGTAATATGATTAATACTGCCAGGATCAATAGATTTTTAAGCATTAATACCCCACACCTTATAAACAAACCTCACAAAAATTTTTGCTGGCTTATTGACAAGTGTTTTTTTGGATTTAATCATTGTTGGCGAGTTAACTGCAACGGTTTTGAATAATTATGAAAACAGTTCAATTAGATATTTTCCAAGATCATTTGAAATAGAAACAAAGTTGATTTTTTACGGATCAATTCTCTATCTCCGCCAAAAATGTATTTCTGATGAACGATCTTTTTATTGATATCAAGAGCGATATGAACTGTGCCGACCGGTTTTTTTTGTGAACCGCCGGTCGGACCGGCAATACCGGTTACTGCTCCTGCTATATCCGAATTAAAGATTTGAGCACAATTTTGTGCCATTTCAATAGCTGTTTCTTCGCTGACGGCTCCGTGTTTTTTTAAAGTGCCGGCACTCACATGCAAGATATTTATCTTTGCTTCATCGGCATAGGAAGTGATACCACCCATAAAATAGAGAGATGCTCCGGAATAACGTGTAATAATCTCCTGGATCATGCCGCCGGTGCAGGATTCTGCCAGACTTAGAGTTAATCCCACCTGGGAAAGCTTTTCGTGCAGCTTGCGGGAAAATTTATCGAGATCATCTTCGGTTCGTATTTCCCTTTTTAAAGGTTTTGCATTCCAGCCTTTGATGTTGCCGTGCTTCACGTTTCCCTCTGGTGGCGTTTCCCGCAAGCTTTCTACATCTGTCCGTCCCAGATCGTCCCGTTCCATTATCTTCATATGAAGACCTTTATAACGCACCGTATCTCCACCCTTTAAAACCATGCGCTGCTTGAAGCAGGTCTCATCGTTCACCATTACATTGCCGCGCTTGATAGCAAAACTTACTTCTTTATAGGTTGGGATGGCTCCGGCTGCCTTAAGAGCCTGAAATAAATAGATGAAGCCGTTTTTATCGATCCAGAATTTCATGAGATTCTCTTTTAATAAGATTTTGCATAAATCACTCGCCGTGGACTATTCTTACCGCAACAAATACATTTTCCGGTTTCTTTTTCGGCGTTCAACGGAATACAGCGAATCGTAACCTTCAAGTCGTTTTTGAGAGTTTCTTCGCAAACCGGATCACCGCACCAGTGGCTGAGGGCAAAACCGCCATGAATCTCCGGATTCTCCGCATTTCGAGGAGTGAAGAATTTGTAAAACTCATCTTTATCATTGATTTTTTTCGTGTTCTCTTTTTGAAATTTAAGAGCTCTCTTATAGAGATTATTTTGAATTTCATCCAGAATTGAAGTCACTTTTTCCACGAACTCAGCAGTCTTCAATCCGGTCTTATCTTTAGGAGCTTTGTCACGGCGTCCCAGGAAAACAGAAGCGTTCTGCACATCGCGCGGTCCAATTTCCAATCGGATTGGAACGCCTTTCTTGATCCATTCCCAAAGTTTCTCGCCACCGCGTAAATCACGATCATCCACCTTGAACTGAATTTTTTTATCATGGTAGCGCAGAGGTTTGATCTGCTCGATCAGGTCAGAAACAAAATCCATCACCAGTTTTTGTTCTTCTTCATTTCTATAAATTGGCACGATAACGATGTGAGTCGGTGTGATGCGGGGAGGAAGAATGAGTCCGTTGTCATCGCTGTGAGTCATCACAAGTGCTCCGATCAGGCGAGTTGTCACTCCCCAGGAAGTCGTCCAGGCATATTCTTCAAAACCTTCGGCATTTTGAAATTTGATCTCGGAAGCCTTGGCGAATTTCTGTCCCAGAAAATGTGAAGTTCCTGCCTGCAGCGCTTTTTTATCCTGCATCATTGCTTCAAAAGTGAAAGTGGATTCAGCACCGGGAAATCTTTCCGATTCGGTTTTTTCACCTTCGATCACAGGCATCGCCAGATATTCCCGGGCAAAATCGGCATAAAGCTTAAGGATCATCATAGTCTCATCGATCGCTTCCTGCCGGGTGGCATGAACTGTGTGACCTTCCTGCCACAAAAATTCTGTAGTTCTCAGGAATAATCTCGTGCGTAATTCCCAGCGCACCACATTTGCCCATTGATTGATGAGCAGCGGCAGATCGCGATAGGAATTCACCCATTTGGAAAATGAAGCGCCGATAATTGTTTCGCTGGTGGGTCGTACGATAAGTTCTTCGGTAAGTTTGCCAGCAGGTTTCAAGCCGCCTTTGCCGTCATCTTCCAGGCGGGAATGGGTGACCACAGCGCATTCTTTGGCAAAGCCTTCCACGTGTTTTGCTTCTTTTTCAAAAAAACTTTTGGGAATGAACAGCGGGAAATAGGCGTTCACATGTCCTGTTTCTTTGAATTTATCGTCCAGTTCTCTTTGAATATTTTCCCAGATGGAATAGCCCCAGGGTTTGATGACCATGCAGCCCCGCACTTCGCTATTTTCTGCCATATCTGCCGCTTTCACCACCTGTTGATACCAGGCGGGATAATCTTCATTCCTGGTTGGCGTGATGGCTGTTTTTGCCTGCTGTACCATAAATTAACTCCAATTAAACCAAAATTTGTTCTAAACTTTTGGAAGGCGGTTCTTTGTCAAATCAAAAAAGGCTGAAAATAAGCTTCATGTGATTTGAAAAATTAAAACATTAATATTTTATTAAATTTCTTTTATAGTTACCTGAATGTTACTTTTTAGTCTTGGAAGGTCATTTTTGATGATTTGCCAAACTTCTTCTGCATCTACACCAAAGTAATTATGTGCTATAATATTTCTAAATCCTTTTATGTTATGCCAATCAACTTGATTAAATTTCATAATGAATTCGTCACTAAGTTTAACAACCATTTCGCCAATAACAATAAAATTCATTAGAACAGCATCGAAATTAGTTTCATTTGAAAAGAGATCATCAGCATTTGAAAAAGGTTGTGAATATTTTTGAATTTTATCAATCGCTTCTATTATCGATAAAAGGTTAAATCTATCTTTTTCAAACATAAATGGTTTCCTGTAAAATTTGGTTTCGAATGAATTTTTTTAAATACTTTTCTCTACACAGATCAACATTACGATTCAATTCTTTACTCAATTGATTTCTCAATTTTCTCTTTAATTCATGGAGATTATCTGTATCTTTTTTAAATTCAATTAAAATATCGATATCACTATTTTCGGTATCTAATCCTTTGGCAAATGAACCGAACAGTCCAATTTTCGTAAGATAGAAATTTTCTTGTAAATCTTGCTTATTCTCTTTTAAATATTTTAAAATCTTCATTTTACTCATAATTTAAACCTCAACATAAGAAAATTATTCCTACTGGATTTGTCAAATCAAAAAAACTGGTGAATTTATCCTGCTTGACACCAGTAATAGATAATTAAGTTTGGAAAAGATGAAAAATGGGAATTTAAAAAATTACGATGTGATCGTGGTTGGTGCCGGTCATGCCGGCATCGAAGCAGCGATGGCTGCCGCCAAAATGGGAGCGAACACGCTGATTTTCGTCATCAAGATCGAATCGATCGGACGAATGAGCTGCAATCCCAGTGTGGGCGGTCCGGCAAAAGGTCATCTGGCACGGGAATTGGATGCGCTGGGCGGACAGATCGGCAAAGCTGCCGACAACACCGGAATTCAATTTCGCATGCTGAACCGCAAAAAAGGTCCGGCAGTCTGGGCACCCCGCTGCCAGAACGACCGTACGCAGTATTCCATTTTCATGCATCATGTTCTGGAAGAGCAATCCAACCTGGAGATAAAGGAATCGATCATAGATGAACTGCTGCTGTCTTCCGACAAAAAGAGTGTAATTGGCGTAAAATCCAATCTGGGAGAAAGTTATTTTGCACCGAAAGTTATCCTGGCAAACGGCACTTTTCTACGAGGTCTGGTTCATGTGGGAGATGTTCATTACAGCGCTGGCAGAGCTGGAGAACCGGCAGCGAATAAACTTTCGGAATCGCTGATAAAATCGGGATTGGAAATTGCCCGCTTTAAAACCGGAACTCCGCCGCGGGTGGATCTGCGAACTTTGAATTACAGCAGATTGGAAGAACAACCCGGCGATGAAAATCCGCAGGGATTTTCTTTTTATCGAGATATCAAATTGGATAATTCGGTGAGCTGTTATCTCACCTTCACCAATCCCCACACGCACAAGATCATCAATTCCAACTTGAAGCGCTCCTCCCTTTACGGCGGCTTTATCAATGGAGTGGGTCCGCGATATTGTCCGTCCATCGAAGATAAAATCGTGAAATTTTCTCATAAACAACATCACCAGGTTTTTATCGAGCCGGAAGGAAAAAATACTTTTGAAGCTTATGTGAACGGAATTTCCAACAGTTTACCGCCGGAAGTTCAAACCGAAATCGTTCATTCTATTGCCGGCTTGGAAAATGCAGCGCTCATCCGCTACGGTTATGCTATCGAATACGATTACATTATTCCCAATGAGATAAAAGCAACGATGGAAAGTAAGAAAATTTCCGGCTTGTATCTGGCAGGTCAGATCAACGGAACTTCCGGTTATGAAGAAGCAGGAGCTCAAGGGTTGGCAGCCGGAATAAATGCAGCTCTGGCTTTGGATGAAAAAGATCCGCTTATTTTTGATCGTTCACAATCCTATCTGGGCGTGCTGCTGGATGATCTGGTAACAAAAGGCACCACAGAACCTTACCGCCTTTTCACTTCCCGCGCTGAATATCGCCTTTTTCTGCGGCAGGATAATGCGGATGAAAGATTGATGCCGATCGGGCATGAATTGGGATTGGTCAGCGATGAACGCTGGCAGAAATTCCTGCAGATGAAAGAAATCTATCAGAGAGAAATGCAGAAGCTTTCCAAGCAGAATACAAAGAAAATGAAAGAACTTCGCGAGCCGACAAAATTTATAAATATTTTGAAAAGACCGGAAATAGAGTTTGACGATTTAGAGCGGTTTGGATATGAGATACCCATAGATGTGAGCGAAGATATCAAAGCGAAAATTACGCTGGAAGTGAAGTACGAAGGCTATCTGAAAAGACAGCTGGCGGAGATCGGAAAATTCGAAAAAATGGAGAATTCCAGCATTCCTGCCGATATCGATTATATGAAGATCGATTCCATTGCCTACGAAGCGCGGGAAAGACTGAATAAGATCAAACCGGCTTCGCTGGGGCAGGCTTCCAGGATTTCCGGCGTGACTCATACTGATATTACATCATTGATGGTGTGGTTGAAGAAGAATAATGTGTTTGTGAAAAGAGATAAAGAGTGATTTTTCGTCATTCTGACTTTTCTTGCAAAGGTTGCTCAGCCAAAGGTTTATCCGCCTATGGCGGGCTGTTAAATCTGGGGAAGAATCTCTTTACTTTAAAAAAGAAAAAGGAGCAAAGCTGGCTGATAGACTCCTCAGAAAGATAAAAGTTATTTGTGTATATAGGTGGAAATATGAAGAAAATATTTTTAATATTATTTGTTTTTATTTTGCTGGTTAGCTGCGCTTCCCCAAAGCCGGAAGTTGACCATCCGAAAGTAATTAAGAAGATCGAACAGGCTGCGCTTCCCGGTTGGGCGTATCAACTGCCTTCTGCAGGGAATTATGTGATCGGAATTGCTGCTCGCAGCATTTACGAAGATCAGATGAAAGATGCAGCCAAACAGATGGCGGCCGTTGGCTTAAGCCGCAGTAAATCATCTTATACAATTTCCAAATCGGCTGCTACGACGGCGGAAGAATTTTTAACAGGCGGCTCTGCCAGCTTCAAATTGATCGTTAGCTCCTCACCCCAAGAGACAGAACGGATTTATCAGAATCTTGAACTCATTGATGAAGAATTTTATTATGGATTCTATCTGGCATTGTTTTCTGAAAAAAAAACAGTTCTTTCTGAAAATTATAAAATGAGACATGTAGCATCTTTTCCCGACTGGTATGAAAACGACGGCTTAAAAATCGAAAACAACACAATTTATAGTTATGCCAGTGAGAGTTCTTCCGATCTGATAACAGCCTGGAAAAAAGCAGCTGAAAAAGCTCAATTTGAAATTGGTAATTATCTGGAAAAAGAAGTACAGAGTATTTTGCTAAGTGAAAATGATAATGTAACGACTAAAATAGCCATCGAAACCAGATTGAAACTGACGAAAATGGAAGTAGAAAGAAGTTATATCACTTCCGAGCTGAACGATAATCTGAGAAGTTATAAAGTCTATCTGGAAATGGTCGGCAGGTAAAACAAATGAAGATCATTGCCGTTATTCCAGCCCGTTTTGATTCCACTCGATTTCCGGGAAAACTGCTGGCAAAACTGGGAAGCAAACCGGTCATTCAACATGTTTATGAAAAAGCAATGCAAACCGGTTTGTTTGCCGAAGTTGTGGTGGGAACTGATGATCAGAGAATTTATGAAGCTGTAGATTCTTTTGGTGGGAAAGTTACACTTACCAGTAAAAAACATCAGAGCGGAACTGACCGAATCGCAGAAGTTTACCGAAAGTTGGAATGCTGCCAAGACGCCGAAATGGTTGTAAATATTCAAGGCGATGAACCGTTCATTTCTGCCAAGCCATTGCAGGATTTGATCGCTGCTTTCAAAGATGGAAATGTAAAAGTTGCTTCTTTAATGCACAAGATTTCAAAGGATGTTCAAAATCCGAACAACGTAAAAGTTGTGTGTGATAAAGCTAATTTTGCGTTTTATTTCTCCCGCTCGATTATTCCTTTCTATCGTGATAAAAATCAGAATCCGCAGTATTATAAACATGTGGGAGTTTACGCATTCCGAGGGGATGTGTTGTTCAAATTCGTAGAAATGCCGAAAAGTAGTTTAGAAGAGATCGAAAAATTAGAACAGTTGAGATTTCTGGAAAACGGCATTCGCATCAAAATGATCGAAACAGAATATGCAGGAATCGGGATAGATACACCGGAAGATTTGAAGAAAGCTGAAAAACTCTTAAAAAAATAGCAACGAACAAAACGAACAATTAGTCACTCTGCCTTCGCGGCGTAGTTCCGAAACTTTCAGGGCGAAGCCTGGACGTTTCTATCACGTTGTTCAGCCAAAGGTTTATCCGCCTATGGTGGGCTGATAAATCTGGGAAAGAATCTCATAAGCAATTTCGAGAAGTAAAGCTAATAGAAATTTCAGGAGACCTTTCGAAAGTAATGCTTTAAGATTCTTCAAGATGACGATTACTTTTCAACACTCTAAAATCATAATCCCCAAATCTTCAATCGTAAATCGTAAATCTTCAATCCGCCCAAGGCGGACAAGTCTTCAATACTCGTACTTACTTCCACCGATAAATTCCCGCAATACTGAATCTGACGGAACGGGAGAAACGTCTTCAACAGCTTCAAATTGTTTCAGGACATTGAAGGTTCTTTGAGCTCGCAAGTCAGCATCTTCCTTTTCGGGATTGTTCCGATAAGCATCTTTCCATTTGGCAAATTCAGCGAACAGACGAGCTTTATATAGCGGCAGTTCGTAGGGCATGCCGCTGGAAATGATGTAATCTGCTCTAATTTGATTGGGAATAATATGCCGCATTTCGCTGGCACGAACGTAATGCCAGTGTTCCAGAGTCTGTTGAGGTTTATAAGCTCGATGGCTGGCATCTCGCAGCATACGCCGCATCATGCGTAAATCGCTCCAGCGAATATATTTTCCAAAATTATCTTTTACCTGCAAAAGTGATTCGATATAAACTTTGAATTTATGATTATCTGGAATGCTTTCGCTCATCGGTGGATACAAACCGTGCAGACTGTCAATGAGCAGTATCTCATTTTTTTGAAGCTTCATTTTTGTTTTATTAAGATGCCGAGTACCGGTTCGAAAATCATAGTATGGGATATCAACTTCTTCACCAGCAGAAAGTCGGCTGATATGATCGTTTATAAGAGGAATATCCAAGGCTTGCGGAGTTTCAAAATCATAATCGCCAAATTCATCCTTAGGATGCATAGCCAGATCGAAGAAATAATTGTCCACTACAAAAGCTTTGAATTTCAAACCGATCTTATTGAGTTTTTCTTCCAGTTTGATTGTTGTCGTAGTTTTGCCGGAAGATGACGGACCGCTCACGAAAACCATTTTCAGATCATCACCACGTTCAGTGATCATCCTGGCAGCCATGTCGATATCTTCCTGATACAATTCTTCGCATTCGTGGATGACGTGTGGAAACCTACCATTACGAATATGTTGATTGATCTTTTCGATGGTTTGCAGATCATGATCTACCGTCCAATCCAGAATTTTCCAGAGCTTTGACCAGGGTATGTTTTCGGATGGGATTGATGCTTTTCTAGCTTTGTCATCGCGTTTCTGTTTTTTTTCATTTCGATACAAAATGTATGCTTTCGCAACCTGAGCATTTCCGTTTTCGATCAGGGTTTTTTCAACGCAATCCTGAATTTCCTCGATATAGGGAGCATGATCGGCTGGAAATCTTTTCCGAAGATTTTGCAAGACCTTTTCTGCCAGAATTTGTGCCTTATCTTTATCGCGCCCGCCCACAGCTACTGCTGCCCGATAAACAGCATTGGCAATACGTTCCAATTTGAAAGGAACTTTTGCACCACTGCGTTTAATTACACATTTGAATGTTTCCATGAAACCTCTTGATGGTAAATTGATGATCCAAATTTACTCATCCTTCAACAAAGCCTGTCCTGAGCTGTGCCGAAGGGCTCAGGAGGAAAGCAACTTTCAATACCGAACCTTAAATCCGCCAAGGCGGACAAGTTTTCATTATTCAATTTCCAAGCGTTTCTTCTGCCATCAGCCAGCCGTGAGCTGTGGCATAAATAATCGATCTGGTGCCGCCGGAACAGTCACCAATGAATTTCAAATTATTGAATTGATTATTATCCAGCAAATTTGAATAAAATTTGATTTCCGGAGCATAAAGCAGATTATCACTATTTGCTACACCGGGAACAACTTTTTCCAGATTTTCGATAAAATCGATAATACTTTCGGCGATGCGACGAGGAAAGGCAAGATTGATATCGCCCAGAATAAAACTGTTATTATCCAAAGAGGGAAGAACACGATAAAGATGTTTGGTGCGTTTGGAATTCACGAAATTTTCGTAAGTTTGCAATATAACTTTATTTTGGCCTGCCAGAATGTTTGATAATTGAGCAATATGCGATCCGTATCCGACGGGGTCGTTGAAAGGCTCAGTTAGCTGAACGGTTGTAAGGATTGCAAAATTTGTATTTTTGCTCTTTTCATGCAGTTTGGAATGACCGTTCACGGTTACGAAATCTTCATAAGTTTCGGTAACCACATAACCGCTGGGATTGTTGCAGAAAGTGCGCACCATATAACCTGTCTTGCTGCGGTATTTCACTTTGAATTCATACATCTCTTTATTCAGCTCTTCCACGATGTGATCGGGAAGTTCGAAGCGCACACCCAAATCGACTTTTGTATTATCGGTGATCAATTTGGGAAATTTGGCGATGATCTTCTTAACAAGTTTATGACCGCTTCTGCCGACTGCAACTATTACTCTGTCGAAAGTTTCTTTTTCATTTATGATGATCTTGCCGGCGATGGGTTCGATGTCGGTAACATTTTCGTTGAAGTGGAAAAAGATATTTTTATGAAGCTTGAAATCTTCGTAAATTGTGTACAAAACCTGTTTCAATTGATCCGTTCCCAAATGGTAAAATTCAGAATGGATCGGTTGAAATCCCTTCTCGTAAAATTGTTTGTAAAATGTTTTGGAAGAGAACGAACTTCCCCGTTCAAATTGATTATTATGGGTCTTATCCAGATAAAATTTCACAAGCTTATTCTGCAGAGCTTCATCCACTTCTATGCTGCCGCCCATCTCGCGGGAAACGAACAATTTTCCATCCGCCCGAATTCCTGAAATACTGGACGAATAAATGTCTTTGCTCTTTTCAAAAACATGAATTTCGTGCTGAGAATCTTTGATGCGTTCGATGTAGCCGATAGCTGCAGCGCCAAAACCTATAATTGCTATTTTCATATTAATCCAGAACTCCCGATTCAACATAATGTAAATCGGGAGCTGATATTTTTTTATTTCAACAAAAGCGCTTTGCGAGTTTCAATTTGATTTCCTGCTCGAAGTTGATAATAATAAATTCCGCTGGCTACATTTTGGTTGGAAGAATCTGTCCCATTCCAGATATAGGAATGCAAACCGGCTGAAAGCTGAGAATTAACCAGAGTTTGTACCAATTCACCCTTCGTGTTGTAGATTTTCAAAACGGCATTTTCAGCAGTATTCAAATAGAAGGAAATCTTTGTTTCTGGATTGAATGGATTAGGTGAATTTGGCAGAAGAACATGTTCATTTGCTGTCAGGATATCATCAAGATATGAACCTCCTGATATCTCAACCCACCAGGTTTTTACATAATCATAACCATTTTTGGTGCCGATTCCCACGATTTCGTGCCAGCCGTTCACGGTGAGCGAAATATTGAATAGAAAATTTGTTTCGGTTTGAATCTCATCATCCACATACCAGCTATAGGTGACGTTGGGCTCATTTGTAAGCATGCCGAAAGTAAGAGGTTCAGTTGCCGATACATAAAGTGTATCTTCTTCCGGAATGAAACCGTAGAACTGGGCAGTCATAATGCGAATACTGTCTATTACCACATCCACCAGCGGTTTATCGTTGGCATCGGTGGGAACTTCACTGATGTCCTCCACAATGTCGCTTCCCATCGTTACATGACCAAATGCTGCATAATTGCCATTTAACCAGGCTGTTGGTTCTACAGTAACAAAATACTGCGAACCGGCAGAATTGGGAGCACTTGTTTTTGCCATTCCCAAAACGTAAGGATCATTAAAATTCACCAGTGGATTCCATTCATCTGGAATTGTATAACCCGGTCCGCCGGTACCATTTCCATTGGGACAGCCGTCCTGGATCATGAAATCGGCGATGACGCGATGAAAGATGAGACCATCATAGAAGTTCGCATTGGTAAGATCTAAGAAATTATAAGTTGTTATAGGCATCAGATCTTCCCGCAGTGTAACTTCAAAATCTCCCATTGAAGTGTACCAGTGTGCAATGCTTTGAGCCCAGATGTGATTTATCCCAAAAATTAGAAATAAAATAAAAACTAATCGAACGATTCTCATATCTCCTCCTCATTTTTTATAACTAAAAGACTTCTGCATAATTGCTGAAATTTCGAAAAACCATTGAAATGGTTAAAATTTTAGCATTTATTCTCTTCTATTTCCCAGACTAACCCGGTGAAATAAATCAGATTTCACAGGTTGAAAAGTCAGGGGTTTATGCTATTTTATTCACATTAACCCACAGTTTTTTAACCCGTGAAATCTATTCTTATTTCACTGGGTCAACTGTAGGAAACTATGAGCAAAGAGAATTTAAGCAACCGCTTCAGCGGTTTACAATTCTATTATGCAAAACTCACTTTATGGCTAATCGAATAATTGAAAAGATAGAATTGAGTCAATTTCTTTTATTTTTTTTCGTCAGCTTTTTTTGTAGATTCTTGGAGATGGCGGTCGGAAAAGTACAATAATAAATTATTCAGGGAATAATCAGAATTTTCTGAAACAATTTTAAAAAAGTTTTTTTTGAGAAGTTTTCGGGAAATAATCTATTCTTCTTTTTCCAGTTCTTCGGCAAATTCAGGAGCTGTGGCACGATAAACATCGTTCGTACTCATTTCCAATTCCAGTGCTATCTCTTCTGCACCCCAGAAATTCTTCTCTAAAATATTGATAACTTTGCGCCGGAATTCTTCACTGCCGAATCCTGTGACAAGTCGCAAACTTTTGCCGGCAAATTTTTTGCCTTTCTTTTCTGAACGCAGGATAAAGGCAAGCGTAAAAATGATAGCGGCGATCAATATGACAGCTATAATTATCAAGACGATGCGGCTGGGTGTAATAAACTCCTGTATGGATCTGACCAGTTTATATCTGGATGTTCTCTGCTGTTGCTGTTCTGCCATCTGACGTTCTTTTTCCATGAACTCTGCGGGTGGCATTTGAGCTTTCAGTTTTTCTGCCATCTCGCGATAGGGGCGAGCTGTCTCCGGTTTGCCGGTTGCTTCAAAGAAATAGGCAAAACTGGCATAATCCTCGTATGTTTTGGGTGCTTTGGTAGAATAGATATCGAGGATCAATTTGAACACTTCATCTTCGATCGCATATTTTTCCAGACTGTAACGAGTTCCTTTGCTCAGCTGATGCGGAGTATTGATGGAGATGATCACCATTACTTTATCTTCGGTAGAATAGAAGTCAAAAGATTCAATGACCGCACTTTCCGGAAATTGCTGATTTCGAATATTGATATCTTTGGCACAATTTAAAATATTGAGCTGAATATCATTTTCATTTTCGATGATCTTATAATCCGGTTTGGAACTGAAGATCAGCACGCTGCGATCGATAACGCCGTAATCCTTATGATACATATCGATAAAGATAGTGGCCGATAACCCGTAGGTTATTAAAAACAAAAACAGCAGCAGCAAAATTCTCTTCATATGTTCCTAATGCACCTAATCAATTTTACTTATGCAAAATTTTAAAAAATTCATTCTTTTGTCAATAACAGTTTTTTTTTACCGGCAGAAAAAACCAATTATTTTTTTAATTTTTTACGGGCGGCCAGAATGTTATTTTTGATTTTTCTGCTGTTTTTATCGCAGGCAAGTGCTTGTGTAAAATATTTGTATGCCTTCTGATAATCTTGCATCAGCATGTAGATGCTGCCGATATTATTGAGTATATTGGCATTGCCCGGATAAATCTCATCTGCTTCCAAAAGCAGTTTCAAAGCTTCTGCATCGTTTTTTTTATTAAGTTGCTCAGAAGCTTTGATCAATAGATTTTTACTGCTGACAAATTTTTCCCGTTCTACCTCATCTCGGGAAAGCTGCAGATACTTTTTGTAAGAATCGAGGCGAGGTTGCAGTTCCACTAATCTGGTAAAAAGTTCGATTGCTTCCGGCCATTTTCTCAACATCAATTTGCATTCGGCAAAAGCCAGCAGATTTATATCGTTTTCAGGAAATTGCCTGCAGATCTTTTCCAGATACGGTTCTGCGTCAGGATATCTTCCCAAAGCCATCTGGCTAAGGGTGAGATTGAACATATTTTCCCAGGAATTTTGCAGCAGGAAAGCACGATGAAACCTGCGATAAGCTTTTTCAAACTTTCCTTTGGTCAATAATTTCTGACCAGTAGTTCGAAGATATTTCGCTCGAAAGAAAACGAGAAAACCGCTCAAAAAACTATTCTCCTTTTGAATCTTGTTTTTCAGCAGCTTTTTTCTGTTCTTCCAGTTTCTTTTTAGCAGCTTCCGCTTTGGCTTTTGCTTCTGCTTTTTTCTTGGCTCGAACCTCTTTTAACGGATCAAAGATAGCACCAGTAGGGCAGACGTCGGCACACATTCCGCAATTGATACATTTTTCATAATCGATAATTGCCAGATCATTCTGCATAGTGATGGCATCTTTGGGACATTTTTTGACGCACAAACTGCAGCCGATGCAGGCTGTTTTGTTACCACAGCGCTTTTTGGCTTCAGCGCCTTTATCGTGCGAGGAACAGAGGATATGAACACGTTTACTGATGGGAACAAGTTCTATGAGATCGCGCGGACAGGCGATAACGCAGGCTCCGCAACCTGTACATTTTTCTCTGTCGATAACTCTCATTTCATTTTCTTCCAGATGAATAGCATCGAAAATGCAGGCTGCGATACAATCATTTTGAAAAACACAACCGTAATTACACAGATTTGGTCCTTTGGAAACCAGCACTGCTGCTTTGCAGGTGGCTATTCCCTGATAATCATAACGGAAAAAAGTATTATTTTCACCACCGCTCTGGCAATGGATCAAAGCAATTTTTTTCTCAGCCGGAGATGCTTCTATTCCCATGATCTTGGCAAGAGCTTTGACGGTTTCTTCTCCGCCCGGAGCACATTTATTAATCGCTTCACCCTGATTTACAATTGCCTCGGCATAACCGGCACAACCGGCAAGTCCGCAAGCTCCGCAGTTTACACCAGGCAATGCTTCATTTATCATTTCTATCTTCGGATCAATTTCAACATGAAATTTCTTGGATGCAAATGCCAAACCTAAACCATAGATCAGTCCAAGTGCTCCTAAAATTATTATCGAATAAATTATTATCATACCCGTTTCCCCTTACAGTTTCAATCCGGAAAATCCCAGAAAGGCAAGTGCCATACAACCGGCCACGATCATGGCGATAGGCATGCCACGCATTGTTCTAGGCAGTTCCGCTTTCTCCATTTTCTCTCTGATGCCTGCCATTAAAACCAAAACCAGAGTAAAGCCAAGTCCTGCAAAAAGACCGTTTAAAATTGCTTCGATAAAACTGAATTTTTCATTGATGTTCAAAATTGCTACACCCAGCACAGCACAGTTGGTTGTGATGAGTGGCAGGAAAACGCCCAGAGCTTTATAAAGAGACGGCGCCGTTTTCTGGATGATCATTTCTACCAGTTGTACCAGAGAGGCAATTGTTAAAATAAATGCGATCGTCTGCAGGAACTCCAGATTGAGCGGTACCAGCAGATAGGATTGGATAAGCCAGGTGAAGGTCGAAGCCATTGTCATCACGAAGATAACAGCCATTCCCATTCCCACTGCAGAATCTACTTTCTTGGAAACACCAATGTAGGGACAAAGTCCCAGAAAACGCATAAGTACAAAGTTTTGAACAAAGATGGCGGCAATTGCCATCGCGAAAATTCTTCCTACGAATTCCATTTATGTCTCCTTTATTTCTTTTTCTTCAAGTTCATGGCGCCCATCAAAAGCCCCATAACTATAAATGCACCGGGAGCTAAAATTGCTACCAGCATTGGTTTATAAGTGGCGGGAAGAACATTCATTCCCAAAAATTGACCGGCACCCAAAATTTCTCTGATCGTGGCAATTATAATAAGAGCTAGGGTGAAACCAAATCCCATGCCGAAACCATCTAAAATAGAAAGAATTGTATTATTCTTTCCGGCAAAAGCTTCCGCTCTGCCCAGAATGATACAGTTAACTACAATGAGCGGAATAAATAATCCCAGGCTTTTATGCAGAGCCGGAACGTATGCTTCCATCACCATATCCACAATCGTTACAAAAGAAGCAATAACCACGATGTAAGCCGGAATGCGGATTTTATTTGGAATGAAACCTTTGATGAGAGAGATAATGATATTGGAGCAGACCAGAACAAAAGTTGCAGCCAGTCCCATCCCGATGGCATTTATCACGGAAGACGAAACCGCCAAAGTGGGACAGAGCCCCAGAGCCATAACAAATACAGGATTTTCTTTGATAAAACCTTTAGTAAATTCTTTTATCATTCGCTCACCTCCTGACTAACTGCCGAACTTCGTACAGCAATAAGTTTCTCCAGCATCACCAATCCATCCTGAATCGATTTGGCAATTGTACGGGTAGTTATCGTTGCGCCGGTGATGCTTTCGATCGGTCCGCCGTCTTTATCTACTTTCATCTCCTTAATCCCTTTTTCAGAAAATTGATCTTGAAATTCCCGTTTCTCGCAATTTGCGCCCAGTCCGGGAGTTTCGGTTTGGGAAATGATCTTTATTCTATTGATGGTTAAATCATTGTTCACGCCAATCATGGATCTCACATCGCTGCTGTAGCCATAGAGCGAAGCCAGAAAAGTATAACCGACGATTTTGTCAGATTCATCTTTACCGGCAAAAACATCTTCTTCATTAAATGATCCGATCACTTCAAAACTTTTGGCCGCAGGCAGAACTTCTCTTCTGGCTTCTTCTTTGGTCCGACGCTGATTTTCCTGAATTATCGGTTCAGTTAAACTATTAATATAAGCCAATATTCCACTTGCCACCACAGTGATAATTAGAAGCACAAATCCAAGTTTAAGATAGTATTTCATTTTCTCACCTCCCCGAAAATTTTGGGTGATGTATAGCGGTCGATCAAAGGAACGGTGATGTTCATCAGTAAAATGGAATAGGAAACGCCTTCCGGATAACCGCCCACTAATCTGATAACAACTGTTAAAATCCCGCAGCCCATTCCAAAGATCAGACGCCCTTTTTTTGTTACTGGTGATGTCACCATATCAGTAGCCATGAAAAATGCTCCCAAAATCAAGCCGCCGGAGAAAATATGAAAGATCGGCAGCATTATCGAAGCTGAAAAAACACCATTTATTCCGCCGAAAATATAGGTTAAAACAAATACTGTACCGATGTAGCTGACAGGAATTCTCCATTCAATAATATGTTTATAAGCCAGATAGGCTGCGCCGATAAGAAGTGCTGCAGCCGAAATTTCACCGATACAGCCGCCGATGTTTCCCCAGAAAGCATTCTGGATCGTTTCGGTGCTTGCCAGATTGTTCATCACAGTTCCGGCAATATCGCGGCTTATCTGAGTTGTGTCTCTCAGAGCTTTTGCCACTGCCAAAGGTGTGGCTGAAGTTACAAGATCGGGCACATGACCGGGAAAATTCTGCATGCCATTTATGGAACTTTCAAAGATTTTATGCAAAGGAGTTGTTCGTAGCCAGCCGGCGGTCATCAAGGTAGGCCAGGATGCCACCATGAAAGCTCTTCCCAGCAGAGCCGGATTGAAAACATTAAAACCTAATCCTCCAAATATCTGCTTTCCCACAGCAATAGCAAAAACAGAACCCACAACCGGCAGCCACCACGGCGAAGCAGCATGTATGTTAAAAGCGATCAGGATGCCGGTGACTACTGCACTGCCGTCGCTAACTGAAACAGGGATTTTACGCAGTTTTTGGATAATTGCTTCTGTACACACTGCTGCAACAACTGCATACAGAGTTAGCAGCAGTGATTGAATTCCAAAAAAGAAAATTCCAGCCAGAAGGGCAGGCGTTAAGGCAATTACAACTTGCCACATCACAGAGGAAACGGATATTTTCTGTTTTATATGAGGTGCTGCCGAAACAGCATAAACATCGCTCATAGATCCTCCAAAATTTTTATATTTATTTATTTTTTGCTCGTTTTTCGCTGATCTTCAATTTGCCGATATCGATCCATTGGATCAACTTGATGTGAGATGGACAGACATAGGAACAGCTTCCGCATTTGATGCAGTCCATCACTCCATAATTCTCTGCCATCTCGAAATCATCATAACGGACGTTGTGGACGATAAGGCTGGGAACAAGATTCATGGGACAGATATCCACACAGCGGGCACAACGCAAACAGACGTCTTCCTTTTCCTTTTTAGATTCTTTTGTATCAAACAAGAGCAATCCGGAACTACCTTTCGTCATGGGAGTATCCAGGCTGGGAATGGCAAAACCCATCATCGGTCCGCCGGAGATGACTTTGCCGATATTGGAAGTAGCGCCGCCACAGAACTGGAGTAGATCTTCAAAAGGAGTACCGATACGGGCACGAATATTTTTGGGCGATCGCACAATTTTACCGCTGATAGTGATAATGCGTTCCACCAGTGGTTTTTTGTATTTCACTGCTTCGTAGATAGCAACCGCTGTTCCCACGTTCTGAACAACAACATTAACGTCCATCGGCAAACCGCCTTTATTGGGAACAGATCTGCCGGTTACGGCATATATCAACTGTTTTTCGGCTCCTTGAGGATATTTCAGTTTCAAACCTGTCACGCTGAGTTTTGGTTCGCTTTTCAGCAGCTCTTTGAAAAGCTTGATAGCATCCGGTTTGTTTTCCTCGATACCGATGACGCCTTTTCGAGCATTCAGGATTTTCATGCAGATCTTAAGCCCACCGATAATATCCTGCGGTTGTTCCAGCATAAGTCGATAATCTGCTGTGAGATATGGCTCGCATTCTACGCCGTTCAAAATTACCGTATCGATCAGCTTATCCTGCGGCGGAGAAAGTTTGACGTGGGTAGGAAACCCGGCGCCACCCATGCCGCAAATGCCGGCTTTGGCGATGCGTTCTTTCATTTCTTCTGCAGCCACAGCCATATACTGGTCTTCCTCGATCAAATCCACCCATCTGTCTTCGCAGTCGCTGGTTATCTCGATGCCATCTGCCAAAATGCCGGTTGGATGATTGAATCTGCCGATTTTACTGATCTTGCCGGAGATGGAAGCATGCATCGGAATAGAAACAAATCCGCCTGCTTCCGCAATAAGCTGTCCCGTCAGAACTTCATCACCAACTTTCACGATCGGTTTTGCCGGAGCACCGATATGCTGGGATAATGGAATAACTATTTTGGAAGGCAGTGGTATATTCTGGATTGCAACATCTTTGGAATATTGCTTGGAATCATGAGGGTGAATACCCCCAGGAAAAGTTTTCAAACCCATTTCTTCTCCCTTTTCTATTCGATATTTATATATCAATTATACTTTTTCGCAGACCACATTTTATGGGACCATTATTAAAGCAAGATTTTTTTCCAATTCATATCTTTGATTTAATATATGGACAAAAATTCCCGTCTGCCTGATTTTGCCTTCCAGAATAAAAAAAGAAAACAGGTTATACCTGATTTAAGTATAGATTTGTGGGAATCAATGAAGCTTAATAAACTGGAAAAAAAGACATTTATCTACCTGATGCTGGCCAGCTTTTTTCACGGCTTTGTACTCAGTTCATTTCAGGTTCAGGATATTATTGCCAAAAAGGCACTGAATTCGCTGGATTGGCAGATCACAATTTTGGTGATGCTCTGGCCGCTTTCCAATCTGTTTTCCATCTGGTGGGGAAAGATTCTGGAACACTCCAGCACGATGGCAAAGTATTTTGTTCTGACAGGAATTGTGGGAAGATTGGTGCTTATCCTGATGTTGTGGGTCAGCAATTTCTATCAATATCTGGGTATTCTGATACTCGTTTTCTCGTTCAATGCTTTTATCAGTCCGGCGCAGAATTCCATTTTGCAGAATAACATAACTGTACAGAATCGCGGCAACGTGTTCGGTTATGTATCCAGTCTTGTGACACTTACGGCAGTTATTACCAGTTTTTTTGCAGGCAGGATGCTTGATATCAACGAAAACTTGTTTCGTTATTTTTTTGCGATGGTGGGAATTTTTGGTCTGCTGCATTCGCTTTTGATGTCGCTCATAAAAATTCAGAAGCGACATAATACGGCGAAAGCATTTATATCTCTGCGGGAAGTAATCTTAAAACCGATTCTGCGCAGTCTGGAAGTTTTAAAATCGAATCGAGATTTTGCAGTTTTCCAGCGAAATTATTTCATCTACGGAATTTCTTTTATGATCTTATTGCCGGCCATCCCCAAATATCTGGTGGAATATCTGCAGATGGATTATAGTCAGACTTTTTTTGCTAAAGGCATTCTTTCGCAAATCGGGATTTTATTTCTGGCTCCCGTTGCCGGCAGATTTTTCGATAGACGGAATCCAGCCTTGTTTACCGCCATCACCTATCTTATTCTTGGTTTGTATCCTCTCCTACTTTTGATCTCCAGCTTTTTTATCGGAACTTCTTTTGTAAATATCATCGTTTATTTTGCTTTCTTTTCCTTCAGTATTGCCATGTCCGGCATTGTTATTTCCTGGAATATCAGTTCTATCTTTTTTGCGCAGGATGAAGATGTTTCGATGTATCAAAGCGTGCATGTGACTCTGACGGGATTGCGGGGAATTTTTGCTCCGTTTTTTGGTTTACTGGTCATGAAAATTTTAGGAGTGCGAGCTGTATTCTGGTTGGCTATATTTTTGTTCATTCTGGCTGCTTGCCTTAATTATAAATTATATTATCAAATGCATCAAAAAGTCTGGAAATTTTCACCTCGATATGTGTGGGCTAATTTCCGAAAATTATTCCCTTATAATTAGTTATCAGGAGTGTTATGTTGGGTTTGAAATTTAAGCTAAGTTTGTTTTTGCAGTTGTTGTGGATTGTATTTATGACGGCTGCCGAAGTCACTATAGAATACAGATCAGGACTTTCACCTGAAATCATCAAGACCGAAAAGATCGCAGGTGTAGACTATTTTAATATTTATGAATTGAATAAAGCCTTCAAAGCAACCATGCAGGAAGATCTTCTGGATATGCGGCTGCACTTGAATCTTTATAATGAACAATTGATTATTTTATTAGATTCTTCCTACCTGCAATTCAAGGGAGAGCAGTATAATTTCACAAATCCTCTCCTCCAGAAAAACGGCAGATACTATCTTCCTGTAGATTTTCTCCATAAACTTCTGCCGCTTATTTTAAGTGATCACATCAGCAAGAAAGGCGATAAGTTAATAGCAGGTAATCCATCGGACAACCGCATCAAAACAATTGTAATCGATCCGGGTCATGGCGGTAAAGATCCGGGAGCGATAGGTTATTCCAAAAAGAATTTTGAAAAAAATATCGTCCTGGATGTTTCAAAAAAATTGCAGAAAAAATTGCGGGAAAACCTCGATGTGGAAGTCATACTTACCCGCAATATAGATGAATTTGTATCGCTGCAACAACGTACGCAGTTTGCCAACAGTCAGGCGGCTGATCTCTTTATTTCCGTTCATTGTAATGCTCATCGCAGTTCGGATGTGGAAGGCATCGAAATTTACTATCTTTCCACAGCCAAAACCGATGAGGCACGCGCTGTGGAAGCTTTAGAAAATCAGGTGGTTTATGATTATGAAGGCGGTGAAGAAGCAGTGAAAAAATACGACGATCTGGCTTTCATCCTGGCAGATATGGCTCAAAGTGAACATCTGGAAGAAAGTTTTCAGTTGGGATTAAGGTTGCAGAATAACCTGATTTCGGCGACTGCAGCCAAAAATCGTGGTGTGAAGCAGGCAAATTTTTATGTATTAAGAGGAGCTTTCATGCCTTCCGTGCTTCTGGAACTGGGATTTTTGAGCAATAAAAACGAAGAAAAAAAACTGACAAATTCAGCTTATCGGGAAAAATTGGTAGAAGCACTTTATCAGGGAATAAAAGATTTCAAATACAAGTATGATCAAATGCAATAAACAGTTAAGAATGCAAATCATAAAAAAAATAAAAAGAATTTGACATAAATTACCCTTAACTTTGTTTGTCCCAAAAAATTATAGATACGGAGGAATAAATGCCTAATCATAAATCTTGCGAAAAAAGATTAAGGCAGGAGCAGAAACGCTCAGCGCGAAATCATTATGTAAAAATGACGATCAAGACATTATCCAAAAAGATGCACAGCGATATTTCTTTGGAAGAAAAGGAAGCAATGTTATCAAAAATTTATACTCAACTGGATAAAGCAGCAAAAAAAGGAGTGATCCATAAAAGAACAGCTTCCCGCCGAAAGGCTCGCATTGCTGCTTATTTCAACAAAGAAAAAGCCTTAACAGCCGAAACAAAGAAATAATTAAGATTACTTGATAAATCAAGGCAGGCAGAGATGTCTGCCTTTTTTTGTAGCGGAGTTATTATGGAACAATATTTATATCTTTATATTGCAATCGTAGCGTTGATCATTCTTACGATCATCATCTTTTTTATAGTCCGAAATAAAAAATCAAAAATAAATGCACAGCAGTCAACTTCCGGTGATCTGCCGCAGAAACTTGCTAAAACGAAACAGGGGCTGCTGGGAAAATTGGCAGAGATCGTTAGATTGAGCAGTAAAATCGATGAAGAGCTGATGGACGATCTGGAAGAAGTTTTATTGCAAGCCGATGTGGGAGTGAAGACCAGCAGCGAGATCATGCTGAAATTGCGGGAACAGATCAAGAATAATCAACTGAAAGCTGCTTCTGCCATAAAAACATATCTGGAAGAGATCATTCGCGAACTGCTGCTGGATGATTATGCAGCCAAAGAGGATCATTTCAAACTGGCAGATTCCAAACCGTTTATAATTCTCTTTGTGGGAGTGAACGGAGTGGGAAAAACAACTACTATCGGTAAACTGGCCAAGCGTTTTACATCGCAGGGAAAATCTGTCCTGCTGATCGCTGCCGATACGTTCAGAGCCGCAGCGATCGAGCAGCTGACAATCTGGGCAGAAAGGTCGCATGCGGGCATAGTCAAACAGCAGCAGGGAGCTGATCCATCGGCAGTAGTTTACGATGGAGTGATGAGCGCTGTGAATAAAAAGATCGATATTGTTCTCATCGATACAGCCGGCAGACAGCACACTAAAGTAAATCTGATGAACGAACTCAGTAAAATCGTACGCACAATAAAAAAGATCGTTCCCGAAGGACCACACGAAACACTTCTGGTAGTTGATTCCACTACAGGTCAGAATGCCCTTTCTCAGGCTGATCTGTTCGATAAGGCAACAAATCTGACGGGGCTTGTTTTGACCAAATTGGATGGTACAGCCAAAGGCGGAATAATTATCGGCATCAAGCATCAACTGGCTATTCCGGTTAAATTGATCGGTGTAGGCGAAGCAGTGGAAGACCTGCGTGATTTTGATGTGAACGCTTTTGTTGATGCAATCTTCGAATAATCTTATTTCACAGGATTCCTTAATTGGCAAGATGGTTTCAATGATCGTCCTAAGATTAAATAAGAAACTCACTTTAAAAGCATCATCTTTCTGTTTGCTATCGGTTTGCCGTCTGTGTGCAATTGATAAAGATAAACGCCGCTGCTGACTTTCCGGTTGTTCCGGTCGGTGCCATCCCAGGTAAGGGAGAATGTGTGACTTTGCGAGGAAGAGACAGGGAGCGTCTTCACTTTTTGACCTTTGATGTTGTAGATTATAATCTCTGCCGATTCCCATTCGCTGACCTCTGAAATCTGAAAACTGATCTCTGTTGATGGATTGAAGGGGTTGGGGTGGTTGGAAAGACTAATAGCGGATTCCGGCACAGTATTCAAGGTGATTTCCACCGGTTCATAGAGGTAAGTTTCGAAGTAATAGTAAGAAGAAGTAATTATTCGATGCCGATCTTCATCGATTTTTATATCAAAGATAAGAGTATCGAAATCATATTCCTGAAGCGGTGCGGTAAATGAATCACCGAATTTTTGATAAATTTTTACCGGCTTCTCCGGATAATTCTCCAGGATAAAATCTTCTAATAAAAAGTATGAATAATGATAATCTACAGTTTTTGTATCCAGTAAAACAGGATCATCGAGGTTGCTGATATCGAATAGTCTCACGCTGTTAGTATTATCTTTTATTAACAACCTATCATCATATTGGCAAGGAACAGCTAATCTGATTGAGTTCGGTGAAAAAAAGTCTTCAAAATCATGATCAATCTCTAAAGTAACTGAATTGAAAAGGAAATCTTTTTCACTGTAACTTATCCAGATTCTGTCTTCGTCATAAACCGAAATCAAATTATTATCTCCGGCAGAGAATTCAGTTAAATAAATCAGTTCGTAATTATCATTGATTTCATATACTTCGATGACATTACTGTTATGAAAAAAAAACCTGCCGTTTTGAGCAAGATACAGAAATAATGTAAGTGGAATCTGGTTCACGATCTGGTTGGAATTTAAATCTATTATTGTCAGTTCACGATCAAAATAGCCGCCATTTTCAATGATCAGTAAATTATCAAATTTATAATATTCCCAGCCGATAGCTAATGAAATAACGCTAATTATTTCTTCTTCCTGTGTTTCCGCATCTATCTTGAATACTTTTTCCCAGTCATTTCGATAGATTGAACCTTCGAAATAGGCAGCAGAAAGCGAAGGCGTTGAATAGCCGTATTCTTCATGCTGCAGGGTGGGCATATTATTCAGATCAAATTTCCAGATGCCTTCTAAATTCATAGTTCTATAGAGCCAATTGCTCTCATAGATGCAATAACTAGAAGCCTCATAATCCTCTTCGAACCAGCTATTGACCATAACCGGAGAGTTATAATCAGAAACATCATAAATGAAACTGTCACCAAAAGCAGAGCCAAAATACATCAGGTCGTTTTCCAATTTGACAGGTTCTTTTAAATTCTCGTTGCTGATCACAAATGGAAATGTCCAGGTGCATTGATAGTTGATATTTTGTTCTTCGGCAATGTTGAAGACCAATATCTGAGTTTTATCAATAATCAAACAGTGTTCGTTATCAAAGCATCTGGTGAGTGTTCGATAAGGTTCTGCGATATTATAATTATACTGGTAAAGCAATAGAGGCTGGTTGATATCGATAACCTTATAGAAATTCAAATCTGAGTTATTTACATTGTATTCAATGATAACATCATTATATGCTCCGATGATTTCCTGGTAGGGATAGTTGATGCTTTCCAAAGAACCGGTTTGTTTATTGTAGCAGGGCGCATGATTTGGCTGGTTGAAGATCACATAATCCCCGACCGGATATACAAAGTCTTTATACGAATAAAAGTCCGGAATGTCATTGGAAGAAAAGCTCAAAACAGGTTCTCCGTCAATAATCTGATAAGCATTGATCTTATTTGGCCCGTATTGAGCACAACTTGCAAAATGAACATACAACAACTCCTCAGCTTCCTCTATCTGAAGGTCACAGACAATGCGGTTTTCATCGAAATATCCTGCAAATTCCAATTCGCCGTTTGCCAGGATGGAATAGTATTCTACTGATAAATAACTATTCACAAACAGTATGTTTTCTAAGATCACACTGCCGCTTTTATAAGATGTTTGTTTCGACCACAGGTTTTCATGTTCTATATCCAGGCAGATATTTACTGTGATGTGAAAGAGCATTAAAATAATCGAGATTATAAGTTTAGCATTTCTCATTTCTCCTCCCAAATTTCAAGGCGGGCAGGATTTCCTGCCCGCAGTAATTATCATGGTTCTATATAACCAGTTAGATAAATATCTTGATAAATATAACCGGGCCAAGAGGTATAATAAAATCTTGGATTGGTGCCATTTGGATTAAATGCTTCCAGTTTATGCCATTCTGGCCCCTCAGAATCATCTTGTTTCAGGTCAAGAGAATACCAGCCGTTTTCATCTGTAAATGTACAATCATGTTGATACCATTGAGAGTAATTATAATCCCAAGTATAGAACGCCACAAAAATCCCTGAAGCTGGAGTTCCGCCAAGATGCATTACATAACCCTCAACATCACCAGCGAATAATCCAGTCATTACCACCATTAGTGCTAATGTAAAAAATAACTTCTTCATCTTTCTTCTCCTTTTAATTTTTTTTTTTTTTGAGTGCAAGGAGAGATTCACTCAAATTTATTCTTACAGATAAAGAACAACATTTTTCCGCCCTCCTTCAAAGTCAAATTGAAGGAAGAAAAAGCCTTTGGCACAATCAACATTCCAGATCAGAGTCGATCTTTTTTCCAATTCAAGCGGTGCCAAATAAACGATGAGAAAAAAACATGTCAAATTATTTCTTAAGTAAAAGTTGATTGCCATTAGTGGTTAATTGCATGTCTTATATATATTTATGTAGTATGTTTTTTGGGGGGGCGCATCTATCCTGCTTACGAAACTAATCTCTGCATAATTTTACTTTGATTTTCACCACGACCGATCCTGTGCAATATTCAGGATGTCACGGATCAATAAAGTCATGGTCTGGTTGGAAATCGGGTGATGAAGATCGTGGCGCTACTTCAGCAGTAAAGCCTTATTCTGCAGCATCTGCGAACCTGCTTTGAGCTGGTAGTAATACACTCCCGATGCTACTGGTTTGCCGGCATCATTGGTGCCATCCCAGATTACGAAATGCTGGCCGGCTGGAAGCTCCTCATCGATAAGCTGCTTAACTTTTTGACCTTTGATATTGTAAATACTGAGATCCACTTTGCCGGATTCTATAATGTTGTAAGATATCGTGGTAGAAGGATTGAAGGGATTGGGATGGTTGGAGAGAAATGGTTTATTAACAGAGATCTGATTATTGATAGCGAAAACATAATCACATGAATATTCCTGAACATTATATCTGCCACCGGCAATAAATCTTGATTCCAAAGGTAAAAAGAAAACATCAAAAAATTCAACATCAAAACTATGTGATTGTACTAATTCAATTTCATCATTTTGCCACATATAAAATTCGGCGTGACCACTCAAATCCCTACGACCAAACAGATAATTATCATTTAACCTAAATGTGATCGTATTAGATGAAAAGGAATCAAGCATCTCAAAACTATTCGGGAAAGTATAATTGCATAAGTAATATAATCCTCCAGGAGCGAAATAATCACAAAGTAACACTTTATCATCTTCCAGAAAAAAGAATATATCAAATTCATGATTGTTACAAATTAACTCAAAGCTGCTTACCTGGTTAAAAGGAACTTGATTTTCGAAGACCTCAATTATGTATTCATTATTATATTTTGATCTTATAAATAAATAATCAGAAGCACATTGAGATGTCTGATCAATAATGAAAGACCGATCTCCAACTGTAAAATTGCCAATTTCCGAAATTGTAAAATCTTGATTTATGACATTGATGCTGACTTCACCAGGAAATAATCCGCACAGAATCAAGTGTTCTCCCCGAAAAAAAACATCGGAAAAATTTGTAGTTCCCAATGATGTACTATTTACGACTTGAATATCATACTCATCATATTCACATATCACAAGATTATTGCTGCCGTGATCTGCTGTTATAAAACAAATAAGAGAATCGTTGTAACATATCGGGCTTACCCAGCCGTTTGGAGATTCTGCCAGACAATATGGTTCCGGATTAGGATAGTTTAGGTTTATGCAAAACTGTTTTAATTGGAATGGATCACTATATAACAGATAAGGATAGGCTAAATCATAGAAATGAAGCTGACCATAATTACCAAATTCTGCGATAACATTTAATATCGGTAATTCTCTTGCACTCATTAAACAGATGTTGCGATCAGTGCGCGTATAATAAATATTGTTTTCATACAATAAAAGTGTTTTTTTATATGAGGAGCCACCTATAAATTGATTATTCATGAGTATTAATTGAGGAAATGATATTTCAGAAATATCGTATATCCAAAACTTCGTTTCTGTATTACCAAACATTAAAAAATTCTCGTAGATGATTAATGTAGTAAAAAAATTAACTGAAGGGATTGATGGTATTTGATCAATAATAGCAATTGTAGATGGATCATAAAGATCAGAGATATTAACAAAAGCCACTTGCTCATTTTGGGTTATAAACAGTGTGTCACCATAAAAAAAATAACCGATATTCTGTTGATTTAAACCAAGATATAATGAACTGATCTCTGTTACATTACTTAAATCTTGAATATCAGAAATATTTAAATATGTCGAATCATTTATGGTCGTCTGGTAAAATAAATAATTCTGATGAATTGAATAATATCCTCCTGTCAGTAGTTCTGATATATATTGTAACGAATTTTTGTCGTATACCATAGATAATGAACTGCTGGATGGAGTGCAAAATAAGTAATCGGCATTGCCGGATAATCTGGAAATGCCATAAATATTGCCAGCATCCATTATATAAACTAATTGCATTGGAGAAGATGAAACGTCGATCACATAAATTTTGTGATTGGTATTATATCCGGAAGATGTAGCAACAAATAAAGAATCACCCAGAATTATAGCATTTGCAATAGAATAATGCAAAGTGCTGATATAGCTTATCAACTCCAGTGAACCATCAGACAATATCTGATATTCTTCGATGCCGCCTTTAGCATCAACGTATAGCCTTGAATTATATTCTAACAAAGTAGCTTCATATCTAACACGTCTGTCGAAAGTTCGGTTATATTGAATGTTTTCAGGAAGTTGTGAATAAATATTAAAAACAAAAAAAATAAAGATTAATAGAAATATCTTTTTATTCATATCAATTTCCTCAAAATTTTTTTAACAAAATAACCAACCGGAAGTATACTTCCGGCTGGTTTGAATATTTACTCTGCATTGACATTCGGGTGATAGTATATATCAATTCTAACTATTCCGTCATAATCGCTTTCATACCATTTCCCATTATAACAAACTTTCACTAAATCACAATATGTTGAATTGTGATATCTATCCTGAAAATTGTGAGAGTAAAAGCTGTTGGAATTTGTTTGAACGCAGTCAGAATCAAATACGCCACCACCATACGATTGTTTATAGTACAGATACACATAAACATCTTCACTTGATCCAGCAGGAATATATTCTCCGGCCGTACTATCCCAAATCCATACTTTTCCCTGAATATTATCAGCACTTGCGTCAGGTTCCTCCGAAAAAATTACTGTGTCAGCAAATAGAATGCTAATTGTTGATAACAGTAATATGATTGTAATCTTCTTCATCTTTCTTCTCCTTTTAATTTTTTTTGTTTTTGAGTGCAAGGAGAGATTCACTCAAATTTATTCTTACAGATAAAGAACAACATCTCCGCCCTCCTTCAAATCCAGATTGAAGGAAGAGAAAGAACTTCCCAAAACAAATCTCCATAATTACAAGTTGACAACATACTGCTGAAAATTCTTGATGTTTCCAGGAAGAGTGAAGTGGAGAAAATATAAGGTGTCTGCCTGGTTGTTTCGAAACTTTCTCTTCCTATTCTTTTCTAAAACATTTTCAAATCCGATTAACTCTGGATTCCTTTTTCATTTACGATTCCGAAACTGCTTTCGACCAAATGAATGTCAACTAGTTTTTTTTTAATTTTTTTTTTTTTGGGGGGGGGTAAGTACTTAATATTATACGATATAGATAATATTGTATTTATATAGAATATTTTTCGAATGCTAGTTTCTGAT